>Ga0307990_1002230_pt1 | contig 15621 bp, 33 predicted proteins | sample EllFjometagen129_FD_203168 | JGI IMG/M metagenome (GOLD analysis project Ga0307990, IMG submission 203168) | Marine microbial communities from Ellis Fjord, Antarctic Ocean - #129 | ecosystem: Environmental > Aquatic > Marine > Unclassified | place: Southern Ocean | collected 2014-10-08
CTGATCCTTACTCAACCACGCTAGATTATTGATAGTAGGTGTTCTGCGGGCGTGCTTCTGTGCTGGGAGGTTTTTCTTTTTACCCTTGCCCTTGGCCTTATTCGGTAGTTTGGAGGGCGTAGGGACGATCTGAGAGGCTTTAATCGTTGAATCTGTCATGGGATGTTATCCTTTCGGGTTAATGGTTGAAGTTAATATACCCTCTCCCCCCTATAAAGTCAATACCCCATTGAGTGCCCGATCCATTCAACCTATTGAGTATTAATGATTTAACACTAAATTGATGAATATTTACTCTTTTCTACTTGTATAGGTGAGTACAAACAATTTAACCAGGGAGGTAATAAAATGAATATAAGAGTATTTTGGAATACTAGATTTTATGACTGCCCGGACATGGAATCAGTTCGGTATAAGTTCACCCCGGAAGAGATCAGGGAGAGTATAATATCAGTTATATATCATTCTACTATCATCGGGACGCTGGACAGCGAGAAGATAGCAAGTGAGATCGAGTTCATGGAGTATGAAGATAATGATAAGACGGGCCTGGAGCTTGCCAATCTTATCAACCAGGGGAGCAATCCCCACAACAAAGGAGCAATAGTATAATGAAAGTATCAATAGAGAATGGAGAGCTTGTTATCCGTGAACCGCTGGCAACCCCCAAACCCTCCGCAAGTGGTAAGACGCTTGTGGTTGCGTCATCGCATGGTAATAAGGTATCGGAGGTGGAGATTGACGGTAAACCCGTAACTATAGGCTTCAACGCTTATATCAAGAGATAACCCCAACCCCCCGGCCAGGCACAACCCCCGGTTCGACTCCGGGGCCGGGAATAAGTATTTAACCAGGGAGGTTATAAGATGAGAAGATTAGAAGTGCTAACAGATAAAGGGTGGAAGTATGTATTTTGCCATAATACCGGGCTGGCAGATCCGATAACAACCCCCACCAAAGCAAAAGCAATACCAGCGCATAAGCACAGTATGGGATATTTTACTAACCATTACCCAGAACACAAGTTCAAATATTCAGCTAATTAAACCAGTAACCACGGAGGTATATTATGAGAGTAATAAGATTAAGTGAGATTAACCCCGATATGTTCGAGATGATTGACCGATATATTAAATTTGATGATTGCCTAGTAACGATCACACAGGACGGAAAAGCAGTCGGCAGCTTGAATAGTATTACCTATCTTCCCGGTATCAGCCAGGACAATACGGATCAGATCCGCTTTAGCACCAAGCAAGAGATGGGAGAGAAGCGGTTATATTGTCGGCAGTATGACGGTACAGATTTAAACCGATACTCAATCAGTTATTAAGTGGGGAGAGGTGACACAATGAGAGATGGAATATTAGCACATCAGATATTCGGGCCGATCACGGTAATGGCTCGGTTATTCTATGACGGGAGAGAACAGGGGCCGGCATCATACCATGATAATGATAAAGCGGCTATTGCTTGGGGTGGTGATAAGGTTAAAGAGTATAAAAAAGAATACCCCGGACTTTACCCACTAGACGCTTGGGAGGTTAAGACCAGATGAAGAATATAATTAAATCAGAGGGTATAACATACAATATGGACAAGTTCAAATATTCAGCTCATTAAACCAGTAACCAGGGAGGACCAGACAATGACAGAGCAGGAAGAGTATGACCTAGCATTGACAGAGCGTGTTATTGATATACGCCGAAGAAACCAGCGAGAAGACAGGCGGCAATGGATCGAAGAGGCAGACAACCGGGGCGGAGTCTTACAAGTTGCTTGTACCTATGCGAATATTGGTTTAATTGGGGCATATATTACCACCAGCGGGCAGGTGTGCCGGGAGGAGTTAGGTTATATTGAGGATGTAGAAGATCCGGACGAGTTCGACACCCACCCCCTCCCCCGTATGACCTGGGCCAGCATAAAGAGATTGCAACGGTATCTTATTAATTATCAGATGTAATATAACCAAAGGAGCAACATGAAATCAATTGAAGCAATAAGGGAAGACATTAAAAACAGGATAGCGGCTGGATGGTTTAACGATCCGTGGCAGATAGTGCGGGGAGCGTTTGAATATGATCTACTGGTTAGCATGGGAGATCGGGCCGAGGTGATCCAGGACGAATATACAGGTTTATTCTATCTCCCATAACCACAACAAGATAAAACCAAATTGACCAAATAACCCGCATTTATACTTATATAGGTAACAACACCAACAAACCCCGGAAAGGGGAAGGAGCGAAACAATGAACGAGACAAAAGACAGACTGAAAGAGGTGGGAGCAAGTGCTATCGGTTCAATCGTGGACATGATCGACTGCTATCACCAAGCACGGGACGAAGGGCAGGCAGAGTATGAGGCAGGATATCCGGTTGATGAGGACGGGATGAGGGATTATATCAACCAGGACCCGCTGGAGGTATCAGTTAAGAGCGGTTATCACTCCCCCGGAGCCGAAGGCATTAAACCCACGGAATATATGATCCTGCTATCTACCGGAGGGCCAGCGAGTAGAATTATAGGAGACTTGAGCGAATACGGAGAGCCGGAGAACGCCCGGTTGCAGGTTCAGGACTGGTTTACCCCCTGGACAGATGTTAACACCACCACGGAACAAGACAATAAGTTGCTGGAGTATGCCTGCTTCTTCTACTTTGGAGAATAACCCCCACCCCCGGAGCTATACCAGAGCTTTAACCATAGTCGAATATGGCCGGGGTATAACATAACCAGTAAACCAAAACCAAGGAGCGGAGAATATGAAGTTAAACTATAGAGGACTTGAGGCGGATGTCATTGAACATAGTAATTATTATGAAATTTTCTCGGATGATGGTTTTATTAATGAGGTCATGAGCAAAGATGATTTTAAGAGCTTTGTAGAATCTGGAGATATAACAATCTAACCAAAGCAAAGGAGCGGAGACGATGGAAGAGTTTGAAGCAGCAATCAAAGCAGTAATGAAGGCCCGGCGCAACTGTAAAAATGCAGGGATAGCCGCCGTGAGTCTGGACGAGAAGATCGGTTTTGAACGCTTAGGCCGAGAGTTAGAGGGAGTAATCAGAACATTGCGGATCAACTATTATGAATACGAAAACGCCTTAACTATATCCAGGGGAGCGGAGAGGTGTAGCGAGTGTGGAGAAGTTCAACCCAGCACGGGAGGCAAAGCATGAGCAGTCATATTATAGTTTATATAGCCGCCTCAGAAGGTAAACCCCACCCCACAGACCCAGGAATAACCCGCCACCATATCTATTATGCTGATAATAAGAGAGAGCTGGCCCAGGAGATCATCAAGGCAAGAAAAGCGGGCCATCCAATATATAGTCTACACTCCCAGACAAAAAGAGGAGCGAAGAGCATCGGAGCATACGAAACGTATCAAGAAGTTAAGATCGAAGGGGTAAAACTCCCGAAGCTGGTATTATGCCCCGTATGTTCTGGTAAGGGTTGCACAGTATGTAATCAGAGCGGATATACTACCCCAGGACATGAGAAGAACTGGAGCGAGTGGCAGATTGAGGACATGAGGAAAAGGAAGCAAGCAATTTAACCCTGATATAATATCAGGAAAGGAGCAAGACGATGAGACTATACCATCACAAAACGGACGGAGGAGCCGAGTATTTATGTTCCAATGCCGTGGAAGGAACGGAGGAGGGGAGTTTTAACTCTAAATATATCGTCCGGATTGATGGGGATATAACGAAAGACGCTGAACTATTGATTAGAGAGGAGGAAGAAGGAGCAATATGATAACCCTACAACAGATCCGCAAAACCGAAGATAAAGCGAAGGTGAACCGCCTATCCAACGCTTATCTGTTAAACCAGGATGACCGCCAGACATATATTACATGGTTGAACATGAAGGTTGACCAGGTGAACCATAACTTGAAGGAGGGATAGGATGATTATTTATAGACAATGGACCAGTAGAAAAGCAGGATCAATAAAAACGCATTTATACCAAGGATGGTTCTTGCTGGGAATAATCCCGTTATATATCCGCAAAATTGAAATGAAATAATAGGAGGTAAATGATGAGGGACAAGAAGCAAGAAAATAGAATACTGGACTACATGGTATCAGGAAACGGAACAATATCACCCCTGCAATCGTGGAGAGCTTGCGGAGTATATCGCCTATCAGATGTAATATTCAAGCTGCGGAAGCAAGGGTTTGACATTCGGACCGAGACAACCACCGTCATTAATCGGTTCGGGGAAGAGTGCCAGGTGGCAAGGTATAAACTAATAACTGATTGAACACGTGTTCCGTGAGGGGAGGGAGCGAAATGGAAAGACTAGACCCAGCAATTATTGAATGGAGTATTATAATATGTTTGGTTGTCCCCTTCTTAATCGGGTGGATAATCGCAGCAGTGAAAATAAGGAGGAAGAAATGAAACATACACCGGGAACATGGAGAGCGAAAGATGGGCAGATTTATTCCGAAGACACAGGCAAAACCATTGCCCTGATACCATACTACGACGAAGACAACAAGGAACAAGGAGCTAATGCGAAATTGATAGAGGCTGCTCCATCCCTACTTAAAGCGTGTAAACATCTTGTCATAATACTTGGGAGCGAAGGCGAGGAATTTTACAATAAACATATTGCAGCATTTAATATGGGTATAAGTGCCATTGCCCAAACAACAGGAGAATAGACATGACAGATATAGAGAAAGCACGAGGACAAGTTGCAACTATTATCAACCAGCGTTACAACACTAACCCTTACAAGGAGGACATGATTTCCATTGCCTTAATCGAGTATGTGGCTGGAGCGAGTTTATACCAGGCAATAGCGAAAGCGAAAAAGGAGGAATACAGATTTAATGGAGGTAGCACCAAGCATAACGCTTACAAGCTCAAGAATACCGGGATGCTAACCTTCGTAGGTCTTGACCAAGCTGGACTTGTAGCTTGTGACCAAGCAGACCCACAATATTACGATGAACCCGACCGGATCGAAGTTGTGAAACATATTCTCATGCTATTAGTACACCTTCCCACTAAGAAGTTCATGGCTATTACTGGTCGGTCATTGGCGGTGTGTAATGTGAGGAAACGGCAGATCCGGGCCTTACTTGACCTAGCCCCCGCGAAAATTGGTAGGCCTGCTACCGTGTAACCCTCTTGGAACTAGCCTCTTGCTTCGGTGAGGGGCTTTTTCTTTGGTTACATATCCACCGCACTCCACCCAGATAAATACTCGCTCATCAAATATTCATAAGTAAGATAACCGAAACCGGAGTCCCCCCATTTATCAGACCAGCTATTCTTAAATTTTAGAAGTTTAAGATCATCATCCCAGCCAATCCCATAAATAGCGTGACCTCCTCTCCTATAACTTTTTGATTTGAAGGTTATCACCCCGGTACTATTCACCCGACTCCATTGATAGGTTGTATATACTCCCAGAACCATCCCACCATACGCCCAGATCGCCCTTTTGATTTGTTCCAGGTCTTGATCTACCTTCGCATAGGTGCTAATCTTAAATATTTCAGCCTGCTCTCTCCAATCAGAACATGGAGTTAAGCCAATACGGGACCGATAAGGCAGACATTGTTCCAGACAAACACCAGTTTCAGCCATTACCTTCAGCACTACTCGCAGATATGTTCCCTGCCCAGATACTCCATCCAATTTTTTGGCAAGCTGATAAACGAATAATGGAGACAGCTGTAGCGAAGTTGAGTCTTGGGTAGCAATGAGTTCAGCTTGCTCCTGCTGCTCCTTTAATCCAACTACCGAAGCAAAGGCAGCACACGAACCCAAACTTCCCTGGTCACGAACCGGGGTAATGTTCGGGACGGTATATTTCCGGGGTAATGGTGGTTGTGCAGTCATAGCTAAATATGTTGATAGTGGATAGTCTCGACTATCTTCGGGTTCAACGGCTAGTCCCTTGTAATAAATTTTAGACATCTCTCTCCTCCTTCTCTTTCGTTGGATAGCGATACCCCGCTTGATACCAGGACAAATCGCCTCGTTGACTGACTACGTTAGCTGAGTGCAGGGTCATCCTTGTATCGCCAACACGAACCGTTAGAGGGGACGGGATAAGTCTTGTAACAACACCATCCATCAGCCTCAACATCGTTAAATACTTCGTCCCATTCATCACTGGTTAGTTTGTTTTCGTCCGGTTCATAGAAATAGCACATCTCACAACTTTCACCGCTCATTTACTGATTGCCTCCTCGAACACGTGTTCATTCGGCTATAATTTCAACCCAGCAACCCACCTCATTCCTTGAGTTGGCTGGGAGGAAATATTTCAAATTCTCACCACTCAAAAACTTGAGTATCAGTTCTATTTGAGCTGGGGTGAGGGAGAACTTTGCCACATTATTTTCCAGCAACCCTTTAATAGCTTCTTTCTGGACCGCGAAGATCGGTGAGGCTATCTCCTCTGGCAATGACCGATACCCGGCACCTATTGAACAGCGGAAAGAATTACAACCAGTCAACACAACCACCAATACCAGTAAAACCATAAGATACTTCATCCTGTAGCCTCCTTCACTATCTTTTTGGCATTTGATATTGCATCACTATTGAACTCCAAAACATTAACCGTATTAACAAGAATCTCCTTTAGCTGGGGACAAATATCAAATCTTGGAACATTGATATCTATGCTCTTCATTATATTCCCATCCTTGTGTCGTTTAACCGCAGCCATCCAATCAGCTATCATCTCGATTAAATCAATAAGAGTCATGCCATTAACACCATTATCGAATGCTTGGGGATGGTGTTGATTGACATAATAGTGGTGATCTAATGCTACTTTCATCTCCTTGAGATATCCCATGTATTCAGGACTACCAAAAGTACTATCCCATAGCTTCGGAGTGTACTCAAGGAATACAGACCACTCAGGGTCTTCTAGTTTTGAATCGTCGTGATGACATGCCCGGACAACGAGAATATCAGCAACTAAATTCATTATCTTTTCTACAGCTTCTTTGTGGTCAGCCATTTGTTGTTTAACTTTCTCGGCGTTGTTCATATCTCAACCTCCCTTAACATAAAACTTAGGTTTATTCTCACGTTCCTTAATCTTCTCCCCCATCTGCCTGATCAATTCCCAGAACAGTTGAAGTTGTACCTCCATGGACTGGACCTGGTACTCAAGCCTTTTTATTCGACGGTTTTTTTGGCCGACTCTTGCGAACGGGTTTAGATTTATGCTCATCAAGTTCCTCCTGTAGTTTGCCAGTACGACGATTAAGAACATCTATTACATTGATTAGATGTAATATCTCCTTATGCCCTGTTACTACTGATTCTTTGAGTATTTCTACCTTTTCATTGAGTCTGATTTTGGCTGTCATATTATGCCAGGATTCAAGAATCTCAATCCTCACACGATGAGTTTCAATTATTTGTTTTAACAAGAGCAGATCCACCCGAGTGCCAATAGCCCATGCCAAGGTAACTAGCATAACCAGCAATAACACTACTCCAACTATCAATATTAACAATAACATTACTCGCCTCCTTCTTTTACCCTGCCTGCCTCGATTATTAGTGTGGCCTCCTTTCCAGCCCTGCAATCCTCTACGAAAAGCTGTAACCCGTATTTATCCGCTAACGGAACAATCACGTCCCTCATGGACTTGGGAGTAATCTTCTCCCCCTTCCTGATAAGCATCACCGCTAACTTCGGGTGGAGTGATGCACCTATCCCGATCCCCACTTCGATCTGTTCCATATTACTTGCTTGGTCAAGCGGAAAATTATTGAACATGACTACCCCGTCACCAAACCCTAAACCTGGGACCGGGAAGGGAGCAGCGGCAACATCAGACGCTTTCTTATCGTCAATGGCTTTGATCTCACTGGTTATATCCTTGGACTGCTGGGTTAGATCGTCGAGTTCTTCCTGGTAAACAACCTTGTCCTGCTTCTTGCGGACTGCGATGTTGGTTTCGTTGGAAGCACTGATCTTGGCTTCGATCGGTTCAAGATCAATATTTTCTAACCCCTTCACTACCTTGTCCAGAGCTTCGCCCTGAACACGGACGCGATCTTGTTCCTGTATTAACTCTTCTTGGTCTGCTTGTAACAATATAAGTTCAGCCTTGTTGGCTTCAATCTGTTCCTTGAAACTTGTCCACGATTTGCCGATGTCGGCCAGTTTAACCCTCTGGTCGGCATTGCGTTGGTTCTGCTCCCTCCCCAACCGAGCCTCTTCCATCAACCCATCTACATCAACAGGCTCATCGGGAGTATCAGAAGATACATCAAGCAGGGCAATGGACCCCTTTATCCTCTCAATGTCACGGTTAAGGTCACGGCGATCATTGTATATCCTCTCCCGCTTAGCATCAACTTCGGTGAAGTCCAGGCCGACAATCTTCTTGAGAAGGTCAAGCTGGGCCTTGGGTTTCAAATTGAGAAACTCCATAAACTCGAACGCCACCTCACCCAGTAAATCATCCATAATAGCTTGGGGTGTACCAGCCGGGGTACTCCCATCCTCGTACTTGACCTCGAAGTATTGCCGGGATTCTGTGATTACCCGGGTAGCTACCAAGGCACGCTCAAGCTCATCATCCTCTGCCGGGGTTAAGGTTATGCGGATGGTAGCCTTGTCTGCACCCTCACGAATAGGCTTACCGGGGAAACTACGTTTACCCCTTAACCCTGATTCAATGCTGTCGATAGTGGAGGTCTTGCCAGCCTTGTTCTCTCCACCGATGATGATTACGTTTCCGTCCGGGGTTATGTCTACGGCGAACAGCCTTTTGAAATCTTGCACCTCAAGTCTCGTTATCTTCATTGCTTACTCCTTTCCCTTTCGGGTTATCTTTTTTTTATTGCCCACTTATCCCCCACCTGTACCAGATCACCCAACTCATTATGGATAATGTCATGGCACTCAAGGCAGAGGGGCAGTTTATTCTCTGGTTCGTCAATAAGGTCGGGTCGCTGGGACCGGAACTCGATATGATGAACAGCAATAGTCAACCTCCGGCCGCACTCGGCATTAGCACACTTCCAGTCATACTTCTTCAGGATCTCATAATCAGCCTTGGTCTGGGCGATTGCGTCCTGGTCATGTGATCCCAGTGAGCCGTACGTCCCAATAAATTCTGCGGCAAGAGCTTCTAAGACTGCCTCATTTGATTCGCAGCCTATGTAACGGATCGTTAAACCCTTCACATCCTGCCATAATTTCAGGGTGTCAAGGTGGTGGTAGGGGATATTGATACTTCCCAGCACTTGACCCTGTGGGGCTTTAATCTGTTTCTCCTCTTTAAGCAACCCCTCCAACTCCCTGAAGGTCAGTTCTTCGGCTTTCTTTACCAGCTCTTCCGCATTACCCTTGGTAATTACCCTTGCCAGTAGGCGACACTTCGCACTTCCCAGCTTATTTACCACCTCTCCGTCAAGACCAGCGGCATAGAAAGAAACAAAGATGGCGGCATAGAAACGACCTTTGCGACCTGAGAACTGTAAATATCCTTCACAAAAATCATTGAATGTGGCATAATTCGGATCACCAATAAGGTATGACTGATCATCCATGATTTGTTTAAGGATCTCCCCCAAGGCCCACACGCTCGTATCAATCGTCTGGACCAAGGCCAATGCTCTCTTGCGTAGGTCATGGGCTTGGGGTAAGCTGGGGATATATTCTTCTTTGGAACACGTGTTCGATAATTTTAGTAATCCGCACTGTTTCACTATCTTCCTCCTTCCCTATTGGGCCACCGAGTAAGCCTCTTGATATTTGCCAAGGAAAGATTCAAGGGCTTCAACTTTGCCCTTCTTCCCCGGAATGAGTTTGTTATACTTGATTGTTTCCTCTATAAGCGCCACCATCACTTCATTCTCGGTGTCTGATGGTTTGTCCATTGTCAAGTGTCGTTTCATTGCTGGCCTCCTTTTAAATGCTGATTCTAGTGGGCTATCTGCCCCACCACTGGATTATTACTTGAATTTAGTATCAGAGTACCACTATGCCTTATTTTGGTGGATTGGTGGGCTTCAGTGGCTCGTCTGGTTTCTCCCCGTTGGTTCTCGGCTTTGAAAAATAATAGGCTAAAGTGGTCAAGCCAAACACTTCAAGCACTTGCAATGCTTTGTCTGCGTCGAGCTGACCCAGGTAGGTGAAGACCATGACAAAGGCACATACGGTTATGATTATTATTACGGTGACGGTGGATCTGATGCTGAGCCATATAGAGCGCATGACTATTCCTCCTTGGGTTTTTCCCAATAAAGTTTGACACAATCGTTTCGGTTCAATGCTTCGATTGCATCTTGTTTGGTATATTCGCGTTTAGTCTTATAATCCCAATTAAAACATCCAAGAGAACGCCTTCCTCCAAATTCTATGATGGTATTACCAATCATAAAACTACCCTTGAAATCATCTGGTATTTCCTCAGCCTTGGTTATTTGTTTTATCGGCAACTTCTCTCTCCTCCTTTATTTGGGCATATACGGAAAAGTTACAATTTCTCTTCCACCGTGTATATTGCGATATGCCCCAGTTTTATCCTTAAATACGCTGAAACATCTTTTGTTCTGGAATAGAGGTTGTGCGCCGTCCTTGCAAAGTTCCATCCATTCATCATCTTCTCCGGTCAATGGCGTAAGGGGTAGAAATCTTGCTACACGATCAAAAGCCTGCATTGTCAATGCAGCTGAAAAGCCACTATGCCCCTCATCGGCAAAATCTTTAACCATCTTCAAAACTGCTCCACCAATCATACCGTTGTAGTCAGAGTCTTTGTCGAATAACCCTGCCAACTCTAGCTCTTTTTTTGCAAATTCCACTAAATTACTCATCGTCTATCTCCTCGCCCATGTAGTACGGGCATTTATCCCCAAGGAATGACCTCAAGTCCTTGGCGAATTGGTTAAATGTTTCGGGCTGTACGAATCTTGGTGTGAACTTGAGCATCATAAAAGCTGTTCGGCATATGTTGTGGTGCATACAGGTTGAGCAGGATCTATCCGATGGGGCTTGATCCTCCAACTCGGTGATACGGTCAAGCAGTAGGGACTTTTCTCTGTTCCATTCTTCGGTCATGGTTTCCATCCTTCAATTGTTTTATTCGGTGCAGACCACGCATTTTCAATGGCTTTTTTAACAGAACTACCCTCCCCCGTTTTAATCTGGTCGGTATGAATCATTTCGCACCTACACCAATTCATACCAGTACCATCTGGATGGGATATATTTTTGATAACAAAATCATAAGATGGACCACACTCTATTAACTCTTCTACTGTCTCTGGTTCCTGACAATCTTCAATTGATTCCATGTCTGACCTCCGTAATGTTTAGTGAGGAATTGAGATTACAAGGTATCCTGAATCCCGCATTTCCTCTTGTGTATTTTAGAATTGGTATGTTTGAATTATGACCAACACCATCAACCCTCTCAATACCGAATAGCAGTGTAGCTGAGTTCTCAATTGATCCGGTTTCTTTGCCCGATTGCAAGCCAAGTATCACTTCTTCGTCAGTCGATGACCGCTGCACCTGACTGGCAACAATGACAATGGAGCTAGTGGATTTGGCTATTCGTTTCAGGGATTCAGCTATGGTTGAGAATCTTTCATATCGGGAATGCTTGCCCTCAAGTACCATAAGTTGAAGGTAATCTACGAGAATGATTTCTGGTTTCTTTCCTATTTTTAATTCCGAATGGATAATAGCTTTTTCCATGATTTCTGGGGTAAGTCCTGTCCTGTCCCAACAGTAAATATGATCATCTTTGCCGAGAGAATATTTGTGACCCTTGGCATAATCTTGCCTAATTTCCAGAGCAGTTCTGTGTGACCTCATTCCAACCTCTCTGAACCTGATCTGTTCTGCGGTAAGTTCAAGTTGGAAGAATAATACCGTGAGTGGTCTAGCAGCATGGGCTATGCCCTGTAATGCACTACTTTTGCCACAACCAGTAGCACCAAGCAACACGGCCAGATCACCGGGATACAAGAACCCACTATTGCCAAAACCTTTCAGCCATTTATTTAGGTCAAGTTTACCAGCATCACCCAATTTGGCTTGTTTCTGAGCCAGTGTATCTCTCTCTGCTTCGGAATAAATCGGTATCTCAATACCGCCATACAAAACAACAGCATCATCAACTAGATCTTTTGCCCTACCCCCTGCCTCAAGATAGTCGGTGATATCTTTGTGCGGTGATGGGATCGTAACTATCTTTACAACCTTTGCCAGCCTAGAAACTGATTCCAAAACTTTCTTTAAGTGTATCTTGCCTGCGTCATCATTGTCCGGGGCTAACACCACCTCTTTGCCCTCAAGGAACTGGGAATAAGCGTCTGTCCAATTACCCGAACCGCCAGGATTAGTGGTCGCAACAATCGCCTCGTATTCATGCAAAGAGTCGCAATCTTTTTCGCCTTCCCCGATCCAAACAACATCTGATTTTAATACATTGGGGAGATTATACGGTACTCGGTCAATTCCCTTGAGATTTTTGATATCTTCTCCATCCGGTCCAGTATGTCCTTGGCTGAATCCTTTCGGATTATAGCGTTTAACCCAGAATAGTTCATCCCCAAACTCGTCTTGATAACTGTAGGTTGCTACGAGTTCGGTGGGTTTATCTTCTGCTTGAACACGTGTTCCTTCAATGGGAGGAGGAGGTTTTTGATTAGCAATTGGTCTGGGAGGGAGTATTGCTTGGTCATGGTACTTTTCAAACACCTGTTTCTCGGTTAATCCCTCAAAGTGGACTATGGCATCTATCACTGTTCCACTCCAATTACAACTATCACAGTACAGGCGGGAACTATTGGGTATAATTCTCAGTGAAGGTGTGTGGTCAGCGTGATTCCAGCATAGGGTTTTGTAAGTCCCCTTGTCTCGTTTGAAATTTGGGTCATGGGTGGTCATGTATCCCACGAGATCAATGTTATCTTTAATCCATTCTGCTACTGGGTTCATTATACACCTCCCCTAACAAATGGTTTTTTCGGTGGAGGGTGGTTGATATATGATCCGGCTATAGTTGCATAATTTGGAGCTGAAGCATATTGGGCTGGTGTATGAGAACAATACCCTTCAAAACCAAGGATAGTTTTTTCTGGCCCATAAATGCCTATGATTTTCTTTAACGCCGTGACGGATTTGTCTATCGGCAAAATACCACCATAATGTTTTATCCATATATCCATGAATGGAGTTAACCAAGTATCTTTACCCTTCATCGTTTTTGGTGGTGGTGGCGTAGCCACTACTTCTTTCTTTACCTTCTTACTTTCTTTACCTTCTTCTTCTGTCTCCGTTTGCGTTTCGCATGCGTTCCGCTTGCGTTTCGGTTTGCGTTCCGCTTGCGTTTCGTTTCCGTTCCGTTGTTTGTTGTAAGCATTGTAATTACAAACAATTAACCGTGTCGTTACCGTTTCGTTATGCGTTTCGATTGCGTTCCGATTTTTGAGCATCCCAAAAAACCTCACCACTTTGGATTTTGACCACTGCCATCTCATGGCCCAAGTTTCAATGGATTTAAGGGACTCTCCACGGTAGCAAATTAAGTTCTTTAATCCGATCTGCACTTTCTCTGGTTCCTTTGAATATCGTACTGTTAGTAAGATGTCTATCCAAGCCTCCGCTTTAGAAAAGACTCTTGGTTCTCGCCATAATTCATTGCTTTGAAACTCCCTCCAAAGCCTTAAAAATCCTTTGTGCATTGTTTCCCCCCAGGGCAAAAAAACGAACCCCCCGAATCTCTGATGCCCTGGGGAACACCGCTGATGAACATAGCCATACAGCTTAAAAGAGACCGGGGGGTCGTATTTGTTAAAGTAAAAAAAATTGCCATATAGCTTAATTCATTCATGGTATTCCCCAGTGTTAAATTTAACATAAGCTATACCTAGGAGTTTGTCAAGTGGTCGAACCATTTATTTTTTTGAATAGGTAGAGAGGTAAGTTCTGGCTTGAATAAAGATTTCATCCCAAGTCGCTACGAACATTTCTGCTCGCTTACTACCACAATCAGTTAACCATCTTAGCCTCCAGTTCAAACATCCTTCTGGCGTTCTAAGAGTATCCCTTGTTACCCGAACCACCCCACTTCTATCCCCAAACTCTTTGTCACTGATGTAAAATTCAGTTATATATACTTCCATTATCCCTCCCTCCATATTTCCCTATCCCGTTCAATCTGTACCCAGTCAATACATACCAATATTACTACACAACCACACAAGAAGTATGTATATTCAAAGATAGATACTATTAGGTTTATAAACTCGGCTACTTGTGTCATGGGTTATCCTTTAAAGAACGGGACGGTCGGTGCCCTTACACCGAGACGGCCTGAGAACCGTCACCCGGATTAAGTCCGCCCCGCTCTATTTGATTTTCCTTGTGATTTCGGTCATTAAATCTAATACGTCCGTAGCAGGTATCCAATCTTGTCCGAAAGGTTGTTTGCTCACTTTTGTTATTTTCTTCCTCAACGCCTTCCATCGCTTCTCCAGGATGTTTATTCTCTTGCGGAGTTTGGCTTTTTCAAGTACCACATCTTCAATAACCGCTTCATGGGCATGGTTATCTAGTTCCATCCAATACTTGAATGGTTTCCCCATGAATAGTCCTTCGCCTATATCCTTGTCCCAGTCGGGGGTATCTTCGTTTATGGCGTCCATTTCTTTTTGGATATCCCAGTTATCGGGGTTATCATTAATTCGCAAATTACAAGCTGGTCCTAATATTTCCATCACTCACTCTCCTTAGCCATTTCTACATAGTCTGGCAGGACAGGGATCTGATCGGTGTATAATGCCACTGTTGTTATCTCCCCCGTGCTACGTTCCTTGAATGCCCTTGGAGTCATATGCCACAAAATAGATCCGCCAGCTTGCTTGTATCCGTATCGGCCAGAAAAGCTGGCATGTCCAATCATCATCGCGAGATATTTGCCACCGTGTGCAGTCCGAATATATAACAACGGGCTTGGGCTCTCCCTATACACCTCCACCGCTTCATAGCCAGGCAGGCAGTCGGCTGACGGGTCGGGGGTGGCTGGCTGGATTGGAGTGATATAGATGAGATCATGGGCTTGCATTTCGTGACATAATCCTGTTGGAACCCAATATTCTCCATCCCATCCTCTATCCCCTTGCTCAATCAACTCCTCATCCTTGTACTTGCGCCGGAGTCTGTAGCCTTCGGGGATTGGGGGGATTGGTTCAAAATCTTTCTTCAACATCCTATGATCCCGACCAATCACAATGTAGAGTTCACTAGATCTTGACTTCCGTACTTCGTGAACTTTGCCGATGTAATGACGGTATGGTTGTCCTGGTGCGCTACACCCCTTAATCCTCACCATAATGACTTCCGGCTCTTTCGGTGGCAGTGTCCCTGCTCCTCCGCACTTGTTGCAGATTCTTTTTCCTTCTTTCATCTTATCCCTCCTGTTTGGTTAGCTCTAAAAACTTCCTGTGCTGTTCCCAGGCTACCCCGTCATCAAACCCTGATTTCTTCGCTCCCATTATCAAGTCCCATACTTCTTCCGGGGATTTGTAACCTGCTGCTTTGATTACTCGCCGGATATCAGCGGCGAAGGTGTTCAGTCCATCTTCA
>Ga0307990_1002231_pt1 | contig 15618 bp, 26 predicted proteins | sample EllFjometagen129_FD_203168 | JGI IMG/M metagenome (GOLD analysis project Ga0307990, IMG submission 203168) | Marine microbial communities from Ellis Fjord, Antarctic Ocean - #129 | ecosystem: Environmental > Aquatic > Marine > Unclassified | place: Southern Ocean | collected 2014-10-08
CCCAAGATAATTATTGTGACGAATGCCCATGTTTAATTTATGACAATCTTGACAAATGGATCTGCAAGTTATTCGAAAATTTATTAGAAGGGGATGATAAGGGAATTAGAAAATTAGAAATTTGTAAAACAAAGGAACCAAAAATAATGTTTTTAACTTAATGTAAAAAGAGAGGATTTTATCATGAGAACTATTCATCTGGAGGACAATGATTGCCTAATAATAATTAAAACAGATTCAAACCAAGTTGAGGTAAACGTCCCAATGAAATTTCTTGAGGATGAAATTCCTGATAATGCGAAATTATGCGTGGCCTTAACGCATTTGTTAAATGATCAAAATGAAACTTTAAATAAATTAATGAAAGATAAATGGAATGAACTTTTAGAATATTTTAAAAGGATGAAAAATGTTAAAGAGACGCCCGGTAATAAATGACATCCTAAGATTTGATTGGTTTGATGATCCTCCAAAATTTTTTAAAGTCCTATCAAAAGGAAAATATGATATAATTCAAATTTTAGATTTACAAACAGAAAAAGAAACTTGTATAATTTTAAAACATTATCATCCAAGAGAATTTAATAAATCCTTAACTATTTTATTTAACGCTGAAACTTCAAGTCATGTAAATGTAGACAAACGAATGAAAGAAAAATTGGCGAGTAGAAAATATTATCGTCAAAAAAGAAAGGATAACTATGAGCAATTTACACATGGCGATTCTCTTAGCGAATGAATGTCACAAAAATCAAACTGATAAAGCTGGAGAACCTTACATTTTACATCCTTTAAAAGTTATGATGGACATGGAAACTTTAGACGAAAAAATAGTTGCAGTCCTTCATGATGTGGTTGAAGATTCTGATTTAACAATTAAAAATTTAAGAGAAAATTATAAATTCGAAAAAAAATTCTTGTTGCATTAACTTTATTAACTCATGTTAAAGAAGTTCCTTACAAAAAATATATTGAAAATATTAGTAAAAATAAACTTGCATCTAAAATAAAAATTAAAGACATTGAACACAATCTTGAAATTTTAAGGTTAGAAATTTTAACTGAAAAAGATTTAAAAAGAATTCAAAAATATCATAAATCTTGGAGATATTTAAAAGGATTATAAAAAGGATTTTTAAAAAAGGAATTCGTTCCAAATGACCCTCAACTTCGAAGCCCTCCAAATAAAAGTTTCAATGAAAAGTCTAAAAATTTATATAGAAAAAAAAGAAGATTCGTTTGCATTGTTAGGAAGTAGATCTATTCTTTTATTTCTAAAAGCAATGATTCCAGTCCCTTCCGAAGTACATGATGATTTCACTCCTGAAATTATCAATTCAATCCGACATTCAACACAATGGATAATTTACAGTATCAATCATAAAGACTATAAAGCCGCAAATTCTTTATGTGATGAAATTTTAAAAATTTTAAATGATCTGATTAATGGAGATAAGCATGTTTTTGAAGACCAATTAGACGATTCAATTTCAAACAAACCTAAATCTAAACCTTTAATTAATGTTTTAAAAAATGGAGATTGGGAGGTGAATAATTGACAGATCCAAAAATAATTTGGAATCAAACAATTTATAATTCTATGCAAGATTTTTATATTGATCCTGATTATCAAATGATGGCTCAAGCATGGATGAAACAAACGTTGGCTAAAAGTTGCTCTGTAATTTTTATAGAAATTCAAAGATATGGAGATAGATATTGGATTCCAGTATTGTCATCCCATCGATTAATTCAAGGTGATGAAAAATTAGTGAAAGGAATATTTTAAAATGACACCACAAAAAAAATTAATTACAATAATGAGAATCAAAAATGATTTGTTAAATAAACACATGATTGAAATCAATTTAGAAAAAATTCCTGATAAAAAATATTTTACTAAAGAAGATGAAAAATCTTTAGAAGAATTGACAGATGAAAATGCAATATTCGTAATTAATAGAATGATTCATTTACAACAACGTTATAAAGATAAAGTAGTATATGAATTAACGCCTGCATTATGTCCTTTCTGTGTATTATATGATATGGATTGTAAAAATTGTGACTATTATAAAAATCGAAATAATATTTCATGTACCAATCAACATTCAGATTTTTATATTTGTAATCAATTTTATAAAAATCTAAGTATTGATTTAAAAATTAAAATTTCTACTATTTTAGAAATATTAAAAAAGGAATAAAGGAGAAAAAATTAATGTCAGCAAAAGGAAGTCGTTTACAAGTAAAAAAAGTTCATAATGATAATCCTGGAAATTATTCAGAAACCATTGAATATACACTTTTACATTGCAATAATTTTACGGGGAATAATAATAAATTTTATATCATTGAAATTCAGAAAAATTCAGGGAATGATTGTCTTCAATTATTTTCAAATTATGGAAGGTTGGGGGGAGGAAGTGTTTATGAAATTCGAAAATGTTGGAAAGAAAATTCTGACCCTGTCAGTTTTGATGAAATTAAAGATGAATATGATGCAATAATTAAAAAGAAATTCCGAGGAAAGTCAAAGAAAAATAAAGATGGAATCACTGTTAGAGAAACTTATTCAATTGTTGATGTGATTTCTCCAAATGTTGGATCGACAAATATAAAGAATAAAACAACAGTGATTAAAGAAACAAATATTCAAGTCACGACAAAATCTAAAAATTCTGAAGTGTCAAGAATATTAACACAACTGGCTCAAGAAAATATTCATGATATCTTATCTAAAACATCTTTAAAGTTTTCAAAAGCTGGAGGATTGGAAACTGAATTAGGTCCTGTCACTTCTGGTCATATTGATAATGCAAAATTATTATTGAATGATTTAAATCCATTAATTAAAAGATTGAATGATTTATCTCAAGATGAAAACAATGATTTAATTTTAACAAATAATAAATATTATTCTTTAATTCCTCGAAGTTTTGGTCAAAGAATATCAGATGATGATTTAATTAAATCTCCTGATAAATTAAAAGAAGAGTATGAATTGTTAGATGGATTACGAGCTGCAATTAAATTAGGAACATTTCAAAATATTGATAATTCAGAAAATAAATTGGAAGTTGGATTATTAATTATGAAATCAACAATTAAAAAATATAAAGAAATTGTTAATTATTTTGAAAATTCAAGAAATCATAATCAATTAAATGCTTGGAAAATTAAAAATATATTTACTGTTTCTGAATCAAAGATTCGAAAAGATGCTTTCGATAAATTATCTAAAAAGATTGGTAATGTTGATGAATTATTTCATGGTTCAAGAAGTACAAATATTTTATCTATTTTGGTAAATGGTTTAATAATTCCTCCTTCATCCGCTGGTCATTGCACTGGAAGAATGTTTGGTGATGGAATTTATTCATCAAATTGTTCAACGAAAGCCTTAAATTATGCAACTGGATATTGGGATGGAAGTTCAGGACATAGAAATGCATTTATGTTTATTACAAAATTTGCAATGGGAAATGTACAATATTGTAAAACTTTTAATTATGGAGGAGCAAAACCTCCTTATGATTCCGTAATTGGTTTAACTAAAAAAGATGGTGGGTCGTTAATGAATAACGAACAGATTGTCTATAATATTGATCAAGTTTCGATAACACATCTAATTGAATTGGAGAAATAAAATGTTACATCAACATCTGTTATATATCAAAGCAGAAAAAGTTTTAGCATCATGCTTAACATATGATCAATTCAGAGTTGCTGTGAATTTTACAAATTTTTGTGCGTTACGAACATATGAACGATTATCAAAATTTCAAAAAATAAATGAAGGTCTTCAAATTGAATTGTGGATTGAATTAAAAAATCGATATAAAATGATCCAAAATGAAAAATTATTTGGAAAACTTGATAAAAATAAAAAGGGCATTTAAGGTTGTTTATAAAGAGTTTAATGGTAATGAAAGGCGAAGTGCGATAATTGATGGTAAATATAGATTAGAATATCCAGAAGGAAAACATGTAATAGCGCCTAAAGAATCTATTGGAATCTTTTGTTTTAAAGAAAAGAAAAATGCTGAATATTTTATAGAAAGTTCACATCTGTCTTATATGGATATAATCGAAGTCTTATATCATTGCAGAGCAAAAAAAATTAAGTGGAGACTTTCAACCGTATATTTCGACGATGGAAACCCGACTTTAAATTTTAAAAAATTAAATAAATTAAATAATGGCGATGCTGTTATATTAAATAATGAAAATGCCATTTTTGAAGTTCCTAAAGGAACTATTTGCATACATAAAATATTTTGTTTAACTTAAAAAGGAAATGAGAAATGAGAGAATTCAAACCGTTTAAAATAGCGATTCAAAAACAATTTGCAATGATGTCAAAACATAATTTATTTTCAACTATAACTCAAGAAGAAAAGGATTTAATTTGGGAAACTTATCTTGAAGCATTTAAACCAGAAGACAATCAGATGTTCAGAGAACGAAGGGAATACGATTGTCAATACTGTAGACAATTTATTAGAAATGCTGGAGGTTTGGTTGCTGTCATCGATAACCAATTGGTATCATTATGGGATATTGAAGTTGTTGAACCTTTTCAATCTGTATCAAATATATTATCAGTCTTTGTTAAATCAAAATTTATTCATACCAAATATATGCACTATGAAAAGGATGTCGGGATTAATTTTAACATTCAAAAACTTTTGGATATTGAAGGTAAAGAAACTGGAGAAACAATTCGTTGGGAACATTTTCATATTAATCTTCCAGCTAAATGTGTTGGAAATAAAAATGATCTTGGAGGATATCTTTCTACAGTCAGAGCTAAAAAAGAAGTTTTCAAAAGAGGATTGGAAGAAATTACTCTTGAGTCACTTCAAATTGTAATTGATTTAATTGAAGCGAATTCATTATTGAGAGGAAAAGAGAAATTAAATATTTGTCAAGAGTTTTTAGAATGTAAACTTGAATACGATTTGATTATTGATGAAAAAGAAAAAGATAATTATTGTTGGGATAAATCTGGTGAAAAAGGAATTCCTGCAAAAATTAGAAATGATGTTATTGGAACATTATTAATAGATATTTCTGAAAATGTTATTCCTCTTGATATCGCTGTTAAAAAGTTCGAAGATAAAGTAAATGGAGGAAATTATCAAAGACCGACTTCATTGATCACACAAAGAATGAAAGATGATGCTGAAAAGAAAGTTGTTGAATTGGGATTGGAAGATTCTTTACCTCGTCGGTATGCGGCTCCTGAAGATTTAACAATTAATAATGTTCTCCATGCAAATAATTCAGCTAAAAAGAAAATGAGTGTTTTTGATTCACTCCCGACTGCTCCAAAAGAAGTTAAAAATTTGGATAAAATTACTGAAATGGATATTAAAACATTCATTGAAACAATTTTACCCAAAGCTGAATCAATTGAACTTATGCTTGAAAATAATCATGAAAGTAATTTGGTCAGTCTTTTTGCTCCTGTTTATGCTGATGCAAGACTTTTGTTTAAATGGGATAATCCTTATTCATGGGGATATAAAGGAGAGTTTGCGGATTCGATGAAAGATCGAGCCAAAGAACTTGGAGGGAGAGTTGATGGTCCTGTAAGATTTACTCATACATGGAATTATGATGGCAATAATCAAAGTTTAATGGATTTACATGTATTTATGCCAGGAAGTGGATATAGAGGAACTTCAAAATCTGAAGAAATTCATGATAGATATCCAGGAGGGAGAAGAGTTGGATGGAATCAAAGAAATGATCATATGTCAGGAGGAGTTCAAGATGTTGATTTTGTAAGTCCTCCTGGTAAAAATGTCCCCCTTGAAAATATCTCATTTCCAAATCTTAATAAAATGCCAGAAGGTAAATATTATTTTAAAATTCATAATTGGAGTTTTAGAAATAGAACGACAAGTGGATTTAAAGCAGAAATTGAATTACTTGAGGAACTTTATGAATATGAATATCCAAAAGAGGTGAAACAAAAAGAATGGATCTCTGTCGCTGAAGCAACTTTAAAAGATGGACAGTTTACTATTAAACATATTCTTAAAGAAACAAAATCAACAAAAGAAATTTGGGGATTATCTACAAATCAATTTCATAAAGTTTCAATGATCATGAACAGTCCTAATCATTGGGATGGAAATGAAGTCGGGAATAAACATCACTTCTTCATGTTAGAAAATTGTTTAAATCCAGAACCTGGAAGATCGATTTATAATGAATATTTAATGCCAGAATTACAACCTCATCGAAAAGTATTTGAAATTCTGGGACAAAAAATGAAAACTGAAGTGTCTGATAATCAGATTTCTGGATTGGGATTTTCAAGTACAATGAGAAATCAAGCAATTGTTAAAGTGGTTGGAAGTTTTTCAAGAATGATTAAAATTAATTTTTAGAAAGGAATTGAGATGAGTGATGTAATAACTGAAATTATTGAAGTAAGAAATATTAATGTATATAATAAAAATTGTAATGGATGTGTAAGACATAAAAAAGACATTATGATGATTATTAATAAAGAAGATGAAGCATTTGATACATTTTTAACCAATGAACAAGCTGAAAAATTAATTGTAGACCTAACCGAAAAATTAATGGAAAATAAAAAGGAGAAAAAGTAATGAGTGAATTAAACATTATTGAAAAAGGTGTTAGATCAGGGCTTCGTTTTAAATCTGAAAAAGGACTTTTAACTACTGAGGATCTTTGGACAATTCCTCTGGAAGTGGAAGTAAGAAATTCCAGAAATAATCCTTCAATGTATAAATTGGCAGGCGAATTAAATAAAGAAATAAAAGAAAAAAATGATGATCTTTCTTTTATCACTAAGAAAAGAAAATCTAAAAATGATATGGAACTTGATTTAAAATTTGAGATAGTTAAATATATCATTGAAACTCGTCATATAGAAGCCGAAGTAAAAGAAAAGGCTGAAGCTCTAAGAACTAAGAAAGGCAATCTTCGAACATTGATTGATAAAAAGAAACTTGAAAAGGAAGCAGGAAAAAGTATTGATGAGTTGGAAGCACTTTATAATTCAATGGAAGATTAAATAAATTCAAAGGGATAGTGATTCTTATTCTCTCTATCCCTTTGAATGGAGGAATAAATGAATGATCTACATTCAAAAATAAAAGAAGAACTAACAAAATTAATGATGAATCTTTGGTTAATGTATTGTTTCCCACAAGTGATCATTTATGCATTTGAAAATTAAAAAACAATTTTCTTTATATTGGATTAACCAATATTGGGTTATGCACAAACCCTCTATCAAGTAGATTTATAAAATCATCCTTGATTACTTTTCTAAGAATGTTTAAACTTCCATTAATATCAGCATTTACTAAGCCGTTGGAATATTTAAATAAACCTCTTTTAACTCTTTTTCCAATATATTTTTCGTGTTTCTTGATTGGTTCTAAATCTAATGCAGAACATTTTGAAGTATAAGATTCTTCATGAAGAATAACATTAATTGAATTTAATTCTGCCTTATATTGAATCATATGAATTAATTTCTCAAAAGGAATAGAAACAAACTTCTGATTATTCACTTTACCAATATTACAATTTTGTTTCCATTCCTTATTCTTTCCAATAACAATATTCTGGATATTATTTTCAATACAATAAGTAACAATAAAATGGGAAGTTTTATGTAAATAGTCATTAATTTTATTATTTCGTTTTAAATTCAATCTTTGGGTTCTATTTGAAGAATTTTTATTATGATTCTTTTTTAAATCACTTTGAAGTTTTGCTAACGTCTTGTTATAATACTGATTTATAGATTTAATAATTTTACCGTTAATCAAAATTGGATTTAATCCAGGTTGATTGGTAATAATACTTGCAAGATTATTTACTCCTAAATCAATACTTAGAAATTTATCAATGTTTAAATTTTCATGTTCTGTAATCTCCTTTTCATATATTACTTCGATTATGTAGCATCCAGTTTGAGGAATTATTCTTACTTGTTGTAGATTTGTAACTTTTGTATTTAATGGTTTTAACCCAGTAATTTTAGGAAAGTTTATATATCCAGTTTTCTTTTGAATTCTAACTTGTTGATTTGTAAAAATAACTAAATTTCTTCCTTTAACTTTATCCTTATATTTAGGTGGTTTAGGACATCCTGTTAAAGATTTTCTATTCTTTTTCCATTTTCTAAGAAGTTGAAAATACCCCCTAAAATTACTATCAATAACCCTTAAAATTTGTTGGGAGGTTTGTGCAGGAAGATTTCTATAATCGAATTGATTGGTGATTCTCATTTCCTTTTCTAAAGGATTAAAATATAGAAAATTTCCAGTTAATTCAAAATGTTGTTTAATCTGGTACAAAGAGTAATTATAAAGATTCTTAGAAAGAAAACATAAATCGTCAATCTTCTTCCATTTAGAATTAGATTTTTTGATTATATGTCTTTCAACTAATCTCATAATTACTCCATATAAAGTTTTGAATGTTTTATTTGTATATGTTTGTTCTTATGAATTTCAATGAAGGATTTATAAGAATATTAATATTTAAAAGGGATTAATAATTATGATAAATAAAGATTTAGAAGAATATAAAAACCTTCCCCAAGTTTCAAAAGACTTTCTTTGGCATGTTGAATGGCATCGAAAATTATGGGATTGGTTATATAAAGATAACAATTTTAGTTCAAAGGATGAGTTTCCTCCCGAAATTATTAATGGACTGAAAATCACTGATATTAAACATTGTTGCTTTTGTTGTGAGTATGCAAAAGTAATCACTGATACCGAAATCATAACAGCAAATTGTGATCAATGCTTTTTATATTGGCCTTATGTATATTATGAGGAAGATGAATATGATAATACTGGTACAATGAATTTACTTCGTGATTATGAATGTGAAAGGTCGATATTTGGAGCATGGGATGATTGCCTGGAAGGGGAAGGTGATATAGAATCAAAAGCCTTAGCAAAACAAATAAGAGATCTTCCTCTTGAATATGATTTTATAAAAGGATTCTTGGGAAAGGAAGGCCCGTCATAATGGATGATAAAAAGAAAACTCCAAAACCTGATATTTTATGTAATATTGGAATTGGAGCAGGGGTAATTTTGATCATCGTAAAAGTTACACAATTAATATTAAACTTAATTAATTAAACAAACTTAAAGGAGAATTTAAAAATGGCACCAATGATAAAAACTAAAATCAAACTGAAAACGCCAGCAGAAAGAACAATTAGAAAATGGGTAAAAGATGAAGTTCTTGAACAAATGATAGATCATGCTTCTTTTACATCTGTTGATATCACATTGAAAATTAGATCGAAATATCCAAAATATTTTATTTCAAATTCAGTGATTGCAAAAATGTCAAGGAATAATATTATTAATTGGTCCTATGAATTGGGGAATATGTATTCTGCGTCATTAATTCTTGTTGATGGTAATTATGCGTATCTCTATCATTATCATACAAATCCTCATGATAATTATGTAGGGAGGGATAAGACGACTAAATGAGACTGTTATGTAATATGTGGCAATCCATATCAAATTGAAATACTATCATTAAACGAAAGGAATAAATATATGACATCATACAAATACCCAAAACATATGCCTCTTTATAACAAAGAAGTAATAATGACAAATACATCGGGAGACAAGGGGAAATATACGAGAGTTTCAACTGATCGTGATGGAGAATTCTTTGTATTCAATTCTTCTAATGTGAGTAACAGAAATCGAATATTTCAATATTTTGTAAATAGATTTGATTATTGGGAATACGTTGATAAAGATATGATATTGGTAAAAGAGTCAAAAGGATTTTATTTTGAGGATACATGGCTTCCTGTTTTTGGTATGAAAGTAGAATTACTTGGACCTGTAAATGAAATTGTAAATGAAATTAAACCTGTAGTATTTTTAGATGTAATAACTGAAAATGGAATTATATTTATTGATTCATTATATAATACATTTAATCTTAAAGATTATTCAGGATGGAGGGAAATTCCTCCAATTCCTAAAATGAAAAAACAAGATGTAATTGAGGCATTTAAATCATCTATAGCGCATTGGGCTGATATAATGAGTAAATCTCAACTTACATCAGGAAGATGTGCATTATGTGATCTTTCAATGAAATTTGGAAAAAAAATAATATCGATGAAAATAATTTTTGTAGCATTTGTCCTCTTACACATTTAAAAATTGGCGGGAAGATAAATTGTAAAGAAACTCCTTATGTCGAATTTATTAAAACCCCAAATGTAACAAATGCAAAAACTGAATTAGATTTTCTTATTAATGCGTATGAAAAAGTTTTAAACGATGAATTGGATCTTGAAAAATAAAAGAAAGGATAAAAATGAGAATTGTTAAATGTTCAAGTAAAGTTAGAATGCCTAAAAAACGTGAACCCATTTTAATCAGAGATCTTTCAGATGAATCAGAATATATGGGGGATTTTGCGGAAGAGTGGGTGCTTGCTGAAATTAAAATAAAAAATAAAAATGAAATTGCTTTTATTTACTTTGGGGGTCGATCAGATGAAAATTGCTTTCGTTCTATTCATGGAAGTGACGAATTTTTTTATCTCGAAGTCTATCCTGAAAAAGAGGAAGTTTTAAAAGCTTTAAGAGAAAGCATTAATCATTGGATGGATATTGTGGAAGAAAAAGAAGATGTTAGGTGTGATTCAAACGAATGTGCATTATGTAATATGTTTTCTAATGAGGATAATATTATAAATTTATCATGTATGGGGTGTCCTATTTTTAAAGACACTGGGAAAGAAGGATGTAATGGTACCCCATATAACGATTATAATATGGACAATAATCATGTAAAATTTGCTAAAAAAGAATTGGATTATTTGATTGAAGTTTATTACAAAATCGTGATTGATAAAATTGAATATGAATCTATTTAATAGAAAGAAATAAAATTCCTCCAAAGTATTTACACAGATTACGTTCTCAGAAATATGTAACAAAAAAAATAAAGAAGATATTTAATTATTTCTTCTTTATTTTTTTTGGGTAATTTTTTAATTTCCCCTACATAATTTAATTCGGATTAACAATATAATATATAATGCAAAAAATAAAATAATATTCTTTTGATTTTGTTCATTCATTTTATCATAATCATCTTTAAATCTAATCCCTTTCAAAATTTTATCCATTAAAATAATCATCCTATCTCTAAATATATTTTCAGATTTCTTTTTTCTTATTAAATTCCCTATATTTTTAAAAAATGATTTTCCACATATTTGATCGATATTCTCTATATCTTTAATAAATCTATTTAATAAGAAATTTAATTCTTCTCTATATTTTAAATTTGCTAATTGAATAACCATTCTATTAGCAGTTTCATAATGAATTTTTGATTTCTTTTTTGCAATATATAATGCTTGTCTATCAACATTTTTATATACACAAATATTAGTTAAAACATCATTAATTATTTTATCACCTTTGATTTTTGAGGCTGTTTTAAACTCAAGTGAACCAGATTCTTCATCTCCTTCATATGGCTCCTTAATGTACAATCCTTTAGCTACAGCATCATAATATATCTCTGCAAAAGACTTGACACTTTGAGAAATTCTTTGTCTCGATTCTTGAATAAATGCTGTAATTTTTATAAGATTTCTATTTTTAATATCTTCAGGATATCTTCTAATCATTTCTGTAGACATATAAAATATTGCATTAGGAATTGATTTTTCTCTTGTAAATAAATGCCCTGAAGATAATGAATTTAATGCATATTTAAATGCTTCTTTACTACAAGTTTTCATTTGTTTATTCATTAAATTTGTATAAACACGAATCATAAAATAAACCATAGCATTTGCATAAGTTTTTTTATCATTTCTAACCAATAAATAATTCATAATAAAAATATGAAAATTAGTAATTGGATCTTTATGTAATAACCATAATGCGGCCGGAGTTCCTTTATAAAATCTTTTGACATATTTTTTAATATCTTGATCTTTTAATTTACAAATATTAAGAAGATCATAATAATCTTTTTTAAGAGAAGGATAATAACAAGGTTCTGTCAACTTACCTAATTCATAAGAAGTTCTTTTGATATAAAATTTTGTTAATTTATTATGATCTATATCTGATTTTTCTAAAAGTATTTGCATGTAATTATTCCTTATTGATAAAATGTTGATCGTGATTACCAGATATTAAATTATATATAGCGACAATCATAGATAAAGGCCATAAAATAAAATTTAAACTTAAAGGGAATATTATCCAAAATGAATGAAATGAATATATTTTCTTTTACATTAATAGAGAAAATATCCCCCATAATATTCCAGCAACTAAATAAATAATATATCCCATTATTCATAATCCTCAGTTTTATTTTCAACTATGAATTTAATTTTTTCTAATTTAATTATTTGTTCTTTGATATTTTCGGGGGTTCTTTGTCTTGCAAGGAATCCAATCAAAACGTTACATTGGGTTTTTATTTCTTGTATGTCTTTTAAAGAAATAATTTTTGAAGGTTCTTGAGGTTTCATTTTTAAGTTCCTTTTAAAACATCAATTAATTTTTTCATATTATCAAGCATGTAGATAATATTTTCAATAGCTCGACTATTTTCCCATTCTTCTTTACTACGAGAAATCCAAGGATATAATACTATAGCATCTTCATATCTTGGGACTAATTCATATAATTCTGCATATTCTTCAGTTTTAATAATCATTTCACTTTTTCTTTTAATCAAACCAATGAGTTTGAACTAATTCTTTTTCTATGATTTTTCTTTCAGGAAGAATTCTTTCAGTTTCTTCAATTTTAAAACAATTGTCAAAAATGAATAACTGATATCGTAATTCTTGTTCAACATCTACTTTGAATTTATCAGACATATAATCACCATCCATATAAAATTCAATCAATGATCCAAGATATTCTCCCATTTCATCATTTTGTAAAATTAGATACTCATTCAATTCTTTAGTAACTTCATTAATGTCTTTTTCAAGATAAGTTTGCATTCTAACTAAACCTTTTTCATCAATTTTATCTAAAGGACAATTATCTAAAATTAATTTGGGATCATCAATAACTTTATCTAATAATCGACAAACAGGTTTTTCTTTTGATTGGTCACATGCTTCACAACAAATAAATGTTACGTTTTTCATTTTAATATCCTATCTCTTCATCTAAATGTGAAAATAATCTAATTTTTAAATCTGAATTATCAATTAAATAATGAACCTGTTCATCATAAACATCCATTGAAGTAACAATGATTTCTTTAATTCCTCCTTGCAAAATTTCTTTATAGCAATCAAAGCATGGGATTCCGCAATTCATATACAGTTTACATCCTTTAGTTTTAATTCCTAATCTTGCAGAATTAATTAAGGTATTCCTTTCACTGTGACATGCATAACATATATCGAGCATTTCACCGGATTTAGCTTTTAAAAGTTGACGAGGACATTTACCTTTTATTTCATTTGGTAAAGATTTATAACCATCTATAAAAACCCATTCATTAATAATAAAATCCTCAGAAGAATTATATGATTTAACGACATGATTTAATAATCCAGATTCTATTGCTTTTTTTTGTAAATATTTATCTCCATGCCATCTTTCATCACATTGAGGAATTCCTCTTGGAGGACCATTATAACCACTTCCAATAATTGTCTTATCTTTTACTAAGATAGATCCAATTTTTCTTGAGAAGCATTTTGAATTGGTTGCTACAACATTACAAATATCAAAAAAATATTTGTCCCATTTTTTTACATTTTCTATATCATTTGACAATTTTTTATTTCCTTTTAATTTGGTCGGGAGAAGAAGAATTGAACTTCTCTGTCAACGATCCTTCCATTCTGACCCAAAGTTTGCAACCTTATCCAGGCTCCCGAATATTTTATCTTTTATAATGAATTAAAACACTAAATCCATTACTATTAAATTGATGTTCAATTCTTATAATTTTTTCTTTATTATTTTCATCCAACCAAGTATTTACCTTATCTTCTATATCAAATCGATTATTATCTGAAGATAAGGAATTAGTTTTCCACAATAGTTTCAAAACTTTCCATGATATCCTGAGCGTAATCATACCCATCCCAATTATCAACACCTGCCTGTTCTAACGCTGAAAGGAATAAGTCATTATGATTTAATTTCTCAAGCAGTCTTTTAGAAATAGTAACTACGTCATCAAGTAGTGAGCATTTATCAATAGAAGAAATTTCCTCAAAATGCTTTTCATAATATTCTTTATCAACCAACCACATATCATCATAATTTTCTAAATTACGGGCAATCATATCTCCTTCTTTCGGATTATCTTCTTGACTAATTGAAATCATTGATAAATCCTCCCCAATGATATATGGCCTTAATTCTACGATTCCTTTTTTTCGATATTTTTTAAATTCACTCATTTTACTATTCTCCTTTTTAAATTAATAAATTATTACTGTAAAAATTAATATCAATAAACATGTCCATCCAATCATAATTATCTTTCCCTTTTAATAGGTGTATATAAAATTTCCCATAATTCTTTAATCTTAATCCATGCACGATCCAATAAAGAATTTTTAAATCTAATTATATTCATTTCAATCCTTTCATTAATTAAAACAATCGAATCAAAAATCATAAAATAATTTTTGATTCGATTATTTGTTATATCATTAATTATAAACGCCTTTTATGAATGCCAGGGAGTATTTCCTTTTGGTTCGTCAAACTCCTTGCAAAAAATCGGCCATTGAAATGTTATTCCTTTTGTTGGATGTGTTAGCCACATTGCTTGAATAGGATCTTCGTACATACAATCTAATCCCATTGCAAATTCATTATAACCAACAACAGATCCATTTGCTATAAATTTCATTGCAGGCATATATTGATGGAAATGTCCTAACAATAAAACATCAAAAGGTTTTCCATATGCTGTGGATGCTAAACGTTTTTTTAGATTTCCACGACTAATTGGAGAAAGAACCCCGACAAACCCTTGACCACCACCAAACTGATCTCCATGAGTTTGTCTATATGTTGTGTTATAAATATTATATTGCATATCTGTCCCAGTGGCTGTCATGATGGTAATATCTTCATCATCAGCAAAATCTCTTTCCAATAAAGTCCCCATCAACCAATCCCAATTTGTATAAACTCTATCCTTAAATCTTTTCTTTTTTGTTGTTCGATCATGATTTCCAGATGTGACTGTTACAAAAACCTTACCAAAATGTTTCTTCAATAATAAAATTGCTTCGTATAATAAATTTAATAATTTGATAAAGGCAGGCATTAAAGGTTGGGAATTTGTAATTTGTAATTCTTCATGAATATCACCAGATAATAAATCTCCATTCAAAGCTAAATGAAATCCTGGATAATTTGGATTCTTCATATGATTAATTAAAATATCAATTGCATTTCCAAAAACTTTTTTTAATCTTTTTGTTGCAATTTCTTCGTTATAAGCATTACAATTAAAAACTTGATCAGGATCAACAACTTCTGACCAATGAACATCAGATAACATTAAACTCGGAACCCCAATATTTGAACTT
>Ga0307990_1002233_pt1 | contig 15617 bp, 7 predicted proteins | sample EllFjometagen129_FD_203168 | JGI IMG/M metagenome (GOLD analysis project Ga0307990, IMG submission 203168) | Marine microbial communities from Ellis Fjord, Antarctic Ocean - #129 | ecosystem: Environmental > Aquatic > Marine > Unclassified | place: Southern Ocean | collected 2014-10-08
CCTCCGGGTTAATTGGACAACTGTTGATGGCCAGAAGATTGAGTTGCCCAGGAACGGCCATGACAAGATCAATGCGATTGTCTTCATGTCGCCGACCCGCGATCGAAACGCATCAACATTGCAGAAACGGGTGATGGACCATCTGACCCGCACAGCCGCGGGCCGAACTCGTAAGGATATCGACGTAGTTTGCGTATATCTCTGCAAGGATGAGGCCGCGGCAGCCGCGTTGAAGAAGCGCAAGAACTGGCCCTTCAAGGCAGTCTGCCTTCCTGAAACAAAATGGCGCCCACTTACAAGGCAGACAGGGATATTCTCGCCGGACCTCAGGCCCAATGTGTATCTTGTCAGGCCGGATGGCTCTGTTCTGCTTGCACTGTCCGGTGTCAGCCTGGACTCCGAAAGAATAGACAAACTCACAAACCGGATAGATGCGGCGCTGCGGGACTATGACTTGCGACTGGCGGACAAGGCACTGGCGGAAGGGGACATTCAGGAGTACGCGGCGCGACTGGCGACGTCATTCCCTCCAAAAAACCTCAGGCTGCGCAGGTATGCACCTAGATATCCCGTGCCCAATGCCCACAGGCGGAAGTTGGTATGGGCCTATATGCAGTTAAAGGAATGGCGGTCAGCCCTGGATGCTGCCAACAAAAACATCAGCGCACATGAAGAGTCCGCAATAAGAGCGAAACGAGTTTGTGGCACCTGCGCCAGACAGGTTGTCCCGCTGCTGCATCGCGCGAATATTCTGAAACAGCTCGGCAGGACCGCCGAAGCAAAGGCGGCCAGGGAGTTAGCCGATGCGGCGCTGTGTCCCCCCGGCTGCAAGCTCGAGCCACGCTCCATGTTCCCGGGCAGGAGAATGATGGCGATAAGGGATCTGAACGCACGCCTGGCGTTTGTCGAAGACTCCATGAAATACGCAATCGCAAGCAGGCCGGATCATTTCGACCTGGCCGGCGACCTGTTGATGCGAGCGGAGACCCTGGAACAACTGGGGCAGAAGAAAAAGGCTGCCGGCGACAGGAAACGAGCGGAAGCTCTCGCCTGGCCGTACCCGCCGCAAAAACCGGATGCGAGGCTGTCACTGGCGGCCTGCGATTACAGGCGAAAACTTGCCAGGGACCACATCCGTCTGAAGCAATGGCAGAAGGCTTTGGAGAAAACCGATACCAATATCAATGCGCACGAAGCCTCGGCGCGAGCGATGGGGCGGCACTGTCCTGTCTGTGCAACGCAAATCGTTCCCCTGCAATACCGATTGGGCACACTGAAGCAATTGGGCAAGACCGCGGAGGCGGAGGACACCGCAGCCATGATCAAGGCCGCGACCTGCCCGCCCGGCTGTGAGGCCAGGCCCGTTGCGTCGTTCCCGCTCAGGTATTTCCGGACGCGCAAACCGCCGGAACGTCTCAAATATGTCGAGGACCACATGCGTCGCAACGGAGGCGGCAAGAAGAACGTGCAGGGCCGGTTCGACCTGGCCGCGGATTTGTTGCTCCGCGCCGAAGCGTTGGAAAATCTTGGCAGACCCGACGATGCCGCCAGAGACCGCGCCAGAGCAAGAGCACTCGTCTGGCCATTCGATGCAAAGACGGGCTCGAGCCTCGACACCCTCCCGGCGCGGTATGTTGAGGTTGTTGATGTTGACGGAGATGACCAATGAAGATGATAGGTGTTAATGCGGGCGGCAGCAGGCAACGTACCTCCGCGCTCCGCCATCTCCTTGCCGTGTGTACGATTCTACTGTTGGGGATTTGCGCCCGGGGCGAAGAGGCAGCGCCCGCATCGGCTGCGGGCCTGCACATACCCGAAGAGTTGATTGCACGCCTGCAGAAGAAACTTGCCGGCGCCGACGAGATCGAGTCTTCCACGGAGAAACGCCGGACATGTAAGAGTGTCATCCGAAGGGGAAAGTCGCTGCTTGAAAAGTACCCCGCATCACCGAACCGATTCCTAGTGATAGCGACTGTCTTCGAAAGTCAGAAGGCCCTGTTCGTACTGGATGACTCGAATCAGAATCGAGATGCGCTCTTTGAAACCTGCCGCGCACTGGCCAAGGCGCCCGATGAATATGCGGAGACCCGCCTTCCCGCCGATGTTCTACTGACTCAGGCCAAGCTTGTCCGCCGCGACGAGAGCGACACATCGAATCAGGCCGCCGAAGCAATTACAGAACTGGTCTCCCGCTACGAAGGCACGGCCGTGGAAGCGGAGAGTCTTATAATGGCCTCGATGATCGCGATGAATGTTGGCGAGCGAGACCTTCTCAACGCGCTTCTCAAGGTGCTATCGGAAAGATTCGCGGATGTGCCAAGCGTTAAGGCGTTCCTGCGAGAACGTTTCGGCAAGACCGAACGAAACTTCGTGTTCCGCGGCAGCTTCACGCGCGGCGACGGAGACGGCGGCGTGCTGCGGCTCCCGATCGACCGGCTTGGGCACCCCTATCTTGTCTGCTTCTGGTCTGAAGGCGCCGCCTACCTTCAGCGCAGGCTCCTGGCCATCAAGGCCATGCAGGAGAAGTATCCGGGCAGGTTCGAAGTGTTCAGTTTCAACCTGGATGAACTGCCTGATTCCGGGCAAAGCACATTGCGCCACCTGGGGTTGGACTGGACCCCCATGAAACTCCCTGGCGGCCCAAGCAGCGATGCGTACCTCGCCTACGGGCATGTATCCGAAACGCTCTTCGCGTTTCTGGCAGTCAACGAGTGGGGGCATGTCCGCGGGAAGTCAAATCGCAAACTGCCGTCGATCGAACAAGAGGTGACGGGCGTCCTCTCATCCAGGGAGATTCCCGTCAGGGATCCATCCTATTTCACGCTGATTCAGTCACTGGTCATCGGCGATTTTCTCGTCACTGAGCCCTACGGACCCACCGATGCGCTTGCCCCCGTCGAGCTATACGAATTCCTGCCGGGCGAAACACAACAGGTCAGCCGGGCCGTGCTGAACAGGACGGCGGCATCTGTCCCTGGCGATACGCTTCGCGCAATCCAGGCATGCTTTGCGCCGCCGGCGATGCGTTGTCGGCTGAGCAAGAAAGACGCCCTGGCGAACTACACCAAAGCTGAAGATATCTGCCGCAACGCCATCAAAAGCCATCCCGACGCGCCGGATCTCTATCTCGTGCGGAACCGCAGGATTATTGCGTTGATGGGGATGTGGAAGCTGACGGGTACGGCCAGGCACCTGGATCGTGCTGTCGAGGAGGCGAAAGCCGCCACTGACAAGCAATCGCCGCTCGGCGGGACGGTTGTGCCCCAGTTCTGCATCGCCAGGGACGCGATCCGAAAGAACGGTAAGAACGCCGAAAAGATCATAGCGTCCTTCATCACTGGCTGCGGCGGCCCGAAGGCGCCCGGCGTGGCCCACGCGGCCGCGGTCATTCTGACGCTCGATGCGGGTAACCGCGATTTGTACCTGCAGCAACGCGGCGTCATCATGGCGCGGTTTGACCAGGACCAGCGCACGTGGCCCGTGGCTTCGCTCCTTTTGGCCCGAGCCTCGGCGGCCGCGCTGTTCGACGCTGACGGCATCTACGGCGTAAACACACGCTCGCCCTGGGATATCAGTAAAGTGCCGTATCGGAAGTTTCGGGCAGACTTCACGACGCTTGCCGGCAAGAATATCCGTTTCCCTGCCGATACCGAAGGCAAACACAATGTCGTGGTTTTTGTTGATCCCGCTGTTGAGGGAGAAGACGCGAAGGTGCAGCACGAGTTCCTCACTGGACTTCAGCACGCCATCGGTGACCATCGTCACAAGGAAATGAAACTGATCCTCGTCTTCCTCACCGATAACATGGCGATGGTGAAAGCCGCGGTGAGCAGGAACAGTCGGACTTGTGAAGCTGTGTGCCTGCCCGGCGGCGTTAACAGTTCGATCGCGGTGCGCCTCGGCGCCTTCGCGGCGGACCGGTTGCCCAAGACATACGTCGTGGCCCCCGACGGCAGAATCGAGGGGACACATGACGGGCTGTATGTGGTCAGAGGCTACCATGGCAATATACATATGAAAAGAAATCGAGGCCGCATGCTTCAAATCCTGGTGTCGGTTAAGTCGATCATCCGCCGATACGACGCCAACCTCGGCAGGAAGGCGCTGGCCGAGAAGGACTACGAGGAAGCGGCAAAGCGCCTGGCTGTCTCATTCCTGGGAAACCCCGTTGGTCGTAATCGATATGCCCGGGAGTGCATCACAGCGAATATGGAAATAGGGAACTGGGAAGTGGCCCTGAAGTCGAGCAATGCCCAGTGCGGCAACGGCAAGACTTCAAGACCGTTCTTCATGACGGATTTCGCTGCCGATCTGAGCACACGAGCCGTAATCCTGGAGAATCTCGGAAGGAAGAAGGACGCAGAGCAGGACCGGAAGCACGCATTTGAGCTGCGCGCCAAGGCCGCGAGCATTTGGGAGGCGCGAGCCGCAGACCTGGAGAAACGTGGGGAAAAGGAACAAGCAGGAAGGTGGCGGAATCATGCAGCGGCGGCGCGCAGACAGTGACGACAATGAAGAGTATGGCGGCAGGTGCGTGTTGACACTGCAAGAATGCACGGAGATGACAAATGACGAGAACCAGTCCTAATACCGGCACCCGGCAACGTTCTTCCGTATTCCACCACATCCTTGCGACGTGTGCGATTCTACTGTTGTGGACTTGCGCCTGGGGCGAAGAGGCAGCGCCCGCATCGGCTGCGGGCTTGCACATACCGGAAGAGTTAATTGCACGCCTGCAGAAGAAACTTGCCGGCACCGACGAGATCGAGTCTTCCACGGAGAAACGCCGGACATGTAAAAGTGTTATCCGAAGGGGAAAGTCGCTGCTGGGAAAATACCCCGAATCACGGAACCGATTCATCGTGATGGCGACCGTATTCGATAGCCAGAAGATACTGTTCGTCCTGGATGACTCGAATCAGAATCGAGATGCGCTCTTTGAAACCTGCCGCGCACTGGCCAAGGCACCCGATGAGTATGCGGAGACCCGCCTTCCCGCCGATGTTCTACTGACACAGGCCAAGCTTGTCCGCCGCGACGAGAACGACGCATCGAATCAGACCGCAGAAGCAATTACAGAACTGGTCTCCCGCTACGAAGGCACAGCCGTGGAAGCTGAGAGTCTTATAATGGCCTCGATGATCGCGATGAACGTGGGTGAGCGAGCCCTTCTCAAGGCACTCCTGACGACACTGTCGGAGCGTTTCGGGGATGTGCCGAGCGTTCAGGCGTTCCTGCGAGAGCGATTCAGCAAGGCTGAACGAGACTTCGTGCTTCGCGGAAGCTTCACGCGCGCTGACGGAACCACGCTTCGTTTGCCGATCGATCGGCTCGGACACCCATACCTCATCTGTTTCTGGTCTGAAGGTGTGGACTACCTGGAAGACAGAGTCCTCGCCATAAAGGCCATGCAGAAAAAGTATCCGGGCAGGTTCGAAGTGTTAAGTTTCAACCTGGATGAACTGTCCGACTACGGCCAGGCCAAGCTGCGACGTCTGGGGCTGGACTGGACTCCCATGGCACTTCCCGGTGGATTAAACAGCGATGCGTATCTTAAGTACGGGCGCCTATCCGAAACGCCGTTTGCGGTGCTGGGAATAAACGAGCGGGGGTATGTCCGAGGCAAGTCCAATCGTAAGCTGCCATCGGTTGAACAAGAGGTGGAATGTATTCTGTCATCCAGGCAGGTTCATGTCAGAGATTCATCGTTCTTCGCGCTCATGCAGTCACTTATCATCGGCGACTTCCTTGTAACCGAACCCTATGGTCCTACGGATGCTTTGTCCCCTGTCGAGCTGAGGACGTTCTCGCCGGATACACAGCAGGGCAGCAGGACAAAGTATGCCAGAACAGGTGCGTCTGTTCCCAAAGACAAGCTTCGCGATATCCAGGCGTGCTTTTCGCCGCCGGTGATCCGCTGCCGATTGAGCAGGGAAAAAGCACTGGCCAACTACACGAAGGCTGAAGATATCTGCCGAAGTGTCATCAAGAGTCACCCGAGTGCGCCGGATATATTCCTCGTGCGGAACCGCCGGATTGTCGCACTGATGGGGATGTGGAACCTGACGGGGCAGGGCAAGTACCTGGACACTGCCGCTCAGGAGGCGAAAGAGTTACCTTGCAAGGACCTGCCTCCGAATGCCAGGATTGTGGTGCAGTTCTGCATCGCAAGGCACGCGATCCGAGAAAAGCCAGAGAATGCTGAAACGGTCATCGCTTCCTTCATCGAGGCCTGCGGCGGAGACAAAGCTGGGGGCGCCGCCCACGCGGCCGCGGTTATTCTGGCACTCGATGCCGACAACCGCGATCTGTACCTCAAGCATCGCAGTATCATAATGGCGAGATTCGCGGAGGATAACCGGACCTGGCCTGTAGCTTCGTTGCTTCTCGACAGGACCTCCGCGGGGACGCTCTTCGATGCCAGTGGCGTCTACGGCGCAGGATACAATGGCACGGGCTGGCGACTTGACAAAGTACAACCTCGTCTTTTCCGAGCAGACCTGACGACTCTCGACGGGAGGAAGATCAATCTCCCCGAAGGCACCAAAGGCAAACATCACGTCGTGGTCTTCATGGAACCGCCAGCCGATGCGAATGATGCGAAGTTGCAGAGAGAGTTGATCGGCGGCCTGCAACAGGCGGTCAACGACCACCGCGACAAGGAAATGAAACTGCTGGTCGCCTTCCTTACAGATGACACGGACCTTGCGAAATCGACAATGACCCGGAACAGGTGGAAGTGTGAAGCGGTCTGCATACCCGGCGGAATAAACAGCTCGCTTGCGGTGCGTCTCGGCGCGTTTTCGCGAGACCGGCTGCCCAAGACATGCATCATCTCTCGTGATGGCAGGCTGGAGGGTGTCTTCGACGGACTGGCCGTAAGGAGGGGCTACCACGGCGAGCTCGTTTCAAGAGATCGTCACCGCACGCTGAACATATTCCGGGCAGTCAAGGCGATCGTTCGGAAGTATGATACTGACTACGGCAATAAGGCGCTGAAGAAAAAGAACTACAGAGAAGCTGTGAAGCACCTGGCTGTGTCTTTCCCGGCCCGGCCTGTGAACGGATACAATCGTCATGCCCGCGCCAGCCTGAATGCTAATATGGCGCTCAAGAACTGGCAGGCCGCGCTTAAAGACGTTGATACAGTCCTGATCGATCGGAGCTGGCGCCACCCAGCCCACCGCGCCAGAGACAGGCGAACACGGGAAGAGATACTTAAGCGTATAGCAAAACAGTAAACGCCGGCGACGGATCGAGGAGCAGGTTCGACAGTGGCGGCTCTGCTCGACTAAAGATGGACAAAATATCACCATCAGGAGAAACAAAATGAGCTTTCATCATATATCAACAATCGCCCTGTCCTTGCTTGCCGTTTTCATCCTGGCCGGGCCGGTGTTGGCGGTGGACCCGCCGGCGCCTCGCAAGATTGTCCCATCGGCCGGTCAATTGAAGTGGCAGGAGATGGAGATCATTTCCATCTTCCACTACGGACCCAATACATATGTGGGTAAGGAGTGGGGCTACGGCGACACGCCCGCAAAGGTGTTCAATCCCGACAAGCTCGACACCGACCAGTGGGTTGAAGTGTGCAAAGCGGCGGGCATCAAGGGGGTCATCCTCGTCGCAAAGCACCACGATGGATTCTGCCTCTGGCCGTCAAAGTACACGGAGTATTCGGTCAAGTCATCCCCCTGGAAAGACGGCCATGGCGACCTGGTCGGGGACTTGTCAAAATCCTGCGGGAAAGGGGCATTAAAGTTCGGTATCTATCTGTCGCCGTGGGATCGCAATCGCGCCGACTACGCCACACCCGCCTATGTCGAGTATTACTACAATCAGTGGGTGGAGGTGTTGTCAAAGTACGGCCCGATTTTCGAGATCTGGTTCGACGGCGCCAATGGGGGCACCGGCTACTACGGTGGCGCAAGGGAGAAACGTTCCATCAGCAAGGACTACTACAACTACCCGAGAATCCTGGCGCTGCTCAAAGACAAACACCCCGACGCTATCGCGTTCAACTTCCCCGGCTGCCAGTCCTCACGCTGGCCTGGCAGCGAACGAGGGGATGCCGGCAAGACAAACTGGAACTCGATCAGCCGCAAGGATCTCCCCAATGGCGGCTACTGGAGCCCAGCCGAGGCGGACACGCACGCGATCGGCAAGTGGTTCTGGACGCCGCGGCGAAAAGTCGACTCGCTGGAATCGCTCGTTCACAAATACTTCACCAGCGTTGGGCGCGGCGGTGTGCTGAACTTCGGCTTGGCGCCTGACAAGTCGGGGCTGATAGACGCCAAAGATGTGGCGCGGCTGAGGCAGTTCGGCGACTATATTCGGGCGATGCGGAAGACCGATCTCGCCAAGGGCAAACAAGCTACCGCAACGCAGACGCGGGGCGGAGCGAAGGCCTCGACATTCGCGGCGGCAAACTTGCTTGACGGCGACGTCGCAACGTACTGGACTACCGATGATGGCGTTACCAAGGCGGATATCGAGGTCGATTTCGGCGGCGAGGTGACCTTTAACGTCGTTTCGGCGAGCGAGTTCATCAAGCTCGGACAGCGGATCAAATCCTTTACGGTGGAAGCTTTCCAGGCCGGCGCGTGGAAGCAGGTCGCCAAGGGCACCACCGTCGGCTACAAGCGCATGTTCCGTATCCCCGACACGAAGGCATCGAAGATTCGCATCCGGATTCTCGATTCGTTCGAGTGTCCCATGCTGCACTCGGTGAACGTTTACCACGCGCCGGATGTCCGGACATTCGGAACCTGACGCCGCGAGGTGTCATGCAACCGAACCGCCGGTTGCGCGTTTATGTCAATTGGCTTGATAGTCTTTGGAGACAAAACTGTAGCTGCCTGACTCCACACTGAAGACGGCCCGGTTGTTATCCATCCGCAGGAATGTCACACCTTTGCTCTGTGTGACAGGATGGCCGCCCTCGGCGATGTTGGCGATGTTGCAGGCCGGTACGTAAAGGGTCGCCGTCGTGTTAGTCGGCACGGTCACATCCCATTTGAAAGCGCCGGAGTCCGTTTTCCATGAGCTGCATATACGCCCGCCAATGGAATCGTAATGGCCCTTGGCCCAGGTGACTCCGTCGCCAAGTTCGGGCTTCATAACGATCTTCCTGAAGCCCGCGCCATCTGTGTCAATGCCGAGCATGCTGCGGAACATCCATTCACCGCAAGCACCGTAGGCATAGTGATTGAACGAGTTCATCCCCGCATCGCCAAAGCCGTCCTTCTTTGTGTAACTGTTCCAGCGTTCCCAGATGGTTGTCGCCCCCTGCTCGATGGAATAACCCCACGAGGGATATGTGGTATTCTGGATCAACCGGTAGGCAAGGTCGCTTCGTCCGATCTCCGTAAGAGTCGGCAGGAGAATCGACACACCCACAAATCCGACGGACAGATGATAGTTCTTGGCCTTGATCCTGTTGACCAGATGCTCAGCCGCCTGCTCTCGCTGTGTGTCGGTGAGCAGGTCGAAATGCAGTGCCAGGCAATAGCTGGTCTGGGATTCACGTTCGATCTTGCCATCGGCCTTGACAAATGTTTTCTGGAAATGGGCGCGGATGTTCTTCAACAGTTTGTAGTATTTCGCCGCATCATCTTTCTTGCCCAGGGCTGTCGCGATCTCCGCCATGATTCGCGTTGTGTAACCGAAGTACGCCGCCGAGATCAGCGCCTTCGGTGTAGTCGAGCCAATCGCCAGCCAGTCGCCGAACCCGCCGCCTCGGCCTGAAAGACCTTTGGAGCGACAGTAGTCGATGAACTTCGCCATGGCGTCATAATAGGTCTCGATCATGCGAACATCACCGTAGACCTTATAGGCAGTCCATGGGCATATGACGCCCGCATCCGCCCACGCCGGCGAGCCGTGACCATGGAATACGGGCGCCTGCTGGCCGAACGTGCCCTCGGCGTTTTGCGTGTCCATCAGGTCAATATTCCATTTTGTGAAGAAGGCCGCGACATCCTGATTGTACGTGCCGGAACGCATGAAGACCTGCGTGTCACCAGTCCACCCAAGTCGCTCATCTCGCTGCGGACAGTCGGTTGGCACCTCGAGGTAGTTACTTCGCTGGCCCCAGACAATATTGCTGTAAAGCTGATTCAACATGGGATTGGAACATTCAAAACTGCTGGTCATGGGCGCGTCGGAATGTACCACAATGCCCGTAACGCTCTCGGGAGTCGGCTTGGACTGCAATCCTTCGATCTGAACATAGCGGAATCCGTGGAACGTGAAGTGAGGCTCCCAGACTTCCTCACCCTTGCCCTTGAGAATATAGTTGTCCGCGGCCCGGGCGGAACGCAGGTTCGCCGTGTATGCCGTGCCATCTTTCTTGAGCATCTCCGCGAACTGCATCGTTACCTTGCTGCCCGCGGTGCCCTTGACTTTCAGCCGAGCCCAGCCGGAAAAGTTCTGGCCGAAATCGAAGACGTACTTGCCGGGCTTGGGCTCCGTGAGTGTGACAGTCGGCATTTCCTGAGTCCGGCGAACCGGCACGCCCGGGTATGCCTGGATCAGAGGCGAGATGCGACTGCCGGTATCGACGGCAGCCCAGCCAGCGTCGTCAAAGCCGGGGCCATCCCAGCCGGGCATTTCCTTGCGGGCATCATAGGTCTCACCCTCGAACATATCCGACACAATGATCGGACCGAACGAAGCCTTCCATTTGGGGTCGGAGGCGACAATCTCCCCCCGGCCATCCGCATAGTCGATATGAAGCTGGCTCATGAGCCGCAATGTGTCGCCATACTTGTTCTGGCCGAGAACGCTGATATTGCCCCGGAACCAACCATCGCCGAGTATGGCCCCGATTGCATTGTCGCCATCGATGAGCAGGGATGTAACGTCGTAGGCGCGATAATAGATTCGCTTGCGGTAATCCGTCCATCCGGGCGTGAAGTACTCATCGCCGACACGTTTGCCGTTGACATGCATCTCGACATGCCCCTGCGCGGTTACGTACAGCATCGCGCGTTTCAGCTTGCCGGAGACAGCAAACTCCTTTCGCAGGTGGGGGGAGGGGAGATAGCGTTTTTCCCTGCCCTTGCCCTTTGCGCCGGGCACGGGCAGCGTGGCGATGTCTTCTGGGCGGGGCAGGGCGTCATACCCTATCCACTTCGCCTGCCAGTCCTTCTGGCCCAGCAGTCCCATGGACCACAATGCCGACCCGCTCCAGGGCGATGGCTTGCCATCTTTGTCCCAGACCTTTACCTTCCAGAAACACCGCATTCGCGAAGTGAGCTGCTTGCCCTTGTAAACAATCTGGATGGACTGGCCGGACTCGACCTTTCGGGAATCCCATATATCGCCGACGTTCTTATCCAATGTGTCAGGCGAAGTCGCAACGAGAAGTCGATATGCGGTCTGCCTCTGCCCGCGCTGGGTGGATGTCAGTTTCCAACTCAACCGAGGCTTGCACACGTCAATACCCAACGGATTCGCGAGGTATTCACAGCGGAGGTTGACAGGAAAGAGCTGCTTTGTGTCGTTGTGTTCCGGGGTTGTCTGCCCGGCGATCGTGCTAAGTGTCACCATTAGAAATGTTCCTATCGTACTCAAGAACCGAACTGCTGAATGTGTCATGTGTTCTCCTGACGTGTCCTGAAACACGGTAGCATTCCATGCGCCGCTCAATGTGCAGCCAAGCGATATGCAGTCAGCCTTGTCCAGGACACTCGTGGTAACAAAAGGTGATAATCGGTCACCTGTCGGAGCTGCGCTATTCATCTGGCTGGGACTGTCGGCTTCCCGCCGCTAATCATCCTTGCCAGGCTCGTGCCCACTTCATTCCCGGCGAGAAGATAGAAGGATGCGCTGCCGGAATAGGCCGGCCTGCGCCGTCCCCAAGTGGTCGTCGCCTTATTCACGGTTGCCAACATTGCCTTGCCCGCCGGCGATCCGCTGTTGATTCTTCTCTTGAAGAACATCGAGCTGATGAGCCCAAGCTCGGATGGGAACCACTTGTAGGTCTCTATTACATCGGCCGTGCCCTTGAAGCCCGGCGTCTTGGGCAGGTTCAGCATGCCACGGTTGACCGGGTTGTCATCACTTTCGCCTTGGAAGAACATAGTCCCCACCGTCGCACATACCACAGGCATATGCTGGTTGTTCACAACCTTGCGGAAGTCGGTCAGCATCGATGAAAGCTGCAAACCATAGTCTGGGTTATCCCGCTCGCCGAGCCCCTGGAACCAGATCAGCCCGGCGGTTTCATACCCCACCTTTGGATCGTAATCGGGATGATACGCACCGGGATTCGCCAGGACCTTCTTAACCAGCGGCAAGATGCGCTTCCAGGCCCAGGCCGGCTTGCCCGATTTCTGCGGGGCAGGTTTGGGCGTCCCGGGTTTGGGGGTTGTCGCCTTTTTGTCATCGGGGAGACCCTCCCAGCCCTGCAATGCCTTCTGTTTGTCTTGAGGGCTCTTGTTGTTCCACGCGGCCAGCATCTGGGTGTTCCATGTTTCGCGAACCTGCTTCTCGTGTGGCGTCTCCACGCCATCCATGGATGATGCGCGCCACAGTTGACCAATGCTGGCCCGACTATTATTCCATGCACACTTCACCAGGAGAATCGGTGCATCAATCTTACGCTCGATCGCCATGCCTGCGGCATACTCCAACCCGATCGCTTTCACGCCGGCCCCATAACCAATCGACAGTTTGCCGCATGTAAGGTTGCCCGCATCCCCAGTTGGAGAGCCCGCAATCGTGCCCAGGCCACATATGTAGGTCTTCTGCGCGACAGGCATATGCAGATGCTTCTTTGCAAGTTCGGCCATGGCGAGCCGCTCGTCTTCGGGCGATGAGGCCTCCGCCTGCTTTGCGCCGGCTTGATGCTGCTTGACAGCTTCCGCATAGGCGGCGAAGTCTTCCGGCGTCGCGCCGTTGAGGTAGATTCTGTTCAACTCGAGTTGTTTGCGGTAACGGCGATTGGAATCTTTCAGTATCTGGTCATAGGCCTTCTCGACGTTGAATGCATTATCCGGCGCATCCAGAATGGCACGGATCTTCTTTGTGATGCCGACCTTGTCAGCCTCCTGGTCGACCATGTTGAACAGCCAGAACCCTCTCCTTGTGGCGTAGTGCTTTCCGCGAAAATTCCCGTTGTTCTTCGTCAACTCATCGAGCACATGCTGTTTGAATGTCTTGCGAAACCGGTCGCGCTGCTCGATCAGCGATTTGAGTTGGGCTTTCTTTTCCGCCGGGCCTGCATAGGAGTTCATGGCCTGCCAATAGAGATAGGCGCCGTTGATCTGGGCGAGGTTCCCCTTGTGGGCATTCAGCGAGGCCTCTCGCGGCGGCACGAGCGGCTTCTGCAACATATAGACCGCCGAAGACACATCTGCATACCCAGCCATCTCGGATTGTCCGAACAGGAAGACTATCTGTAGCTTCTGTTTGGTGATCTTCTTCTCTGCCGCGTCCGCGCCGCAAGGCCCGGCCAGTACCGCTGTCGCCGCGATTACGCAAGCAAGCACGGATATCATCTGCCTGGTTACAGTGTTCATATTACAATTCATGGTCCATCCCTTTAATCGTGGATTGTCTGTTTGGACTTCTGGTTAGGGTTTGGTCGCAAGGGGGTAAAGCAGGTTGTCAGCCGAAGTGGCCGAGCGGGCCGGGTTGGCGAGTTTCTTGAGAGCTTCCACATAGCGCGCCTCGCCGTAATGTCGCGCCGCCAGGCGCAGCGGCAGGGCCAGCCTGCTTCCGCGCAGGGGCTTGATCTGCTTGTGGCCCCACGCCTTGTCGCCCGTAGCAAACGGCAGGAGGTAATCGATCGCCTTGTGGAGTGACTGGCCCTTTGGACCCGCGTGGGTCCAGAGGTTTACGCCCACACGTTCACCCAGCAACGCCAGGCGGCAGAAGTTCCGGGTGTTGGCACACGAGTAATCCCAGCTCTTGGTCCGGGCCAGCTCCGCCGGCTGGGAACCATCCGGGCGGATATGCGTGTCGATCCTTCGGTGGCCTACCTTCGAAAGCATCTGCCTCGCGAGGTCCTTCTGTCCTGTGAACAGTGCGTAGCAGGCCACCTGCGCATCATACTGCGTGGCGTGGTTGTTGCGCGTTCGCTGCTCGTCCTTGCCGTGTTTGCTTTGGGTCAGCCAGGTCAGCAGTTCGCCGAACCATTTCTGGAGGCCCCGGCGGTCCGCGGCCGTCCATGCCTTCGAGCCGTCGAGCATGCCGACGGCGTCGATCATCACAGGCACGGACCCCCAATCCACGATGCCGATACCCCGCCCCGTGCATCGGCCTGGAATCGCCTGGGCGCATGTCAGGTTGGGGTTCATCCGCCTGGCCGGGTCGAGGAACCACACCCGAAGCAGCGTCGCGGCGTGGGCGGCGTAGGGCTCGTGACCGGTGAAGTAGTACGCCCGCCCCAGCGCCACCACGGCCGACAACAACCGCTTGAATGGCCCATCATCCAGCATGCCCCGCCCGGAATGGACCTCGCCGTCGCGGCGGATGTAGGGCAGGCCGTCGGGCTTGTGGGGGTCGGGCCACCAGTACGGACCCACGCTCATGTAGTCGTGCCTGTCACCCGTGGCGGGGGTCTGAGTCTTGTCCATCACGCTGATGGGCTTCTGACGCAGGGCCTTGTCCGCATCGCGACGTAGCTTCGCGACGGCCGGGGCCAGGGACTTGTCGCCGGCAAGCACGCGCCGCCGCATATCGGCAAGCTCAGCCGGCGCTACGAGGTAGACTTTCGGCAGCATGGCGCTGGCGTTTTTCATTGGCGCACTCCCGGCGCGGGGACAGGCCGCCGCAAGTACAGCCAAGGCTGCGATCGCAGCGGCGCCCGGTGTTCGAATGCCGACATCTTTCATGGTACGCACCTCGTATGGATTGGCGTATTTCAGCCGGCACGAGTATAGCCTGCCGAACCGCTCGACGGCAAGTAGAGCCTTGTGTTTGTCGACCATCTCGACGCATCCTGTGGAGAGCCGGGGACATCCTTGCGGCCGGTTGGCATTGATGGGTTGGCGGCCGGCCGGACGTGGAATGCCAATTAGCAAGTGTGTGATGCCCGATTTCTTCTTTACGGCCTGCCGATCATCGAATTATAGTTATAATAACCGTTCGAAACGGGAACCGGCGGCGGGGTCCGCAAAGTCAGGGAGTTAGCGACCTTCTGACTTCTCGACTCTCCGCCAACCCATCAACACCCACAGGGCGGCCCAAAATGCAGAAAGATGCACATGGCAGCCACCGGACAAGCGAAGACTCAGGCACATCACGTGCCTTCCGCAACAACCGCCCCCTGCGGCCAGTCCAAATGCGTAAGGCGTCCCCAGATATCCAGATATCGAAGGCGTCCCCAGATATCGGTGCGGGATGGGATTCGGCTGTGGAAGCGCGAGGACTACAATCGGCAACGGTACGCCTCGCGCGTTCATCGCATCGACCAGCGTCTGATGGTGTTGGCACGGGCCGAGTACGCCGATGCCGATGCGTCGCGTCTGGGCAAGCGCCTGCTGCGATATGCCGACCAACTGTTCACATTCCTGGATTACCCCGACGTGCCGTTCGAGAACAACTTCGCCGAACGGATGATTCGGCCGGCAGTGATCATCCGCAAGAACAGCCAGTCCAATCGTAGC
>Ga0307990_1002234_pt1 | contig 15605 bp, 14 predicted proteins | sample EllFjometagen129_FD_203168 | JGI IMG/M metagenome (GOLD analysis project Ga0307990, IMG submission 203168) | Marine microbial communities from Ellis Fjord, Antarctic Ocean - #129 | ecosystem: Environmental > Aquatic > Marine > Unclassified | place: Southern Ocean | collected 2014-10-08
TCTTCCGACGGTCATGGTCTCAACGCCATGATTTTTTGCATAGGTGCCTATGGCTCTTCCAAGATCATGGACAAAATCGCTATTAAGATCCTTTTCAACAACGCCTCTTACATCATATTCCCTGAATACTTCCGGGTTCATTTTTCCCCCTTTATTTGAAATACATTAATTTTTCTATGGTTTGAAAGGTTAACAGTTGCGCGATCACGACACTGCGGATCAAATTGAAATTGATAGGAATTGTGCAACAATGGTACCCGCAGTTTCTTACAGGTCGTATAATCTATCATAAGAAGTTATTTAAAACAATTCTATTTGTTGACTGTGTAATAAGAGCATGTTAGCATAAGACAAATGTTTAAATAAATGAGAGGTGTAATTATGGCCTGGGACGGTAATGAAGGAAATCCTTGGGGAAAAGATCAGCCGCCCGATTTAAAGGCGGTCTTTGAAAGGTTTAAGAAGTCGATGCCCTTTTCTAATATTCCTTTCTTGAAAAAATTTAAAATGGCGCCAGCAGTAGTGGTTATTATACTGATTTTATGGCTCATGTCGGGTGTGTATTTTGTTGCCCCTGATGAGCTAGGCGTAGTGAAAAGATTCGGGGAAGCGGTACGAACAACGATGGCAGGCCCGCATTATCATCTGCCGACTCCCATAGAAACAGTGTTGAAACCGAAAGTAACAGAGGTAAAGCGAATTGAAATAGGATTCAGAACCGTCGGTGACAGACAGGTAGGCCGTAACAGGGCCGTACCCAGTGAAAGCCTGATGCTTACCAAGGCAGAAAATATTGTCAACCTTACCTTTATCGTTCAGTATAAGATAAAGGATCCGGTGAAATACCTTTTTAATGTAAGCGATATTCCGAAAACAGTAAAGGATGCGGCAGAAGCTGCAATGAGAGGGACTGTCGGAAAGAGCGATATAGACGACATACTGACTACCGGTAAATATCAGGTACAGCAGGATACGAAGGTCAACCTCCAGAAGATACTGGATGATTATGATGCCGGATTACATATCGTGGCCGTTCAGCTTCAAGACGCGCATCCTCCAGATCAGGTTATGGCTGCATTTAAGGATGTTGCCAGCGCCAAGGAAGATAAGTCAAAATTGACTAACGATGCCCATGGATACAGGAATGACATACTCCCCAAGGCAAAGGGTAAGGCGTCACAGATAACAAACGATGCCATTGCCTACAAGGAATCGAAGATCATCGCCGCAAAGGGAGATACCAGCAGATTTCTGCAAATCCTTGCTCAATACAAAATGGCGGAAGATGTTACTGAGAAGAGACTTTATATTGAGATGATGGAGGAGATTCTCCCCGGTGTCGACAAGATCATCATCGAAGGGGACATGGCAAAAAATATTTTACCGCACCTGCCTTTGAACAAGAAGATTGAAGAAGCGGTCAAATAAAGGGATTATAAGGAGAACCGATTAAGATGAAAGCAAAACTGACGATAATAATTCTGTTCCTTTGTGTTTTTGTAGTATCCCTCTCTATATTTACCGTCGATCAAACGGAACAGGCTATAGTTATTCAGCTGGGAAAGCCGGTCGACGGTGTTAAAGGTCCCGGACTCCACTTTAAGGTCCCCTTTATACAGCAGGTGGTAAGTTTTGAAAGGCGAATCCTCGTTTATGATGCGGCACCAACTGAAATCCTGACAGAGGATAAAAAGAATCTCGTTGTAGACAACTATGCAAAATGGAAGATAACTGAGCCGCTGATGTTTTACAAGACAGTTAAAAACGAGTTGGGTGCGCAGGCCAGACTGGATGATATTATCTATGCGCAGCTCAGAGTGGAACTTGGTAAGCATACGCTGGAAGATACGGTATCGATCACGAGAGATGATATTATGAATATCGTTACCAAGAGGTCTAATGAACTGGCGAAGAGTTACGGCATCGAGGTCGTAGACGTCAGGATCAAGAGGGCCGATCTGCCTGAACAGAACGAAAAACACGTTTTCGACAGAATGAGGGCGGAGCGTGAACGACAGGCCAAACAGTATCGATCTGAAGGGGCCGAGGAGTCTCAAAAGATAACGGCCAAGGCGGATATGGAAAGGACCATCCTACTGGCACGGGCGAACAAAGAGGCGGAGGAACTCAAGGGTACGGGAGATGCCGAGTCTATCAGGATTTATGCAGAAGCATATCAGCAGGATCTTGATTTTTTTGAATTTTCGCGAAGCCTCGAGGCCTACAAGAATACCCTGAAAGAGAAAACGACGATAGTGCTAACACCGGATATGAAGTTCCTTAAATATTTAAAATAGGAAGTGATTTGATTATTTTCTTGACTTTTATAACGACATGATTCTATAAATTTGACACAAAAGTAAATGAAGTAATTGAGGCGATAGTGATGAGTCAACACAAAACAGGCAGAAACTTTGTATTTTTTAGCTTTTTTAGCTTTTTTATGGGGGTCTGCCTCTAGCGCTCATTTACATCCTTGTAGATTATGAGCCGTGGGCAGGCCAAAGAGGTTGTCCACGGCTTTTCTTTTTTTTTAGCCGTGGAATAATATTCTGCGGCTTTTTTTTATCTTAGTAAAAGGGAGGAAATAACATGAAAAAGGTAATGCAAGGTATCATTATTATGGCTGCTCTGCTGTGTCTATCGATGACATCGCAGGCAAAATCAATCAAGGTGGGAGCTGCCATCAATCTCACGGGCCCCGCTTCCACGTGGGGACAGTTTCATGCAAAGGGACAGCGAGACTATTTCAATTATGTGAATGACGTGAAGGGTGGTGTCGACGGGCAAAAGATAGAGATGAAGTTGGTAGATACAGCCTATAAAGTAACCGAGGCCGTCGCGGCTGTCAGAAGGTTTGCCGTCAGTGATAGAGTCGATATGATCGCAACTTGGAGCGCCGGAGCAGGCCTGTCGGTAAAACCAATTATACAGAAATACAAAATAGCGACCATTAATTATTCAACTGCATGGGAAATTGTTCAGGACCCCATCGGCTATATGTATCTCCCCTTCGGCAGTTATCAGCTTGACTGTTACGCAGTACTCGAATATATAAAGACGATTCACAAGGGGGCAGGGGCGCCGAAGGTAGGACTGTTGACATATAACAATGCCTATGGGCGTTCCATCCATACACCAAGTAAGGAATATGCCGAAAAGAACAGCATAGAGCTGGTTTCCATTGAGGAATTCCCCTCAAAGACTGTCGATCTCACGACAGAACTCCTTCGACTGAAGAAGAAGGGCGCCGAATATGTATTCATGCAAATGCTTCCGGCAGCAATCATTACGACACTCAAAGGGGCCGATAGAATTGGTTATGAACCTCAATTCTTCGGAACCTGGACATCGACGGATCCCGGCTTCTTCGGCATGGGTAAGGGCCTCATCAGAGACCGTCTCATGATGCAGTTCCCCGGAGGCCTTCCGTCAGACAAAAGCGATGGCATGAAGGTAATGGAGGAGTTATGGGCAAAGTACAAGACCGTCGACAGCTTTGATGCATCCTACTGGGAAGGCGTCGTCGTCGGTATGATTATGGAACGGGCATTCATCAGAGCCAAAGAAAAGTACGGGAAGATCACGAGGGAAAATATCAATAAGGCGATGGAGTCATTTGATAAGGAAGATTTCGGAGGTCTCGTCCCTGCAATTTCCTATTCAAAGACCAATCATGAGGGATCATTCACTGCTCGTATAGTTCAGGTGCACGAAAATGGACAATATACCCCGAAAACTAATTTCTTCGTACCTGGAGAGGGTGAAATAGAGATTATTGGTGAATAATGAAGACATATCGTGGTGAACCGGAAATTTATGGTTCAAAACATATTGAAAAGAAGAGAGCTGATTTAAAGGTAGTAGATCTTTCCCTGAGCTTTGGCGGCGTCATGGCGCTGAGCCAGATTGACCTTCATGTGAATACAGGTGAACTGCTAGCCGTGATAGGACCGAACGGTGCTGGGAAGACGAGTCTCCTCAACTGCCTTACCGGGTATTATCGACCGCAGAGGGGAAAGATCTATTTCAATAACAGTGAAATAACACACCTGCCCACACATGAGATGATACATCGTGGAATAGGGAGAACATTCCAGAATATTGAACTATTCCCTGGAATGACTGTTTTGTCAAATATGCTCCTGGCGCGCCATGTCCACTGCACATACAACTTTGGACTGGCATGCCTCTTTTCTCCTTCCGTTCGCAGGGAGGAGGTACGCCATCGTCTGATCATAGAAGAGCTGATAGATTTTCTGGAGATGCAGGCCATCAGGAAAGAACTGGTGGGATCTTTACCCTACGGTCTGAGGAAACGGGTTGAACTGGGACGTGCGCTGGCCCTTGAACCCGACTTGCTGGTCCTCGACGAACCCTTTGCCGGAATGACTTTGGAAGAAAAAGAAGACATGGTTCGCTTTCTTTCAGAGTTGAATGAAAGATGGAATCAGACGATGATTCTCGTAGAACATGATATGTCCATCGTTATGACCATTTCCCAAAGGATCGTCGTTCTGAACTTTGGTGAGAAACTGGCGGAAGGAACGCCCGAGGAAATTCAGAACAATCCCATAGTGATTAAGGCATATCTGGGTGATGAGGGAAATGTTTGATACAAAAGAAGACGTTGAAGCTGGAGTAGAGAATGGAAGGTAGGGCGGAAATTTCAGAATTTACACAATACACACTGCCGCAGATACTTGCAAAACATGCCGAACGTTTTGGATCGAAAGAGACGGCTATCCGTGAAAAGGCCTATGGAATCTGGCAGGCATACAGCTGGGCGGATTATTTCCAGTATACGAAAAAGATGGGGTTGGGTCTGAAGACCCTCGGCTTTAAACGGGGTGAAAATATTGCAATTATAACAGACAATCACCCTGAATGGCTCTTCAGTGAACTGGGAGGCCAGTCTGTCGGTGCCGTAACGCTCAACTTATTCACTTCTTCAGTGAGTGATGAACTGGCCTATACGCTGAACCGGATTCAGGCAACCTATGTCATAGCCCAGGATCAGGAACAGGTTGATAAACTGCTTGAAGCGCGCGATAAACTTTCTCATGTGCGCAAAGTCATCTACATCGATCAAACGGGCATGAGAACCTATGTAGATAATCCGTGGTTGTTAAGCTTCAAAGAGTTGCTCGAATTGGGAGAAAAACTGGATAGAGAACGACCGGATCTCTTTAACACTGAATTGTGGAAGGGGAGGCGGGACGAAATCGCGCTGATGATCATGACATCGGGTACGACGGGCATTGCCAAACTGGCCATGCTGTCTCATGACAATTTTACTGAAATGGCCTATCGATGGCTTGAGGAAGTCCCCAGTGATGAAGCTACCAACTGGCTTTCCATATCGCCGCCGGCCTGGATCGTTGATCAGATGTGGGGTGTGGGAACTGCGCTGGTGGGTGGTATGACGATGAATTTTCCGGAAACTCCCGAAACTGTTACGGAAGATTTTCGAGAACTGGGTTCAAATTTGATAATCACTTCCTCACGCTTCTGGGAAGACCTTGCCTCGACAATCAGAGTTAAAATGGATGACGCCAGCTTCATTAAAAGAAAACTCTTTTCCATCGCCGAAAAGATAGGGGGAAGGGTGGTTGATCTGGAAGCAAAGGGCGAGGTCGTACCGACATATTTAAAGATTTTAAAGGCACTGGCCTCACCAGTGATATTTCGCCCACTCCTTGATCGTGTGGGATGTGCAAAATTGGTAAGCGCCTATACGGGCGGACATCCCATAAGTCCTGAGGTAATCAGATTCTTTCGTTCCATAGGCCTGAATCTCAAACAGTGTTACGGTCTCACCGAGGCGGGTGGAATATTCCAGGTTCAGCCCGACAATGAAGTCAAGGCAGAAACGGTGGGGAAATCCCTTTCCGGTATAGAGATAAAGATATCGGAAGATCAGGAAGTTCTTATATCGAGTCCCACAACATTCAGGAGCTATTATGACGATTATGAGGCCACTGAGGCCGCCTTCAGTGACGGCTGGCTCAAGACGGGGGATGCGGGATATATTGACGATGACGGCCATATGGTCATTATCGGGCGAAAGGAAGAGATCATCAGGGATAAAGAAGGGCAGGCCTTTTCCCCCGATTTCATAGAGACACGCCTGAAATTCAGCCCTTACATCAAGGAGGCCGTCATCTTCGGTGAGAGTCGCCCATACCTGACGGCAATGATCAATATAGACATGGGAAATGTGGGAAATTGGGCGGAAGAACGAATGATACCCTACACGACCTACATCGACCTTTCGCAACAACCCAAAGTGGAAGAGTTGATTACTGAAGAGATACGTGCCGTGAATGTAAAACTGCCCGACTTCATGAAGATCAAAAATTTCATACTCCTCTACAAACTCCTCGATGCCGATGACGAGGAACTGACACGAACGGGAAAGGTTAGAAGGCGCTTCGTCTACGGCCTTTACATAAAGCTTATAGAAGCGATGTACAGCGGAAAAGCGGATTTAGAGGTGAAGGGCACGGTGCGATACAGAGACGGGCAGGTAAGCACCATCGAGACAAAGGTGAACATATTAAATCTTGATTAACAGGGAGTGTTCCAAATGGAGTTTTTTGCACAACTATTGGTAAATGGCATCAGTATAGGTTTTCTCTATGGCATGGCGGCCATGGGCTTCGTAATGATATTCAAATCCTCCAGTGTCCTTAATTTTGCTCATGGAGAATTGATGGCCTTTGGCGCTTTCATATTTCTGACGCTGGTTTCATGGATAAAATTACCCATAATTCTATCATTCATCATCGCCCTTATAGGGTGTTTCATACTGGGATTCGTCATTGAACGGCTCTTTCTGCGCCCTCTCATAGGTGAGCCGCTGATCTATGTTATTATGCTTACCGTTGGCCTGGCAGCAATATTTAAAGGCTTGATGCTTTTTATCTGGGGAGGGAATCTCTATGTCTATCCCGACTTTCTCCCTGAAAGTCTTTCCATATCCATGGGGAATATTCATATACCTCCTGTTTATGCTGCTGCAATTGTCATCGGCCTCGTCTTTCTCACACTCTTTGGATTGTTCTTTAAATATTCTTCACAGGGTATCTATATGAGATCCGTTGCCGACAATCAGCAGGCGGCGCTGTCACTGGGCGTGAATGTGAGAAAGATCTTTGCCCTCTCATGGGCAATTGCGGCCCTCGTGGCAGGCATGAGCGGTATAGTGCTGGGAATTATCAATGGGATAAACGTTCATGATCTCAGTTCAGTGGGTCTCAAGGTCTTTCCCGTAGTCATTTTGGGGGGTCTTGACAGTATCGGAGGCGCCATAATCGGCGGCCTGATTATCGGACTTCTGGAGACATTCACAGGAGGATATATATCGCCCTCGCTGCGCGATGTAGTACCCTATATAGTCCTTGTCTTTATACTTTTGATAAAGCCTTACGGTCTTTTCGGATTAGTTGAAATAGAACGCGTTTAATGAGAGACGGTGAATCGATATGAGGAAACTTAAGCTGCGCCCCTGTGGAAATTTTAAGGAACGATATGAACAGGAGCTGACCATATTTGAGACGGATTTTGGAAGGATCTGCCTGATCTCGGGAATTATCATTTTCTTCTGCAGTGCCTTTTTGGTCGCGGATTCTTATCTTTTATATGTAATAAATATGATCGGGATCGCATCCATAGCTGTTATCGGCCTTAACATACTGGTAGGGTTTACGGGACAGATATCGCTCGGTCACGGCGCCTTTTTCGGTGTCGGAGCCTATGCCGCGGCAATTCTTGCCGCAGATGCCGGTTTTCCCTTCTGGATTGCCGTCCCAGCCGCCGGTTTTATTACAGCGCTCATCGGTATTGTTGTTGGGGCACCTTCGGGTAGATTGAAGGGTCTCTATCTGACCATAGCGACGCTTGCGGGACAATTCATAATAGAGTATCTTCTCGTTCACTGGGAAAGTCTCACGAGGGGAACAATGGGAATCATTCTGCCTCTGCCTTCCATATTTGGATTGGAACTGGGGACAGATTTACGATTCTTTTTTGTGATTTATATATGCCTGATAATCATGACTCTTATGGCAACAAATATAGTCAGAACGAGATATGGAAGGGCCTTCATAGCGATCAGGGATAACGACCGGGCTGCCGAAGGCATGGGAATCCCCATTTTCCAATATAAACTCCTTTCCTTCGGTATAAGTTCTTTTTACGCAGGCGTTGCCGGTGCCCTGTGGGCCTTTTATATGACAAGTATTACGGCAGAACCATTCACACTGTGGATGTCCGTAGAATACCTGGCCATGGTTATTATAGGAGGGCTCGGAAGCATACCGGGTGCCATCTTCGGCGCAACATTTATTATCTCGCTCAATGAAACCCTGAGACTGGTAACGGATCTCCTTATGAATATGGAAGCGCTGAAGGGCGTAGAGTTGACGTTGGCTCCCCTGAGGGAACTGTCCTTCGGCCTTGCCATCGTACTATTCATTCTCTTTGAGCCGAGAGGTCTTGCCGAAGTATGGCGAATTATCCGATCAAGCTTCAGACTATGGCCCTTTTCATACTAAACGTGATGTATTGGTGATTATCGATGAAAGATAATGTATTGCTTCAGATTAATAATATAAGCGTAGTCTATTCGGATGTTATACAGGTTCTGAAGGGTGTCTCACTTACCGTTGAGGATAATCATATCGTCTCCCTCCTGGGGAGTAATGGTGCGGGAAAGACGACTACCCTGAAGGCCATTTCGGGACTTCTGAAGCCGGAGAATGGAAGGGTTACCGACGGTGATATACTATTCGATGAAAATTCTATTCAGAATTCAGCCCCTGAGGACATTACGCGGAAGGGAATCATTCAGGTCCTCGAGGGACGACAGCCCTTCAAGTATCTCACGGTTGAGGAAAATTTGAGGGTTGGTACGGCGACACGCTGGGGAAAACCCTACAAAAAGGATCTTGAACTGATTTACAATTATTTCCCCGCTCTCGAAAAGAGGAGAAAGATGATGGCCGGATACTGCAGCGGTGGCGAGTTGCAGATGCTCGTCATGGGAAGGGCATTGATGGCCCATCCCAAATTACTCCTCCTCGACGAACCCTCACTCGGACTGGCACCATTAATTGTGGAAGAGATTTTTCGGATCATCAAGAGGATCAACGAAGAACAAAAGGCGACCATTATCCTCGTTGAACAGAACGCCAATATGGCCCTGCAGATTGCTCATTATGGTTATGTCATGGAGAATGGGAAAATCGTTATGGAGGGATCGGCTTCAGAATTGAAGGAGAACCCGGACATCAAGGAATTCTACCTCGGCATGGGAGCCTCGGGGACTGTAAAATCCTATAAGAACGTAAAGTCGTATAAACGCCGCAAAAGATGGCTCTAACATCAGATCTATGCAACGGGAGCAGGGGTATAAAATGATGAGTGAATATTTTGACGATAAGGAACGATTGTCGCCCCGTGAGAGGCAGGGAGAACAGGACCGCAGGCTTTCTGAAATGATTCGTCTGGGATATGAAAAATCAAAAAGGGTGAGAGAGATATTTGAGGAGCTTAACCTGTCACCTGCCGACATAGCGACTGTCTCTGACCTGGGAAGGCTTCCTGTAATTTCACGGGAAAGGCTTATTGAATGGGAATTGAAAGAGCCACCCTTTGGCGGATTTTCGGGGACCGATATAAAAGCGGACAGAATATTCACATCTCCCGGACCGGTCTATGAGCCGCACCTTACAGAGAGTGACCGACTATGGGCTCGGGGATATTATGCCGCAGGATTCAGGGAGAGTGACATAGTCATCAACACCTTTTTATATCATATGGTTGCAGCGGGCTTGACATTTCATGAGGGGTTGAGAGCAGTCGGCGCAACTGTCGTTCCTTCCGGTACATCTTCGACGGAAAATCAGGTCCAATTGATCAATGATCTGGGGGTAACGGGTTACACCGGTACACCGAGCTTCCTCAAGACTATCATTGATAAGGCGGAAGAGGGTGGATATGACGTTAAAAGGGACTTTAAACTGAAGCGGGCGTGTTTTGTTGCGGAACCACTTGAGAAGTCTCTCAGGGAGATCTTCGAAGAGAAATATGGAATAGATACCTATCAGATGTATGGCGCAACAGAGGTGGGTGATATCGCATATGAATGCCGTGAAAAGCGGGGATGGCATCTATGCGAGGACGTGATAGTGGAAATAGTAGACCCTGAAACGGGAATATGTGTTAAACCGGGCAACCTGGGAGAAGTTGTTGTCACCAGATTAAATGCCCTCTTCTTTCTCTTTAGATTCGGCACCGGTGATCTTTCGAGGTTGATCGAAGGTGAGTGTCCCTGCGGGCGGACATCGTGGCGTCTTGATGGCATCGCCGGGAGGATAGGGGATGCGGTAAAGGTGAGGGGTATGTTCATTGCTTCCAGCCAACTTAGGAAGATAAAGGAATACTTGACCGATAATCCATTTCAGATCGTTGTAACCAGGGAATCACACAAGGATTACGTTACAGTACGGATAGAATCAGATCGTGACAATCAAGACTTAATGGAACGCTTTAAGGATACCTTCAGGGAAGTCTGCGCCATCAAGGTCGATGCATGTGAGATTGTTAAGCCGGGGAGTGTGCCTGAAGGGGGTTCAGTGATCGAAGATAAGAGGGAGTGGGACTGAATATAGTGTACAAGGTGTCCAGGGTTCCAGCGAAACGTTACGACCCTTTACTGTTTCAAGGTATTCCTTCACGGTAAAAAGAATGACAGATCACATGCTGCGCTCATCCAAGTCTATTCCGCCAAAAAAGGCATATATAAAGATAAAGTCTTTATAAAAAAAACACCTGAATCCTTGAACCCAGGAAACCTTCAGTTTATCCCTTTTCGGAAAGTGCTGCATCCTTTACCTTGAGCTGAATGCTGCTCGACCCTCGCCAGTTGTTGATCTGGGGCGTAAAGGCAACGTCGATGGTTGACTCGGAAAGTGTCTCGGAAAACTGTCCGCTGTTGAACCATATTGAATCACAACTCATGCCTTGGGCCGTGAGCTTCATCTTCAGATGATTATTTCCCACGGTAGCCATAGAGACAACCTTCACGTTTTTTACACTCAATATGGGTTCAGGGTTATAGCTGCCAAAGGGAGAAAGAATCTCTATCTGAGAAATCAGGTCATAGTTGATTTCCTTTAATGTGCACTCCCCATCTATCAGTGTTTTACGAACAAAAGAGGAATCATCGCAGTCCTTTTCTACTGCTTCGCAGAGGCATAGTGAAAATGCCTCTATATCTTCTTCCTTTATGGAAATACCGGCTGCATATCTGTGTCCTCCGTATGCGAGAAGAAGGGAAGAACACCCCTCTCTCAGTCCATTGTAGAGATTAAACCCTCCGATGCTTCTCCCCGATCCCTTTCCTATGCCATTTTTCAGGCTGATCAAAATGGTGGGTCGGTAGTACCTGTCGATAATTTTGGAACATACGATACCTATGACACCGGGGTGCCACTTTGAGGAGGCAAAGACAAAGGCGTTCAAATCTTTATTTGATGCTTTCGATTCTATCAGGGCAATAACCTCGTCCAATATGATCCGTTCCAGATTCTGGCGTTCTCTATTATAAGAATCGAGTTGCCCCGCCAGTCTTGTGGCCTCGTCTATGTCGTCTGTGAGGAGTAAACGGACGGCGCATTCCGGTAATCCCACTCTTCCCGCCGCATTTATCCTGGGAATCAGATTAAAAGAGGCCGCATCTGAGTCGATGATGTCATTTTCCAAACCACACTGCTTCCGCAGGGCCTTCAGGCCGATTCGCTTCCCTTCATTTATAATTTCCAGTCCTATCTTAGCGAATATCCTGTTTTCATCGATAAGGGGGGAGAGGTCACCGATTGTTCCCAGGGCGACGAGATCCATATAATCTCTGAGATTTGGATAGTTCCCCTCTTTCCAGAAACCCAGGCCTCGCAGTTTTCCCCTGAGAGCTATAATGAAATTGAAGGCAACACCCACACCCGCAAGATATCGAAAGGGGAAGGTACGATCGTCCCTGTTTGGGTTAATGACTGCAACACATGAGGGGATTGTCGAGGGGACTTCGTGATGATCAAGGACTATGACGTCGATGCCCGAAGATTGTGCATGTTCTATCTCTTCCGCATCGGAGATGCCACAATCTACGGAAATGATAAGCCTGGTTCCGTCTCCCTTGATTTTATCTATGGCATTTATATTGAACCCGTACCCTTCCGTGATCCTTCCAGGGATGTAGTATGAAACATCCTTGTGTATATCACTGAGGAATTTCACTAAGAGGGCAGTAGAGGTTATGCCGTCTGCATCATAGTCGCCATAGATGGTAATTTTTTCCCTGTTGTGTATAGCCTTTATCGTTCTCTCTACGGCCTTTGTCATGTCTTTTAACAGAAAGGGATTATGTAGATCTTTGAGTGAAGGGAAGAGAAAACTTTTGGCTTCGTCGGTCTTCGTTAGACCGCGATTGATCAATATCTGAGATGTAATAGGGTTTATTCCCAGTTCTTTTGTCAAAAGATCTTTATTTACTGTGTCTGTTTTGGATAGTTTCCATTTTGTAGTGGGCAGCATTATGTTCCTTAATATGAGTAAAGACTGGAACGACTATAATGAAGGCAGTAAGCCATGTCAAGGAGGTATTTATTTCTTGATATTTAAAAGTCTCAATGTTATTTGTCCAGTTATAAAAGAAGAGAAGACCACTGTTAATAAATGTGATTGAGAAGTATTATAGAATAAGCAGAGGCGACATTGCCTACATAAAGTACCTCTTGGAAGGATATGAAGGTCTGGCAATGGTCACAACCATAGATCGTTATGATTCGATTATAAAAATGCTTATAGCCCCCGATTTTATATCTGAAGTGGAAGGTATAGTAGACGCATTAAAAGGCGAGATCGCATTTGAAGAGATTGAAGGAAAGGAATAAACATGAAAAAATTATCTTTCTTTATCATACTTATGTGTATACCCCTCATTATGGCAATGGGCTCAGGGTTTGATGGAGATTCCCCGGAAAAAATTCCCCTTCCCACGGATAAATTCAGCTCAACATACATTGACCAGATGGATGTGATAACAGAATGTACCGAAGCAAGCATTAATGGAAAGACCTTTATAGAGGGGAATAAAGGGGAGGGTGTATACACGATAGCCTTCAAAGAGATCAAAGATATTGGTTTTTTTCAGAAAAGCGGTAAGCTGATGGGAATCGTAACGTTAAGGAGTAACGAACGTGTTGAATTAACACTCCACAAGGATCATACAGCCTATGGTAAAACGAAATACGGCACCTTTCAGATCAAGCTTGCAAAGCTGAAGAAGATGATGCTTAACAACTAGATTGTATGACGATGCTGTTTTAAATATAAGTTCTGATTTGTTCGACTTTATTCATTATGTTCATTTTCAAAGATATATAGCGTGTGTGGCAACTGAGAAGATTTTTACAAGGGATTTATTCCTTTTGGAATAAAATTGATTTGAGGAGGTTACAAATGATTGTAGGGATTTTAAAAGAGATCAAATCATCAGAGAACCGTGTTTCAATGACCCCGTCAGGTGTGGAAATCATGAAGGGGAAGGGTCACACTGCACTGGTCGAAAAATCGGCAGGCGTCGGCAGTAGTTTTGAAGATGTCGACTATAAGGCTGCAGGGGCTGAAATAATAGACAGTCCCGCGGAGATTTACAAAAAGGCCGATATGGTCATGCACGTCAAGGAGCCGCAACCATCCGAATACGATTTGGTGCGAGAGGGACAGATTATCTTCACATATTTTCATTTTGCCCCCGATGAACGACTTACCAGGGCATTTATCAAGACAAAATCAGTAAACATAGCCTATGAAACCGTTGTAGGACCGGGCGGATCACTGCCACTTTTGACACCTATGAGTGAGGTGGCGGGACGCATGGCCATACAGGAAGGGGCAAAATATCTTGAAAAACCCTTCGGCGGAAGGGGAATCCTCCTCGGTGGTGTTACCGGTACCACACCAGCCACCGTCGTTGTCATCGGCGGCGGGATGGTTGGAAGAAACGCCGCCCTTATGGCCTGTGGTCTGGGTGCCAAGGTATACGTCCTTGACATGAGTATTGATTGCCTGCATCACCTCACTGAAATAATGCCGAAGAACTGTTTCCCCCTCATATCTTCTCCGGCCCTTCTACGAGAACTGGTTAAGGAGGCCGATGTTGTGATAGGTGCCGTTCTTGTGGTGGGAGCGAAAGCGCCGAAGCTCCTTACGAGAGAGATGTTGAAGACAATGAAGAAGGGAGCCGTTATAGTCGATGTCGCCATAGATCAGGGAGGGTGTTTCGAGACATCACATCCGACGACACACAGTGACCCCACCTTTGTAGTGGACGGCGTTATACATTACTGCGTTGCCAATATGCCCGGCGCCGTTCCCGTAACGTCAACGATGGCTCTGACCAATGCAACGCTTCCCTATGCGCTGGAAATCGCAAACAAGGGTTGGAAAGATGCGGCCCGCGATAATCCGGGACTCGCACCGGGACTCAATATTGTTGAAGGGAAGGTTACCTGTAAGGCGGTGGCTGACGCCTTCGGTCTCGAATACACGCCCGTAGAACAGGTGATGTAAGGGTAAACAAGGACTCCACATTGCAGACTGCAAAACAGGGTACTTTCGCTGGTTGTAACAGGAGGGTGCCCTTTTTTGCAGTCCGAATCAGATGAAAACAGTCTCGCTATATTGCCTTTTTCACTGCACCAGAGCGGAGGCATCTCGTGCAGACCTTGATCCTCTTCACCGCCTTGGTGTCTTTATCGATTGTACGTACCTTCTGAAGGTTGGGGTACCAAACCTTTTTTGTCTTATTGTGGGCATGACTCACATTGTTACCGACTACGGGTCCCTTTCCACATATGTCACAAACTCGGGCCATCTGAAATTTCCTTTAAATAAGTAGTGTGGTAGAATACCTTAAAGATCAGATTATACATAAGAATGCAAGCTAACGCCGTTTATGAAACATATAAACTCTGCCAGAAAAACAGTACTTCCTTTCTGCTTAAATTTTCCTCTCTTCCTGAAGAATATTAAATTGTATAAAATCAGATGATCCCCTCTGAAACGAATCCATCGTTCCTTCCCTTCGTAGCTCAAAGAAGAATCTTCGTCTGTCTCATCTTTCAGTGGAATAATCTTATTTGATTTAAGCCGACAATAAAGGGGAAAAACCGTGTGAACATTTAAAAACACCTAATATTGTGGTTATATCAATACGCATAATCAAGATATTATTTACGTTATATTTTCTGAGTTAAACGTCTATTCACTCAATTATCTTTCCTTCGGCTTCCTCCATTATACTGTCGGATCAGTCCGCCCAAAAATACTTTCCCTTTCTTCGGTACCGGACACCTTCCGTGCCTGATAAGTTGATTTATCTTGCCGAAAGGCTCTCCAGGCCATCTCTCATGATGGACATGCCTCGTTCCAACTGTTCATCGGTGATGACAAGTGGAATTAATGTCCTGATAACATTACCGAAGGTACCGCATGACAGAACAATTAACCCCTTCTCGGCACAGAATTGCGTCAATGCC
>Ga0307990_1002235_pt1 | contig 15605 bp, 14 predicted proteins | sample EllFjometagen129_FD_203168 | JGI IMG/M metagenome (GOLD analysis project Ga0307990, IMG submission 203168) | Marine microbial communities from Ellis Fjord, Antarctic Ocean - #129 | ecosystem: Environmental > Aquatic > Marine > Unclassified | place: Southern Ocean | collected 2014-10-08
TTAACAAAAGAATTTGACCAAAAAATTGGTCAAGAAAAATTCAGAGATTTTAATAGTATTTTGAATACTGTATATTCAGATGATGTAAATATGCTTGAACCTGCATATTTAACATGGAATGATGAGTTTATGCTGAGAGAAGAGCAGATGAAAAAACTGACTGATAACATTAATGATGTAGATTTATTCTTATTTGATGGTGTGTTTCATCAATTTCCAGCAAATGAGATTGCTATTCGATTTAAAAAACCAGTTGGAATAATAGGGTGCTGTGCAAGTACCGATGGTGTGGCTGCTTTGAGAGCAAAAGGTTTGGATGCCTATGGGTTTATAGACTCTAAAGATGCTTCAAGATTTATGTCACTTTTAAGGGTTAAAAAGGCAATTAATAATACAAATATACTAGTAGTATTAAAAAATGAGATTATTTCAAAAGGTGTTTTAAGCACGATTACAGATTTGGAAAGGTTAAAGACGGATATGGGAGTGAGATTTACTTTTATAAATGCTGAAGAACTGTTTGATGAAGTAAGAGCAATAACAGTAGAGCAAAAAAAACGAGCAGAAGCAATTACCAATAATTTAATTAAAAATGCTGAAAAAAATACTATGACAAAAGAAAACATACAAAAATCCGTAGAGTTTTATGTTGTTATTAGAGATGTACTGGAAAAATATGAATGCAATGCATTTACTATGCCTTGTTTTGAAGTATGCGCTACAAGAGTGTTCAATGATGAATTCCATTTTACTCCATGCCTTTCACATACACTTTTAAAAGAAGAAGGTATACCCTCGGCATGTGAAACAGATGTCAATGCATTAATGGCTATGAACGTACTAATTAATTTGACTAGAAAAGCTCCGCATATGGGGAATACACATCCTTTTGCACATGAGGAAAAAATCGATCAATCTACACCATCGGGATTGGTTGTTGTCCCTGAGATTCAAGGTGAAGAAAATATTGTATCAACATGGCATGCTGTACCTACCAGAAAAATGAAAGGTATTGATGAAGATATTATGCCTTATAATATACAGTCTTTTACACACAGTGGATGGGGTGCAACAATACGATATGATTACAATAATGACAAAGGAGAAATAATTACCCTGCTTCGTTTCCATCCTACAGGGAAAAAGATGTTTGCGGTTAGAGGAGAAATTGTTGCAGGAGCAGGTTTAGACAAAATTGGCTGTGATACAGGCTTTTATTGGAGAGTAACAGATGTTAAAGATTTTTTTAAGAAACAGGTTGAATTTGGTCATCATTTTGTATGGGTTTATGGCGATTACATGGAAGAGCTAAAAGACCTAGGAGAAGTATTAGGAGTAGAAGTAATTACTGCATAATAAAATAATTAGGGTTTCCTCAAAAACTCTATAATACTTGAATTTTCGCTTCAAAGTAATGTTCGATAAAATGGGTAAGGAGAATGATGCAGTAATGGTTTGCACACCGGATCATACTCATTTTCCGGCATTAATGGCTGCAATGCAATTAGGGAAACATGTTGCTTGCGAGAAACCTTTGGCTCATAACATTTGGCAACTAAGAACACTGCAAAAGGCATCTCATTACTACAAAGTGATTACTCAGACTTGTAATCAGGGTCATGCTACAAATGGTATTCGTTTGGTAAAAGAGTGGTATGATGCAGGGCTCTTAGGAAATGTAACTGAAGTATTAGCATGGTTTGATGGGCCGGTGTTCAGCTACAGAGGATATTTCATTAAGCCTGATAACTATCCACCAAAAGAGATGCCGGTACCGGAAACCTTAGATTGGGATGTATGGGTCGGTCCTGCTCAATATCGTCCTTATAATTCTTGTTATCTCCCAAAGTACTGGAGAGGTTGGTATGATTTTGGAAATGGTGAGATAGGTGACTGGTCAAATCACACTTTAGATGCTCCTTTCTGGTCGCTTGATCTTGGTATGCCTGATGTTGCAGAGTCTGAATTTCGTCCTGAAACACCTGAAGGATTTGTAAACGAGTCATCAATTTTACGTGTAGATTTTCCTAAACGCGGGAGTAAACCTCCTGTTACTCTTAAGTGGTACGAAGGCGGACTAAAGCCGGAGAATCGACCTGAGTTCAATATAGAAATGCTTCCTGGCAATGGAATGATAATGGTTGGTGAAAAAATGTCACTAATGACCGGTGGACGTCCAAATAATCCAAGACTACTGTTGCCGGCGGAGGAATGGGAAGAATTTCAGAAAAATCCACCTGCTAAAACAATTCCACGTGTTGAAGAGGAGAACCCTCAAAGAGAGTGGATAGATGCTATTAAAGGTGTTGGAGAAATGCCATGTTCAAATTTCGACTACTCTACACGTTTAAATGAAATGGCTCTTATAACAGTTTTGGCACAGAAAACAAACTCTCGTATTGAATATAATGCTAAGAAAATGAAGGTTACAAACCATCCGGAGTTCGATAAATATATTAAAGAGCCAGTCCGCGATGGTTGGAATTATGGAGAGGAAGTTTGGAAATAATTATTTTTTACTATCGATAGAAGGTATTAGAAATGAACTTTTACTTAAGTATTATAAAAAGCATCAAAAAACCGGTTAGACTGATAGGAGACTCTAAACTATTCCGGCAAATCCCATAAAAGCCATGGCAAGCAGTCCTGCTACAATAAAAGCGATAGGAACGCCTTTCATTGGTTGCGGAACATCCACTAATTCAAGTTGTTCCCGGATACCGGAGAAAAGTAGTAACGCCATACCGAATCCTATGGCGTTTGCAATTGAAAAAACTACGCTTTCAATTAGGTTATAATCGTTCTGAACTGCAAGAATAGCAACACCCAGAACAGCACAATTTGTTGTTATCAGGGGTAGGAAAATACCGAGAGCCTGGTAAAGTACAGGACTAACTTTCTTAAGCATTATCTCGACCATTTGGACAAGAGCGGCAATTACAAGAATAAAAGTTATTGTTTGCATAAATGAGATACCGAAAGGAATAAGAATATAATGCTGAAGAAGATATGTAACAATAGTAGCTATTACCATTACGAAGGTCACTGCACCAGTCATGCCAATTGAAGTTTCTACTTTATTTGAAACGCCAATAAACGGACATACACCCAGAAACTTTGCCAATACAATATTGTTGACAAAAATTGCTGAAATTATGATTATTATGAAATTCATAGTTGTTGTTTCTTTAAGTAGTTTTCTTATTTATTTTATTCATTATCATGATAAGGTATCCCAGTGCAATAAATGCTCCGGGAGCGAGTATAAAAAGAAGTATTCCATCTCCAGGAATAAATTTGAAACCCAGAAATGATCCGCTGCCAAGTATCTCTCTGACTCCACCCAGGAAAAAGAGTGCCATAGTAAATCCGAGACCCATACCCAGGCCATCAGTAACTGAAGACACGAAGGTGTTTTTTGAAGCAAAAGCTTCTGCACGTCCTAAAACAAGACAGTTAACTACTATTAGTGGGATAAACAAACCAAGTTCATCAAACAGGCCGGGTAGATATGCCTGCATTAATAACTCAACAATAGTAACAAACGATGCAATAATAATAATGAATGAAGGAATCCTAACCTTATCAGGAATAAAATTCTTAACCAGGGTAACTACGATATTTGACATAAGCAATACAAATGTTGTTGCCAGTCCCATTCCCACTCCGTTAATTACTGAAGTTGTTACACCCAGTGTAGGGCATAATCCCAGGAACAGAACGAAAACGGCATTTTCCCTGAAAAATCCTTTATTAAAATTTTTCCACTGATTCATTTTTTGCCTCCTTTCAAATAAGCATTACAGGCTCGATTTACTGCATCGCAATATGCACGGGAACTTATTGTTGAAGCTGTAATTGCATCAACATCACCTCCATCTTTTTTTACATTTATATTGAAATTTTCCGGGTTAATGCCTTGAAACTGCAAACTAAAGTCAGATTTACTCTTTGACATTTTGTCTCCCAGACCCGGTGTTTCTTTATGCTCGAGAACAACTATGTCATTAATTGAACCATCTGGTAAAATCCCGATCATTAACTTAATTTTTCCACTGAAACCTTTATTTGTAAATGTTTCAATTGCTGTTCCAACCAGCCTGCTGTTTTCACGTGCCGGATAAAAAAATAATGTATCATTATCCGTGGCTATTTTGTATACCTCCTCGTTTGGCAGATTATTAAATTCAGGAAGAACCTCATTGATTGCTTTCATTTTTGCAGCTTGTTTAGCAGCGGTAATTGGTGCTTTGGTAAATTTATACACAAATCCCAGGGCAGTTGATGCTGTTAATGTTATTACAAACAGGGTAAAAACCATATTTACAAACGAAGATTCTTTCTTAACCATTTTTTATCTCCTCTCCAAATCGCTTTGGTTTGATATAGTAATTTATTAACGGAACAAATCCATTCATAATTAGTATTGCAAATTGAATACCTTCAGGGTAGGATCCGAATAGTCTGATTACTATTGTCAATATTCCGATGCAGATCCCGTATAAAATCATTCCTTTCCCAGTCATGGGCGAGGTAACGTAATCAGTTGCCATAAAAATTGCTCCCAGCAGTATTCCTCCTGACAGGATATGGAAAAGTGGATCGGCATTTTGTTCCGGATTGATAAGCCAGAGAATACCTGTAAAAATTACGACAGTAAGGATTATTGATACAGGTATATGCCATGTGATAATCTTTCTTAAAAGCATATATGCAAGACCAAGAATTAATGCAATTGCAGCAACTTCGCCAATTGATCCACCCATGTTGCCAAAGAATAATTGCTGATAGGTAGGGATTTTATCCATCAGATGTGATATGGAATCTCCTTTACCCAGACCTTCTTTAATGATACTTAGTGGAGTTGCTCCTGTGCTTGCATCAATATATTGAGTTTGAAATCCTTGTGCATCGGGCCAACTTGCCATTTTTGCGGGAAAAGAAATGAAAAGGAAAACCCTTCCGACAAGTGCCGGATTGAAGGGATTATTACCCAACCCTCCGAATGATAACTTCCCAACTCCAATTGCAAACAGACTACCGAGGATAATAAGCAAAACGGGGAAATTGGAAGGAAGGCACAAAGAGAGTAATAAACCTGTAATAACTGCTGAGCCATCATGTATTGTAGTTTTTTTCCGTAAAAGGAACTTCTGGATCAGGAACTCAAATAAAACTGACGAAAATACCGCCACTGATATAACGATTACAGCACCCCACCCGAAATACAGGATTGAAGCCAGTACTGCAGGTACAAGGGCGATGATAACACCGTACATAAGATTCGGAGTTGTTTCTTTTCCGAAAACATGTGGTGAGGGAGAAACCGTTAGTAATTTACTCATAAAAGATCAGTTTATATTTTTATATATATTTAACTTATATAGTGTACAATTCTTTCCATTTTTCCATTCTTCCATCTTATTTCCTTTCTCTGATTATCTTATTCACTTCCGTTTTTCCAAGTCTGATAAAGTCGAGTAAAGGCCTGTTAGCCGGACAGATATAGCTGCATGAACCACATTCAATACAATCTAAAACCATTTCTTTTTCCAGTCTGTAAAAATTTTCATTTTGAGTTAATGGCATTAATAAATACGGCTCAAGTCCCATAGGGCAAACAGTTACACATTTTGAACACCGAATGCAGGGTTCAATTGATTTTCTTTTCGTTTCATCTTCAGGTAAAACCAGTATTCCAGACATTCCTTTTATTACAGGTACATCCAGCGAGTTGAGAGTTTTTCCCATCATAAGTCCGCCGCTTATTACCTTGCCTGTATTTTCCGGAAGACCGCCTGCTGCTTCAATAAGGAGCCGGATTGGAGTACCTATCCTGACAACAAAATTGGATGGTTTTTTCAATGATTTACCCGAAACGGTTACTATCCTGTTTATCAGTGGTTTGTTTTTTTGAACAGCTTCGTAAACTGCATATGCTGTCGAAACATTATGAACTATAACGCCTACATCAACAGGTAATTTTCTATATGGAACTTCCCGGCCTGTAATAGCTTTAATAAGTTGTTTTTCACTTCCCTGGGGGTACTTAACTTCTAAAGGACACACTTTAATCCCGGGTATATCTGTGCTAATTTCTTTCAAATATTGAATAGCATCTTTCTTGTTGTTTTCGATTCCTATTATAGCTTTACTAATATTCAGGATTTTCATAAGGATACGGATGCCAATTATCATTTCTTTACCATATTCAAGCATTAACCTGTGATCAGAAGTTAAATATGGTTCACACTCAACTCCGTTAATAATGAGTGTTTCTGCTTTTTTATTCTTAGGTAGTATAAGTTTAACATGTGAAGGGAATGCTGCACCTCCTAATCCTACAATTCCTGATTCGCGGATTTTTTCTAATATCTCGCCTTTTGAAAGTATTATATCTTTACGGAGATCAGTTGATTGAATAATATTTTCTTCCCACTCATCTCCCTCAACATCAATAACTATTGCAGTTTTTTTATAACCGGTAAGATCAGGGAACGAGTCGATTTTAACAACTTTTCCCGAAACTGATGAGTGAATATTGGAAGACACAAATCCTCTGCCTTGTGCGATTAACTGTCCAACTTTAACAGTATCCCCATTTCTGACAACCGGTACTGCAGGCACCCCAATATGTTGAGAGAGTAGAATAGTTGCTTTCTCAGGGAGTGGCAATATTTTAACAGGACTTTTATCCGTGAGTTTATATTCCGACGGATGAATTCCTCCCTTTTTAAATGTTTTAAGCATCTTACTCATCCCGCTTCATTAAAGTAACTAATAACGAACTTACTCTTTTGTATCAGTATTCGCTTTTTCTAAGGTTTTATTTGACAGTGTTGTTTTTTCTTTATCCGTTTTTATTCTTCTGGGCGGAAAATTGATCTCAAGTATTGCATTAGTCGGGCATTCAGTGACACATCTTCTGCAAAGTGTACACATATCTGAATCGATAAAAGCCAGATTATTGCCCATTGTGATTGCTCCAAACTCACAAACTTTAAAACATTTTGTACATCCAATGCAGGTAACAGAACAGTATTTTTTAGCAATTCCGCCTTTTTCTGTATTAATACAGGAAACAAATATGTGTCTGTCTTTTTTATTTTTCTTTCTCAGTTCAATAATATCTCTTGGACAAGCTTCAACACAAGCACCACAGGCAGTGCAATTTTCATCAATTACAACCGGAAGACCGGTTTTTCTATTCATATATATGGCTTCGAATTCACATACTGTCACACAATCACCCATACCAAGGCATCCTACCGGACAATCAGTGTCTCCGACATATAATGCGGAAGCTATTGCACATGATGAAGCACCGTCGTAATGGTTTGTTCTTGGTCTGTTCTCAAATGATCCTGAGCACCGTATAACGGCAACTCTTGGATCAGTTTGTTTTGCTTCTTTGCCAAGGAGATTTGCTACAATGTCCATAGTTTCCTGTCCGCCTACCGGACAGTACAGATCATCAAGAGTATCCGAATTTACACATGCTTCGGCAAAATTCCTGCAACCTGGATATCCGCATCCGCCACAATTAACAGCAGGCAGTGCATCCTCAACATCAAATATTATCGGATTTTCAAGAACCTTGAATTTTTGCGCAAACAGGTAAAGTATTATAGCAGCTACAATACCAATAGAACTGAGAGATAATATTGATAATAATATGCTGCTCATTGTTCTTGTTTCTTGATTGCAAAGGTGAATTTATTTCTGATTTTTTCTCTATAGAAATATAAGATCAGATAGTAAGGTCCCAGAGCTCCCAGGGAAATGAGTCCTGTCAATACCTCATTCTGCGTAATGGAACTAGTGAAAATTAAAATTATTAATACTACGATAACGGGTTGAACATAACCAAGATAAAGGGCTTTAAAACCCATGGTTTGATGCAGAATAACCTGGACTTTTTGACCGACAGAAAAATCACCGGTTTTTGGAACTTCAACAATCTTATCCTTAACATCGGATATGGAACAAATACCTTTCGCACCGCATGATGAACATGCTGAATAGGTTGTGATAGTGACCTTTATTTTGGAGGAATCAATACTTGTAATTACTCCTGGATGTTTAATTTCCTTCGATGTTCCCATTTACCCTAAAATAATAGTTTGCAAAGTTAAAAAGAATAGAAGAAAACAAAATTTAGTTTGACAGGTTTTTAAGGATATTGACAAATATTAATGAATATAAATATAATGTAATAATACGGGTTGTGTTAAATAATTAATATTTTTCGGGTGGTTTATATAATTGTTATAAACTTCTCATCTACGGGTAATTTTTGAATTCAAGGGATGTTTTATCCCTTTAATACTTATGATCCTGGCTTTCACTGAACCAACAAGTATTGGTGAATTAATTTTCAATGGTATCCTGTTCTCATCGTCTGTTACCCATACTTCCATATCTTCACCTCCTTCAAAAAGAGTACCTTCAACGAGATAGATACTAAACTTAATACATCTGAACTTTCCAAAACCATGTACTCTGATATTTTCTTTGCCAAGATAGCGAAAATATATGTTAGTTAACTCATTATCCAGCAGGATGGTAACCAGAATAGTATCACCCGGATTGTAAGCTGAATAATCAATATTCCTGGTGTAATAAAGAATTGATAATACATCGTATGTACATTCGGTTATTTCAATAGTATCCTTCCATTCCGCTTTATTTGTTTTACTTGAGGTTGACAAGGCGATATTTTGTTCCCGGTCAAAATTGTAATGTATATCTATTTCATAACCTCCTTCATATACATCTCTTTTAAACTCATAAGGTTTAAGGGTGACCGGATCAGCCCATGATTCGTATGAATCGTCAACTTTAAAAAACCAGTTCCAGGTTGGGAAAGATTGTCCTGTACCATGAAGGTATAAACGCTTGTATTTGTCTTTTTCTGTCTCCGATACTGTGAAATTTACAACTCCCACATCAGTCCAGAAAATAAAAACATTATATGAAACAATATATGATAAAGATTCACCGGGAGCAAATGCATGGTTAATTATATTGCATTTTTCATTTTGGCCCGAGGTTATTTCCGGAAGAAAAACCTGCAGCAGGATCATCAGGACAAATGTTACCGGTTTAATGGAAAAATACATTTTTTAATTATTTTGCTAAACTATGCTTTATGCTCTAACTTATTGAACTCCAGTCGATATTTTCTTTCCTCAGCTTTTTTAATTGTGAAACAAGAATTGTATTATTAGGATTAATAAGCTCAGGGTCCTTCTCTATTATTTCTTCAGCCCTATCTCTTGCGTATTGAAGAATTTGTCCGTCTTTTCCAAGGTTGGCAATTTTAAGGCTGAATGCGATGCCACTTTGTTGTGTTCCCTCCAGGTCTCCCGGTCCGCGTAATTTCAGATCAACTTCTGCAATTTCAAAACCATCATTTGTTTCTACCATCGTTTCAATTCTTTTTCTTGCTTCATGTGTAAGTTTCGTTGAGGTCATAAGTAAACAATAGGATTGATCTGCTCCTCTGCCAACCCTGCCCCTTAGTTGATGAAGTTGTGATAAGCCGAATCTTTCAGCACTTTCAATAACCATTACTGATGCATTAGGTATATCAACACCAATTTCGATTACAGTTGTAGCTACCATAATATCTGTTTGTCCCTTCACAAAATATCTCATGGCAATATCTTTTTCTTCGGTTTTCATTCTCCCATGCACAACACTTACTGCGTATTCCGGTGGTGGAAATTCTCTTACTATACCTTCATAGCCATCTTCCAGATCTTTATAATCCATCTTTTCGGATTCCTGGATAAGTGGATATACAATAAATATTTGTTGTCCTTTTTTAATTTGTTTACGTAGAAAACCGAAAAGTCTTAATCTTTTTGAGTCGTAGTAATGTGCTGTTATTACAGATTTTCTTCCCGGTGGTAGTTCATCAATAACTGATATTTCGAGATCACCATAAAGTGTCATTGCAAGTGTTCGTGGAATAGGTGTTGCGGTCATTAGAAGAATATGAGGAGGTTGTCTGTTTTTTTTCCATAGCTTTGCTCTTTGTGCCACACCAAAACGATGCTGTTCATCAATAACAACAAGACCGAGATTTTGGAATTTAACAGCTTCTTCAATTAATGCATGTGTTCCTACAAGGATATTTAGTTTCCCATCATTAAGACCTTTAAATATTACTTTTCTTTCTGATTGTTTAGTAGAACCAGTAAGCAGTGCAATTTGAATTTCCATATTATCCAGCATTCTTGTGAGTGTCTGGAAATGCTGTTTGGCAAGTATTTCGGTGGGAGCCATCATACAAGACTGGAAGCCATTATCAAGTCCTATAAGCATACTCATTAATGCAACAAGTGTTTTTCCACAACCAACATCCCCCTGAAGAAGTCTGTTCATATGTTTCCCCGACCCGGTATCATGCCTGATTTCTTTCAGTACTCTTTTTTGGGCTGATGTCAATTTAAATGGAAGATGTTTATTATAAAAAGTATTAAAATTATTACCTACGGTTGAGAAAATATGCCCTGTCAGTTCTTTACTTCTTGTTTTTTTCTGTTTAATCAGGTTTAGCTGGATATAAAAAAGTTCTTCAAATTTAAGTCTGAATTCTGCTTTTTTTAGTATTGTAGGATTTTTTGGAAAGTGAATATTAAGAAGTGCCTCATCCAATGATAAAAGTTTTAATTCATTAATCATGTATGATGGCATTGTTTCCCTGATTTTTCCTTTAACCTGTTGAAGAAGATTGTTTTGTAGTTTCTGAATAGCTTTTGAATTGAGATATCCTTTTTTTAGTGTTTCGCTTGTATTGTAAAAGGATTGTAAGGGTGAATTGATCTTGCTTTTCAGCGTTTCTTGTGCTTCAATTTCAGGATGGATTATGTTTATTCTATTATTGAAAACCCCGGGTTTACCGAAGACTACATATTCTTTTCCGATTTTAAGACTATCTTTTATCCATTGAACACCACGAAACCATAAAAGTTCAATAGTTCCTGTATCATCAGTAAAATTTGCAACAAGTCTTTTGTTTCTTCTAAAGCCTTCTGTTTCAAAGTTGGTTATACGACCTTTGATCTGGATGTATGGAAGGCTGCTGTTTATTTCTCTGATAGTATAGAACTTTGACCTGTCAACATATTTGTATGGAAAATAGTATAAAAGGTCCTCAAAACATTTGATTTGAATCTCCTTCCTTAATAAACCAGCTCTTTTTGGCCCAACCCCGCTTAAATATTTTATGTCGGTTTTCAAACTATCAGACATTGGGAAAAATATTTTGAATAATAAGAATATTGCTTCGCAAATTAATTAAAAAAGATAACTAATCTATGTTACTGGTAACTGGTAACTGTTAACTGGTTGCTCGTATCAACTATAAACATACTGACAAGTTATTATTTTTTTGGATATATTATCAGCATATTTATACTTTTGCCTTGATACGGATTTTTAGTCTGACAGGAAAATGAATAATTATTGAATTAAAAACACATTGGTTTTTTAAACAATTGAAATATAGCATATTAACCAGCGACCAGTAACCAGTAACGAGCAATTAGTAACTTTAGATTTTATTATTAAGATAATATGTGTCAAAATCTGAAATACATCCTGAAATACATTACTTACTATTTGTTTTCGGGACATGGTAGGGGATATGGTATCCATTCCCCTTTTATTTACGAATATGTAACAAAAGTTTTAAGAGACCGGACAATTGAACGGAAGATGAAGGAAATTAATGATCTTAGTTCTGAGCTACGATCAGAGAAGACAAAAGTGGAAACAACCGGTTTTGGTGCAGGATCGCATTTTGGTAAAAGCAAAAATCTCAGTATCGGAAATATTGCCAGGTTATCTTCCACACAAAAAAAATATGGTAATCTGCTATATCGCACTGTTATGTTCTTTAAACCGAAGGTTATTCTTGAATTAGGTACATCATTAGGTATTGGTACGTCATACCTTGCTTTACCCGATGGAAATGCAAATATTTATACAATTGAAGGTTCAGTAATATTGTCTGCTTTGGCCATGGAAAATTTCAGCAGATTAAAAATCAGTAATATAAAGCAATATACAGGTGAATTCATTAACGTGTTGCCCGGGCTGTTGGATCAATTACCTGACATTGATCTGATATTTATTGATGGAGATCACAGGGAAAAAGCAACGATTAAATATTTTGAGTTATGCCTTGAAGTGGTGAATTCTGAAAGTGTTATTATATTTGATGATATTCACTGGAGTAGTGGAATGGAGAAAGCATGGGAAAGGATAAAGAAATATTCTAATGTAAAATTGACACTTGACCTTTTTAGGTTTGGTTTGGTATTTTTTCGTGAAGAGATTTATTCAAAGCAACATTTCAGAATTAGGTATTGAAAAGAAAATTGAGGGATTGCTTGTTTCTCAACAAAATAAATTAATTTCGCAGTTTATTTAGTAATATATATTCAGTGATGGAAAATGTAATATCTATAGATAAAATTGTAAAAAATTATTATGTAGGAACAGTAGTTGTAAAAGCACTGCGTTCAGTTTCTGTTAAGATAGATAAGGGTGAATATGTAGCTATAATGGGTCCTTCGGGCTCGGGAAAATCTACATTGATGAACCTGATTGGATGTCTTGATACACCTACAAGCGGACGATATATTCTCAATGGCACTGATGTGAGTCAGATGGATGATAACAGACTGGCAGAAATACGAAATCAGGAGATTGGTTTTATTTTCCAGACTTTTAATTTATTACCCCGGTATTCTGCCCTTGAAAATGTTATGCTTCCTATGGTTTATTCCGGTATATCAAAACCGGATAGGATGATCAGGGCCAAGGAAGTTATTGAAAGTGTAGGTTTAACAGACAGGATGACCCATAAACCAAATGAGCTTTCCGGAGGACAACGTCAGAGAGTTGCAATGGCCAGGGCACTGGTTAATCATCCTTCAATTATTTTAGCAGACGAGCCCACAGGAAACCTTGATTCTAAAACTTCTAGTGACATTATGGATGTAATTACCGGAATACATAAGATTGGGAATACTGTTATACTTGTTACTCATGAAGAGGATATTGCTCTACGTGCTAACAGGATTATCAGACTGTTTGATGGTATGGTTGACTCAGACATAATGAATAAGAAGACCAAGGAAATGAGTAAATGATAGACTGTTATAAGCTTTACGAAAAGTCATGAAAGATTGCTTCTCCGCCAGCTGGCGGATCGCAAAATCCGTATACTTATTATGCTTTAAGGGTATGCATAAAGCTTAAGACACTGAATAGTTACTTTAGATATAGTTTACAGTGAAGATTTATACCAGGACAGGAGATCAGGGAGAAACATCATTGGCCGGTGGTGCAAGAGTGTTGAAAACCGATATAAGAATTGAAGCATATGGATCGGTTGATGAATTGAATTCATATATTGGGTTGATTAGAGTTCAAAAGATCAATAATGATGATAAAGATTTTCTTGAGTGGATTCAACAGTGTCTTATGACTGCTGCTGCGGTTTTTGCTTCAGATTACCCTGACAGTAAAGCTATTGTCGCGGGACTTGAAGAAAAGGATATTAGTAAAATTGAAGATAAGATTGACTCCATTAACAAAAACCTTGAAACTTTATCTTCATTTATTATTCCCGGAGGAAATACAATTATTTCTTATTGCCATATTGCTAGATGTATTTGCCGCAAAGCTGAAAGAAAAGTTTTGGCAATTGATAACATTGGTATGAAAAGCAGGGTATGTGCAAAGTATCTTAACAGGTTATCTGATTATCTTTTTGTCCTTTCCCGTAAGCTTACCAAAGATTTTAAGGTAATTGAAATTTATTGGAAGCCTGGTTCAAAAAAATAAGTTTCCCCATTTGATTATTTGATATTTATTTTTATATATTTGCACAATTTTTCAGAAGGTTCTGATTAAGGGAATCTAATATTGAGCATATATGTATTGGACACTTGAATTAGCGTCAAAATTGGAAGATGCACCCTGGCCTGCAGCCAAAGATGAATTAATCGATTATGCAATTCGTTCAGGGGCACCCTTAGAAGTAATTGAGAATCTTCAGGAGATTGAAGATGAGGAAGAAATATATGAAAGTATTGAAGACATATGGCCCGACTATCCCAGTAAGGATGATTTCTTTTTTAACGAAGATGAGTATTAGCTGAATACATACTATTCTCTTATTCCCATATAAAAATATCCCATTTATTTAATGGCCTGAATAATTCAAGCCAAATAAATCCATCAAGTCTGAGGTTTTCAGGATTTTCATCATCGGGTGGGGTCATGATGCCGTCTGGTTTAACAAGAAAACTGATTTTGCTTATTTCCTCGTTTTCCAGGTAAATGATAATGTCACTGCAAAGTGCCTGGTTTACACCTATTGTTTCTCCTTCATCCAAAGTAAAATATATTGTTTCACCATTACCGGTTACATTAATCCTGTAAAGATTATCATCCTTGAAAAATGCAATCATATTCTTGCCTTTAATCTGATTGAACCGAATACTGTCTTCCATGGTAATAATGAATGCGTTATTGTACATTTCCAGATGATCAGCATGCCCGTCTTTTGTAAAAATTGCAATAGAATCGGCGGTTATCTGATTTTTATCTGACCAAAGAATGGGGTCATTATACATTCTGATAACTGAATCACGGAGTGAATAAACCATTGAATCGCATTTAGCTTGAAAATCATCCTTATACATTTTACAATGGTAATAGGCACTTACTGTACGGTAATTTTCTGTTGAATCTTTATAAGACCTGAGTGTATCAGAGTGAACAAAGAGGCTATCGGTGCTTGTAATTTGAATAAATACAGCACTATCAGTTACAAAGAAACTTTCCGGTTGTTCAAAATACTCTGAAAAATTTCCTTTAACAATCATATCTTTTAATGTATCAGTCAACTCAACATTACCATAGGCTTTCCCATAACCATTCGCTTTCTCATAATAAATGGAATCTCCTTTAACTATTTGATTTTTAGATTTTACCAGAGCATTTATTTTGAGTTTACTGATGTCTGTTTTTGTATTATACCAACCATCTTCGCAGTAAAGATAACTGCTGTCACCTATTATTTCAGTTGGTCCGAAGAAATATGAAATTTCTGATACGGTATTGTATTCCATCGTATCAGAAAGAATAGTATAGTCAGGATTTAGAATTACTACACTGTCTTTAAAATGAAACTCTTTTAGTATTGTATTGTAGTTACCCAGGATACTACTAAGAGTATTCTCATCTGAAAGAATAGTACCACCATTAAAATAATATCCTATGTCTGTGTTCAGATCATAATCCAGAAATTCCGTATTTAACTCAGCTTCATTATCAATAAGTGTTACGTTATGCCTGATTATGGCAAGTTTTTCGTTGCCTTTATATCTAAGGAAATCACCATAAAGATGAAGAGTATCTCCACGACGGATATAAACATTACTAAAAGCTTCAACCAGGTTTTGATTATCATAAAGATATGCGCTGTCGCAAAACATAAATACATCTTCGTGTTGTAGTTCTACCTCTCCAATCAGTTTTTTCAGACCAGGTCCGAGTTTTTCGTTATACTCAAGTGT
>Ga0307990_1002237_pt1 | contig 15587 bp, 14 predicted proteins | sample EllFjometagen129_FD_203168 | JGI IMG/M metagenome (GOLD analysis project Ga0307990, IMG submission 203168) | Marine microbial communities from Ellis Fjord, Antarctic Ocean - #129 | ecosystem: Environmental > Aquatic > Marine > Unclassified | place: Southern Ocean | collected 2014-10-08
TTAGGATTTAAGGTGGTGGGCCCGGAGGGACTTGAACCCCCGACCAAGAGATTATGAGTCTCCTGCTCTGACCGACTGAGCTACAGGCCCGGAAAGAGGAGAGAAGATAGTCCGCATTCTGTTGCGGTTCAAGGCTATATCGGCTCTTCGCCGTTTTCCTTTTCCTTTTTCCACTGATCGACAACCCATAGCGATTGCTGGGCAAGGCCGAGCAGGATGCGCGCATCGTTGTCGGTGAGCTTGCCGCGGCTGAAGATGCGACGCAGGCCGAGCATCATGTGCTCAAGCTTTTGCGGCTGGCAGAATTCCGTTTCGATCATCATTTCTTCCCAGCGGGTATAGACCCGCTCGCGCATTTCAATAGTCGTTTCCGGCGAGCGCTCCACCGGGGGATGATAGCTCGAGTCGCCGGAAAGCAGGAAAATTTCGTAGCAGCAGATCATTACCGCGTGTGACAGGTTGAGTGAGCGGTAGATCTCGCTGGACGGAATATTGATGATGTGGGTGCAGAGCGAAAGTTCCTCTTTGGTCAGGCCTGAGTCCTCGCGGCCGAAGACGAGTGCAGTTTTGTGGTGTGCGGCAGAATCGAGGACGATCGGGGCGATTTCACGAGGCAGGCCCGCGTGATCGCGGTGGAGGCCGGTGCGCGCGCTGGTGCCGGCAACGACGGTGCAGTCGGCAATGGCTTCTTCCAATGTTTGGAACGTTTTGCGGGCATCGAGCAGGGTGTCGGCGTGGCAGGCGAGGCGGCGGGCGGTATCCCAATCGTGCCGGTTGTGCGGGTTGATCACGGCGAGATCGGTGATCCCCATATTCATCATAACCCGGCAGATGGAGCCGATGTTGCCGGAAGTTTGTGGCTCAACGAGCACGATTCGGATGTTTTCGAGTGGGTTCATAGGGATTGGAATGGTGGAAGAGTGGATAACTGGAGTGATGTGGGACATGGATAGTTTGGGTGACAGGGAAACGTTCGGGTCAAAACGCTGCCGAGGGTATTTTTCTTTTTACAGCATTCCATGATTCCCGTTTTCCAATATTCTATGGCCGTTGGCCGATTTCTAATTTGAGTAAACTGAAGACAAACGGTACAGTACAAACATCTTGGAGGGAATTGAATGATGCGTAAAATTATAGCGTTCAGTCTGTTTGTTGTTTTACTGGCGGGTTGCGCCGCTCTGGAGCAAAACACCGCACGAGTCAGTGATGGCATAATTAAAAACCCGTCACTTGGCTTTTCCGGGTTTTCTTATGAAATTCCGGCGGGGGTTACTCTGGTTGATCCAGAGGCCAAAGATCTGGCGGAGTGCTCCGAGATTCAGCAATTGGCGATACGGGTTTCCGAGATGAACGAGTCGTATCACCCAAGCGGGAACGAAACCTTCTATGAAAGTTTTCTGATGCTCTCTGAAAATACCGCATTCTTGTTGATTACGGTGGAGAACGACCGCCTGGCGGGGGCCGGCGGAATGTTGGTGACAGATGGCGAGGTTGATTTTCAGCGCCAACTGTTTCCGTTGTATAACGTCACGGACTCCCGGCGGGCCGTTCTCGGTAGCAATCGGGAAGAGGCGGTGCTTACGACGGGTCGCGCTTATGAAAAAAAGGGCTGGTATTATTCCAAACCCAAAGGAGGCCGGATGCCATTTAGCTATCAGGCCTGTAAAGTTTCCGGAGTGAATCGCGACAGCTACATCCTGATGGGCTTCAGTCTGCCGGAGCATGAACACGTTCTTTCTCTTCAAATGCAGGAGATGGTTGGCGGTTTCCAGTTCTGATTTGTTTCGAGATGTTTGGAGTAGGTTGCTACACCATCACATCTTAACCGCGCATCTGCGGCAACCGAGTTTGCGAGCTAGGCTGATGTTACACCATCAGCAACGAAACGTAGTATAGTGGCAAACTTGGCAACTGCCGAATATAGGTTGAACTCTCCGCGCAACTTCTGAATACTGCAACGAATGTCTGATTGCCCTAAAACTGCGCCGCGCCCCCTTTGTGTCGATCTCGACGGAACGCTTGTAAAAACCGACACCTTTGCGCAGGCACTGTTATTGTTGGTCCGCACCCGACCCTCAGCACTTTTTTCTATTCCCAGTTGGGCAAAAGGGGGTCTGGCCGCCTTCAAGAAGAGCGTGGCGAAAGAGATTCAGCTCGACCCCGCAGCCCTGCCGTACCATTCCGCCTTGCTGACCTTTCTCCGGGCGGAAAAAGCTGGCGGTCGCAAATTACTGCTTGTTACCGCATCCGATGAATCGGTCGCCCGCCGCGTGGCGGATCACCTCGGCCTTTTCGACGACATCCTGGCCAGTGACGGGAAGATCAATTTGAAATCGGCGCGCAAACGCGATGCGCTTATCGCCCGCTTTGGCGAAGGCGGCTTCGACTATGCCGGTAATGCCACCGACGACCTGGCGGTATGGGATGCCGCCGCGCAAATCATTGCGGTTAACCCCTGCGCTCCGGCGCTCCGCGCTCTAGGTGGCAAAGAGACTCTCCTGTTTGAAGACAGACCGCCGAAATGGAAAGCGTGGATCAAAGCGCTACGGGCGCATCAATGGATGAAAAACGTGTTGATTTTTCTGCCGATGCTGCTCGCGCACGAGTTAACGACGCCAATGCTCTACGTTCAGGCCGCGATTGCCTTCTTCGCCTTCAGTTTTTTGGCTTCATCCATTTATGTGGTCAACGATCTGATGGATCTGCATGCGGACCAGCACCATCCGCGCAAATACCGCCGCCCATTTGCCGCCGGTAATCTCAGCCTGTTAGCCGCCGCTGCGGCCGTGCCGGTGCTGATCTTTTGTTCGCTCCTGCTCGCGCAGCTGTTGCCGGTCGCCTTCAGCGGCATCCTGCTGTTCTACCTGCTCCTCACCACGTTCTACTCGTGGCGGCTCAAGCAGCTGGTACTACTTGATGTGCTCACCCTCGCTGGCTTCTACGCCATCCGCATTCTCGCAGGAACCGCCGCGTACGGTGTCAGCACCTCCCCTTGGTTGATCGCTTTCTCGATCGCTATTTTCCTGAGTCTTGCGCTGGTTAAGCGCTACGCCGAATTGCGCGAGGCGCTCGAAGCGCATCCCGAAAAAATCGGCGCGCGCGGGCGCGGCTACCATGCCCGCCACCTTCCGTGGCTGGCCCGTAGCGGTGTGGCCGCCGGCATCGTATCCGCCGCCGTGCTCGGCCTCTACATCACCAGCGAAAAAGTGGTGCAGTTCTATAACACCCCCGCTGTGCTCTGGCTGCTCTGTCCGCTCGTGCTTTACTGGATCGGACGCATCTGGCGGCTCGCTATCCGCGGCGAGCTCTCCGACGACCCGCTTGAATTCGCCGTCCGCGACGGACAAACCTTTTTGCTCGGCTTGCTCGGGGTTCTCGTTCTGATCTGGGGCAGTTTTTAGTTTTTGTGATAAACTTTCAGGTGAATCGGAAAAAGGAGTGAGGATCATGTCGGGAAATAAGACCATTTTAATCTGTCAGTGTGCGGAACGCGGGCTGCTTCAGGATTGTCCGGTGGAAGAAGACGGATGCATCGTTGTGCCTGATCTTTGCAAAGTTGCCGCCGAAAAACTTTCCGTCTCCGCCAACGCTTCGGCGGACAGGTCAGACCTTGGGAAAATTGCATCGGCCGATCATCCCGTCATTTACGCCTGTCATCCCCGCGCTGTAAAAGCACTTTTTGAGTTCGCCGGCCATCCGCTCCCCGACTCAACAGAGTTTATTAATCTCCGCAGCCCAACACTCCCACATTCCCAGACTCCATTACCCTCAACCTCTTCCTCCCCCGCCTGGTATCCCCTCATCGATGCCGACCGCTGCACGAACTGCGGGCAGTGTTTCGAATTCTGCCTGTTCGGGGTCTACGAAAAAAATAAAGAGGGCCGGGTGATTGTTGCGAATCCTGACGCCTGTAAAAACAATTGCCCCGCTTGCGCCCGCATCTGTCCTGAGGCCGCTATCATTTTTCCGAAAATGGGCGAGGAACCGATCAATGGAGCGGAAATTTCTGACGAGGACAAACTGAAGGCGAACATTAAAGTCAACGTCGATGAAATTCTTGGCAATGATATCTACGCCGCTCTCAACGCCCGCAAACAAAAACGTCGTTCGCTACTCGACAAAAACAAAATCGAAAAGGCGTTGGCGGAGCGCAACAAGTGTTCGGGCTCATCCGGCGGTGATGCGGGTTGATCGAGCCAGCGCGAAACAGCAAAAAACCGGCATAAGACAATGGTCTGAAATGGACGAATCATGTACCATTTACGCCTATGAATACAAAAATGTACCTCATTGCGATCATGAGCTTTATCTGTACTCTGTCTATGGCGGAGGAGTGGCAGCCGGGTCCGGGATTTACGAGCCTGTTTAATGGGAAAGATCTTTCCGGATGGTGTTTCCGTGACCGGGGCAATGAGTCTTCCACCAAGGGAGAGATAACCGCTGTTTTTAACGGGGAAACGGAGTCGAATGATAAGGGTCGTTATTCCGCAAAAGATGGAATCTTAACCGTCAATTACCCAGAAGGCGTTAAGCGGTTGATTTCCCGCCTCGATACGGTGAAGGAATTTACCGGAGATCTGATCCTTAAGCTCGAATTTCGCGCCAGCGTCAACGCCGATAGCGGCGTGTTTATTCGCCAGCGGCAGCTGCAGTGCCGCGACTATCTGGTTGCCGGTCCCTACAAAGAGTTGAAGCAATACAAGCCACAGGAGTGGAACCAGATCGAAGTGGTCGTAAAGGACAATATCGCAACGTGCACCTGTAACGGTGAGCTGCTTGAAGCGGCCCTGAAAGTGCCGGCAAAAGGGCCGATCGCTCTCGAGGGAGATCGTGGCCAAATGGAATATCGCCGGATCCAGATTAAGATGTTGGATTAGCCATCGGTCCCGGGTTGAACCCGTGAGAGGGTTGTAGATGAATTTAATGATGCGCATGCTGACGGAGCCGAATAAACGGCTCCTATGGAAATTTGTTTATAACTTCGGTTATAAGGGCATGCGTTCGGTCGAGAAATTTCAGAAGCGGCTCAAGCGCGGAGAATATTTTCCCGCCTTCCTGTTTCTCTCGGTTACCAACGCCTGCAATCTTTCCTGTCAGGGATGCTGGGTGACCCAGTCCAATCCGCCGAAACAGATCGCCCCGGATACCCTCGACAACCTCATCAACGAATGCAAAGCGCAGGGCTCTTATTTCTTTGGCATCCTTGGCGGCGAGCCGCTGTTATATGACGGCCTGTTCGACGTGTTCGAAAAGCACCCCGATTGCTATTTCCTGCTTTTCACCAATGGGACTCTCCTCACCGATGACGTCGCTAAAGAGATGGCCCGCATCGGCAACATCAGCCCGCTCATCAGCATCGAAGGCCTCGAAGAAGTCAGCGATGTCCGCCGTGGCGGAACCGATGTCTATCAGCAGACACTCGCGGGCTTGGCCGCCTGCCGGAAGCACCGTCTCGTCACCGGCGTTTGCACCAGCGTTTGCAAATCCAACATCGACGACCTCGCCAACGAAAAATTTGTGAATGACATCGCCGCGCTTGGCGCGCACTACCTCTGGTATTACATTTACCGCCCCGTCGGCCCCAAGCCGACGCCCGAGCTCGCACTCGCCCCTGAAGAAGTGACTGCGCTGCACCGCTTCATCGTCGACATTCGCCGTACTGCGCCGCTCATGGTTGTCGATGCCTATTGGAACGAAAAAGGCGAAGCGATGTGCCCCGCCGCTGTCGGCATGGCCAATCATATCAGCCCCGCCGGTTACGTTGAACCCTGTCCGCCGTTGCAGTTCGCCAAAGACAACATCGGCGATGGAACAGGCCTGTTCGACCTGTTCAATGACTCCGAATTCCTCAAAAGCTTTCGTACGATGTGTACTGACACCACCCGTGGCTGCATCATCATGGAAAACCCTGACGTACTCTCTGCGTTCATTAAAAAAGAAGAGGCGATCGATAGCTCCGGCCGCGGCACATTCGTCGCTGAACTTGATGCGATGTGTTCCCGCTGTAGTCACGATCATCCCGGCGAAGAAATCCCCGAAAGCAGCTGGGCCTATCGTTTTGCCAAGAAAAACTGGTTCTTCGGATTCGGAGCGTACGGATGATCAAGCAGACCTTACAATCTCAGGGTGTTCCTTCTTCAAAGGCACAGAGGGACAAAGTGAAGCAAGCCGTTCTCGAGTATACGGTGGCACACAACCTCGTTCCGCCGCTTTCCATGGAAGAGTTGCGTGACCATGCCGAACGGATCGACCCGCAGCAGATCGACTACACCTTGGTGCTACTCAACAACGAAGTCTGGCGCGAAACCGTTGCCTCCATCCCTTATGAGCGTCGCCTGCTTCTGCTCCCGCAGTGCCTGCGTCACCCGCAGGATTGCCCTGCCGAAATGGACGAGTTCGGCCTGCTCTGTGCCGAATGCGGTCGCTGTTGCATCGGCGAACTTCAACCCTTTGCCGAAAATCTAGGTTATGTCGTTCTCATCGCCGAAGGCACTACCATCGTCTCCAATTTGCTCGCCGGCGGGAAAGTCGATGCCGTCGTCGGCGTTAGCTGTCTCTCTGCCCTCGAAAAATCATTTCCTCATATGGCTGATGGTGCCATACCCGGCATCGCTATTCCGCTCACCATCGATGGCTGTGTCGGCACGCAGGTCGATGTCGCCGACGTCCGCGCCGCCATCGAACTAAAAAGTTCCAAACCTTGGAAAAACCAACTCGATACCGAACAGATTCGTCAAACAGTAGATGCCTGGTTTGCCAGCCCCTGGGAAATGCAAACCGATACGGAACAGATCGCCATCGACTGGCTTTTTCAGGATGGAAAACGGTGGCGGCCCTTCTTGCTCGCTTGCACCTATAGCGCGCTTAAAGAAGGAACTGCCGATCTTCCCGATGAAATTCGCCGCCTCGCCATTGCCGTCGAATGCTTCCACAAAGCCTCACTCGCACACGATGATATCGAGGACAACGACGATCTGCGCTACGGTGAGTCGACTCTCCATAAAAAGCACGGCATTCCCGTTGCTCTCAACGTGGGCGACCTGCTCGTCGGCGAGGGATATCGTTGGATTACTACTGTCGAAGAAAACTCTGCCGCGCTCCTGCGCGTTGCCGCCGAAAATCATCGCACCCTCTGCCTCGGGCAGGGCGAGGAGCTATTCGGCCTGTCGCAAAATCAAACCTTCACCACCGGGCAGATCATCGATATTTTCCGTCGCAAAACTGCGCCCGCCTTTGGCGTTTCGCTCCAGCTCGGGGCCGTCGCCGCCGGCGCGGATTCTGATCTGCTCGAAACCCTGCATGCCTTCAGCGAATCGCTGGGCATTGCTTATCAGATTCATGATGACCTCGAAGAATATAAGTCCGGCGAAGCCGTCGACTTGCGCGCCTCCATTTTACTGGCGCTCGCTAACGATGCCGCTCCCGGGGTCGACAACCCGCCCTTCGAAGAACTCATGGTAGTTGAAAAAGCCGAACAATTGCTGGAGCACTATAAAAACGAAGCGGTGCGCGCGCTCAACCCGCTTCAAAGTGCACTGCTCAAAAGTTTGTTGCGGCGCATCACCTCCCGAATGCTCGGAGGCACCCGGGCATGATTTCCCTAGCAGACCGGCTCCTGCACACTGCTGCGCAATCCCGCCGCTTTCTGCAGAAAGAATCGCGAAGCGAAACCGCCCGATTTATTCTCTCGCGGCGCGCGCCCGACGGCGGCTTCCGCGGACGCGATGAACAGAGCGATCTTTACTACACTGTATTCGCTGTTCTCGGACTCAAAACGCTTGGTGCACCGATCCCCGCTCTGTCTTTATGGCGTTACTGCCGCCACTTTGGCAACGGCGAAGAACTCGACCTCGTTCATCTCGCCTGCTTGATCCAATTGCGCAGCGCATTTCCAATGCTTGGAAAAACCCGCCGTAAATTTTCCCAAACCCTCAAAACGTTTGAGGCGGACTCTGCCTATGACCGTTTTTTGAAGCAACTGGCTGGCGACCGGTTGAGAACCGCCCGTTTTCCCTTCGCGCCGCCGGAGATTGTGCTTTCTGCTCCCACGCCCAGTCTGGCCGCCGCCGTGATTCTTAATCTAAAGGCTGGTTCTGCGGCAATTTCTGCGCTACTCGATCGCGCCTGTCTGCGCGGCGGCTTTGCCGCCAACGCACAGTTGATGGTTCCCGACCTGCTCTCCACCGCCACCGCGCTTTTCGCGCTCACGCAGGCCGGTGCCGATCTGGATTCGATCCGTCGGCCGTGCCTGGAATATGTTGAATCCCTCTGGCGCGACAGCGGCGGTTTCGCCGGGCATGGCTCCGATGGATTTGAAGACGTCGAATACACCTTTTACGGACTGCTTAGTATTGGATGTTTAGTAGCACCTCAACACAGGTGAGGCCGCCGGGCAGGAAGAATTTGATGACCGCAAAGACGCGAAGGGTAATAAAATGATAAATGGGGGAGATATGGATTCTGTGTCCTTGGAGATGTTCCCTTCTTTTCTTTGCGTCTTCGCGTCTTTGCGGTCAAAACCAGCCGTCGCACCGGATGTAGAGCAGGGGAGATTTATGACCGCAAAGACGCAAAGACGCGAAGGAGAATAGGAATGATAAATGGGAAAAATATGGATTTCGTGTTCCTTGGGATGCTCTCTTCCTTTCTTTGCGTCTTCGCGGTCAAAAGCAGCCGTCGCAGAGTGAGCTGACCAGGAGCAATTAGAGGTAGAAAAGCAGTTCCAATAGGGGTTGAATGTTGAGACATGAGTCATAACGCACTAAAAAATACTCGCGAGCGATTGCTCGCTGACCTGCTGCCGGAGGGCGGTTTTACGGAAGTTGTCGCGTATTGATCAGGATTTGTCGGCTATAGATTACCGGTTTCTTCAGGTTTGAAGCATAATGAAACAATCAATAGAAGTATGCAGGATCGGTAGAGGGTAGGAGACGGTCAAAAATAACGTTGGGTTTTTTACGATTGATCTATAAATGGAAACCGTACTAAAAAATACTCGCGAGCGATTGCTCGCTGACCTGTTGCCGGAAGGTCGCTGGGAGGGGGAACTGTCGAATTCCGCGCTGGCGACGGCGGTGGCTTCGTTTGCGTTGAAGTCGGCGGGACGGGCCGAGCTCGCGGGACACGGGTTCCAATGGTTGGAAAACAATCGCAACGCCGACGGCGGATGGGGCGACAGCCCGGAAAGCCCGAGTAATTTCACGGCCACGCTGTTGTGCCGCTGTGTTTTAGACGAAGAAATCGGGTCTCCGCAGGAAGTGGCCGATTCGATACTCAATCACTATGGCGATGACCGCACCTTTTCAGTTCCGATTCTCACTCTGTGTATGCTTACTGGAAAACTTTCCAATGATTGGAAACTCATTCCGCAGCTCCCTTTCGAACTGGCGGCGGTTCCGCACCGGTTTTACAAATTCCTGCGTCTACCGGTTGTCAGCTATGCATTGCCCGCACTAATTGCGATCGGTCTGGTGCGGCATGTTCACCGTCCGTCAAAACTTGCGTTTTGGCGCAATGCGTTGATTCCTCGTGTGCTGGAAATTCTCCAAAAAATTCAGCCGGAGAGCGGCGGCTACATCGAAGCAATGCCGCTGACCGGTTTTGTCGCGATGAGCCTGGTTGGTGCCGGTTATGGTGAGCATCCAGTGACGCAGTCCTGTCTGCGCTTTCTAGAAAACACCGTACGTGACGATGGTAGCTGGCCGATTGATGTAAACCTGTCAACCTGGGTCACTTCGCTGGCAACCTGCGCGTTGGCCGACGATCTTGCTGAAGAACAAAAGAACAGCATTCGTTCCTATCTACTGAAGACGCAGTGGAAAGAGGTTCACCCGTTCACCAATTCGGAACCGGGCGGATGGGGCTGGACGCATGAGCAGGGCGGGGTGCCCGATGCCGACGACACCTCCGCCGCACTCCTCGCGCTGAAGAGTTTAGGCTGCGAAACCGCAGTGGCGGAACAGGGTATCCGCTGGTTACTCAATCTGCAGAACCGCGACGGCGGTTTCCCGACTTTTTGTAAGGGCTGGGGGCGACTGCCGTTCGATCGCAGCTGTCCGGACCTGACCGCGCACGCGATCCGCGCCTTCAACGCATGGCGCAGCGAGGTGGATTCCAGCCTTTGCAAACAAATGGAGAACTCCATGGCACGCGCTTTCCACTATTTGAAAAAAGAGCAGCGGCCCGACGGCTCTTGGGTTCCGCTCTGGTTTGGTAACCAGAAAAATGAAAACCACGAAAACCCGGTTTATGGCACCGTCCGTGTGCTGGAAGCTTTGAAGGAGTTCGATCACCCTATGGTTGCAAAAGGGTTCCAATGGTTGGAAAAACTGGAGATGGACGCGCTGTGTATTGAAGAGGTGGCGTTGGTCGCCGGGTTGACGGGGCGGGGTGTGGAGCGGCTGGCCGAAATGACCTCAAATGGAATGGAGTTTCCGGCCAGTCCGATCGGGTTGTATTTTGCGAGTTTGTGGTACTCCGAAACCCTCTATCCTGTGATATTTTCTATGGAAGCTTTTAAACGGTGCGCCCTGTGAAACAGAAAACAACCAGTCTACTTGTGGCGGCAGCAACTTTCCTTGTGTGCGGGGCGGTTGCGGTGGTTCTGCTTGCGCACTGGCTGGCAGTTGATCCGGCTTGCGAGCTGACTCTCAGTTTGCCCGGCAAAGACGGCGGGCCGACCGAAGCGGAGCGCGCTGTTGCTGATGTGCTGCAGATTGAGTTGGCCGGCACCCTGGAAACCTTCGACGGAACTCCGTCGGATTTACCCGGCAGCTGGCCGCGCTTCCGCGGGGCGGATTTTGATAATATTTCAAAAGAAAATGTCCGCCTGGCCGACAGCTGGCCGGAAACGGGCCCGGAAATTCTGTGGTCGGTGGATCTGGGCGAAGGACACGCCGCGCCGGCGGTACTTAATGGGTGCGTCTATCTGTTTGATTACGACGAGACAAAGCGCGCTGATGCTTTGCGCTGTTTTTCGCTGGCCGATGGCCAAGAAATCTGGCGGCGCTCCTACGGACTGCCCGCCAAGCGCAACCACGGTCTTTCGCGCACCATCCCGGCGGTTACTGAAGAGTTTATCGTTACGGTCGGTCCGCGCTGTCATGTGTCGTGCGTCGATACGAAGACGGGTGAATTTCGCTGGGGACTCGATCTTCAGCAGGATTATGGCACGACCGAGCCGCTCTGGTTTACCGGGCAGTGTCCGCTCATTAACGATGGACTCGCCATTCTGGCACCGGCCGGTCCGGATGCGCTGCTGATGGCGGTCGACTGCGCGACCGGCGAGGTGGTCTGGCAGACGCCCAATCCCAATGGGTGGAAAATGTCGCATTCGTCGGTGATGCCGATGACGATTTGCGGCGAAAAAATGTACGTCTATGCCGCGGTCGGCGGCATGGCCGGGATTTCTCTGGACGGCGAGCTATTGTGGGAAATGGCGTGGAGCGCATCGGTGATTGCTCCGTCGCCGGTTCTGCTTTCCGGCGACCGGATTTTAATTACGGCCGGTTACGGCGCGGGCAGCCTGATGGTGCAGGTTGAACAAACTACCGACGGGTTTTCGGCCACTGAAATTTTCAAGACCGGCCCCAAAGAGTGGCTGGCCTGCGAGCAGCAGACGCCGATTCTGCGCAATGGCCTGCTCTACGGCATTATGCCCAAAGACGGCGGTGCGCTGAAACAGCAGTTTGTCTGCTATAGTCCGGACGGAACCGAGCCGGTTTGGTCGAGCGGCAAGACGCACCGTTTCGGGCTCGGTCCGTTTTTCCTGGCCGACGAAAAGTTCTATGTGCTCGACGATGACGGTACGTTGACCATGCTTTCTTACAGCACAAGCGGTTATGAGCAGCTTGCGCAGCACAAGGTGCTCGATGGCCACGATGCCTGGGGGCCGATTGCGCTGGCCGGTACCCGCATGCTCCTGCGCGACTCAACTCGAATGATTTGCATTGAGGTGGGCGAATGAGAGGAAAAATTATGACCGTGAGCCGACCAGCGGGAGACGGGCTTGAGCTGGCGAAAGCAATGACCGATAGGGAATGGAAACCGCGAAGACACAAAGGGAGAGGGTTTTCTTTTCGTCGCGTCTTTGCGTCTTTGCGGTCAGATTCTCTTGCGGTGGCGCGGCAGTTCATTTTCTGCATCTAACCGGTTAACGGAGGTTCACAATGACTAGCATACAAAAAAACTGGATCTGGTTTCTGGCCATCCTCTCGTTGATTATTGGATCAGGAATTTATCTGGTGAACAGCCGGCGAACCGAGCTAGGTAAAAGTTTTAGCTACTCTGTGGATGAATATCGCAAGGTCGATCCGGCACTGATCAAATACGAAGAGGTTGATTCCATTTCCCCCGATTTAGGAAAATTGTCGGCCCTTGCCATCACTCCAGACGGCCGACTGATTGTCGGCGGCGAAAAAGGGATCACCGGTTTTCCGGGTGTTGGAACTGTTTCGTGTCTTGCGGTTGATGAGGAGGGGACGATTTTTGCCGGGATGAGCGATCACATAGAGGTTTTTCCAAAGGTTGGAAAAAAGAAGATTTGGCCGGTACCGGGGCCGAAGGCCTATTTGACGTCGATTGCCGTGGATGATGAATTTGTGTTTGTGGCCGATGCGGGCAGCCGTTGCATCTGGCGCTACGGTCGGGATGGCGGCGAGCCGCTGAAGCTCGAAGGCGATCCGATGTTTTACGTCCCCAGTCCATACTTTGATCTGGATATCGGCACGGACGGTTCGCTGTGGGTGGTTAATCCGGGTCCTCACGCTCTGGAAAACTACCGTGTGGATGGATCGTTGATTTCGTCGTGGAAAAATGCGTCGTACAGCATCGAAGGGTTCAGCGGTTGCTGTAATCCATCGCACTTTGCGTTGATGCCGGACGGGGCATTCGTGACGGCTGAAAAGGGGCTTGTTCGCGTAAAGATTCATAATCTGGATGGCTCGCTTCGTTTCGTGGTCGCCGCGCCGGACCAATTTGATGATGGGGTGACCGGGTTGGATGTGGCGGTCGATGATGCCGGACGCATTTGCGTACTCGATCCGTCTCGCAGTCAGGTGCGTATTTTTGAGGAGAAAAAGCAATGAGCGGCAAACGACGCGATTTTTTGAAAAATATTGTGCGGGGGGGTGCGTTGGCAGGGATTGCCGGAATCTGCGCGGCGCTGGGAATGCGCAAAAATAAGTATCAGTGCAATGGAAAGTGCAGTGATTGCAAGCCGGACAGCAGTGCAGAATGTCCGATGGGCGGCGATGGATATGTTTGGCAGATTGATCCCGAAAAATGTACGCAGTGCGGACGCTGCGCAACGCACTGCGTCCTCGCGATCTCCGCGGTGAAATGCGTTCACTCCTATTCGATGTGCGGCTATTGCGACTTGTGCGGCGGCTATCAGCGCTCCGACGCCAAGGGCCGCACCACCGGTGCAGAAAATCAACTTTGCCCGACCGCGGCGATCAGTCGCAAATTTGTCGAAGATCCCTATTACCAGTACACCATCGACGAAGACCTTTGCGTAGGTTGCGGCCTCTGCGTGAAGGGCTGTGAAATGTTTGGTAACGGCTCGCTCTATTTGCAGGTGAAGCACGACCTTTGCGTCAACTGCAACGAGTGTGCTATCGCCGCCGCCTGCCCGTCCGACGCCTTCCGTCGCGTCCCCGCTTCGGATCCTTATCTGCTTAAAGGAGGTGGGGCATGAGTTTCAAGTTTCAAGTTTCGAGTTTCAAGTTTCCCTCGTTCCGCATCTTCGCGTCTTTGCGGTCGATGATTCTCCTGCTATGGATCGGATTTTCTGTTTCGGCTCAGGCGGAGTTCCGCTTTCCAATGCCGGAGTTTGCTTCGGGCTATGAGCATCCACCGGTGGTTGTGCCCGCGCCGTCAACCGCAATGATTGGCTGGGATGTGGTCGTGCTGTTGATCACGCTCACACTCGCGGCCTTTCTGGTTTTAAAACGTCGTAAGCGTCGTGAAATTTTTCTGCTTACCCTTTTCTCGCTGATCTATTTTGGATTCGTTCGCAACGGTTGTATTTGCTCGGTCGGCTCGGTGCAGAATGTAGCGGCGGGGCTGTTCGATTCGTCGATTGGAGTGCCGGTCACCGTGCTGATCTTTTTTGCCGCGCCGCTGATCTTTGCGTTGCTGTTCGGCCGCGTCTTCTGCGCGGCGGTTTGCCCGCTCGGCGCGATTCAGGAGATGGTTGCCATCAAGCCGGTCAAGGTGCCGCCAGCGGTCGAAAAAGTGCTCTCTATGGTTCCGGTCATATATCTCGGTCTCGCCATGGTGTCGGTGGCGACGGGGTCGGGCTTCCTTATTTGCCGCTACGATCCGTTCGTCGGCTTCTTCCGCATGGGCGCGAGTTTCCCGATGTTATTGGTCGGCGGTCTCCTGCTTCTGCTGGGTGTTTTTGTTGCCCGGCCGTATTGTCGTTTTCTCTGCCCCTACGGCGTACTGCTCAACTGGGCGTCTAAACTTTCGCGTCGTCACGCAACCATCACGCCTTCAGATTGTATCCAGTGCAACCTTTGCGCCGATTCGTGTCCCTATAATGCCATTCTGGAGCCGACTGCGGAGAAGGCTCCCGAGTCGCGAGGCACCGGTGCGCGTCGACTGGGCAAGCTGATGCTTCTGGTTCCGGTGTTGATCGTGATCGGTGTGGTAGTCGGTGGGCTGCTTAAAGATCCACTGTCGCGGATGCACCCGACCGTTGCGCTCGCCGAGCGTATTGCCGGCGAAGAGCTGGGCCGCTACAGCACAACCACGATCGAGTCCGAGACCTTCCGTGCGTCTGACACCCCGAACGAAATGCTCTATGAACAGGCTGCGGGAATTAAAGGCGACTTCGCAGTTGCCGGCCGCTGGTTCGGCGCATTTATTGGACTGGTTATTGGATTTAAATTGATTGCCGTTTCCATCCTGCGCAAGCGCACCGGTTACGAGCCGGACAAGGGAACCTGCTTGAGTTGTGGACGTTGTTTTAAATACTGCCCTGTGAAGGAGAAAACATAAGAGAAGTTGTGTTGCCCCTACAGGGCAATTAGAAATTTGAAATATCCCATTCATAGGGCTGCGCCCTATCCATAGGGCTATGCCCTAGGCTAGGTTGTGATGTGCCGTTGGCACAGAGAGATGCGCTGAAGGCGCACCACAACCACAGCTTAGGGCGAAGCCCTGGGAGATGGGAAAAGGGAGATAGGATAGAACAAACCGTGCGCTGAAGGCGCACCACAACCACAGCCTAGGGCGAAGCCCTGGGATGGGAGATAGGACAGAACAAACCGTGCGCTGAAGGCGCACCACAACCATAGCCTAGGGCGAAGCCCTGGGATGGGAGATAGGACAGAACAAACCGTGCGCTGAAGGCGCATCACAACCATAGCCTAGGGCGAAGCCCTGGGAGATGGGAAAAGGGAGATAGGATAGAACAAACCGTGCGCTGAAGGCGCACCACAACCACAGCCTAGGGCGAAGCCCTGGGAGATGGGAAAAGGGAGATAGGACAGAACAAACCGTGCGCTGAAAGCGCATCACAACCACAGCTTAGGGCGAAGCCCTGGGGAGGGAGCAATGTCGCAATCAATTTGTCAGATATA
>Ga0307990_1002238_pt1 | contig 15585 bp, 12 predicted proteins | sample EllFjometagen129_FD_203168 | JGI IMG/M metagenome (GOLD analysis project Ga0307990, IMG submission 203168) | Marine microbial communities from Ellis Fjord, Antarctic Ocean - #129 | ecosystem: Environmental > Aquatic > Marine > Unclassified | place: Southern Ocean | collected 2014-10-08
ATCAATGGTTGGCATCTGAAGACTTATCTTGTTATAACTGCCAATATATTGAAGTATTTCCATCAGAATCTATATATTATTGTTTAGTTGTTACAGATAATAATAATGGATGTAAAGATACAGCATGTATTAAAGTATTTGTAAATATAGATTGTGGCGAATTATTTATACCAAATGCATTTTCGCCAAATGGAGATGGTTTTAACGATGTTTTATATGTAAGAGGAAAATGTATTAAAACTCTACATCTTTCAATTTATGATCGTTGGGGCAAGTTAGTCTTCGAAACAGAAAATAAAAATGTTGGTTGGGATGGTAGATATAAGGGGAGAAATATGGATGATGCTGTATTTTTGTATTATCTGCAAGTAACATTTTTGAATTTGGAAACAGAAGTATTAAAGGGTAATATTAGCCTTATTAGGTAAAATTAAATGACGTTATATGTTTTGAGTAATAGATTAAAATTTAAGTATAAGAGATGAAAAAAGTATTATATATCCTAATTATAATTGTAAACATTACCTTTGGACAGGATGTTCATTTTTCACAGTTTAGTCAAACACCATTAGTAATTAATCCGGGTCTTACCGGAAATTGTACAGGAGAACACAGAGTCGGATTAAATTATCGTGAACAAGGTTCATTTTTTACAAAAGGCTACGTAACTTCTAGTGCTTTTTATGATGGCAAATATTTGAATAACCAATCAAAAAGAAAAGGCTATTTGGGTATGGGTATTGTTTTAATAAATGATCGTGCTGGTGATTCACGAATGGGAATAACTCAAGTTGGTGTATCATTTGCTTATTTTATGGAACTCATAGAAAATCAGATATTCTCGCTAGGATTTCAGGGTGGGTTTGGACAAAGAAGTGTTGATTATTCAAACTTGAGATGGGATTCTCAGTATAGTAATGATTCTTATAATATAAATATTCCTCCAGAATTTGCATCTAGAAACGATAGCTATATTTTTCCAGATGTATCGGCTGGAATTACTTGGCAATTTAAAAAAGATAAATATATAAAAACAATGTTGGGGGTTTCACTACATCACATCAATCCTATTAAATTACGTTACTTAGATGTAGGTAATGAAATATTAGATAGAAAAATGTTGTTGCACGGAAATTTGCAATATATTTTAAAGAATACAGGAGCAACACTTATACCATCATTTTTATACGAACGACAGGGAAAACTACAAGAGGTATTATGTGGAATGTTAGTAAAACTGCAGATAAGTGAATTAAATAATGCGAAGAAAAAGATTGAAAATTATATAAGTTTTGGCGTGTATAGTCGCATTAAAGATTCTTTTATCTTTACTTTAGTTATAGGTTCAAAAAACACAAAAGTAGGTTTTAATTACGATTTTAATTCTTCTGCACTATCACGTGCAAACAATCACAGGGGGGCTGTTGAGGTATCGGCGGTATTTAATATTCCATATAAGAAAAGACGAAAAAGCAGTGCGATGTTGTAGATTTTGAATAATAGAAACTAAAATTGTCTGATTGCGTTTTTATAACTAATTTTATCCTGAATTATTTAAAATACATTGCTATGAAAAAGTTAATTTTTATTGTTTTAACAGTTTTGGGAATTATTTTGTTTGTAAACAATTCTTTCTCTCAAAAGATTTTTAGTTGTGATTCAAAATATGATGCAGATGTTAAAGTTTATGTTGCAGACAGCAAATATGATGCAGATTTGGTAGTTTATAAAGTAAGTTCAAAGTATGATACAGATGATAACAAAGGTCTTTGGTTCTTTTGTGATTCAAAATATGATGCTGATAAAAAGATTTTCTTTTGCGATTCAAAATATGATGCAGATCTTATTATCTATTTTTCTGACAGCAAGTATGATGCCGAATGGCGCAACACATCTAAAAAGCATTTAATGTATTAGAGCAATTTAGCGGATTGAGTTTATTAATTGAAAGGTAACTTTTATTAAATGGTAGATACCTTTAAACACAAGGGGCAGAGAAAAAAGTTGGTAGAGTCTCTTTCTAAAAAAGGAATTACTGATAAAAATGTACTATTTGCTTTAAACAATGTTCCTCGACATTTGTTTATGCAAAGCGAATTTGAAGAATTTGCTTATAAAGATCAGGCATTTCCAATTGCTTGTGAACAAACAATTTCACAACCTTATACCGTTGCTTTTCAAACACAATTATTAAATATCAGTAAAAGAGATAAAGTTCTTGAAATTGGTACAGGCTCAGGATATCAAACAGCAATATTACTTGAAATGGGTGCGAAAGTATATTCTATTGAAAGACAAAGGGCACTCTATTTATCTGCACAAATTATTTTAAACAAATTGAATTATAAAACAGATTTATTTTATGGAGATGGTTATATTGGCAAACAGGCGTTTATGCCTTATGATAAAATATTGATAACTGCCGGTGCTCCATATGTTCCAACAGAATTATTAAAGCAGTTGAAAATTGGCGGTATGCTTGTTGCTCCAATTGGTGGAAACAATATGCAATCAATGACATCTGTAACTAAAACAGGTGAAAATGATTATAATAAAAAAGAACATGGTAGTTTTGTTTTTGTACCTTTGCTTAAAGGAACATCTAATTAAATAAAAGCCCCTCCTAACCTCCCCAAAGGGGAGGAACTATGGGGCAAAACATTATTCCCGAGCACTCTGGGCAAGTTTTGTGACTATAACCCTGTCCAAAGAGTATGGGGTATTAATATTAAATAAATTATGATAAAAATAAAGATTTTTGCTTTTAATCCTCTACAGGTAAATGGTTTTGTTTTGTATGATGAAACAAGAGAGTGTATATTGATTGATCCTGCATGTTTTTTCGATTATGAACAAGAGGAATTAGTTCTATTTATAGAGCAAAATAATCTTAATCCTAAGTTGATATTAAATACGCATGCTCATTTTGATCATATTATGGGGAATAAATTTTGTAGTGAAAAATATAATATCAAAATAGGGATGCATAATAATGATATTCCTTTATACACAAGATCATCGGAGTCTGCAGAGTTATTTGGGATGAGTGTTGATGACCAACCCGAACCTACAATATCAATAAAAAACAATGAAATTATTCGTTTTGGAAATTCTGAATTAAAAGCATTGTTGGCACCGGGTCATTCTCCAGGAAGCTTATTGTTTTGCAATAACGAACAAAAAATCGTTTTTTCCGGGGATGTTTTATTTCATGAAAGTATTGGAAGAACAGACCTTCCCGGAGGTGATATGGATACTCTTTTAAATAGTATTAATGATAGCTTGATGAGTTTAAATGATGAAACAACTGTTTATACGGGTCATGGTCCGGAAACAAACATTGGTTTTGAGCGAAGAACAAACCCTTTTATAAATAATTATTTTTAGTATTAACAATGCATAAAATTATAAGAATTAATACTGATAAACACAATGGATTATTTGATATTACCAAACATGTAGAAAAAATTGTGAATAATTCCAATATTTTGTCAGGGCTTGTAAATGTTTATGTACAAGGAGCTACTGCTGCAATAATGATACAAGAAAATTGGGACCAATCAGTTCAGAATGATGTGATTAATCTTTTGAACAAGCTTATTCCAAGTGGTGTATGGGAACATGATGCTCAGGATAATAACGGGGATTCTCATTTGAAAGCAGGAATAATAGGACCAAGTGAAACTATTCCAGTTATTAATGGTAAAATGGGTTTGTCTACCTGGCAAAACATTTTTTTATGTGAGTTTGATGGACCTCGAACAGAAAGGCAAATTGTTGTTAGTGTATTAGCGAGTTAAGATTTTAAAATTAGAAGTTCCCTTAAATACCCTGTCCTTTAAAAATAATTTTAATTGTATAAATTAATATTTTAATATCAACATATAAAGACATGTTTTCAATATAAATAATATCATATTTAAGGCGTTGAATCATTTCTTCAACATTTTCTGCATAACCAAATTTCACTTGACCCCAAGAAGTTATGCCCGGTCTTACTTTATGTAAATGTGTAAAATGAGGAGCTTGCTTCACAATCTGGTCAATAAAAAATTGTCTTTCAGGCCTTGGTCCAACTAATGACATATCACCAATAAGTACATTATAGAATTGAGGCAATTCATCTAATCTTGATTTTCTCATAAACCTGCCAAATTTTGTAATTCGGGTATCGTTCCTACTTGACAAAGCCGGACCATCTTTTTCTGATCCAATATACATTGATCTGAATTTGAATATGGCAAAAGGTTTTCCATATTTGCCAATTCTTTCATGAGTATAGAAAACCTGTCCTTTTGATGACATTTTAACGCCAATTATTAAAAATATAAATAACGGAGAAAGCACAACAAATCCAAAGACAGAACCAATAACATCAATTATTCTTTTAAGATGAGTTTGCCATAAGGGCATAAGGGCATGAGAAATATGAATGAGAGCAGCACCGTAAATAGTTGACATTTTAACACTTCCTGTTAATATGTCATACATGTCCGGTATTACTTTTATAAGAACATCTTTTTCTTCCAGTAATGTAATAATTGATCTCAATTTATCATGTTCTGAAGATTCAATTGCAATAATAACTTCTTCAACGTTCATTTTATCAATAATATCATCCGTTTTTGTTACATCGCCTATATGCTCAATATATTCTTCAAGGAGATATTTTTCTTTATTATGAACATTAATAAAACCAATAAATTTATTGCCTGTTGAACGTTTTTGACTCTCTATTTCTGTGTATAAATCAACGGCTTTTTGGCTGCTTCCTATTACAAGTGTATTAAACCCTATTTCGCAGCGGTGTATCCTATGGTTTGTTCTTGTTGTAATTAGTAATCGGGGTATGTAGGTAATTATAAAATGTATTAAAAACAGGCTTGAATATGAAAGATAGTAGTTTTTATAACTTGCAATTTCATCATCAAGTATTAAAAAGAAGAAAATAATTGTTACACCTATAAGTGAAATGAAAAATGTTTGTCCTAATTCTTTTAATCTTGATTTTCTATATATATCTTTATAATATCCTGTAATATAGTATGCAATAAGCCAAAATGCAGAAATGAATATTAAGCCCAAATAATATTTTGTATTAAACTCAATTGGAATATTATACCCAAATTTTTCAGTTTCAATAAATATTTTTCTAAAAATAAAAAACATGCTCCAGGCAATACTGGCAGTACAAAAATCGAAAATTACATATTTTATAGTTTGTAGTTTTTTGTTCATTAGAAATGAATAATTTTTAAATTGTCAATATATATATTTCCGAGAGTGCTTCCATCATTTAATATAGCATTTATAAAAAGATAAAAATCAATAGCATTGGGATTTGCAGTAGCAGTTTGTGTAAGATCAATATATATTTTATTCCAACTGTCAGGGTGTGGGCTTAATTGTATAATTGCTTGTCTTAAAGTGCTTGAATTTAGGTTTGCCCATAAACCAATTGCAAAATCATGATCACATTTATAATTTATTTCCAAATATACTCGTTTGCTATATTTTGGAAGATCTAATCCTTCGGATTTACAATCAAAAATATTATTATTTTCAGTTAGATTGATGAAACCAATCTTTGAATTTAAAATAGTATCAAAAATTTGTTCAAGTTTAACATTGCTACCAAAAATCGTGTCTAGTTTAATTCCTTCATCTTCGAAATCCTCCATCCATAATTCTGAAAAATTTAATTCATCAAGATAATATACTGTTGGGGAAATTGTATCAATATTATCCGGTTTTAAATCTTTTTGGGCAACAAAATTTTTATAAAACGGATATATTTCCCTGCTGGAAGCAATTCCAAATATTTTTATACCCGGATATAATTTAATTTCGTGTTTTCCCTCATTTAATAAAGGAAAAGTTACTGGAAGTTCGTAAACACCATTAAAATTCCCATCAATATAAACCCATGCGTCAGTAATTTTATGGGAATTTGTTCCTTGTTCGCTTGTGGTAATTAAAGAAAATTTATCAATATGTATAAATGATGGAATATCTTCTGTAGGATTAATAATATCACAAGCTGATAAAAATATTAAAGAAAGAAATAAAAGAATAAAAATTTTACCCATCAATACAATAAAATTTATTTAATACGTTAAAACGATTTTTGTTTAGAAATATTGTGTGGCAAAAGTAAATAAATTTGTAAACGTTCACAAGGTTTAAATCATTAATCGTTTGTCGTTGGTTTTGATATAAATGCAGGCATTATAATTTTATCTGCAATTATATTTTCATTTTTTAATTATCAAAACAAACCTGCATAAATTTCTTGCAATTTGCCAAATTTACCCTGTTGAATTCTTGCCATGAAAAATTATTAAAGTATCATGTGACAAACAACTAACGACAAACGTAAAACAACTAATTCTATTTTTAAAGTTTTGCAGTAGTATATTTCATTTTCTCCAATATTTGATATGCAACATGTAGGGCATTATGTCCGTCATTAAGACTAACTATTGGAGTTTCGTTATTTTTAATACAGTTTAAGAAGTTTATTAATTCCTCTTTAATTGCATTATTTGGAATAATCTCCGGTTTTTCAAAAAAGATTTCTTTTTTACCTTTGCCTTTTCCAAGGTCAATTGTAATTGAAAGTGGGTCGGTTTTTCCAACAATATTTTGCATTTTTAGAATTTCAGTTTCTTTGTTTAAGAAGTCTATTGAGATATATGCATCTTTTTGAAAAAATCGACTTTTCCTCATATTTTTCATTGAAATTCTGCTTGCTGTTAAATTTGCAACACAGCCATTATCAAATTCAATCCTTGCATTGGCAATATCGGGCGAATCGCTCACCACAGAAACTCCACTTGCATTTATTTTTTTAATATTTGATTTAATTGTGCTAAGTACAATATCAAGGTCATGAATCATAAGGTCTAATACAACGGGTACATCAGTGCCACGCGGATTGAATTGTGCAAGGCGATGTGTTTCAATAAACATTGGATTATTAAAATAAGGTTGAGCAGCAATAAATGAAGGATTAAATCTTTCTACATGGCCTACCTGAATAATAACATTTGTTTCTTCAGATATTTTAATTAAAGATTCTGATTCTTCTAATGTGTTTGTAATTGGTTTTTCAATAAATATATGTTTAGAATTTTTAAGAGCATTGGCAGCACAATTATAATGTGATATAGTGGGGGTTACAATATCAATTGCATCTGCTTCGTTTATTAATTGTTCCTGATTATCAAAATGCTTAATAGAAAATTCTTTTTCTATTTCCGAAATTTTTGTTTTATCAGTATCGTGAAACCCAATAATAGAAAATTCTTTTATTTCTTTTAATAATTTAATGTGAATTTTACCAAGATGACCAGCTCCAAATATTCCAATTTTAATCATACCCAAATGTGTTATGCTTTTTGCAAAAGTACGGTATTTGAATATTAATGGTATTAGTAATATTAGTCTTTTATTAACATTTTAAAGTCAATAAATAAAGAAACTAATTAGTGTAGTTGTAACATTATATTTCAAAAACAAATTTGCATATATTATTTTGTTTCAGTAATATTGCCCAATAATTCAAATAAGTAATAAAAATAGATTCAAATGAAAAACACAGCTATTATTTTATTAGCAATAATTTTAACAACTTACTCAGGAGCTTTATTGTCGCAAAGAAATGCAAATCAAGCTAAGTTTAAAAGCAGTTCCAAAATAAGCAATATTGAAATGAATTTTGAGGTGCTTGAAAATGATGACAATCTTTTTCAAGTCAGTGATGGATACAACAAAAGACGTTCAGGAGGAATAATTCAATATATTAAAGAAAATGAAATTATTTTTGAAGTACGTTCTTTGATTAATGTTAAAGCGAGTAATTTTTTAGCGGTTTTCAATTTAACTCAAATAGGTGAAACTGCAGCTAAAACAGATGAGTTGATAAATTCAAGAATCAACGAGTTTATTTTAAATTTAAAACAACTTGGGATAACTGAAAAAGACATATATATTGATATGATTTATCTAATTCCTACTTTTGAGTTTACTGTTGAAAAAAAGCTGTTCAGTAAAACATATAATGAGGTTCCTACCGGTTTTGAAATGCAAAAGAATATCCATGTTTCTTTTAACAACATAAACGATGTTGATGATTTGGTTACACTTGCAGCTAAAAATGAAATTTATGATCTGGTTAAAATAGACTTTTTTGTTGAGGACTGCCATAATATTAATGATACTTTAATAGAACTCTCTGTAGATTTTTTAAACAAAAAACTTAAAGCATTTGAAAAACTTAATCTTAATTTAAGTGATAAATACCATATAACAAGAGATGCTTTACACACTATTTATCCAGAAACTCAATATAATGATTATGATGCTTTTGTGAGTCAGTCTATTGAGGCAGTAAAAAAGAACACAGGTGTTACAAAGATCAGAAAGCCAAAAACTGTTGCTTATGATCAATTGCCCTATAAAGAATTTAATATAATTATAAACCCAAAAATTCTTGAACCGGTTGTTCAGTTTATTTATATTCTTCAGGTAAAATATACTTTAGATAAGCCCAAACTTGATAGTGAAATTAAAAACAATTACATTTTTGTTACTCCTGCAGGGGAGATGAAACAATTGGATATTAAATAAACTAATTGGTTATTTTTAAAAAACTTGAATTTTATTTTATTTTTCTGTTTGTAAAATCATTTTTTTTGTTTCAATTACTTTTCCGCTTATTATAAGGCTGTAATAATAAATTCCATTTTCCCAATCATTTGTTTTTAATTCAATTTCATTTTCTTCCTGAACTATCGTGATTACCTCAACAGTTCTTCCAAGAACATCTGTAATAATAATTTTCCCTTTAGTTTCTTCAGGTAATTTATATGGAATTGTTGTTTGCTCTGTAAACGGATCGGGATAATTATCGCCAAGTATAGCCCCACCTAACCTCCCCAAAGGGGAGGAACTTGTCAATCCGCTTAATTTTACTCCTTCACAAACTTTTCCGTTTGTTCTCCAATCCTCACAAAATAAACACCATTTGCCAAATCAGAAATATCAATACTCAATTTATCACTGTCAATCTTTAAGTTTCGTACTTCTTTTCCGTTAATATCAATAATCCTCAATAGCTCATTATTTGCTTTTAATTCATTATTCTTAATTTCAACAAACAAAGTATTTGAAGTAGGATTGGGATACAACTTAAACCCAATTTCCTGTGTTTCAAATTCACTTACCCCAACATGCCAGGCAATTGTAATATCTTTAAATGCTGTTTTAACACAACTGCCATGTGTTACAATTACTTCAACAGAGTATGTTCCTGTGTCTGTATAAATATGCAAAGGGTCTTTAACGGTATCTGTTCCTGTATCTCCAAAATCCCAATTCCATGTATCTACATAAGCATTGTTATTATAAAATTGTACCTGTGCTTCTCCGCTTGCTATGTAAAATGTATCTGCATAAGTTTGTACTCTTGGTTTTAGATAATTGCAGTTTGTGGCAGGTGGTAAATACCAGCGTGCAAGAGTTTTCTTAGCCGTATCCATTGGGCAGTATTGTGAACCGCTTATTGGACCCCTACCACCAATGTACAGCATATCATCAAATACATCTAAAGCAAGTGAGCCAAATTGAAGCCCCCCCGGTACTCCTTCCGACCATGATATACCATCCCATTTCATAAAATATCCTGTATAAAAACCGCCAATTGTATCAATATTTGAATTCACATACAAATCACCTCTATACAATGCTATTGCAGTTCTCAAATTGGTTTCACCTGTGCCATAACCAACCCTGCTCCATTTAAAACCGTCCCAACATGCCACATTATCTGTTGCTATAGTATCATCTACAATATTAAAGCCGCCACATACATACAGAAAATTATTAAAAGTATCAACTGTCATATCATATATGTAATCGTTAAAATACCCGCCTACATCTTCCCATTGCTGATTACCAATATATTTTTTTACTGTGTACCACAGCCCTCCATAATACAGTTCTCCGTTATAAACTTCAAGTGTTCTGCAAGGAGCAGGCATTGAACCGATATTAACATAATCAGTATCATTATATGCAGCAACATAATAGAAATTTAACGGAGTTGTTCCTATTCCTGAAAACCCCCCCCCCACGATTAACTGATTATCATGTACTACCATGTCATAAACAATGCTGTTTATATCTCCATAAGAATTAGGGACAGCTTCCCAACTTGTTCCATTATATCTACCTATTTCTTCAGTTTGTGGTATATTTTGTATATCCTGAAAACTTCCACCTATATATAAGTTGTTTTTATATTTCATAAAACAATATACTTCACCGGAAAGACTTCCAAAACCATTATCTAATGAATACCAATCATTATTATCCCATAATCCGATTTCATTTATTTGCTGTGTTCCTGCAAACTCAATACCTCCTCCTCCAATATATAATACAGTATCATCAACATAAATAGTTTTAACAGTTGGCGCTGCACCTGAATTATGATAAACAGAATCTTCACCAAAGGGTACAAAATATTGTGAGAACAAGTTTACTGTTAAAAACAATAAAGCAATATTTGACAATAACTTTTTCATTGTATTACAAAATTAATTCTATTTTGTTTATAAATCAAGATACATAAACTTTAAAAAATTCTTAAAGCTCATGTAACTTATATTACTTGCTCAATACCATTTTCATGGTTTTAATCAGTTTACCATTAATTACAAGACTATAAGTATAAACTCCTTCTGCCCAGCCATCTGCATTAACAATAACCTCATCATTTTCCGGTAATATTTTCATCTCTTTCATAGTTCTGCCCAAAAGGTCTTTTATTACAATTTTTCCTTCTGTATCATCAATTAATGAAAATGGTATTATTGTTTTTTCAGAAAACGGGTCGGGATAATTATTACCAAGATAATTATCCATATTTATGTGTTTATCCGGTAATGTATTATTATTTTGGTTTGCCGAGATTACCAAAGATTTTGTTCCAATATCAACCGGACATTCAGGAATTTCAATACCTGTTATTATATAAACAATTGCTCTTGCACTGTAAACAGCAGGATATGGCGGACAATTAAATGCAAGATCATAAACAAAGGAATAATCGCTGCTGTCAATATCATATATTGTTTTGCCCTGCTGATATAATGATAATATTATCTGGCTTAATGTAACAAAATCATCATTTTCTGAGCCTGTTCCCTGCAATTCATTTAGTTTCTGCATTGCCAGACTATAATCGCCTTCACGCAGGTATGTACCGAAAAGTATCCGTTTTGAATTATCGGAATTATCATGCTCAAGCACCTGTATAGCATCATCCAAACGATTATGATTTGTATCAAGAAGTGTAGAAACAATATCATTCAGTAGTTTAAAATAAGCCGTTTCCAACTGATCAATTTTCCTCGTAATTGTTGTTGGTGTTATACTGTATGGATTATATCCCTGCAATTCCATCAACTGGTTTTTAATACCATTTGGCAGATTTTCAATGTAAGTATAAAAGTCGGGTGCAATATTACGTGATACAGGTAAATTATAAAACATTACATTTTTAAAATTGCCAGGTACCAGTGCATCTTCAAATATAAGTGTATATAAAACAGTATCTGATAATGGAGAATGAGCTATCAGCATATTTTTTAAACTGCCCTGTGAATGATTGTTTTCTATTTCATTGATCAGCATAATAGTTGCACCTTTATCGAGTTTAGCCATAATACTGTCAAGCATCTGAATCAAATTATCATTTACAATTGCAAGGCTGTCAATTTTCAGATATGGTTGTACACTAAATGATAATGGAGGCAAAAATGTTGGTATTGGATCTGAGGGCAGACATCTGACTGAATTTACATCCCATGCCAGTGTGGTAATATTATTCCCTATAGGTGGTATTGCATCAGGTCTGTAAATATTTGCAGGATTTTGATCATCTCCAAAAAAATAATATTCATAACCAGGTAATAATGACTCAATAAGTTTGAACCCATTTGTAAACCTGTTACCTGCAGGATCATTTGCTTGTCCTGTTAGATTTGTTCCCTGAGCTGCAAGTTCACCTGCATTATCCCAGGTATAAGTATAATCAGATAATGGACCTTGATTATGATCATTACATTTCAAAGCCACATTGTTATTAATAAACTGTGTTAAAATACCATGCTCACAATCAATAAATCTGTTACCAAGCCAAGAGGGATCATCTGCACCTATCCATCCGTTTACCCCATCTCTAACAACTATTCCCATCATATTTCTTGTAAAAACATTTTCAATAATATCAAAATCAATTGTTCCTGAAAATTTAATACCATATTCAAATTGATCAACATTCAAACCTGTATTTTCAAACACACAATTTTGAATTAGATCACCCTCACTGCTGTTAATATTAATGGCATAACCAGAGAGGTTTAAAGGACCTTCAATATCGGTAAAATTACAATTGTCAATAGTGTGTGCAAAAGTAATACCGGGTGTATATTCGTCAATTCTTATACCGTATCTTGTATGCAGAAAATCGGAATCATAAATATTAAATTGTGCATCTTTTGAATTTATGCCAAATTCTTTATTTGTAAATGTACAGTCAAAAATATTTAAGTCTTCCTGATTTTCTATTTCAATAGCTGAATATGTTCTTACACCGATATTTGCTTTACCTGCCCAGGGGTTATGCTCATTTGGGTATGTATTTAATCCGCTTTGGCTATCGTAATGTTCATCAATTACATTAACACAACTAAAGTCAAGGCTGTATATATCATTTTCACTTGCATCGAAATCCATTTTTCTTACATATTTAATATCTATTCCATTATTTCTAAATTGATTTCGTATTGCCGGCTGGCTTATTTGTGTAGTTTTTAAAATACCACCACTGAAAAAAGTTTCAAATTCATTTCCCGGATCAGGATCACAAATGTGGTCCATTCTTCGCTTTCCTAATAATATCCCAATATGCGCATGATGTATTAATACTTCCTTTGCAAGAATAACCTGCCCCTGAACACCAACGGGATTACTTGGCTGATTTGAAACACCCCATACCTCAATTCCCTGCCACATACCACAATCTCCCATTCGCGAAAGTTCACAATTATCTAATTTCAAAACAGCTTCCGGTTCAACAATAATTCTTCCCCTGTTATTAAATTGTAATACAAGATCTTCGATTGTAAGATAAGCTCCATTTTTAATAATCAGATCACCATCAAGTGTGATTTCGGTTGCATTGAAAGATACAGGATTCCATGTATTTGCTCCAAATATTTCCTGTCCGTGATGCACATCATAAGGTATATTGCAAGGGCAATTCGGATTATGAACAAACAGATCATTTATGTTGTTTATACTTTGTCCACACTGACTTGTGGCTGTTAATGTTACGCAATAATATCCTATATCATCGTATGTGTTTTCCGGATCAGGTAAATTTGAATCATTGCCATCCCCGAATGTCCATAAATACTCCGTTCCACTTACACCTTCACTATAGAAGTATACAATTTCACCAACTTCTATACAATTGCTACCCGGTACGGAATAAGTAAAACTTGCATCAGGAATTAATGCACCTGGTAATATTGTGATGTTATTGATTGCACTGCATCCATTAACATCTGTAACAATTACATTGTATATTCCTGCACAAAGTCCTGTTGCAGTTTGCGTATTTTGTAGCAAAGGATCATCCCATAAATATGTATATGGACCAACTCCACCACCTCCTGTAACAGTTGCTGTTCCATCACAGTTTCCAAAACATGTTACATCAGTATTTGTAATACTTGCAGTTAATGGCGGAACATTAACTGCTCTTATAAAAATATTATCTAAGTAATAGTCATAAAATACGCCTTCAAATTCCTCAACCTGATAAATTTCTATTCTTATTGTACCAGATATTGGTGATGTCCAGCAAAAATTATTAACAAACCATTCGTGTGATGTAGCTGTATTTGGATACTTAATATCCTCGCTATACAATAACGTGGCTCCATCCATTATTCTAAAAGATAAATTTAGTTGTTGTTCACCTCTTTCTATGCTCCACCAAGAATTATACGATATAACCCAACCAGATTGTGTATTATAAAATCCCACAATATATTCGGTATTTATAGTAACATTGGTTTCCTCCGATGACCAAAGTAAAACAGGAATACCAGGAGGTGGATTTTGATTTTGGGATGTGCCATCAATAGCCATTGACATTCCTATTGTTGGAACTAATGGGGCATTTATAATTTCATAAGTATTATGGATACTAGAAGGTGGTGGAGAACCCCATTTCCAATCCAAATCAGTACGATTTGCAGGTATTTCATTTATTCCTTCAAAATCACCATCTACTATTAAATTGGGACAACAATCTTTAACTGTAAATCCAACAGTATTAAAACCTGTCCCCGGACAATAACCATCATTAATTGATTGTATCCAAAACTGATTATGTGTCGCATCTACAAATACATTAACGTTAGCAAAATAATTATATTCATCTATATCAAGATTAGGGAAATATGTTGTGTTCACATTATACATATTACTGCCATCTGTAATAACAGCAGAAAAAGGTGGATTTCCATTGAAATGGATTCTTAATGTTTGTTCTGAACCATCACATACAGTTGTACAATTATCAACCGCTGAAGCTGAACAAGCAGGTTCATTTGATTGTAGACAATAATATACTTCTGCTTCAAGAGTTGCAATAGTTAATGCCGGATCATGAACTATAATATAATCATCAAATATTAATGTATTTTGAGTAGTTCCATCAAACACAGTCAAAGAAATTGTATAAGTTCCCGGAATGTCAAATGTAATATCCGGATTTGGATAAAATTCATTTGGAGAATAAAAAACTCCTGCAGCAGGGGTAACTTGCCATTCCCACGATACAGGACTACCAATACTTTCATCATTAAATGATATGAAATCTCCAGCGCAAATTTCTGTAACATCTGATGTGAAATTTGCATATGTTTCATTTGTCAAACAGCCTAATGCTTGAAATGCATTAATTCTTCCATTACCAAGTAAAAATTCATAGCTAACATCATTTAAATCATCAATATAATCACAGTTATTTTCTAAACAAGCTCTTATTTCCAGTGCTGTGGAGCCAGGACTATGTGCCCACATAAGAGCACACAAACCAGATACTAAAGGTGCTGCCATAGATGTGCCATCTTGACTGCTATAAGTATCATTTGCGTATTGATAAGGAGGAGAATATGGTGGACTTATATTTCCAGATATTGTGCTAAGAATACTTTTACCTGGTGCCATTACATCAATAGGATTACCAAAATTAGAAAAAGAAGTTTTTTCATCATTTTCATTTGTTGCTCCTACGCAAATCACTTCTGGGAAACAAGCAGGATAATAAGGAGTTGCACCTATATCAAAACCAATATTTGTCTGCGGATCTCCATTTAAGAGTGTTCGGAAGAATTTTGAAAGCATAAAAAGATGAACGACTAATTTGCTTTTATCGAAAGACTAAACTTGGATCTCCTCCACAGTGTACTACTATCATTGCAGTAATTAAATCATTTAATT
>Ga0307990_1002241_pt1 | contig 15573 bp, 13 predicted proteins | sample EllFjometagen129_FD_203168 | JGI IMG/M metagenome (GOLD analysis project Ga0307990, IMG submission 203168) | Marine microbial communities from Ellis Fjord, Antarctic Ocean - #129 | ecosystem: Environmental > Aquatic > Marine > Unclassified | place: Southern Ocean | collected 2014-10-08
CCTGTTGATCCCACCAGACGGGCCCGATAATATTTAACTCATTCTGACGAGTCGCAAGAGGCAAAAACGTCCAGTCATTCCCGCTCTTCCAGTAAAAAGGAAATACTCCGTTCGCGTTCTCTTTCCACCAAACCGGACCGACTCCCGATGTTCCACCCGTGTGATTCCAGGCCAACGGAAACAAGGTCCAGCCTTTCGGGTTTTTCCAATAGAAAGGAAAAACCCTCGTGTAATCTTTACCCCACCATACGGGGCCAACACCCTTATTTCCATCCCAGCTCCATGCCCCGGGCATGATCCAGTTGTCCCCCTTTGACCACAACAGCGGTGCGACAGCAAAATAATCATCACCCCAAAAGACGGGGCCGACACCCTTATGGCCACCGGTATTCCAAGCCAAGGGGATTAGCTTCCAGCCCTCTTGATTCTTCCAGTAGAAAGGAAACCCTACCGTGTAATCCTCGCCCCAAAAGACCGGACCAAGATGGCGGTTTTCATCATGCCGCCCATAAAGACTGGCAGCCACCTCGACATGCCGTCCATCATCCGACTGATAATAGAAAGGCCAAAGCGGAACCCCAGCATCGGTCGGTTGCGCAGGAGAAGCCAAAGAAATCATCATCACCATCAAAAATACACAACAGCCAAACCACTTCATACAACACCTCCGTTAACCTATCGGCTAACATTAACTCACGCGCCGCTTTTTCGCTTCTACCCTAATATTTAAAAGCTAGGCAACAAAACACAAAATGTATGCAAAAAAATAGATGATCCGATTTTTCTAACTATTGGAGCAACTGCGTTGCGACGCATCCCTTTTTCCAAACATTGGAAAAACAGGTGCGTGTCTATGCAATAGACTTCCAAACATTGGAGCAACTGCGTTGCGGCACATCGCTACGCGGCATAAGGACAATATTTATTTCCAACCATTGGAAAGAAGCGTTACTCTCAGCGGTATGAAAGCCAAACAACTCGTTTCACTTCTTCTCGCACTTCTGTTTTTTCCAATGTTCGGAAAAACTCAGGAGATTTCTTCCAATGTTTGGAACAAAGCTCTCGTTTATCAAATCCCGATTGAGGATGCGATTGAACCCGCCCTGCTCTATGTCATCCGCCGCGGTGTCGCCGAGGCCTCCAAAGTAAAAGCCGACGCCATTATCTTCACGATGAATACCCCCGGCGGCCGCGTCGACATCACCCGCGATATTATGGAAATCATCCACGAAATCGATGTGCCGGTCTATACGTTCGTCGTGCGCGACGCCTACTCGGCCGGCGCTATCATCGCGCTGGCGACACCGAAGATCTACATGGCGCCCGGCAGCGTGATCGGCGCAGCCACACCGCTGATGATGGGTCTCACTGGCGGAGTGGAAACCATGCCAGAAGCTGTCGAAGAAAAAATGACATCGGCAGTTGCCGCCATGGTGCGGACTGCTGCCGAACAGGGCGGACACAGCACAGAGCTGGCCGAAGCCATGGTACGTCGAGAGATAGAATATAGAATCGGCACCAACGTGGTCAGTAAAGCGGGCGAACTGCTGACGCTCACTGCCAGCGAAGCCGAAGGCATTCTCTCTGAAGGAACGATGGATGATATGGATGCCCTGCTCGAAGAGATCGGGCTGAGCGGCGCGGAAATCAAAAAACTCGAAGTGACGTCGGCTGAAAAACTCGCGCGCGTGATCGCCGCGATCGCTCCGATTCTGCTGATGATCGGTCTGGGCGGAATCTATCTGGAAATCAAAACCCCCGGCCTCGGTCTACCGGGTATCGTCGGCGCGACCGCGCTGGTGCTGTTTTTCTTTGGCCACCACATCGCGGGACTGGCCGGCATGGAAGATGTCGTCATCTTTATCATCGGTTTCGCTCTGCTCTTCATAGAGGTCTTCATTACCCCCGGCTTCGGCGTGCTCGGCATCGGCGGCATTGCCCTGATTCTAGTTTCGCTTCTGAACGCCATGAGCTGGCAGGTTCCCGGCGAAATTCTGCCCTCCTTCTCCGGCGGCGGCGCGACGATTCAGCACGCCATCACCAACCTAGCACTTGGAATGGCGGGAACCGTCGTCCTTGGAGTCGTCGCAGGTAATTTTCTGCCGAAATCGCGCGTTGTGCGCCCGCTGGTACTAAACCAAAGCACGGACAAGGAGAGCGGATTCACCGTAGCGCACGATCACAGCGATTTACTTGGCAAAGAAGGCGTTGCCGAGATGAATCTGCACCCGGCTGGCCGGGCGATTTTCGACGGGGAGCGCTTCAATGTCATCACCCACGGCGAGTTCATCGAAAAAGGCTCCAGTATCAAAGTTGCCGAAGCCCATGGTAACCGCATTATAGTTCAAAAAGCATAAACCAACCATCGTAAACATCTATTTATAAAGTAGCTACATGTGTTTTAACACCATACCTTCAAAGGTATTAAGAGTGAAAAGCACAACATACTGAAAAAAAGCAATCTGCGATTATCTAGGGAGCTTTATTTTGCGGCGAAGGTAGGTGGGAATATCGAGGTCTTCACCGTTCCAAATGGTGCGCTCGGCGCCGCCAAACGCTCTGGAACGCGACTTGAGCACGCCGGTCAGCTCGCTCTGTCCTGAAATGGCACCGAGCGTATCTTCCACCAGCGGCTCTTTCCAGGATTCGGCCGCCAAAACGATCGCGGCGAGCCGTCCGGTAAAGGCGGGGTCGGTCGCGACACCCATTTTGATCCAGCACTCTTCATTCTCCGGCGAAACGCCATCCACAATCTGCTGCACTTCGGAAAGGCGCAGATCCTCTCCGCCGGTGATGCCGACGATCATGCCGGGCGCGTTTTCGAACACCGCCCCGTCTTCGGCCAGTGGGTGGGAACGAAGCATTTCCACAAGCTCGGCGGCGCGATCATCGCCGGTCGCAACGGCACAGGAGAAGCGGCAGGTTGCATCGCAGTGGCGAAGCAATGTGTGTAGCGTAGAGAAGTCCAGATTGCAAACGCTGGCGGTTTGGGTGAGCAGCCTCCAGAGGCCGACGACCCCCGCAGCCAGTGTGCGGCCGGCCCGCTCCATACTGTCTTCGAGCAGAGCATCGCCGTCCAGCTGAATGCGACTATTGGGCATCTGAATGATGGCGTCCGCGTAGGTGCGCAGACGGCGCAGGCTGTTATGCGCTTTGCCGCGCACCACACCGCCTTCGAATTTGAAAGGGAACAGGGTGAAGAAGAGGGTCTGCGCGCCAGCGTTACGGGCCACTCGCGCAACAACGGGAGCCGCGCCGCCGCCGAACCCGCCGCCGAGCCCGACCACAACCAGCAGCAGATCCACACCGCTCAACAGCGCGTCAATCGGCTTGCCCGCTTTTTCAGCGCAGCGGCGGCCAGTTTCCATATCGCCGCCCGCGCTCAGACCATCGGTGACACCCTTGCTAGCATCCAACCGGTTTTCAATATGGGCACAGGTTTCCAAGGTTTGGAAATCGCAATCCATCACCGCAAATTCCATGCCCTCGGGTGCGCGCGGCGCGATCCGCGCAACGACTGAACAGCCGGCACCGCCGATCCCGAGAACAAGAATCCGGCGCAATTCGCGCCCGGATTCTAAAATATTCAATGTATCAATACTCATTACGAGCGCCCTCCCCAAAGTTTTGAGAACCATTGACGCAAGCGGGAGGCCTTTTCCGGCTCGGCGCTCTTCTGATCGGCGACATAGCGTACCGCGCCGATCACCGCAGCAAAACGGGCGCCCTCATTTTTGGTGGAAACACCGACACAGTCGCACACTTTACCGATCTGGGCGGGCGCATTGAATACCTGCTGTGCCAGGTCGACTGCACCGTCGAGCGCCGACCCGCCGCCGGTCAAAACGATGCCCGCGTTGAGCACGCCCGCAAGGCCGTTGGATTCAATCTGATCGGCGATCAACCGGAACGTTTCTTCCATCCGGGCATGGATGATGGTGTGCAGTGTGACGGAGCGAACAACGCGCCCGCTGAATCCGCCGTCGGACGGAACGGAAATGCTCTGTTCGCTAGCCATGGCATTGATGACCGCGTTACCGGATTCTTTCTTCAGCGCTTCGGCCTGACGGCGATTGATATTCAAGCCGGAGCAGATATCTTCGGTAATGTGGCTGCCGCCGACAGCGATGGATCCGGCCAGCTTCACAACACCAGCATTATACACCACATAATCGGTCGTTCCGCCGCCAAGGTCGATGACCACCGCGCCGGCGCGTTTCTGCTCTGGGGTCAGCACGGCCAGCGCGGAGCAGAAGCCGGCAAAGGCCGCATCGGAGCAAGTGACCGGAACAGCCAGTAGCAGTTTTTTGAGGTTTTCAACCGTCGAGCGCCGACCGTGAATGAGCAACATGCCCACCTTTAAATCCTGCGCGAGCATTCCTTCGGGATTGACGATTCCGCCGCGTCCGTCGACCTCAAAGGTCTGCTGAAGGGTGTGCAGGCGAGTCCGATCATCGGCAAGCGGAACCTTGCGGGCGACGTCGAGCGCATGCTCGATGTCTTCTGCGGTAACTTCCCCGCCGGGCTCTTCGTATTCATTGAGGACAGGAATCCCCGCCTGATGCAACCGGCTTTCGGCACGTCCGCCGGACGCGGCCAGATAAATACTTTCGCCGATGGAACGACGCGCATTGCTTTCCGCCTCTTCCATCGCGCGGCGCACGACGTTGAGCGCGAGTTCAAAGTCGATGATCTCTCCTTTATGAACACCGCGCGATTCGCATTCGCCGAGTCCGGCGACCATCAGGCCGCCGTCTTCGCGCACCTCACCCATCAACACTTTGACGGTGGTGGTGCCGATTTCCAGAGCAGTAATGAGGGGAATAGGCATAATTTATCAATAAGTCGGAGTATTCATTCCATCAGGAACCAGATCGACCGTTTTTATAGCATCACCTGAAATCTTTGCCTTTTGTAGCGTACCCACAAGTCGAATCAACTTCATTTTAGCGGAGTGCCTGGGAAACCGTGCACTGATTCCATTGGCAAGGGTGGAATTAATATAATCAGGATATCTCAGGTCGAATCGCTCGAATTTCACAATAGAATAGCTCGGGTTTAACCGCAGGATCTCCAGCAGCTCCAAAACATACAGCACCCCGGCATCATCAATTTTCTCCCCAGGCCGCAGCTTGTCGAACTTCAGCCCTTCAATCAGCGGCAACGCCCTCCCGCTCGGTGTAGCGAGTAATACAACTCCATTGCGATCCACCAGAAACGGTGCCGCACGCCATTTCCAGTGCACCTGCGCCACGGCGACCCGCTCCGTCACATTTACAATGAGTGTGTCCGGCAGTTTGCGCCGGATGCGAACCGATTCCACCGACGGGATGGATTCCAAAGCAGCACGCAAGGTTTCAAATTCGACATCAAACAAATTTATTCCAACTTCCAGATTGGCATACTCAGCCAACTCGGAGGGAGGAAGTCGTCCATCAGAACGAATCACAATGTTCTTCAGTTCAAAATGCGGGTTGCGGGAGAAAAACAGCGAGCCAGCATATGACAAAACATAAATAACGACGGCCAGAACACCGATACTGACCACAACGGCAAGAGCAACGAGAACTCCGCGACGGGCGGTCGTCTCCTTAGACGCCTTGATCCGTGCGTGGTATTTGCGTTTTTTCCCTCGTTTGGCCGCCATATTTTGAAACTCCGTACGTAATGCTATTCGTTTTTATAAAGAAGCGGTCTGTATGATTCGACTACAAAGCGCAGGAAACTCAATTCCAGCCGCCGCTGCGGCTTTGGGAAGCAGGCTATGCGAGGTGAAACCGGGAATCGTGTTGAGCTCCAGCACATAGAGTTCTCCCACCGGCGTCATGCGAAAATCGACCCGTCCGAAACCGCGTGCGCCAAGCGCTTCGAAGGTTTTCAGCGCACAGGCCTGCATTTCGGCTGTTTTTTCAGGAGTCAGTTCCGCGGGAACCACATAGCGCGTCGTATCCGCTTCATACTTGGCAGTATAATCGTACCAGCCCTTCTCCGGAATAATTTCCACCACCGGCAATACATCGCCATCCACAACACCCACTGTAAACTCACGCCCCGGAATAAACTGCTGCACCATTACTTCTTCGTCATGTGTCAGCGCCTCCGTAAACGCCGCGTCCCAACCGGATTCTTCAAAAACCAGATGACAGCCGACGCTTGACCCCTCGCGCGGCGGCTTCACCACAACCGGAAGAGGCAAACTGCGCGGCTGATCGGCTCGCAAAGTCTCACTGACCGGAACCGGAATACCTGCATCCAGCAAAACCGCCTCGGTAAGCAATTTATCAAATGCCGTCTGACTTGCAGCCACGCCGGAACCGACATATGGAATGCCCAGCTCTTCCAACCGCGCCTGCGCGCCGCCATCTTCGCCGAATGTTCCGTGCAAAGCGATGAAACCCGCCTCAATGCCCGCCGGAACGGTGAAATCTTTGGATATCACGTCGATTTCAGCCACGTCATATCCAGCTTCACGCAACCCGCCGGCAATCGAGGCTCCCGACACCAACGACACTTCGCGCTCCGCAGAAATCCCGCCCTTTAACACCGCAACTTTTTCAAATGATTTAATCTGCCTGCTCCTTCCACGCATCTAAAACGATAGACTAAACCAAGTCATTCTGCCCGTCATGAAAAATCGTGCTCCGAGGCTCACTCACATAAACATGACTATTTCGATCATTTCTCTTGCCGTATACCCCATGGGGGTATAGAAGAAGGTCATGAAAACGACACACACAGAGTCCCTGAACCGGCTGGCCCGAATTGCCGGACAGGTCAACGGCATTAAACGGATGATCGAGGAGGAGAAATACTGCATCGATATCATCACCCAGATTCAGGCCGCGCGCTCCGCTCTGCGATCGATGGAACTGCAGATTCTTCAGAAGCATATGCACCACTGCGTCAGCAATGCGTTCGAGGCCGGCTCCAAAGCGGACGCCAATGAAAAAATGGAAGAGCTGCTCAAGGTCATGAAAAAACAATATTAACAAAAGGAGACGCCATGAAAAAAAACATGCTAATTACACTGCTACTGGTTGCCGCAGCCACGGGGTTTGCCGAACCGCAAACCACCTGCCCGATCATGGGTGGCAAGATAAACGAAAAACTATATGCGGACATTGAAGGATACCGCATTTATGTCTGCTGCAAACCCTGTGCCGCCAAAATAAAAGCCGATCCGCAAGCCGTCATCAAAAAAATGAAAGCCGCCGGTATCGAACTCGAAAGAACTCCTGAAAAATGAAACGGCTCCTGTTCATTCTGTTGCTAACGGCATCCATGCTTCAGGCGGAAACGCTCAATGAGCTGCTCCGCCTAGCAGAGGACAACAATCCGGCTATTGCGGCTGCGGAAAATCTCTGGCTGGCGGCGGGCGAACGGACAACGATCGCCGGATCCCTGCCCGATCCGCGTCTCTCCTACGGCCGTTATCTCGAAGAAGTGCAGACCCGGACCGGACCGCAGGAACAGAAAGCAGGCATTTCACAGACCTTTCCAATGTTTGGAAAACGCGAACTCCGCAAAGAATCCGCCGAGCACAGCGCCGAAGAACTCTACGCCCGCTACCGCGCCATCCGCGCCGACACTCTCTTCCGGCTCAAACAAAACTGGTTCGAACTGGCCTACCTCGACCGCGCGCTCGAAACCGAACAGGACCGCCTGCACATTTTCCAAACATTGGAAAAAACCGCTGAGCGCACTGTCGAAAATGGCGGCGATGCCCGCAACCTGCTTGACATCCGCATCACCCTCATCCGCATCAAAGATCAGCTGCAGACACTGCAATCCAAACAACACCCGCTGGAGGCAAAGATCAACGCCCTACTCAACCGCGACAGATCAACACCCGTTGCCCCGCAAGAACCCCTTTCGCTAAAGAAACCTTTCAGCGATCCGCTACTAAATCTTCAGGAAAGCAACCCCGCAATTAATGAGCAGCGCGCCGTCCGCGCCCGCTGGCAGGCGGAAAAAAAACTGACCAAGCGCAACCGACTGCCCGACATCACTCTTGGAGCGGACTGGATTCAAACCGGCGACGGCGGCGACGACCCGCTGATAATCGGCATCTCGCTCAACCTGCCGCTCTGGTTTTCAAAAAACAAAGCAGAGCAACTCAGCGCAAGCTACGAGTTCTCAGCACAGGAAGCCCGACTACAGAATCAAATCAACCGCCTGCAGGCCCTGCTGACCGACCATCTCTCCCGGCGCGACGATACCACCCGACGTGCCGAGCTCTACGCAACCGAGCTCATCCCGTCCGCCGAACAGCACTTTAAACTCACCCGCACCGCCTACGAAAACGACACAGCCGACCTGCGCGAACTGACCGCCTCCGAAGAGCGGTTGCTCAGCCTGCGCCTGATGTTTGAACGCTCCCTCGCCGACCGCGCCATCGCCGTAGCTGAAATTGAAAAAATCCTTGGTGGGGCGGAAGTTCCGCCACCCAAAAACCGAACTGGAGCAAGCGAATGGAAGCAACCAAAGTAGGACAGGCATCTTGCCTGTCTACATCCGCAAAGCCGAACTGGAGCAGACAGGCAAGATGCCTGTCCTACATTCTGATTCTGCTCACTCTCATTACCGGATGTGGCAAACAGGATGAGCGTCCTGTAAGCGGACGCTACGCCTGCCCGATGCTCTGCGTCATCACCGACCACCCCGGCGACTGCCCCGTCTGCGGCATGGAAATGGCAACGGTTGAAAGCGGCACCGCCTCGGGCCGCAATGCCATTGAGCTCGGCGAGCTTGCTGTTCAACGCTCAGCCATCCGCACCGCACCCGCCGTCGAAGCCGTTCCGCACATAGAAATTCCAATGTTTGGGAAAGTGGTGCCGGACGAAACCCGCACCGCCATCATCAGCGCATGGGCCGACGGCCGCATCGACCGCCTTGCCGCCGACTCCACCGGCATCGAAATCAAAAGAGGCGACCCACTGGCTGAGCTCTACAGTCCCGCGCTCATCAGCACCCAGCAGGAGCTGATTCAAGCCGTACAATACAGCGATGAGCGCATGGAAAAGATCCTGCGCGAAAAACTACGCCGCTACGGCATCGACGAGGCACAAATTGAAACCATCGCTAACCAAACCAAACCGCTTGACCGCCTCGCCATCACCGCGCCGGTCGCCGGAACGGTTCTGATGAAAAATATCACCGAAGGCGACTATGTAAAACGCGGCGAAGTGCTCTACCGCATCGCCGACCTTTCCAAGGTTTGGATCGAACTGCAGGCCTACGAAACCGACCTGCCGCAAATCAAAACGGGCCAAATGGTGATGATTGAACCGGGCGGACTGCACGGAACCGTCGAATTCGTCGACCCCGCCATCAACCCGCAGACCCGCACGGCGGGCGTGCGCGTCAATGCGGACAACCCAGACGGCGCGCTGCGGCCCGAAATGCTCATACGCGCCACGGTGCATGTGCCCGGTAAAAAACCGGCCATCCTGATTCCGGCCTCTGCTCCGCTGATTACCGGCACACGGGCACTGGTCTATGTCGAAATCGGCGAACGAGTCTTTGAGGGGCGCGAAGTAACGCTCGGCCCGCGTGCGGGCGACCAGATTGTTGTTGAAAATGGAATAGATGCTGGCGAAAACGTAGTCGTCAACGGAGCCTTCCGTATCGATGCCGCCATGCAAATTTCCGGCCGCCCCTCCATGATGAATCCCGAACCGTCCGAAAACGAACCCACACCGGCAACCCATCAACACTAATCATGAAAACGGAAGCCCAGAGTTTCACCGCGCGGATCATCCGCCGTTGCATGGATAACCGACTGACGGTGATGCTGCTGTTGGTGTTGTTGATTCTGGCAGGCATCCGTTTTGCACCGTTCGACTGGAACACCGGCGGCTTCCCGCGCGACCCCGTCCCGGTCGATGCCATCCCGGATATCGGAGAAAATCAGCAGATTGTTTTTACGGACTGGCGCGGACGCTCCCCGCAGGATATCGAAGATCAGGTCACCTATCCTCTCACCACCGCCCTGCTCGGGTTGCCGGACGTAAAAACCATCCGCAGCACCTCCATGTTCGGGTTCTCCTCCATCTACGTCATTTTCAACGAACGCGCCGACTTCTATGAATCGCGCTCCCGCATTCTAGAAAAGCTCAGTAGTCTTCCGGGCGGCCTGCTGCCCGAAGGGGTACAGCCGCGCCTCGGCCCCGATGCCACTGCGCTTGGGCAGGTCTTCTGGTACACCCTCGAAGGCGAAGGCTGGGATCTGCACGAGCTGCGCGCTGTGCAAGACTGGCAGGTGCGTTACGCGCTGATGTCCGTCGAAGGCGTCAGCGAAGTCGCCGGTGTCGGCGGATTCGTTCAGGAATTCCAAATTGATGCCGATCCCGATGCGCTGCGTCACTATGGTGTAACGCTCGAAGAACTGACCCGGGCCGTCCGCCAAAGCAACAGCGAAACCGGCGCGCGTACGCTCGAAATCAACCGCGTTGAATATTTTGTGCGCGGCCTCGGGTTCGCCCGCAATCTCGACGACATTCGCTCGGCGGTCATCCGCAGCGTCGACGGCGTGCCCATCACCGTCGACCAAGTGGCAAGCGTACAGCTTGGCCCCGCGCCGCGCCGCGGCGCGCTCGACAAAGGCGGCGCCGAAGCGGTCGGTGGAGTCGTCGTCGTTCGCTACGGTGAAAACCCGCTCGCCGTCATTCAGCGGGTCAAAGACAAGATCGCCGAAATTGCTCCCTCGCTTCCGGAAGGCATCAGTATTGTTCCCTTCTATGACCGCACGCAGCTCATCCACGAAACCCTCGGCACGCTCGAAGGCGCACTGACCGAAGAAATTCTGATCACCATTCTGGTGGTGCTAATTCTGATCGCCTCGCTCCGTAGCGCGGCGCTTATCTCCGGCCTACTTCCGCTGGCCGTTTTGTTCTGCTTCATCGCCATGAAGTTTTTCCGGGTCGACGCCAACATCGTCGCCCTATCCGGCATCGCGATTGCCATTGGAACCATGGTCGATATGGGCATTGTGCTCTGCGAAAACATGGTGCGCCGTCTCGACGAAGCGGGGCCGGATGCCGACCGCGCTCAAGTAATCTATAAAGCCGCCGCAGAAGTCGGCAGCGCGGTGATGACGGCAGTGATCACCACCATCCTTGGCTTTCTGCCCGTCTTCGCCATGATGGGCTCCGAAGGAAAGTTGTTTAAACCGCTGGCCTTCACAAAAACCTTCGCGCTGGCCGGCTCCATCCTGCTGACCCTCACCGTCCTGCCGCCGCTAGCCGCCATGCTCTTCCGGCAGGCCGAGCCTGCACCCCATAAATTTTCCAGACATTGGAAAAATTATTTTCGGATTGTGCGCTACAGCCTAATTGCTCTAGTTGTGATTCTGCTGACAGCTCACTGGCGCCCCGTCGAATCGTCGTTCGTGCTCAGCCTGCTGTTCGTCGTTCTGATCGGCGGGGCATGGCTCGGCTTCTTCCGTCTGGTTCTGCACTTCTACCGCCCCATGCTCTCGTGGTGCCTGGGACATAAAAAAACATTTCTCGCGTTACCGTTGACGCTGGTTGTCTTCGGAGTACTTTGCTGGGGAAGCCTCGGGCGCGAATTTATGCCGCGGCTCGACGAAGGGTCCTTCCTCTACATGCCGAGCACCGTGCCCGGCGCGGGGATTGAGGCGGTCACGGATATCATTCGTCAGCAGGACCGCGCCATTCAGGCGATTCCCGAAGTCGAAACCGTTGTCGGCAAACTCGGCCGCGTTGACTCCCCGCTCGACCCCGCCCCGCTCGGCATGATCGAAACGGTGATCAACTACAAGCCGGAATACGGAATCGATGAAAATGGCAAGCGTGTCCGGCTGTGGCGCGACGAGATCAAAACCGCCGATGACATCTGGCGCGAAATTGTAGCGGCAGGAACCCTGCCCGGCGTAACCGGCGTTGAAAAGCTTCAACCGATCTCCACACGGCTGGTGATGCTACAAAGCGGCATTCGTGGCTCCATGGCCGTCAAACTAAAAGGTCCGACGCTGGCTGCTGTCAGCGACGCCGCAAAACAGGTTGAACAACTGCTTCGCAACAGCGGCCTGCCGGAGCTCGACCCCGCCGTGGTCAACCTCGATCGTTCCTCCGGCAACTGGAAGCCCTATCTATTGATCGAACCCGACCGCACCGCACTGGCGCAGTACGGCGTATCGGTCGGCGCGTTGAACCGTGTAATTCAAGCTGCGGTTGGCGGACAAAATGCGGGAACCATTCTGATCGACCGCGAACGCTACACGGCGCGCGTCCGCCTGCAACGCGAAGACCGCGACTCGTTTGAAGCCATCCGCCGCATTCCCGTTCCCTCCGCAGGCGGCGCGCAGATTCCACTCGAACAGGTTGCAACGCTTCGTTACGAAGCGGGCCCGGCGGCGATCAAAAGCGAAGATGCCGCGCTGACCGGATATGTCTTTTTCGGCAAGCGCGAAGGATTTGCCGAAGTCGAAACGGTGGAAGCCGTAAGAGACTTCCTGGCGCTGAATGCCACTGAACTCCCGGACGGCGTGTCCGTCAGCTTTGCCGGAACCTACGAAAACCAGCAGCGCGCCATCGCCACCCTGCGAATCGTTATTCCGATCTCCCTGCTGCTCATCTTTATAGTGCTTCACCTGCACTTTCGCTCCGTCTCCACCACCGCGCTGGTCTTTTCCGGCATCGCGGTCGCATGGGCGGGCGGCTTCATTCTGATCTGGCTCTATGGACAGCCGTGGTTCCTCGCTGGCACGGGACTGCGCGGACTGTTCAATATCCACACCATCAACCTCAGCATTGCCGTCTGGGTTGGTTTCTTGGCGCTGTTCGGCATCGCCTCCGACGACGGCGTCGTCATGGCAACCTATCTCGACCAGCAGTTCGTTGATTCTTCAGGGAAATCCAAAAAGAAAATCCGCGAGCTAGTGATTGAAGGCGGTGAACGACGTGTGCGGCCTTGCCTAATGACCACCGCCACCACGGTACTGGCTTTGCTTCCGGTACTGACTGCCACCGGACGTGGCGCGGACGTCATGGGTCCAATGGCCATCCCGGTATTCGGCGGCATGGCCATCGAAGTCATCACCATGTTCGTCGTCCCCGTCCTCTACTGCTGGATACAAGAGCGACGAATACGGGATATATCGTAATACGATATATGCCCGCTTTTCCAACCCTGTAACCGCATCCGTTGGGCGTGATCACGGATCGCGGCTACAGCAATGCCCTTTTTGGAGACGAGTTCCTTGAACTCATTGATCCTAGCGGACTCACTTCTTTCGCTTTCGCATCCGTTTTAACTGGTTCCGGGTTTTGCTCGGCGCACGGGGAGGTAAGATTTTCTGGATACCCGGCGGCTCCGATGCTGTATTTGCGATGTGTTCGTTATAGTGCAACATAAACCGTTGCATATCGGCATCATCCGTCATATTGAACCCCATCTGCGTCCCCATCGAAACAAACGACTTCCCCATACCGAAGCGAGTAGAATCGTTCATGATCCCATGAAATTCCGGCTCGATTTTTTTGAGGAACCTTAAAATGGATGTCGCATGGGGGAGCTGATGCTCCCTTTTCATATATCGCCAAAATGCCAGTAATTCCACAATCACATCGGCGGTCTCCTCTTCCGATGAAATGGCGACTTTTCGCGGAAACAAAACGGTTAGAATCTCTTTTGTCTCTATTTGTGTCATTTGGGTTGGAAAAATGCCCAGATGCCAATAACCGTAGTCCGCAAACACCCTCACCCAATGCCCCGCATCAGGATTGTTCAAAAGAAGCTCCGCGCCCTCTTCCGACTTTAGAAAAAAGCGGATCACTGCCTTTTTGTATTTCTCAAAACGCTTCTCATCTAGCTCTTCCTCCAGATGATCATATTGATGAATATCGAACGTCATACTTCCTCCACTATTTATCCGCAAAAATCTTCCACACATCTTGTCCCGCCATAGCCCTGACGACAGCGCATGGAAAACCTGAACCGCAAATGAATGCGAATTTTTCCAAACAGTGAAAAAATAAGCATGCCAGATCATCTCACGGAGCCCGATCCTTTTGAAAACTCTCGAGACTTCGGAACGGGCCGGCTTCCAACCATTGGAAAAACTTCTACCGGAAAGTTCCAACCATTGGAAGCCATTGCTTGGCGGCCTGCTATTTTTTCCAAACAGTAGAGGTTCTACGTAGAATTTTAAGGTGGAAGGAACCGGACCGGAGAGTTTTGGACCGGCCAGAAGAATCGGGCTCCGCGAGATTTACCGGATGAATAGGATTTTGTCCGGTTGATCACACAGCGAGAAATAGAAAATACGAATGGCGGGAAATGCGGGAACCAAGCCATTAAAAGCAAATTGCAAAGCATCGGCGTGATTGAACAGGATTCAATTCGACCGCATCCTGAAAATCCGGTTAATCCTGTCAAAAAAAACATCCGTCGCATGGGTGCCATAGAAATATACGCAGAACCACATTGAAACCAAAAAATCGCCACCTGTGGTGAGCTTGTCTGTGGTGAGATATCGAACGGTCGAACCACCCAGTCCAGCGCCCAGAATGACACTTTTTGCAAGCCGATCTCGGACTCTTTGGTGCTTACCATCCATATCACCGATAATATAAAAACGGGCGTTTTGAGCATTAATTAGGCTAATTTATATCATCGATGATATAGAACGGAGTTGATTATGAGTGGGAAAAATGGTCAAAAATTGGGCCGCTATTGCAAATGGAGCGCAGAAAATCCGGCATCTCTCAGACGAGTATTTCGCAAACATCAGGCCTCACGCAGGCGACGATCAGCCGCCTGGAAAACGGCGACTCCAACTTCTATATCGCCACACGGGAAAGCTATGTCTCGGCGCTGGGCAAAAAGCTCAACCTTATTTCCAAAGACGCAGAGCTCTTCCACTACACCGCACAGGTTCAATCCGTCTATGACGGCGACACCTGCCGCGTGGACATCGATCTCGGACTCGGCATCTGGCTCCGCAACGAAAAGCTGCGGCTCGCTGTTTCGAAAAGAACCTCGGAATAACATTCACCCGTCTGGCGCGACATCACCTCATTATCGCTCTGCGTCATCTTGCCCAGCCGCGGCGTCTGGCCATAGAGCGCAAGACAAAGCGCATCCAGAACCGTCGTCTTCCCCGACCCCGTTGCTCCCGTAATGGCAAACAACCCATGGGTCTCATAGTCCGGGTGCGTGAAATCAATACACCACTCACCATACAGCGAATTGATATTCTTAAAGCGTAGTTCGAGGATTTTCATTTGGCTTCCGATGGCAGGGTCGCTACATCTGTAGAATTTTCTGGCTCAGCCCCGATGCTCTGGAGCAATGCATCATACTGCTCTCGGTCGGTTTTTATTTTTAATAAAATCTGTTTTGCAGCCAGCTGCATTTCTGGAACTTCTATAGGAGATGCCCCTCGCTCAATGACACCGCATATCCGGTCAGAAAAATGCTGTTCACCATAAAAATGGCTCTACGTGATTTTTAGTGGAGAGAGGTTCAACTTTCCGCAGAAGAATAAAATGCTAATTCTATAATTTTCAAAATTCCTGAACCCTCGCGCATTCGACTTGATCGTTTGGA
>Ga0307990_1002242_pt1 | contig 15571 bp, 14 predicted proteins | sample EllFjometagen129_FD_203168 | JGI IMG/M metagenome (GOLD analysis project Ga0307990, IMG submission 203168) | Marine microbial communities from Ellis Fjord, Antarctic Ocean - #129 | ecosystem: Environmental > Aquatic > Marine > Unclassified | place: Southern Ocean | collected 2014-10-08
CTCGTTCCACCTTCAGGTGCAATGCGATGTCTGACTTGTTACAACCCTGCCACTGGCCGTTGGAAAGCTGTGTCCAATAATCACGCCCGTCAAAATAGACTTCGGTAACCGCTCCTCCAATTTGATCGGCCTGAAACTGACGTACAAACTTACCACCGAGAATCGCCGACCACGGAACAAACGCCTGACCACCCGTAAAACATTGCATCCCCGACTCACGAATGACCGCCGCCGTCAGATTGTCCGCCGAAGAATCCCAAAACCGAACACCCCGCACACCCACTTCAAACTCACCTTGCCACTGACCCGGATACTGTTTTTCGACTTCTGCAGCGATCAGCTCCATCGGGATAGACGGACCTAATTTTTTCCATGCGTAATTATGAGTGGATTCAATCGCCCACTGCATCATGAAGGGAGCCGGAATTACGTCGCTCGAAAGCTCAACCCAATCGGACCCCAGCTCATAGTATTTCGCCGGATCTTCAAATGCCTCATTGTCCAGACCGACCAGTATTTTTGAGAGTTTTAGTTTTTTCCGGACGTGCTTCAAAAGCTTCGCCGTCAGATCATTTTTATGCAGCGGAAAGGGTTCTTCTAATTTCCAAAGTAACCGGGCACCGCCTGAAAAGGTGCGGCAGATATACTGAGGTTTGAAATCACCACACCGCTCTAACACCGTGTCTTTCATGTGCTGATCGATCTGTCCGTCATAATCAACAACCAGCCAATGGAGAAATACCGCCGGATTATTTTTCGTATCAATTCGCACGGACGGAATCAATCCTTCCAACCCAGAGTAAAAGCAGTGCTCCACATCCGATTTATTCCATTCCATTTTGGGCGGTGCGGAAGAAGAAATAGTCCAGGGATCACATTCTGTTGCCAGAGAGGAAGAGAGGTTTTTGAGGGCTAAAAGCATGATGAATCCTTCGGATTAGTTATTGGTTATTTGAAATTGGTTAATTGGGGAAGACCGTGCGGAGCAGACAGGCTGGAAGCACTGTCCCACTTTGAACAACTGACAACATGACAACTCCTCTCTCTACTTCGTGTAGTGGTTAAAAATTCTGGCCTCGGCTGCGACGGGACAGCCAGATAGCCATGAGGGGGTTGTGGACATAACTTGTTCGACCTGTTCCCGTACTTCCTCCGCACGAGATTCAGGAACTTCCAAAATCACTTCGTCGTGAACGTGGAAGACGACGCGCCCGATGGGCGCGGGACAGAGGTCAGAGGACAGAGGACGGAGGTCAGCAGTGAGACCGAGGTCATGGCCCTCGGCTACAGGATTAAGAGCGCGATGAATCGCGAGGAGATGGAAGGCAAACAGATCCCGTGCTGTGGCCTGGACGAGATTTTCGCAAAGCAGACCGCCATACAGACTGCGATTCCGTCCGCCTCTTACTGTCTTTGCTGCGTAGTACCCACGAGGTGTTTTATGGACATCGAAATATATCAAACACCGCCCAGACGGCAGCTCGATGGAATAGTCGCCACCAGCACTCCGCTTGAACTCCCGATCCAGCCGTTTCCAGAGTCTGGATATTTTCAAGTTCTTCGACCGGAAGTCGGCCACCGTCTGTTTGGCTTCGGCAAAGGAAATCTCAATCCCACCCAGGTTCTTCGCCACCGACACAAATTTCTTCGGACCACACCCGTAACCCAGACCCAGCACACGGGCCTTGGCCATGGAACGCATGGAAGGATCGACCTCTTTTAGTGGGCGCGGATCGTCGTATCCCATTGTTGACCGGGCATGCGCTTCATAAATATCCACACCGCCACGAACGAGGGATAAAAATTCCACATCATCAATCAACCAGGCCAGAATACGGGGTTCGATCTGACAGAGGTCTGCAATGATGAAGACGTTTCCAAGGTCTGGAACAAAACATTTCCGAAGGTTGGCACCGAACAGTTCTCCTCTCGGCATGTTCTGAACATTGAAGCCCGCATCGCCTGACCATCTTCCCGGAACCGCACCAAAATATTTCATTCCGTACGGGAACCTGAAAGAGGTATCGGAGTGTTGGAGTGTGGGAGTATTGGAGTTGGGAACAGACCGTTTGCGGACTGTGTAGAAGCGGGAGAGCAGCATGTTGGTTCTACGAAATACCCGCATCGCATCCACCCAGGGATACTCTGCACCGTATTTGTTTTCCCATTCCTCGCAGGACGGTGAATCCATCGCCAGTGATGCCGGACAGGGAATCCCTGCCTCCCGACAGGCCAGCGCAAGCTGACGGTGTGACAACGGGGTGTCCTCTATGAAATCATCAACCCACGGCAAAAGCTGAACCGCATCGAACCGCTGTTTTTCCAAGGTCTGGATCGATTTTCCCAAGGTCTGTAAATCGACACCGATACCCGCCTGACCCCACTCAAAGGTTAAGGTCGCCAACTCTTGTTCATCTGCCGGCCAGAGAGGACTGAATTTTTCCCACAGCAGATAACATAGCCGCGCATCCTCCAGCGCGTATTTGAGCATGGCTTCATTTTCAAACAGTTCTCCTGTGGTCTGTCCGCACGCATTGGCACGGGTTGTTTTGTCCACCTCGATTCCAAGGAGCTGTTTGCAGGCACCCTTGAGCGACCTCGGCGCGTGAAGATACACGGCTAAAGAAGCAGTGCATCTCCAGCGCAGGTCGCGGTAGGAATGTTGGAATGTCGGAGTGATGGATTGTTGGGGAGACAGAGCAGGATCAAGCGCGCTCGGAGATCGCGCCCCACCTAATACAGCAGGAATGATTTTCAGATCCTGCAGACGATGGAAAACCAACGAATCAAACGCGGCATTATGGGCGACAAGGGTCGCGCCATTAAACATTTCCCAATGCTGAAAATCTTTCGGGTGTCCGATCCAACGGAACGGAGTTCCGGGTTGTAAGTTGTCAGTTGTTAGTTGTTGGGAAGAAAGACAAGGCAGGCTGGAAGCCTGCGGTACAGTTCCGCAAACGCTCATCAAATAGCAGTCGAATTTCGGATGATGGACGTACGACCACGCATCCATCTTTTTGAGGGAATAGTCGCGGTCGTAGTAGGTCTCGAAGTCCACGGCCAGAGTGGCCGGGGCAGAGGTCGGAGGACAGAGATCAGAGGACAGATTGGGCATAGGGGCTCCAGATAAAAGAGGACAGAGGACGGACGACTGAGGACGGCTTCCGGCCCGTAGGGCTTTACAGCCCTGAGGGAGGTCAGAAAGCCGAGGAGAGGCGCGCCCGGAAGAACAGAGGGAGTCAGTCCGAGCATCGTGCATCACAGATGACGCAATAGCTCACGATGCTTCGTACTGACCCCATAGCTCTCCCCTACAGCAGCGTGGTGATGAATTCGATGAACTCATCAGTGTGCTTTCCGTGCTGGCGCAGACGGGGAACAAACACGAGATTGGTTCCCAGTTTTTCCCGACGGATCTGAAGCGTCCATTTGCCTTTGTGCAGCTCCGGCAATCCGGTTTCCTTATTGCGAAGAGCAAAACGAGCAGAGGTATTGATCGCCTTGCCCGCTCGGCTGTAGGCCGAACCTTTCATGGTCCAGAGGGCCATCTCGTAGGCTTTGCCATCCGTTCCTTGAATCGAGAACTCCTCGGCCAGCTCTTCGGTCGGGGCTTCAATAAGGATCAGTGCGGTGAGCATCGGGCGCCACGGCGGCTTTTCATCGTTCCGCCAGTCCAACCATCCTCCGCGCTCTTGCACTTCCTCCAGAGTCTCTACAGTCTCCGGCATTTCATCGGAATCATAGGGGAGGCTTTCCTGAAACTGCTTTTTGGCATTCAGGATAGTGACGTTCAGCGGATCACTCCACACCTTCGGATCGGACGATGCCGGCAGAACAACGATATCCTTGTTCAACACGATGGCTCCGGGATCGAAATCCTCAGATAGCGGACCGACCGACTGGCAGATGTTAATTCTCGGGAGCCGAAAATCCTCTTCTCCAAAGTCACCGGCCAGCGCGCCAATAGCAGGTTGTTCGGTGTTGGGGGTTGTCAGTTCATGGTTATTGAGAGAAGAGCAAGCGGGGACGCTTGCGCTACTTTCCGGTGCAGATACGGGATCACAGACAGGAATGTCTGAGCCACTGGTTTTATCTTTTTTGAATGAGGTTGTTTTTGTGGTCATTGGTATTTCTCCTTTTGGTTTTAAGAGAGCGACCTCCAGGGTCGCCCTTACGGTTATCTTTCTTTTGCGAGGTAGGTGATGTCGGGATCGGTGATACAGAGCCCTTCAGCAGTGAGCTGCTGATTGAGACTGCGAATCGCGGCTGCGCCCTTCCCTCTGGGTTGGCTGTCTTTGACCGCTTTTCCCAAAGCCGTCACAGAAATCGAACAGGCCGGAAGAAACTCCTCTAACGGAACTGCAAAACTTTTCCGGACAATATCCCAGACCGCAGAGAGCTCTTTGATGACTCGCCGTCCGCTACGATGTTTCAGTTCGTAGCCGGGGATCTCTTCTCCGCCCCGCACCATCTCCAGCGCATGAGCTTTGATCGCGTCAGCCCACTCGATCAGCACCGGTGCCAGCTTCAGCGCCAGCGCCATCTGATCGGGCTGTGTGATTGCCTGCGGATCCAGTACCGCCGGAAGCTCCAGCGAGTCGGGCAGTTTTTCAACTACAGCCAACGCTTTGGATGCCAAGGCCGGACAACGAGCCTTCAATCCGCAGTATCGGCAATTGGTCGGGTGCGGACAATACGGGCTGTTTTTTTCCTCTGCTCGTTTGATTACAGTTTCCACACGGTGTTTCATTCGCTCATAATCTGCAGAACGAATGAACGTATGCTCCGTCCTCAAATCGCAACGCGGCTGAAGGAAAACCACCGTTACCGAATCGACCCCGAAGAGATCGAAACATCCAAGGGCATAAGCAAACCCTTGCAGGTTTTTTTCCGCATCATCGACCGGAATTCTTCCGAACTTGTAATCGATGAGTGTCACTGAATGAGCTCCCAACAGGATCACATCGGCAGTCCCGAAGGTCAGCCCGCAAACATCGACTAGTAATTCTGTGTAGCGAAGGCAACCCGGAATTTCTTCCTGGAGCTGATCGACTGCGATCATGCACTCTTTCACCTGGGCAATCTGTTCAGGATTAAGTCCATCCAGACGGCCCGTCTCGGCGGATTCGTGCATCTGAGTGCCTTCTTCGGCAGCCGCGGATGAGCCGGGCCTGTTAACCCAATGAGGGCATTGCTCTTTGCTCTTCAGTGAGCTGGGTCCGTGTTTAGCGTGTAAATTTGAGGTCATAACAAATCTCCTTAATTTTTACGGAACATGGAAATGAACCAGGCCTGTGCAACTCGCAGGTAGCAGCCTAAAAAACAGACCCAAACCGCATCGGATACCAGTTCATCTTTCACAACGGAGGTGATGATCAATGTCCAAAACAGCAACTCAAAAACAATGATTGCCAGTGCCAGCAGAATGCGGCGGGTGATGAGTTTGCCCGCAGTGCGGGTGAGGCTTTCTTTAACCTCATCAGTAATTTCTTTTTTCAGTTCGATTTTTTCGATGGTGTCCATAGGTTTCTCCAGTTATTCGTTATCGGTTATGAGTTCTCAGTTGATGAAAGGGACGGTGAGGGATCGACAGGCAAGATGCCTGCCCCACGTTGGTGGACCGCGTGCGCATGGCGCACAGAAATCGGAAGTCTGCGAACTGAGGTCAGACGGCTCACTCGGAGAGTTCGCCCCACCTTGAGAAGCTGAACATTGAAGATTGTTCATTGCCCTTCCTCCTCTTGCGCTTTGAGATCCTCGGAACGACGCTTGAGCAGGCGATGGATGTCACGAGCTGCGCCGAGCGCGTCGCCTGAAAAGAGGAATTGGACACCGTAAAAATATTCAAGTTCGGATAGCTGATGGAAGATGAAGGACGCACCGACCCTGCCACGGGTGAAGATCGAATAATCGAAGTACTCGATATCTGAGCGCTCCGCTTCAACGACGTAAAAGAGACGCGGGAAACCGGCGGCACGGGCACGGCGAATCTTCTTCAACTCGCGAATGTAGTTTTTCTGAATGGCCAGCGACTGGACCAAATCGGGTAACGACTTGCGCTCAACGGCAAAACTGTCCTGATCCCCTTCAAGAGAATAATCGAACGTGGAAATTGTTCCCCGGACAGTTGGGCAATTCTCGAATTCCAACGGAATTTGCTCGCGGGTGTCGATGCGGATCAGCATTGGGCACCGCCTTCGGCGTTGCCAGAGGTCAGAAGACGAAGGTCAGAGGACGGCGAGAGTTTAACCACTGATCCACACTGATTTCCACTGATGAAAGACTGTGCAGACGCAGGAGATTTTTTATCCGCAGATGCACGCTGATTGGCGCAGATGGAAGATGGATCGTCGATTCCAAATCGGAAGCCGAACACCTGAAATAATTCTGCAATGGCGCATTCATCTCCTTCATGGGCGAGATCGAGAAGTTGGCTAAAGCGGTTGTTACACATTGTGCACCGCCTTTCCATTGGCCAGAGCAACCACGTCGGAACGACGGAGACGGTAGGCGTTGGGATAGAGCTCCACCTTCTCAAGGCGACCAGCCTTCACAATTCGCCACAAGGTCGCCCTTGAACAAGGAATCAGCTCGCATGCCTGACCCATCGTCAACAGAAGCGGCTCATTAGAAAGGGAACAACTCTGGGCGTCACCCCTATCTTCTAAGATTTTCAGAGCCTGTGCTTTGGCGTCGACCGTTGCCGTGAATACCGCTTGGATCAACCGGTCGTTTGTTATCGGAGCCTTATCAACCCCATAGATGAACTCGTATTCGTGCCCGAGATCGGCTTGAGCACATTTGTCACCATCGTCTGCGAGGGTAAGCAACTGCCAGAACCGCTCGTCCAAACTCATATTTCGTTTTTTCTTCATTTTGATCCTCCATAGCCCAGTCGTTTTCAAATCGTTACAGACTTGAAATAAAGCGAGTACCGTTCCGGTTGGTTTTGGAGGGCAAAAAAAAGAGCCTAACCCGATTGGGGATAGGCGCTTACAAAAAAAGCCGCTCAGGAAGAGCGGCCAATTAATTCACCGCAACAGGGGCGGCGGTTGATTTCAGTGGTTAATTCTAATTGGTTCTTTTCCGTCCAGGGCCAGCTATAGGGAGTAGCAGCTTAAGACGGTCGTCGGACCGAAGATTTTGGAGGTTCTCCTGAATCCAATTGGTCGACTTTATGATGTCAGGCTTGGCTGCAATCTGGGGATTACTCAGCCCTTGAGCGCAATATAAGCAAACCAGAAGAAGCTCTCCTTCGATACCCTTTTCATCAAGGATGCGCTTAAGTTCCGAGTCCTCCGGCGAGCCCGGTTTCTCCCAAAGCCATGCCTTCTGCACGGAGCTTCGCAAACTATCAAGGAAAGCCTTTCCCGGCTCTTTAGGGCGTTGCCGTAGGCTCAACATATCGCGGGGTGCTACCAATTCCGACCTTTTCTTCTCGTCTAGGGTTTTATAGGTCTCCAGCCAGTCCTTCATCCAGCCAAAGGCTTCGCCCATCGTCGCGAGTTGCCCATCTGAACGGGAAAAATCTGATGACTCTTTATAAAGCGCATCATTTAATATTTGAACACAAAACAGCCGCCCAGTGTCGCCGGTCAGTTCTGGCAAATCGCTGATCCTGATTGACAGAGGACCTTCAGAGTCCCCGTCATCGCCCATCAGGCCAAGCATCAGAGCACAAAGCTCAACTGCGCCATCGGGACTGCCAACACCACAACAATTTTCCGCACAATGCGATTCGAGAGCAGCTAACGCAAAGGATGCGAATCTGGCCCAAGAATCCGCCTCTGCGCCCATGATCGAAAAATCGTCAAGTACATACTCACCTGACGAATACGAGAACTGCCAGTTAGCGCAAAGATTCTTAAGATCTCGCATATTCTTCGGGTATTTCTGTACGAACAACGCACAGAGCGTGCGCCAAGAGATACCCGTAAACGTCCGTCCATCACCCAAAAAATGTGGATGACTAAGCAACCATGGGATGTCGCCCAGGCGCTGTTGTAACGGCGGCAATGAGACTTCAAATTGGAATCGCGGCGGCAGATCCTGGAGCAGTGCGTCCTCTACGTTTTCATTCGTAGCCGCAAAGATGCGCGTGACGACCTTCGTGTCTCGATCAGCACCTACGGGGCGCAATTCGAAAGAATCCAAAAACCGCAAGAGTTTCTGCTGCGATGCCTTCTCCAGCCCGCCGATTTCATCCAGGAAAACGGCACCGCCAGCATTGGTTTTTAAAAGCCCAAGACGCAAATCATTCGCACCGGTGAACGCACCCTTCACATGACCAAACAATTCCGAATCCGCAATTTCCGGAGGCATTGATGCGCAGTTTACTGTTCCCCACTTCTTATCAGAAATTTGTGCCAAATCTCTTATATACCGGGCGAGTGAATCCTTACCGGTCCCCGTTTCGCCCGTAATAAGGACATGCGCCTTCATATTTTTGGCTACCCGTTTAAGCTGCTCGATTGTAACAGAACCATGTCGTCCGATCATTTCGTTCGGCAAAAGGAATTTCTCACCATCCACACAGATCACGCGCTCCACAACATGTCCCGAATCCATTGGCAGCTTCCTTCCTACCTTTATCGACGTTTCCGACTGCGCGGCGACACCCTCACCCGTTGTCTTACTTTCCCGATCTGCGGCAGGCTTCTTGTCACTGTCCCCTAGCATCCGTTTCACATGCCCAGACATTCGCTTCCTGTAGTCCTGCGCCCGTTGGATCGCTGTATCCACGCTCGGTCGAAACATTTCAACAAAAACCCCTCCGGCAGATTTTTTCTCCGGTTCATATGTTTTCTTGCCGTGAACATAATATTGGACCGTACTCAAAAACTCTTCAGCCTCTGGCCCTACGCCATCCCACTCCTCGTCTGCGATTGTGCCGGGGTACAGATCAGGGAAAGCGGGTTCGAATTTTGACGGGAAATCCGAAAGTTCCGGAGCATTCGCCAAAAGATTGCCAAGAGTCTCAGTCACCCATAGGTAAGAGGAGTTCAACTCCATATCAAGCTGGGTTCCCCAACTCGCCATCGACACGACGGACTCCAACATCTTGTAATATGCCTGCGCCAACAGCATGAGAAGAATCGGGAATACGTTCCGCCGCTCCTCGGTTGGCATTTCCGGGATTGTTCCCTCTTCGCTTGGCTTTTCTGAATCACTACCCATCTCATCCTTCGCGTCAATCTCGGGTCTAGTCTTGCAAAACTGTCTGCATAGTTGCAAATTCAAATATATTAAACAAGCATCTCAGCGAAGAAGAGCCAACTTTCGGGAGTAATCATGGAACATGAAAGAGCCGCACAAGAGATAAAAGCACCCGACAATATAGAGGCGTCATTTGACACATTCAAAGTCCTCGCGGACAGCATCACGGCGACCACCCCGACCGATGCCATAGAAGGCATCATCAAACCTATACTCACCAACGTCCTCGAATGGCAAGCTGAGGAACTGACGCCCTGCAGCACTGTAACGGCCCCGCATCGTTGCATACGCCTCTGTATCGAAGGCGGATCTCGCGTCGCCGTCATCATCCAGGGCGAATCTCTAGGCGTTACCGGCCGGAACGTCGATCGTCCTTACCGGCTCGACGGTCCCGTCCTCGCCACACCAGAAGCCACGAAGGCTATCCACCAAGCTTGTCTGGTCTGCGGTCTAAAGAACTGTGAACTCGCCGCCGTCACGACCGGCACCGAATGGATCCTCTTCCGAGGCAACCGAATTGGCGACGGCAAAGACACCCTTGAAGGTGTTGCATTCGTTTTCTCTGATCTTGAAGCCATCAAACAGTACTTCAAATTGTTCTATGACCTTCTTGCGCGCGGCCCCGTGACAGAACTTCTCTACCGCGCCCACTTTCAGGAGGCCGAAGGGCAACCGATCCGTGCCCGCGCATTTGGTCGCGTGTTGCGCACACCAAGCCAACTCCGACTCCTCGATCGCGGTAAGCTCGCAGCCGACCTTGACCGCGTGATGGATTCCTTTTTTAAGCGCCTTGTAGGTGACAAGGACCCTGAAATGCTACAAAAATGCTTCGTCGTCACCAAGGAAAGCAAAATTGCCCAGGAGACGATCGCCCGAATCTCCGAGGAACTCGTCGGTCGCGTCAGGACCCTCGACACCCGCACCGCGGATAAGTTGGGCGAACTCATTCATAAGGTCCAGATGACACACAACAACGAGTTCGTCCTCCTCGTCGGAACCAAAGGAGCAGGCAAATCAACCTTCATCGAACGGTTTTTTGCCAGCGTCCTCGACCCCTCAATCCGTGAAGAGTGCATCCTTGTCCCTATAGACATGAAGAAGTGCTCTGGTTCAGAACACCGCGTCATCGAATGGCTCGACGATACGTTACTCGAAAAGATGGAACGGGCCATATACGAGAACTCCGAACCCGACTACGATGAATTACGCGGCATGTTTTTTGACGAGTACCGCCGCTGGAGAAAAGGCACCTATAAGCACCTCTATGACACCAATAAAGAAAAGTTCCATATTGAGTTCGGGCGACACCTCGAGCGCAAGAGGAGAGATAAGCCACATGATTACATCTGTCGGCTTATGCAGCATATTGTCACCGTCCGCAAGAAGGCCCCCTGCCTAATCTTCGACAATGCTGACCATTTTCCAATCGAGTTCCAGGAGCGAGTCTATCAATATGCGCAGTCGCTCTATGCGGGCACCACATGCCTCGTCATCATGCCGATCACAGACAAAACAAGCTGGCAACTCTCGCGCCAAGGATCCTTACAGTCTTTCGAATCTGTCGTTTCGCTTTTCTTGCCAACCCCCTCGCCAAAGAAGGTGTTAGAACAGCGAATCAAATATCTTGAGAAAAAGTCAACCGACGAGGACGAGGAACGAGGCAGAGGGTACTTTCTGGGACAGGGAATCCAACTTGAACTTACGCAACTGAAAGCCTTCACCCGTCGCCTTCAACAAGTTTTCATTGAAACCGGCCGTACGTCACTTTGGGTCGGCAGTCTTTCAAACCACGACATCCGCCGCAGCCTCGAACTCACTCGGGCGATCATGGCGTCCCCGTACATCAAGGTCGACGAACTCCTGACCCTCTACATCACAAAAAACGCCGCGATGATCCCTGAATACGACATCCAACGGGCAATCATTCGCGGCAATTACAACTTCTATCCCGTCGACAGCAACCAATTCGTTCAGAACATTTACTCACTCCGCACGGAAATCGGGACATCCCCACTCCTCGGCCTGCGCATTCTCACCGCGCTGTTCGACGCTTACCACCGCGAAGTTCAGGGCGCAGAAGCATTCGTTGCCGTCTCACAAATCTTCGACTACTTCCAGGCAACGACCATTGAGCACCGCGTTGTCTCCCTCTGGCTCGATGCCATGTTGAAAACCGGTCTCTGCCTCAGCTACGACCCGACCCATACGAGTATCGAACAGGTGCAAAAGATCGAAATTTCCCCAGCCGGACGCCAGCATCTTCTTTGGGGTTCGAGTGACGAAAACTATATTGGCTCGATGATGGAAGTCACCCCGATCAATGATCAGGCTACTTACGACACGATCAAGAACGCCCCGCGAGACAGCAAGGCCATCGAGTGGGTCATGAAGACCACCGCCTTTGCCCAATACCTCCTCGACGAGGACAAATTTTACGTCCAGATTCCCGATCACGAATCCTATAAAGGACAACATCGACTAACCAATTTGCTGGAAAAAGCGAAACAACGCATCGATAGAAAACGGGAATCTATACTGCGACAAAACGAGGCCTATCACCGCCAGCGCCGGAACAACCACCGTAAAGCTTAACAGAAGCTTTTCCGATTAAATCCCGCTCACGAATCTGGGCCACAAATTAATGCTCTACTGCTAAAAATCGTTGGCTTTGACAATCCACGAACCTTTGACCTGCCGGATCGGTTGGGTGTCGTCGTCAAATTTAACCCAGTACATATCCACATCAGGCTCATCGGGATAACGCGACAAGGCCCCGACACCGGCATTGTGGTCAATACTCCCGGCATATCCGTGACCCCGGACAGCTCCAGCATCATCGATGAGTCGCACTTGTGCCACTTTTCCCGCCATTCATCTTTTTTCGTATGTACAACTTCCTACCCGTCATCAATGTAGATTAGTTATTGCCGGGCAGAGGAAGGTGTGCGAACTCGGTATCGAGCAGAAGGAGTCGCATTTTGCTTAACAGCTTTTGCTTGCAGACCTCGTCAAAATGCCAGACGAACGATTCCAAAATTTTGACGTCTGCGGAATCCTTAAACACAAAATGCCCCTCGACAGAGGCGGTTGCTTCCATCAAAAGAAGGTCTTTTTCAGGATCTGGTTTTCCATTCGTGCTACTGAACGCCTTCATGGTCAAGCTGGCCTTCCAACAAACCGAACCAGCCGGTTCACAGAGGCAGTCTTTGCGGTTATCCTCGAAGTTAAAATTCACTAATCCTTTGCCCCCTTTGGGCTGTGGATTATGTGCGGTGAATTGCTGAGCGGTGACCAGCAGCTTTTTTGTAAAAATCTTAGGCTTAGTATTCACGGAGTTGCTCCTCAAGCCGATAGTCGCCACCCCGTCGCATGGCATTAAAATCGAGCGGTTCAGTCATCGTGGCTTCAATATGAATATGCTGGTCGTTATGGTGGTGCACCTCGCGACCGGCCAGCTTCTCAGCAACCGCCTGCGACACAAAGTCATTTAGCGTTGTCTCCTGAAGTACGGCCGCAAGCGCGGCAGCCTTATGGCGCTCGGGGGTCATACGGACATTGAATGTTCCTTTGAATGATTTATCGGGATCTTTGCCGATTTCGATGCAGGTTTGAAGATAGTCATCAACTGATTCTTTAAAGGCGGCTTCGAGTCCGAGAGGGGTCTCTGCCTCGTAAGTAACCAAATCATTGATATAAAGGATTTTCCCATGCAGGCATCCGTCCTCAAAACTGCACTCGACTGAGCCAATATAGCCATTGTATTGAAGTGGTTTCATTTTAGCTCTCCATACTCCTTTAAATGACCCAGCACCTGTTTAAGAACGTATTTTTTGACGATCTTCCCGGGATGTGGTTCATGCAAAATAATAACTCGCCCGTCTTTTACAAACTTCCGGCGTGAACCGGCCCCCTTCAGCACCTCGTATCCGAACCCATTCAATAGGGAGCAAAGGTCTTTCCACGTAAAATCCGAAGGAATCGCCGTGAACCGCTCTCTCAGTTTTTCCTTACGACCCATAGTTCTACCCTACTCTCCGCCACCCCTGCAACTGAATTCCAGTTGCAAGATGATTTCTTCATATTTTCCGATTATTACAGATCACGATTCAACGGCCCCTCGCCGACAGATGCCACAATGCGGTTCTTCAGGATTTCAACAAACGGCTGACCACTCGCTTTAAGCTCCCCGTCTTTCTCTTCCCAGAAAATGGTGTTGATTTGCTGGATGTCAAAATGCCGACGGTTCTTTGAATCATCATCATTTCGGCAAGTCAAAATAACATCCTTACCTCTGCCTTTGGCGTACCCAGCTTCAAAATACACGCCGCCGCGAGAGCCTCCTTTTACAGAACCATCCTTATCCTGACTCTCAGGAACACAGGTAAAATCGGCAATTACAAACCGGGCATCGTTGATCAAACTTATGACCTTATCCATGATATAGTCATTGTGTTCCACTTCATCGACCGTCAGGCATTCAGCACGATACCCCGCTAGGGCCACCGCTTTTTTCACCTCGCATTTAAATGCGTCTAACGAATCATCAAACCACATCGCAACAAATGCGGTTGACGACTCGTCACCGCGCAATGCCTCAATACGCTTCCATCCTTGATCTGTAATCAGGTAATGGGATCCGTCCGGATGCAGTAGTCCGGCCTCACAAAACATTCGAATCGAGGAGAGTTGAGCCCGATTAACATCCGGATCATACAACGCATACGCCCACGGCCTTATATGACCGTTTGCAGCATCCGTTTCAAATTTGAAGGTTTTACCCGGGGCGGGATATAAAAAGGACAGGTTGAGCAAAACCTCATCAACAAAGCGACTTCCGGATGGCCAATTACTCAGGAACGAAACTTTATCAACCGGATCAAAACAAAGCCCCTTTGTTTTCAGGGGCACCGTATCCAGAAGACAAATCCGCCCCAAACCTCGCAACTTGCGGATCTGCAAAAGCACTCTGATTTTAGAGCGCTGTTCATCTGTCAATTTGGATACCATTCGCGGCGAATATTCAAACTCACCGCACACACTGCATTTCACATAGCTGACATTGGGGGCGGACGCCCTAATTCCATGATCCGCTTTTTCCTCCCCGCAAAATGGACAAGCTTTATCCATCCGTAACCCCCACCTGCACCTGGCCGTTCATCAGCATCGGCAGCAAAAAGTCCCGCAGGCTCGTTAGTTTCTGGTTTTCAAAAAGAAGCTTTTGTTTTTTTGCCTGTATAGGCGTCGCTAGAGCATTGAATTTCCTCAAAACCTCAAAATCAGGAACAACCGACCAATACGCGTTGATAAAGGAATCAAACAACAAGTTTTTGATCCCACTGGTTTTTCCCTCCCAGCCAAACAAAATTTTGTGGTCATAAATCGATGACCATAAATTAGAAAAATAGAAGACAAGCTCCGGGTTGCTTAACGAAAAGGCCCGGCAGAAATTTGAGCAAATTACTGGGCTATCAAATCTCGATAAAACATCATCACAAATGAACGCTAAACGGCCTGTAGATTGAACGGGACTTCCTCCCGATATTTCGACGATGAAGTCATTTTGTTTCAAAAGCTTATGGCAGTTTTTCTTTAGGATGAACCGAGTAGGTGGCTTTAAAGAACCCTTGCCGTTCAACCCATTCAAATCAGCCCCGCGCATGCAAAAAACCTGTTCCGTATAATTTCCCTGCGCACTCTCCTTGCCCCAGTCTCCACTTTTGTCAGAAGCAATGAGACCGGCCAAACTGTCAATACCCCACCCATCGGGGATGTCGCGTTTTAGGGTTTCGTTGTAGACCATTTTTCCGCCGGAGGATTTGTAGGGCTGGCCGTTGGCGTCGGGGAAGTCGAACTGAACGAACCAGTAGTCGTAGAGCGTTTTGGCCATCGCCTCCAGCTCTGCATTGATCCGGTTGTTCAATTCGATTTTTACGTCGAGCGCGGATAGGACGGCGGCGATCTTTTTTTGCTCCTTAACTGTCTCGGGAAGCCATAACGGCAGGGCGTTAAGTATTTTTTGATTCAATGAGGGCATAATAGAGCCAGAGCTGTTTTTAAGCAGCCAATGACCGATTGTTGGAATGCGGAATTGATAGCTGACAAACAAACTATTTATTGAATCACATAGCCGTAGCCGAATTCCATCAGAGCCAAGAAACCAGTCCGATTGTTTATCCGTCACTATTGAGTTGCGGTCGATAGCGCCCTTTCTGCCAAAAACGATATCTCCTGATTTTAAAATGAACTGTGGAAGTCGACTTGTTACTGACTCTGGAACTTTTGGGGTATGATCTGAAATCTTAATGTAACCACGCTGAATCTCGCCAACAGAAATCACAGGAACGCCATTCTCTGA
>Ga0307990_1002243_pt1 | contig 15570 bp, 12 predicted proteins | sample EllFjometagen129_FD_203168 | JGI IMG/M metagenome (GOLD analysis project Ga0307990, IMG submission 203168) | Marine microbial communities from Ellis Fjord, Antarctic Ocean - #129 | ecosystem: Environmental > Aquatic > Marine > Unclassified | place: Southern Ocean | collected 2014-10-08
TGAGGGTTTTATCCCGCCTATTTGACAGCAAATGGATATGCCGTGCTACCAATTCTTTTCCCGTGCCGTTTTCGCCCGTGATCAGAACGCGACCGTCCGAAGGCGCCGCTCTTTCAATCTGATCCCGAACCATTTGAATGGCCGTACTCGATCCGAGGATTTCATACTCGGCTTGAATTTGCTCACGGAGTCTTTTATTTTCCGAGCGCAGAGTCACCATATTCATAACATTTTGCGTGGTCAGTAATATCTCGTCGAGAGACAGCGGCTTTTCAAAAAAGTCCGTGGCGCCGAGTTTCGTGGCCTTAACGGCTGTGTCGATGCTCCCGTGCCCGCTGATCATGATGACGGCGATGTCGCTGTGTTTCTCCTTGATGCGCGAAAGCACTTCCAGCCCGTCCATGCCGGGCATCCAGATATCAAGCAGGACCAGATCCGGAGGATCTGCGTCGATCATTTTCAAAGCCGCCGATCCGTTTTCAGCGCTTTTGACGTTAAACCCCTCATCCTCCAAAACACCGGCCAGTGTTTTTCGGATATCAAGCTCGTCATCGACTATGAGGATATGGCGATTCATAGGCCTTTATACTCCTGATTGGCTTTCATCATTTTCATCACCTTCCACAAGCTTTGCTTCGACGAGGGTGGATATTGGAAAACACAAGACGACCATCGTACCGCTGGGGGTCATTTCCTTTATGTCGATCCGACCGCCGTGGTCGGCCATGATCTGGTGAACGATGGCCAGTCCCAAGCCCGTCCCCATTTTTTTTGTAGAGAAATATGGCTCGAACAACCGCCGTTTATAGGCCGCCGGCAGACCCGCCCCGTCATCGGACAATTGAACGACAACCTCGCCCGCCCCTGCATCCCGTCTCGTTTTTATCCTGATATTGCCGGGGCCGGTGATGGCGTCCACGGCGTTGTCCAGGATATTGATAAGAGCGCGCTTGATCTGAGCACGGTCGATGTTGAGCAATGGGATCTCCGGGTCCGGTTCGATATGAAAATCGATCTTCGGATGGGCTTCGGAATACAGAAGCGAGGTTTCGGTGATAATGTCGTTGATCTGACCGGGTCGCAGGTCGATTTCCGCGAGCCGGGCGAAATTGGAGAACTCCTGCACCATCGACTTCATCTCGCCGACCTGGCGGATAATCGTGGCGGTGGATTCAAAGAAGGTCGAATCACCCTCTTCCTTGAAATGATCGCCGTATCGCTTCCGCAATCTCTGCGCCGCGAGTTGAATGGGCGTGAGAGGATTCTTAATCTCGTGGGCAATGCGTTGCGCGATCTCGCGCCAGGCCGCCACCCGTTTGGCCTTAATCAACTCGGTGAGATCGTCGAGCACCATGACGGCGCCGGCGTCTCTTTCATCCGAGCTTTCGGACAGAACCGTAATTCGGGTCAGCAGGGTGCGGGTTTCGCCTCTGATCGAAACTTCCGCCTCCTGTTCCACGAAACTGCCTCCACGCAACCGGAGGCTTTTTGCAAAATCCTCAGCCTGCGCCTGAGTCAACAACTTTTGGAAAGCATCGGTGAAGTGTTTGCCCAGGACGCTTTCGTCCAGGGCGAGGATTTTCCTGGCGCTTTTGTTGATCGTCGATATGCGATCGTCGGCGCTGAAGCTGATGACGCCGGCGGAAATATTGCTGAGGACCGTTTCAATGTACCGCCGTCTTTGATCGAGCTCCAGATTCTTGTCGTTCAAGTCCTGCGCCGATTGCTCCACCTGCCCCCGGCTGCGCCTGAGATCCTCAATCATTCGATTGAAGGAGTCCGTCAACCGGCCCATTTCATCTTTCGAACGCCACTCAATGCGGGCGTTAAGATCGCCGGCGGCAACGCGCTCGGTGGCGTCCGCCATCTTCTGAATGGGAACGGCGATGCCACGGGCCAGAAAAAACCCAAACCAGGTCGCCGCGAAAAAGATGAAAATGGAAATCAAGGCGAAGATAACCAGATAGCTTATGAGAGCCGGCCTTTTGAAAAGCATCAATTGCCGATAATCATCATAGGTTTTTCGGATGGACGACATCCTCTTGAGCACGCTGTTGGGGACCAAATAACTGACCACAACGGCGGCGACGGCTTCAGTCCCCGCAAAAACGGGAGCAGCGCCCCGAACGATCTCGCCGTGCTCCGTCAGCATGATTTCGGAATTGAATTTGTTGTCAGCGACGCTGCTCAGGAACTTGCGCCCGGCGTCGTCGCGGGTTGTTCCGGCGTATTTCCCGCCTGTGGAAAAAATTGTCTTGACATTATCGAGCCAAACGACTTCCAGGGCGTCGAAGTTATGTTCGCGTTGTTTGGCGGCCAGGATTTCGTTTGTCGATTCGCTATGAAGGCTCTTGAGGATTGATTCTTTGCTGAATGTCGATTTTTTGCCTGAAGCTTTTCCCTGATCGGCGTCGGCGTCTTTTTGAACAGCGGAAATTTCATTGGAAGCCGGAAGAGTTGCGTGCGATAGAGAGTCGGCCAGATTCAACGCAATATGCGTAGAGTTTTTCCGGTATATCAAATAGTAGGACTGCGCGACCTCCAGGGTTTCCTTCAGGCTTTGCTCGATCTGCACGGAAAACCAGTTGTCGATGGAGCGCGTAACGAAAGTCATCGCCGCGTAAAACATGATGATTGTCGGAAGTAGAGCGAAGCCGCTGAATGCCACGATGAGCTTGGTGCGCAGGCCCGCCCCCAGGGTTTTGCGACGGCGTTCAAAAAACAGCTTTGCCAGATTCCGGAGTATCAGAAAGAGCAAAATGCAAATCAGGATCAGATTCAGATTTATCAGCCCGAAGAACATGATGTTGTGCGAGATGGGAAAGTTTCCCTGCGTTGGCAGCGCGTAACGCTCGATCACGAATAAGGTCAAAATTCCCAGGATGATCAGGATAGTCCAGATAAACTCGCCGCGACGGCGACGCCTGGCCAATTCCCGTTCCACGTCAGGACTTATGCCATTGGATTCACTCACGGCGTCATGCCTTTGCCTGGATGGGCGTCGGGGGACGGCGCCGGCAGATTGATCCGCATCCATGGCGTCTCAAAACGCCACAAAGATGAAAGAAAGGACTGGAAAAAGAAGTTGAAGAGCTTGGAAATGGCAGGGGGAAGCTCCACTTTTTCCATCTGCGCGCGGATCATCAGGTAATAGCCCTCGCCGGAAGAAGGCGCTATGGGGACGTGAATCCCGATGCTGTCAAAAATGGTCATAATCGCCCTGGCTTCCGAGAGGGTTTTGGCTGTTGTCACCGAATCCTTTTCTCCTAAAAAGATCGAAAAACTTTGACGGATGCTGTCATAACGAACCGTCCGCACAATCTGAAAGGCGTGAATCGTTTCATCCGCAAGAACTGAAACATCGTGCTGAATTTTGAAAAAATATGTGAAGGTCGTCGGAATCCCCGCCAGAATCGCCCTTTCCATATCTTCGGTGAAAGCGCCTTTGAGCGAGAAACTGACAAGGTAGGCTCTTCCGTCAAATTCGACCGCGGAAACCTGGATACTGGCGCGCTTCTTCGCCTCGACTTGTTGCGCAAGCCCGAACAGCGCCGCCATCGCCAGCGCGAAGGCAAAAAACGCCGGACTGAATTTTTTTATTCTCATCACACGCATGTTGTCATTTTCATGAGCCTCGCTTTGAGACGACAAAATGTAGCCCTTTGCGGGGCTGATTGCGACAACCCCTCGACTATGGGAACAGGAAATGTCGCTCTGGCACAAATGAGTGAACTCTAATCACTGATCGCCAAGCTAACCCAGCGCGTCGATCTCTTTGGCGATGGCCTCGAAAACCTGGGCACCGCGCGAGTTCGGCGCGTATTCCCAAACGGTTTTTCCGTAACTTTGCGCCTCATCCACGATCACGTTGTATCCCAGAACGTTTTTCGAAAGTTTGTCGCCGAAGAAATCCGACAGTTTTTGCAAAATCGCGTTGGCTAGGCGCGTGTTGCGATACAGCACCGGAAGAACAAGGCTGATTTGCAGTGCGCGGTTGCCGAGATTTTTCTTGACTGCGCCAACGGTCTCAACGATCTCCGCGCATCCGTCAAGAGCCAGATAGGTCAGATTGACGGGAATAATGATCTCGCCGGCCCCCAGCATAATATTGATCGTAATAAGACCCATCGAAGGAGGCGCATCAAAAATCAGATAATCATAACCGCGCAGACCCCGCAACTTATCCCGGAGCCTGGCGTTGCGGTTTTCGTCGTCGGCAACCTGCGTGGGAAAGTCGGTCAGCGTTTTGTTGGAAACGATGATGTCCAGATTTTCAATGCGCGTGGGCATGGCGGCGTCGGCGACTTTTACATTCGGATCCATCAGCAGTTCCAGCGTTGTCACTTTCGCGGATTTGACATCGATCCCCAGGCTCTTGCCCGATTGTCCCTGCGGGTCAAAGTCGATAAGCAGGACGCGCTTGCCCCCGCGCGCCGCGAAATACGAGGCGATGTTGACCGAAAGAGTCGTTTTACAACTGCCGCCTTTTTCGTTGACGAAAGCGATTTTCCGCATGGTCTTTATCCGTTTATCCGTTTTATAAAAACAAGGCGCACATTATTGTCATTCCGACCGAAACGAAGCGAAGTGGAGGAATCCCTTTGTCCGTGCGGCAGCGTGATGGCAATGCTCAAAATGACAACGCGGGTTCCCCTTAAAAATAGCGTTTCCCCAAGCAGTTCTATTCCCGGCCCTTTGTTGCCAGCTTCTCGACACGCATCACCAGTTCATCTATTCGCTTTTCCAGTCTCAAAACATTTTTATTCAAGCCCATGGCCCGATCGGCCAGCCTGTCGAAATCGGTCTTGCTCGGAACCCCCGCAAGCCCCATGAAAATGGCCACGTCGCGATTCATGCGCTCCTTCGTGCTGAAAGCGCGTCTCAAGGCGACGCCCAGCGCGTTTCCAAAGCGGGGATTCGTAAGAAATTCGTGGGCGATGTCCTCTAAAACATCATCCTTCATTTTCGTCAGCCGCTTGATCGGCGATTGCTCGTTCGGCATGGTGAATCAAAGCCCCTTTCAATAACCGGCAAGACTTCATATTCATACATTAAAATCTGATGTCAAGAAACCGTAGCCTCCTAAAGTCCGCGACAAAAAATGGTTTTTTTAAATTCATTGGAAAACAGCGACAAATCCGTGGCATGGCCTTTTAGAAAACCCTGAGCAAAAAGACAAAGAAGAATCCCCTGCGAAGTTTGGCGGCTTTAAATATACTCGCCCTTGACACCCCATTCTCCTAAATATATAAGTTGGTTTCGTGTGACGGACGTGCACGCGGGAATAGCTCAGTGGTAGAGCATCGCCTTGCCAAGGCGAGGGTCGCGGGTCCGACTCCCGTTTCCCGCTTAGAGAAAACCCCCGGAATCATTGATGATTTCGGGGGTTTTGCTTTGTCTGTAGCGGCAGTAGCGTATCCCATAAATCGAATAGACGGCAACGGCTCCGAGCGATGGCCTTGGACGATTGACGAAGCGGCGGCTTTCCTTCCATAACTGAACGGCCTATAATGGCGGCAGCTTAAGCAAATCAAAAACTAGGAGCGGGATTATGAATATCTGGAAAAGTGCCATTCTTATCTCATTGCTTTCAATATTGGGCTTGTGTTTTACGCTTGCCACAGCCTGTGGCTGCGGCGACGATGACGACGACGGTCAGAGCAGCGATGACGATGATACCGATGAAGCTGACGACGACGATGCGAACGACGACGCGGATGATGATGTGATCTGGGATGACGATGTGGACGACGACGCGGATGACGACGACATTGACGATGACGATGAATACGAACCGCTGGAATGCGACAGCGATGTTTGTAACGACCCAAATACTGGCCTGACGTGGCAGAATCCTCCTTTTGACGGTGTGAAGAATTGGGCGAACGCAAAAACTTACTGTAACGACTTGTCACTTGGCGGACACGACGACTGGCGCCTACCTTCCATCTCCGAGCTACGCAGTCTGATTCGCGGCTGCGACGCTACGGAGACTGGCGGTTCGTGCGGGGTGACGGATGAGTGCCTGGATTCAACTTGTTGGAACGAGGATTCCTGTTCCGAATGTTCAGGCGGCGAAGGCCCTGCCGATGGCTGCTATTGGCCGTCAGAGTTGAATGGTGAACATTCATGGTATTGGTCTTCCTCTGGTGTCGCGGACTACGACTACCTCGCGTGGCGCATCTATTTCGACAACGCCTACATCTACCGCAACGGTGTCGCCCTCGACAGCTATGTGCGATGTGTCCGTTAGCCGAACGTGAATATTTGGTAATTCGGTGATTTGGTTCTTTGGTCCGGCTTGGCCTGCTATCCGGCGCATTCAAGAGAATGAGGCGGTGAACCCTTCCACGAATCGAATATAAGGCGACGCCCCCGGGCAATGGCCTGGATGATGAACCAGGGATGAACGCAACGGCGCTTTCTTGCGAATATCGAACCTGATATAATGGCGACAGCTTAAGCAAGTCAAAAACTGGGAGCGGGATTATGAATATCTGGAAAAGTGCCTTTCTTATCTCATTGCTTTCAATATTGGGCTTGTGTTTTACGCTTGCCACAGCCTGCGGCTGCGGCGACGATGACGACGACTCCAGCGGCGATGACGACTCCAGCGGCGATGACGACGTGGACGACGACGTGGATGACGACGTGGATGACGATACGGTAGAAACAGAACTGATTCTTGATGATGGAGGTGCTAGTTACGGCTTTCTTGGAAATGAAGCACTTGTCCAAGGGTTCAATATTCCTGTCCACCCAGCGAAGCTCGTTAGTTTCGATTATTATATACATACAGCCTCTTCGAACAAAATGCGAATTGTGGCTTATTACAATGATGGAACAAAGGGCTATCCACCAAATACTCCTGTTTACAGGTCCATTCCGTATTTGTTGGGACAATCAACTGGCTGGCATACTTTCGATTTATCAAGTGTGCCTGCCCTGCAGAATCCTCTTGTCAGTGGCCAGTTATGGCTTGGATTTGAATGCGATGTGGCTTACCAGCAAGGACCGTACATCGGGTTCGACGAACAAGGAACGCCTGATGATGATGCTTGGTCTTGGGTGGACAATGCGTGGCTGAATTTGAAAAATGTAGCCTCCTTTCTCGGCGTTATTATGATCCGACCGACAATAAGCCATGCAAACTGAATCTGTCTTGTGTGAACGCCGGTTGAAAAGTGAACCCATCGCACTTTTCCATGCTTCTAGGCTGACGGGCTTGAGTTCACCATCGCGCACCTTTATCATCGCGTCGTACAAATCTTTGGACTGTGAACACGCCGGTTGAAAAGCGAAGCGTTTTCCGGCGCTTAAATTTGTGAAGCACCCTGATACATTTCCCGTTTGCTTTGCGTGTAATGAAAAGGTATGTCCGAAAGACCGCGCTCCTAGACCGGTTTATCAAAACGCCTCGACCATGACAGGGTGAGGGTGCGATGCGGTGTGCGCCCAAGCGGCCTTGCTGATCCATTGGAACTCCTTGATTTTCCCCCGCGACTGAACCATCATTGCGTTCGTAAAATTCGGTAAATTCTGGATGGTGAAATATGAAAAGAGCAAGCCTTCTCGCAATCGTATCTTTGGCGTGCGTGGCGATAATTATTTCTATTACCCTTGCCCACGCCGCGCCCTTCACCGTCAAGCAGACATCAGATGTCCTCGCAGCGCCAGCCGCAACAACGCCAAAGATCGCCAGCCTCTCGCAGGGCACCATCGTTGAGGTGACGCACCAGGCCGGGGCTTACTGGCGCGTGCAGACGCCGGACGGCAAGACGGGTTACGTGAAGGCCGACGCGCTCCAGCTAACGAAGACCAAGAGCCTGCTCGTGCCGATCATGATCGCGGCGGCCACGCCCCTCGGAAAGGTCGTCATCGCCAAGGGGGTGAGCTGGTTCAAGAAGCAACTCGGCCTTGGCGACGCCGAGGCGGGGAAGGACGACAGCATCCTTTCGGTCGGCAAGGAGCTGCTCGTGCTGGCCAGCGAGGTCGGCGGTTGGTTCAAGGTGAAACTTCCCGACGGCCTGGTTGGATACATCAAGCAAAGCGATGCTCTCGTGCCTCTTCAGCCGGTCGCTTATGCCGACAACAAGAGCAACCAACTCGACTGGATGCTGGCGGGGGCAAAGCCCATCCCGGCCACGGCGAACGGCCTGACGGTGCAGGTGGAGGTTCGCAAAACCGACGGCACGCCGGTGATTTCCGGCCAGACGGCGCTCAAGCTCGGCGATGAGTATGACGTGTACGTCACGGTAAGCAGCGACGCCTACGTGCGCGTCACGGCGGAGACCAAGGGCCTGGGCAACGTCTGCCAGTATTACCCGAATCATCTGCCCGGCACGCAGCAGTCCGCGCTGTTTAAGGCGGGCTACAATTATTCATCGGAACTTCTGCCCAAAGGGATGCACTACAGGGTCAGCGAGCCTATAGGCGAAGCGGACGTGATCCGCGTGGAGGCCAGCACTGCCGCGCCCTTCAAATACGTGGACAAACCCCAGGGCTGCACGCTAAAGACAAAGGGGCCGGGCTTCGGCAGCACAACGGAGTATCAGAACCCTACGGCGCAGGTGGTCGTGGAGTATGAAATAAAAACGTTAAAATGAAATGGGGGCATCATGAAAAAAACGACGGCATTAATCGTTGTGGGTATGGCTGTAGTTTTGCTTGTTGCGGTGGTCTCTGCCCAGAACAAGGGGCCGGGCTTCACCGGTACTGAAACCCCGGCGCAATATGCGCCATATAAGAAGGTTTGGATTATTTCCGTCGGCATCAGTCAATATAAAAACAGTGCCTACAATCTCCAATACGCCGCTGCCGATGCAAAGGCGATAGCCCAAACATTTTCGTCGACATACTTGGTTCCCCAGTCGCAAATCCGAGTTGTCCTTGACGCTGAAGCAACCGTAATGGGGATTAAGAGAGCGTTTTCGTCGATCCAGCAACAAGTCGGTGTAGACGATGGCGTCATTATATATTTCTCCGGCCACGGTTTGGATTACCCGCTCCCTTCCGGCGGCAAGATGGGATATCTGGTGCCTTTTGAAGGCAACATGGACGATCCATTCTCCACTTGTCTTGATATGGACGTGATCCGCAAGATGGCCGACCTTCTGCGTGCCAAGCACGTCATATTCTTGGTAGATTCTTGCTATAGCGGCATCGCGGGAACACAAAAATCGGCCACTTCGACTGCCGCTATGGCAGAAGTGGCGCGCATGAGCAAGTTGCCAACACGCCAGCTTATTACCGCCGGACGTGGCAGCGAACGGGCCTTGGAATTGCCGCACTTGCGACATTCCGCTTTTACTTATTGGATGCTCAGCGGCCTACGCGGCCAGGCCGATGGTAACAAAGACGGCTTCGTTTTAGCATCTGAATTGTTCATGTATCTAAACCCAAAGGTGAAAACCGAAACCAGCAATGCACAGACGCCCCAAATGTTTGCACTACCGGGCGGGCAGGAAGGCGATTTCATTTTCAAGCTTGATATCAATCGTGAAGCGCATGAAGCGGCGGCGGAAGTCGGGGCGCTGGAACAGGAACTCGCGGCCTTGAAACAACGGGCGGCCACGGCGGCGAAGATGAAGGATGCGGCCATACAGCGCGAAATCGAACGCGAACAACTCCGGACTGAGGCGGCTTTGAAAGAAGCAAAATTGAGGGAAGACGCCGCAAGGCGTGAGAAGGAACTTCAAACAAAGGCTCATGCCGACGCCCGGGCCAGGAGTGCCGAAGCCGAAATGCAGTCTGCCGAAGCCAAGGCCCGCACCGAGCAACTGCAGCGCGACGCCCAAGCCATGCGTGAAAAACTCGGCACCGGCGGTACCTCCACCGGTCGCACTGTGGCCGAAGGCTTGGCTGAGTATCGCAAGATATCCTGGGCTTTTGTGGATTTGGACAAGCGATACGCCGAGGAATACGCGGCGCAGACCAAGCCGATCGACGACTATTACGGCCAGAAGATCCGCGAAAATCAGCCCGCCCCCAAGGACCAATTCGAGACCGACGCCCAGTATCAGGAGCGTAAAAAAAGGGCGAACAGCATCGTTACGCAACTGACTAATGAACGTGATACGAAAAAAAGTGAGATACAGAACTCGATCATCAGCGTCATCGAAAGTCAGAAAACTGCGCTGCAAGAGCAGATTTTGGAGATCGAGAAAATTACCGAACCGGTTCCGCGGTCGGCTGTCAGCTTTCAACTCAGCCAGTATTCAGCTGAGGTCCAGACATTCGGGCTGAGTTGCCAGGTTTTGTTGGGCGAAAACAAAGTCCCTTTTGCAGGGCAGTTGGCAATTCCGGTCGATAAGGCAAGGATTTATGCGGGGGAACCGACATTGCTGATCGCCGAAGCGAGCGTTGGAATAGAAAATGGCGAGCCTACGCTTGCTTCCTTGACCTTTTATGGAAGCAATGAGATGGAGAAATACGAACCGGAAAACCTGCACGCCGAAGGATGGGTAGATTACACTACGGGTTTGATCTGGCAGGTGTCTCCGTCGGGCGGGAAGATGACGTGGAAAGCGGCGAAGTCCCATTGCGCAAGCTTGAACTTGGGCGGTTCCAGCGGCTGGCGATTACCGACGATCTCGGAGCATCGCAGTCTGATCCGTGGCTGTCCGGCGACTCAGACGGGCGGTGACTGCAGCGTGACGGATTCGTGCTTGACACAACGCTGCCTGAGAGAATTCCCGGCGCTTCACGTGAAGTCTGATTGTAATGGCTGTTCATACAATGGCGGCCCTGGTCAAGACGGTGCGTATTGGCCCCCGGAGCTTTCGGGTGAGGCAAGTCAGTATAGCTGGTATTGGTCGTCCTCGGCGGTCGCGCCTCCCGGCCAAATCACATCCCGCGCGTGGGCCGTTCATGTTCCCAACGGCCTCGTCGGCACCTACGGCACCGCCGACAAAGGATACAACATCAAAGTCTGCCATGCGCGTTGTGTCCGTTAGCAGGACCGTGAATTGGCTATTTGGGCATTGGGTTCTTTGGTATTTTTCCGCGCCAATTCAATTTCACCGGTCGCAGTTTTCGGAGAGTGAGGATAAATAGATGAGGTGGAAAATCGGTTTCGTTGTTGTTGTCGCAACCTTCCTTTTGATTGCGGCGATAGTATCCGCCCAGACCAAAGGCGGCGGCTTCTCTGATGCGTCTGGCGTTCAGGATGGATGGAACGCCAATTCCGTCGTCTTTGAAGTGGGTATTAACAACTCTCCTGCCAGGGAGCGGTTGTCAAAAGTAGTCAGCGAAGCAAAAGAGAAGGCAACACCGACACCCAGCACCAATACGAAGAACACAACGACTTCAAAAACTCTGGAAGGCATGGTCAAAATTCCCGCCGGTTGGTTTTACATGGGTTGCGTGCCTAGCGACAGCACGTGCTACGACAACGAGAAGCCGCGCAAGCGGGTCTATCTGGATTCCTTCTACATGGATGTGTATGAAGTGACACAAACGAAATACCAGCGAGTCATGGGAAAGAACCCGAGTCATTTCAAAAACTGCTCAAACTGCCCAGTTGAGACGGTGTCCTGGAACGACGCCCAAAGTTATTGCACTAAAGTGGGAAAAGGGTTGCCAACAGAAGCCCAGTGGGAATATGCAGCGCGAGGCGGGAACACTGGCGAACGATACGGCAACCTGGATTCAATTGCTTGGTATAGAATCAATTCTGGGAGCAAGACACATCCGGTTGGTCAAAAGCAGCCAAATGCTTACGGACTGTATGACACGCTGGGCAATGCCTACGAATGGTGCGAGGACTGGTACGATGCGAACTACTACAGCCGGATGGCTGAAAGGAATCCGGAAAACCGTACAAAAGCAACGTTCCGCGTGCTCCGGGGCGGTGGTTGGAGCTCTCTTTACGGATACATACGCGCCTCGGATCGGGGCTGGTTCGTACCTACGGACTGGAACGACTTCATTGGGTTTCGTTGTTCCCGGGACTGAAAAATAATTTGGGCAATCAGGAAGTTTTCGACAAGGCCTGATCCAGATCCTCGATAATGTCGTCGATGTGCTCGATGCCCACCGAAAGGCGGATCATATCCTCGCCCACACCCGCCGCCGCCAGTTCGTCCGCGCCAAGCTGTCGGTGCGTCGTCGAGGCCGGGTGAATTATCAGGGAGCGCGTGTCGCCGATGTTCGCCAAAAGCGACCAGAGCTTCACGCTGTTGATAAGCTTCTTGCCGGCGTCGAATCCGCCTTTGATTCCGAACGCGACCAGACCGCCGGCGCCGTCAGGCAGATACTTTTGCGCCAGGTCGTATGAGGGATCGCCCTTGAGCAGGGGATGATTCACCCAAGCGACTTTCGGATGATTCGCCAGCCACTCGGCCAGCGCCAGAGCGTTTTCCGAATGCTGCTTCATGCGCAGGTGCAAAGTCTCAATGCCCTGGATGAACATGAACGCGTTGAAGGGGCTGATCGACGGACCGTAGTCGCGCAGCGATTCCACGCGGGCTTTTGTGATAAAAGCGCTTGACCCAAATTTCTCGAAAAAGCGCATGCCGTGATAGCTCGGATTTTCTTCCGTAAACTCGGGGAATCTGCCGCTGTCCCAGGGGAAATTGCCGCCATCCACGATGACGCCGCCGATGGATGTGCCGTGGCCGCCGATGTATTTTGTGGCGCTGTGGACCACAATATTCGCCCCGTGCTCGAAAGGGCGAAAAAGCGTCGGCGTCGCGACCGTGTTGTCCACGATCATGGGAACGTGCGCATCCCGCGCAATCTGCGAAATCGCATCAAAGTCGGGCACATTCAGGCGTGGATTGCCGATGGTCTCAAGATATATCGCCTTCGTTTTGTCATTGACCGCATTGCGAATCTGATCCAGATCGCCGATGTCCACGAAACGCGCCGTGATCCCCGCGCGCGGCAGCGTGACGGCGAACATGTTGTAGGTGCCGCCGTACAGAGTGGAGGCGGCGACGAACTCATCGCCGGTCTTCATAAGGGTCATGATCGTCAGAAATTCCGCGGCGTGCCCCGAGGCGACGGCCAGCGCTCCCACGCCCCCTTCCAGAGCAGCCATCCGTTTTTCCAAAGCGTCGGAAGTCGGGTTGCTGATGCGGGAGTAGATATGCCCCTCGGCATTCAGGTCAAAAAGATCGGCAGCATGATCCGCATTTTCAAACACGTAGCTCGTCGTCTGATAGATGGGTACGGCCCGCGAACCGGTTGTGGGATCAGGATCATAGCCTGCGTGCACGGCCAGCGTCTCCGGTTTCAGCTTGCTCATCGAAATCACCTCATGTGTTTTTTTGCGCGACCAAACTTCCGCGAAAGAACCATTAAACCTTCAGACGCATATAATTGCGTGCAATGGGTCAAGTCGCGCACAGTGTTGGGGTGTGCAACATAAAAGGTGATCTGCGTTTATTCGGGTGATTTTGTTGCAAACTTTGGCAATAGGAAGTTATCGGCGCCCAGGTCGTAGGGGCAGGCCCCTGTGCCTGCCCTTGTTGCGTCATAAAAGAAGAATTGGGCAGGCACGGGGGCCTGCCCCTACGACCTGGGTCACCTTTTATGTCGCACACGCACATGTTGGTTCCCGTCCTTTATATGGCCCTTTTTTTTATTTGAAAAAATCTTTCAATTGTCGGACAATGTGGTAAGAAAGCGACAACAAAGATTTAATTGGGGGATGATGATGAACACCTTGGGACGGATCACATTTTACCTTGCCTTGACATCTGTTTTGCTGATCACGTTTTTCATCATGGGCTGCGGGGATGACGACGACGATGACGACGATTGCCCGGCCTGCGACGACGACTCAGGCGACGATGACGACGGCGTGGCTTGCGCAACGGACGACGAATGCGCGGATACCGAATATTGTTCCAAAGAACCCGGAGATTGCGAAGGCGATGGGATTTGCATGGATCTGCCGCTTGCATGCCCGGAAATATGGGCGCCGGTCTGCGGCTGCGACGGCATGACATACGGCAACGATTGCGAGGCGAATACATCCGGAACAAGCGTCGATCACGAAGGCGAATGCTTCCTTGAACCGGATACCTGCGTGACAAACGATGAATGCCTAAGCGGCCAATATTGCGTGAGGGAAACGGGGGATTGCCTGGGGGATGGTTATTGCATCGAAAAACCCGAAGCCTGCCCCGATGTGTGGGCGCCGGTCTGCGGCTGCGATGACATTACCTATGGGAATGAATGCGATGCGGCTATGGCGGGAGTCAACGTGGACTACGACGGCGCATGCTACATCGAACCGCCCGTCTGCACGCTCAACGCAGAATGCGTGGCCGATGTGGAATATTGCGCCAAGGAGCCTGAAGATTGCGATGGCGAAGGAAGCTGTCAGGACAGGCCTCTTGTATGCCCTGACGTATGGGATCCGGTCTGCGGCTGCGATGACATTTCCTATGGGAATGAATGCGATGCGGCTATGGTCGGCGTTAATGTGAACTATGATGGCGAGTGCGCGCCGCCGAGCTGCGCCGACAATGATGAATGCACGCCCGATGTGGAATATTGCGCCAAGGAAGCGGAAGATTGCGACGGCGAAGGAAGCTGCCAGGACAGGCCTCTTGTATGCCCCGACATCTGGCTTCCGGTCTGCGGCTGCGATGACATTTCCTATGGAAATGAATGCGATGCGGCTATGGCTGGCGTTAATGTGGACTACGAGGGCGGTTGCATTCCTCCCGATCCTCCCATCCTTCAATGGTCTCTGCATTTCGGCGATGCCGGCATCAATCAGAAGGTGCTTGATCTGACGACCGATCCTTTCGGCAATATCATCCTGCTGGGTTACTTTGATGGCGAATTGGACGTCGGCACGGGAATGGTGAGCGAGGGTTAAAGCGACGTTTTCATTGCCAAGTTTCAAGCCGGCGGAACGTTGACCTGAATCAAACGCTACGGCGACGCCTCCGCGCAATATGGCTTTGCCGTGACAACCGACTCTGCCGGGAACATCTACGCCCTCGGCAATTTCGTCGGGACCGTCAACTTCAGTGCCAGTCCGGTCGATGCGCTGGTTGGCGCCGGCGGCATGGAGATTTACATCGGCGGTTATTTGTTTTCCATGTTCAATTTCGGCGGCGAGACGCCGTGGCTGGTTTCCGACGGGGAGGACGACGCCTTTTTGGCGAAGGTGTCGAACTAAAAATTTGCCTCGGAATTTGACACAGCGCGGATCCAATGTGCTTTGCGCGATGGTGAGGTGAAATTTTTCGCTGAGTACACAAATTTTTGCGACGGGAGAGAAATCTCTTTACAACTTAATAAGAGGAGTCCGCGATGTATGCTGAAAAACCAAAATTCAACCATCTGATTGCTATTTGCATAATCACTCTTCTTTTTTCCATGCTGTTTTTCGGCTGCCTGTCCGACCTGTTTTATGAAAAAACAGTGGATCAACGCGAAGTAAAAGTGCTTGTCATCGAAAGCGAAGAATCCGGTTTGACGTGTAACGGCATGGATCTTTATGACAAAAAAAATGTCGGCCAGACTCTTTGCTGTTCCTGGTCCTTCCGAGAAGAATATCCGATGCCCGATACTTGTTCGCCCATGCATTCACGTGATAACAAGTTT
>Ga0307990_1002244_pt1 | contig 15563 bp, 7 predicted proteins | sample EllFjometagen129_FD_203168 | JGI IMG/M metagenome (GOLD analysis project Ga0307990, IMG submission 203168) | Marine microbial communities from Ellis Fjord, Antarctic Ocean - #129 | ecosystem: Environmental > Aquatic > Marine > Unclassified | place: Southern Ocean | collected 2014-10-08
CAATATTGCCGACTTCAGCTGCCTCACCAATGCGGCCCAGCGGTATCGTTTTGCACATTTCCTCTTTGCGCTGATCAAAACTTTCGCCCGTGAAATCCGCTTCCAGGCCGAAACGCCAGGTTTCCAGATCCGTCATCACCTGGCCCGGGCAGATCGCATTGACCCTGATTCCCATCGCGCCCAGTTCACGGGCCATGACCTTGCTGAGCATAATGACGCCGGCTTTGGCCACGGCGTAAGCGCCATTGAAAACCGGCGGAACTTTTCCCGCCCTGGACGCTGTGTTGATGATGGAGGCCTTGGAGCCTATCATGAGCGGAAGGACGGCGCGCGTGACGCGGAAAACGCCGTGAAGATTCACATCGAGGGTCCGCATCCACAAAGCCTCGTCATACAGGTGCGCCATGTTGGGAACGCCAAACGAGGCGCCGGCGTTGTTGCACAAAATTTCCACACTGCCCAGCGCGGCTTTTACCTTTTCGACCATTTGCGCGATGGATTCGGGACTTGTGACATCGAGGTCCACGGCCATTGCCTTGACGTCGAAATCCTCGCACAAGCCCTGCGCGAGGCCGTCCATCTCATCCCTTTTCCCCGTGGCCACGGGGCCGTGTTCGCCCGGCGTTGCGCCCAGATCGGCGATGACAATGTTTGCTCCCGATTCGGCCAGCTTCCGCGCAATGGCGTAGCCGATGCCCGTCTTCTTTCCCGAACCGGTGATGATGGCTGTTTTGTCGTGAAGATCATGATACATGGCGAACCCCGCGTGCCTGCGTTAAACGAATGGTTTTGCTGTCTTAATTTTCTACAAATGAATGGCGTTCATTTGCTGAACGCCATTCATTTGTAGAATTTTTCGAAGTGAATTGCAAGTTTGAAAAAATTGCTGAAATCCGCGCTTGGATACTTGATTTTAAAAGAGGGGTTCAGGTGAAAAGGGATGCCTACTCGGCATTTCATGCTCCTTGCGTCATCTCGGATTCATCGAAAAACCCTCTAAGGGCGCGGACCCGTAGCAAAGGGTGAAACCATAAACGCCAACTTAAGACTTTCAGCGCCAGAGCCCGAAGGGCGTTACAATATTAGCGCGGGGCGTGAGCCCCGGGAAAATGGATTATTAGCAAATTTAACGAGCCCCGCCAGGGGCGACACCTGATTCGACTACGCCATAATCGACGTCGTGGACGTCCTGAGTCCACTAACCAATCTCCTCCCTCAATCCTTCGTTGTCGGCGTCAGCCTCTTGGTCGACGGTGCGGATATGAAACCGATTGCGGAATTGTTTGGGGCGTGATACGCGTTCCATTACATTTACTCCAATAAGGGGATGGTCAAATGTCGGATGATTTCCAAAAAATATTTGCCCTGATACAAGAACTTGAAAAGCTTAATCAAGACGATTTGAATGACATTCCCCGCAAGCAGCGGGATAAACTCATAGAAATGATTACTAATCTAACCGGCACATCCTCATTCTATCGGGGATTTAAGGGCGCTTTGGATTTGCTTCGGGGAAATGATCCAATTTCAAGTCAGACGATTTTCAATATGCGCAATGTGGATGTACTAAAAAGTTTTGCTGAACAACTTCAGCAGTCGGAGAAGATATCTGCGGAAGAGTTTGAACGGTTAAACAAACAGATATCTGAGTTAAAGCAGGTGATCCCGAACAATGGAGCTGATGAGATACAACTTGACGAAAATGAGCAGGTTGTTGTCAAAGTCATTCTTCAACTCTGGGATCAAGGAATGGATCCTATCCAGCCGGAAAATATTGCTGAAAAATGCGAGGGATTATCGAAGGAGCAGATCGGAGAAACGGTTCAATGGTTAAACGAGAATGGCTTGATTAAGGCTCAACTAGCAATCGGAAACGGTTATACTGGTTTTCAACGTTTGCGAGTGCCGTATAAATTCTACTTCACATTTGGCGTGCAGTATTTGGAGTGTGATCCTGAAAAAGAGAGCCAAATAGTTCTTCAGTTTATTGCATGTGAGTTTGCGGCAAATGTTCATGAACTTATACCCTCAGAAAGGCTTGTTGAAGAATTTGATATAGCTGCCCCTAGAATCCAAGCGATTGTCGATTGGTTGGTGGAACGAGAGTACGTAATAAAATATCGAGGCTCAAACGCTAATTTAAACTTTTCTCATGTGGGAATAACTTCTTCAGGAAAAAGGAAAGCAAGATGACTAGCTGATTAGCTGTTTTTGATTCGTACCTTTCACCCTTTCATATGGTGACTGTCACGAATATTCGAATATTCCAAGACACCGGATAGTCGGGTGTTTGCCTATTTTGAATTCCAACTGCTCGGTTCACCAAGATCGGTTACTTTCCTACGGGCTTCAGCGAGAGCATTGCTGTCTGCCGAAGTCATCGCTCTACCTTCGACAAAGAACTCTTCAATTGACTCGAAGTTGTCTCGCCGGAAAATCGTAGCGTGTGCTTGGAACCGCCTGGGACCAATCTTTTCTCCATGCTTTATCGTCACGCCATACCACTCATTGATGTCGATTGTCATGCAAATTCTCCTTTGCAATTGCGGCCAGTTCCTATTTCAGTCTTCGTCGGCTATGTCGATTTCCTGCGCAACCGCTTCGAAGTACTTCTCAAAGTCCTTTTTCTGAAGAGTGTAGCTGATACCTTTCTTGAACTGCCCAAATCGAATGACAAAAAAGAAATAGTCCTCTTTGTCATATCCGCGAACAATGAGGTAATTCCTTGCATCAAGAGCATCTTCGAGCGCATCGAAAAAGGAGTTCTTCAGCTGGACGCGCCCCGCTAGGCGACCAAGGTCCACCGCTTTGATTCTGAACCGTCTCCCGCGTTTGGAATAGATTTCGATTAGAATCTCGGCAACTTTTTCGGCGGGAAGAAGCGGCCGGCCGATTTTCTTGACTAGCGGACGAATAGCTACTTCCCTGGCTCTTCCAGTCGCAACCCAACGTTTGACACTGCCCAAGGACACCCCGCAAAGATCCGCGATGTCTTGATAAGACATCCCTTTGTTGGTTGCTGTAATAACCAATTGGCTTGCTTCGGTGTTCACTTTTCTCGATTCCATTTTGGCCTCCGTAGTGTTACTTCGGTACAGTTAGTAGTGTACCGTTAGTACGGATTTGTCAAGCGAAAGGTTCCTCTCGTTTTTAGGGGAGAACGATCACGGGTGAGAGGACGAACTAGATGCGGCGTATCTGAGCAATCCATTCATAAGAAAAGCGTGTAGAAAAGCGCCAGAAAAGCGTGACCAGAAAAGCGGAAAAACGTGAAAACCTACTATTATCTGAATATTTTATTGGCTTTATTGTTAATGTTCCTAATCACTTTTAATTCAATTTCTAAAAAAGTTTTTAATGAAATCCTGTTTCATGACGCAGACTCGGCCTATCCTCTACTCCACCACGGCGACCTGGATGACGCGGCTTCCGCCTCGGCCGCTGTCGTCAACGGCGCGGACGGTGAAGCTGCCCGGCCTGGGTTTCCAGAAAAAGGTCCGGTCCCGCCCGACCTTGCCGAGGTACTCCTCGTTCACGAACCAGTGCACCCATTTGACATCGGCGTCGGCTGTGGCGGTCAGGGCAATAGTCTGCGTTTCCACCTCATGCGCACGCACGCTGTACACCACGCCTGACTGCGGCGATGTGATGTGCGGAGCGATGCCCGTAACCGCGCGGTCGTTGAGACGGCAGGCCGGCAGATAGGGCGGCGGCTTCTTACGCGGCATTCCCGCCTGGGCGAAAAGCTTGTCCAGATCGGAAGTCCAAAACTCGTACACTTCGGTGCGCGTATCTTTAGGATTGGCGTCGCAAGTCCGCAAGCCCGTGGCCTTGTCTACGTAAACAGGCCTGTGGATATCGCATTTGTCGATGGGCGACGTGCCGGGGATGAAGTAGGTCGTCACCGTATGCCGGCAATGCGGTCCGGGAAGCTTTCCCGACGTCGGGCAGATGTTGACGCTGGCCAGGTTGAGATTTTTCGACGGCTCCGGCGCTCGCGCCTCAAATGGCCTGACCGCGCGGACGGCGTCGATGATTTCAAAAAAGAGAGAGCCTGCGGCCTGACGACCGACGAAAGCGGGGTTGCCGCTTCCGTCGAAATTGCCGATCCACACTGCCAGGACGTAGGGGCCGATGACGCCAACGGCCCAGGCGTCGCGGAAGGCGTAGGATGTGCCGGTTTTCCAGGACGCCACGACGGGATTGTGCACCCAATCGCTTTCAAAGCGTTGGCCCGGGCGCGTGTTGGCCGCCAGCATATGCAAGGTTAGGAAAGCGGCTTCGGGTTTTAATATTTCCCGACCACCGCTGATCGGGTCGCTTTTCCGGTAACGCAGTTCTTTAAGCCGCCCCTCGCCTGCCATCATCGCGTAGAGTTTAACCAATTCCTCCATGGACACTTCGATGCCGCCCAAAACAATGGCCAGCCCGTAGAAGCCTTCGTGTTTCAATCCCGATATGCCGACCTTTTTGCAAAATTCATAAAAATTCGGATCACGCAGATGCGTGGTCAGATCGACGGCGGGGACGTTGCGGCTGTTGATCAGCGCCACGGTGGCCGACTGCGGGCCGCGAAATTGGTTGTCGAAATTCTCCGGGTTATAAGCGCCGAAGCGCATGGGGGCGTCTTTGAGAATCGAGCGCGGATGAATCAGACCCTGCTGCATGGCCAGCGCGTAGATGAAGGGCTTGAGCGCCGAACCGGGCGAGCGCCTGGCCCGCGCGCCGTTGACCTGTCCCTGGATTTCGGCATCAAAAAAATCCGCGGAACCGACCAGACTCAGCACTTCCATATTGCGATGATCGACAAGCATGACGGAAGCGTTTTTGACGCCGACGGCCCGGCGTCTTTCGATATACGAGGCGACGACGCGCTCTATCGTCTTTTGCAGGGGCAGATCCAGCGTGGTCGCCACGAGGGAGGGCGAGTCGTCCGCATGTTCAAGCGCCGTCACGAGATGCGGCGCCTCGAAGGGCAACTCCGAGCGGCTTCGCAGGTGAAGCGGCTTTGAAAGACAAAACTCTTTTTCGCCGGCGTCGGGATGTTCATCAAGCCACTGCTGCGCCAGACGGCGCCTGGCTTTTAACATATCCGGCGGTTCGAGACCCTCTGAGTCCGGCTGCCGACTGGCGGGATTCTGCGGCATGACGGCCAGTGCCAAAGCCTCCGCCAAACTCAAATCTCCAGCCTCCTTGCCGAAGTAGATCAGGCTCGCCGCATAGGCGCCTTCGATATTTCCGCCATACGGCGCAATGTTGAGATAGGCCTCCAGGATTTCATCTTTGGAATAGTGCAATTCAAAAAGCACGGCGGCGAATATCTGTTTGATTTTGCCGGCGGGCGTTCGGGAATCAATGTTGTGCACCATCCTCGCCAGTTGCATGGTGATCGTGGAACCGCCGCGACGCCGACCTTTTGCCCAATAGCTTTGCATCGCGGCTTTGGCTAAAGCCACGGGATTGAAGCCCGGATGTTGATAGAACCATCGGTCTTCGTACAAAAGCGTCGCCTCGATTAGCTTTGGCGAAATCTTTTCCAGTGGCGCGCGCAGTCTGTAACGGTCGTCGGCTGCGAGGTTTAGACGAAGAAGGCGGCCATCGCGGTCATAGATCGCACTACCGAATGGACGCCCGCCCGTCAGTGGAGGTTTGAGCATCGCCCAACAAATGATTAGGGCTGTCGCAACGAGTAGCGCCGCGCGCAGTCGGGGCCGTTTGGCAAAATATCGAAATATGTCGCCGGGGAATTTCATTATTCGCTTTCGACAACTTTGATTTTCGCGCCCAAAGAGCGTGCCCTGACGCCTGCGTCGTACATGGATTCGCCGTAGGCGGGCGGGACGGTAAATTCGCCTCGCGTCGTAGCTTTGATCTTGTAAACGAACTCGCCGACCTTTTCTCCAATAATGCCGTAGAGCACGACGCGATCCTCGCGGATATCAGCGTAGCCCGGATTCCATGTGGATCCCGCGGAGCGCAGCCTCCCGACCATGCCGCCTTCCGCGCCGCCCCGCGCGTAGACCACGTCGAAGCCGCCGGGCAAAAGATCAACAATGGCGACGTTGTAGTGCTTTTTGCCGTCGGTGGAGCGCAATTTCAATTTCACCGTCACTTCCTCGCCCATCTTCACCTCGGTGAGCGCTTCACCGGCGGCGTTTTGGTAATCACGATAAAACTCGATTTTGTCCGCCAAAACTTCGGTCGGCGGCTGCGTGTCGAATCCCGCGTAAATGACCTGGTAGAAAAGCGGCGCTTGGGCTTTCGATGAAATTTTTATCGCGCTGGCGTCTTCGGAAAAATCGACCTTCGGAAAAAGACCGGGTTTGAAACCGAGAGATTTGGCTTTTCCATCCTTGCCGATTTCCTGAATGACAACCTTTTTCAAAACACCCTGATCCGATTCCTTGGCCTTAATCGCCGAAGTGTAGGCTTCCAGGGCGTAAATGGTCATGGCGCTGCTCAAGGTGTTATATCCGCCATGTTTAAGCCGCTTGGCAACGCGCCTAATAAATTCTCCTTTCAACTGCTCCAGCCGCTCGGGAAAATGTTTGGACAAAATCATCAGATACTGCGCGAGGAAAATCTCCCGGCTATAAAAGTCGCGCCAGTCGGGTTGGATGTCGTCATCAAATTCGATCTTCCGAATAATTCGGTCGGCCTCTTTTTCGTCTCGCATCAGTTCGTATGTTCCGGCGAGATAAACCGCTGTCAGATCGCTGCGCCACGCATCCTTTTGCTTTTTCGCCAGGTACTCCCGCAATTCCGCCAGTTCGCCCGCACTCAATTCGCCGTTTCGGGCGAGGATATACAGGGCGTAAGCGCGCTCCCGAGCGTCCTTCATGGATTTGAGTTTGTTTTTCGCGATCACGCGAAGATATTTCAGACCCATAAGATGCATTCGGGGCTGGACTGGAATGCCGCGCTCTTTGGCCTCGGTGAGAAACTGCGTGGCGTAGATGGTTTGAAAGTCCGAGACGTGGGAATTTGCGGCCCAAAAGCCGAAAGCGCCTTCGCTGTTTTGTCGCGCCTGTAGAACGCGCAGGGTTCGCGCAATAGCTTTCTTCGTGGTTTCATAGTCATAGCCAAAATCTTTATGATCACGCAAAACAAGCGCCGGGACCGTCTGACTGACAATCTGTTCGGTGCAACCGTGGGGGAACTTTTCGAGATAATCGATCAGCCCCCGCGAAAGCCCCAGCGGCAGCGGGGAAACCGTCACTTTGAGTTTTCGATGGTTAGGAAACATCTGCCTTGATATTGGAATTTCCGTCTTGTCGTTTTCCAAAACGCCGCTTTCGATGCTTGTCATGTACGGGGTCGGCGGGCGAATGCTCAGGCTGATGACGTAGCGGACTTTTTCATTTGCGCTACTCGCGATAAATGTCATGTCCGCGTTGCCCAGCCCGTGCCCCGCTTTGATGCGAAAGCGCGTCGTGGCTTCGCGGCCTTCTGGGATTTTCAAACTTTGTTTCGCTTCGCCAAGAATCTCCAGGTTATCGCTGACGACCAGTTCGAGCTGCACGTCGGCTTCGCCCGACTCCTCAATGTTGTTGGCGACGGCGACGCTGGAAAGGAAAACATCATCGGGACCGACGAAGAGCGGCACATTCGGCGTGATGACAAAGGGACCGCGCACAATGGATTTTTGCGAGGCATTGCCGATAGCCTGCGGTGCAATGGCGACGGCCATGACGCGGATCGTTCCATTGAAGTAATCCGGAATTTTGAAACTTAAGGAGCGCGTCTTTTTGTCCGCATCCACGATCCCGGACCAGAAGACGACAGGCTTGTCGCGCTTGCGCTTGAAGGGATTAAGATTTTTCCCCATCAGGCCGCCGCCCATATCGCCGCCGGCTTTTGAAAGCTCGCGCATGACGCTGTACTCGGGCAGGATCAGATCGAGTATCTGCCTCGTGTCCACCTCCAAGGCGCGTTTTTGCATGAAGAACTTTAGGGGATCGGGCGTTCTATAACCCGCGACCTGCAAAATCCCCTCATCCACGGCGAACACGACGATCTTGGACGGCTTGTCCACGGAATATTCGATTTTAAAATCGTCGCCGGGCCGCGCGAGTTCCGGAGCCTTGACAGTGACATCAAGGGTCCTTTTGGTCTTGTCCACCGTAAAAGGCGCCACGCCGTAGCTTAGGGGACTCATGAAGATTTCCTTCGACTCCAAATCCCTGACGAATGCCACGTTGACGTAGGCGTTGGCCTCAATGCCCTCCGGGATGTCGATGGTCTGGATTGTGCTCGTAGTGTCCGCCTTGAACCATTTGTGCGCGTAAACCTTGTCACGCTCGATGGTGATGATTCCCGAGCCGGTGTACGGGGCCTTGATGTGAACGAAGATTGTCTGGCCCGTCGTGTAGTCCTCTTTGTCGAGCTTGATTTCGAGCTGCGCGTTGCGTTCCAGATCGCGCGTCAGGTTGCCTTTGCCCATAACGGAAAAGCTGACGACGTTGAGTTTCTTGTCGTCGGCGTCGCGGATCGACAGTTCAAAAGTCCCCGGTTCTGTTGTGGGCAAGCGGAAGGAATATCCGGCGGCGGGAATCGTCAAATCGTCGATGCGCCGCGTGATTTCCTTTTCAACGGACTGGTATTTGTAGACGCCGTTGTCCTGACGCATCAAAACGGACACGTAGCGCTTTTCGACCAAAACCGCCTTAAGCCCCGCCGCTTCGACTTTTTCCAGGGTTGGGTTGACGGCGATGAAATGCACATTGCGCACGCCGCCTTTTTTTATGGCGTGCAGGTCGCCGTCGGCCTTGTATCCCACGAGACTTTCCATGGGCGACACGAGCATCGAACACTCGGTCTTGACGCCGCGCCCCGCGTCGGCCTCGAAGCCCTCGGCGTGGAAAAGCACCTGGTAGGTCGCCTTGTCATACTTGCTCAGATCGATGGGGAAAATTGCCGTGCCCGTCTCATCCGTGATTTGCTCGGGCAGGTTTTCCGAATATGTGCGCTCGGCGCGCATCGGGTCGTAGAAAGCATAATCCTGATACTGCCGAAAACGCGGGTAACTCGGGTATAAGGTGATTTCGCCGGTCACGCGCCGATCCGCCGCCGGCGTTCCAAAAAGATTGTGAAGTTCCACGCGGGCTAAAAGCTGATCCGGTGAAACCCAGCCGTCTAAGACCGAAGGTTCAAAGTTCGCCTTGATCCGCATTCGATCCGGCAGAAACTCCTCCACGCGAATCGCAGTCGATCCGAGATGATCGCCACGCTCGTTGTCGTCTTCAATAAGATAGGCGTCGATGGTGTACAAGCCGGTGGGCGAGCTTTCCTCGGTCGTGTACTCGATCTCCACAAAACCCGTTTCATTCAGCGACATTCGCTCCTTGTGGATTTCCAGGCCGCGCGCGTCGTTCACTATGATCTGCACCGGAACATCCTTTGCCGGAAAAACCCAGTCAGGCGTTTTGGCGATGACGCCAACGTGAAATGTATCGCCCGGGCGATAGATGCCGCGATCGGAAAAAAGAAAGGCCCGCAACTCGCGAGAGCGCCCGGCGGTGGATTCGCCGCCGACGTCGAAGCGCGAGTAGTTGAGGCTCCGATCCCTTCTGTCGAGGGGCAAAAAGGAGATGTCGGCGCCTTTGCGTATGACGTAGGCGACCGGCGTTTTCTCCATCGTAAAATCCGTCAAAGCCGGAAAATCCACGCGCCCCTGGAAGTCCGTCTTTTTCACGATGACCGGCAGTCCGTTTTTGCCGAGAATTTCGACCAGGGCGTTCGGGATGGGATCTCCGGTGGCAATCGACTGCACAAAAACGATGCGATTGTCCTCCACGTCGGATTTGGCCAAAACGCCAAGGTCCGTCAGCAAAACGAAGCGCTGATCGCGCGGACCGTTCGCATACTTTCCTTCAATGTCCCAACTCTCGACGCGCAATAGGAAAAGGCCCCTGTTCATGAGACCCGATTCGTCTTTTAGATATTTTGAAAAATCGATGGCCGTGTACTGCGTTTTTGAAAGGTCGGAATCATCGAGCTTGCGAATGTCGGTGAATATTTCGCTGATATTTTCTTCGCTGAAATTGTAGTTGCGAAAACGGGGGCTTTGGAAATCGCCCCAGGTCTGGCTGAGAAGGTGGTTGATCTGCGTGGGGACGATGCGCGCAAGCCGAATGCGCAAAGCCTCGGCGCCCACGGTCAGAACGGAGAGCTTTTTGTCGCCGGACACGCTGAGGATTGAGCCTTCGTGCATGACGCGAACTTCTTTTGGAAACTCCGGCGCCTGCGCAACGGAATCAAACTCTTTGGCCAATAAATATCCGCCGTAGGCTTTCGTTCCCTTATTCACGCGCACGTAAATATGCCTGCCGACGGGCGCTTTGTATTTGTAGGTGTGCTGCGTGGCGACTTCAAGTTCGGCCGGAATCCGCGTGAGTTTAATAGGCTCGCTGATGGAAAGAATTTCCGGGCCAATTTGCACGGCGCTGCCCCAGTAGTAATCTTTCACGGCTTTTTCACGCTCGGTGGCCGGCTTGTCTTTGGGAAGCAGCCAGGCGCTAAAGTTTCGCGCAATCTCCTCTTCATAGGCGCCGGCGGTCGTTTGCAAAACCATAATCTGCTCTGATTCAAACTCCTCATTTCTGGCAAAACTCAGTTCCACGCCACGCATGCGGAAATAGCTGAACATTCCCGGAACGCGGACTTTTCGCGAAATAGCTTTCAAGGACGGTTTTCCTCCGAGGGCGGAATCAACGCCTTCGTCGATGATTATCTTCATTTGGATGTCTTCCGGAGGAATGCCGATCGGTTCGGAGTGGATGTAGGCATGCGCGTGTTTTTTGTCGTAATCAACGGTGAATTTGTAAGTGTTGTAGCGCTTGGGATTATCCTTGTTCGCGACGCGCAGTTCTATTCGCTCTTCCAGGCTTTTTTCGTCCACCGGATGACTGAAGAGAAGATTGGCAATGACCTTCTTGATTTTCGGGTCCTTCGGGTCCTGGTGAAATTCGGATTTGTCAAACTTGATGACGAACCCGGCGGTGGTAAAATCGACTTCGTAGTCCTTCAAACGTACGTGTTTCGGAAAAAGTTTCTTATCCATCGTGATGTTGAATTTTTGCCCGACGGGCCAGTCGCCTTCAGGCTGAAAAACCAGGCGGGCGTCGTCGCTCCAGAACCACCGGCCCTGGATGGGCGGATCGATCAAGACGCCCTTTGTTACATCGGCGTCCATTTCCTGCAGTTTCGCCGCCGAGCCGTTGAACTGAAGCTCCACAGGATTCGGTTTCGCGCCCTCAACATCCAGGGAAGTCGGAGCCGGGGTTTTGACCTCAATATAAAGCTTGACCGGTTCCGGGGGCTTGAACCATCTCTCGTAACTGTACCAGGAGACAAACGCCATGAAGATGATCGCCAGCCCGACTTTCACGCGCTTTTTCGTAAAAAATTTTCTTGCGCTGCGTCCCACGGGCGCCAGCCGGTCTTTTGCCCCGAGCGCCCAGGCCGGCGGCGTCCAGGCGATTGAGCCGAAAAGGGCTTTTAGCAAAGCGACGAGTTTTTGAAAGATGCGAACAATCGCTTGAGATAAACGGCTCATGACGGCGCTCCCGGCGTGATCGGAAAAAAACAACGCGAATTTTCGAGGATATCCATAGCAAAATGATTACCAAATTTGCCGCGAATGAACAAAGAAAAATTCATTGGCTCTAAAAATAATAATAAACGCTGCAAAAATGAGGCTTTGCGACAAGGATGTGCCGCATGGAATCCATCGATGATCCGCCATGCGAACCAGTCCCGCAAGAAAGGAATCATAGATTAATTATTGGATATATAGATTCGCCGCGAGGATCGCGACAGAGGAGGTCGCCGGGGTTTTTATACTGAAACAACATCTTTAGGCATACGAAGAAAGACCGAGGGGGTAAATGCTTAAGCTTTCAGGCTCAAAACGCGACCAAATAACCGATAATTTTGCGCTTCTTCCTTCCCAACGAAAACGTTGCCAATGGATTCGTTGGGAAAGTCCTTGACATTCACTTTTTTATTCTTTACAATGGATTCGTTGGCAACGTTTTCATTGGGAAGGAAAGCCATGAAAAAGGATAAGCTGAAAAACAAAGTCGGACCTTGGGTTGATGGAGATGAATTCTGGAATAGGGAAGAGGAGTTGGAGAGTTTTCGTCAATTATTGGAACAGGGAGAAAACCTCCTTCTCGTTGCGCCGAGAAGGGTCGGGAAAACGAGTCTCATCAGGGAAACGTTGCGCCGCCTACGCGAAAAAGATGAGCGTTACGGATTGTTCATTGATTTGCAGAGAAGCAATAAGCCCGAAGACATCATTGTCGAACTTGCAAAAGTCACCCGAGAATATGCCGGGCTTTGGAACAATACAAAGGATATTTTCAAATCCTTTCTGTCGGAAATCGTCGATAGAATCGACTCCATTGGGATCAGCGATCTTGAGCTGAGCTTCCGCCAGGGCGTCGCCGGTGATTGGCAGTCTAAAGGCTCGCGAATGTTCGAGGAGTTGGCGAAGGCCGACAAGTCAGTAATTCTTTTCTTTGACGAGTTCCCTGTGATGGTCAATCGTTTATTGCGGGGTAAAGATCGTCAAATTACAAACGAGCGAATAACCGAAACCGATGCATTTCTATCATGGCTTCGCCAGGAGATGGGAAAGCATCAGGGCCGAATCAGCTTTGTCATATGCGGCTCCATCGGCCTTGAGCCGATTCTGAATCAAGCCAAACTCAGCAACCAAATCGCCCATCTAAGGCCATTCCATCTATCACCCTGGTCCAAAGAGACCGCGGACTCCTGCCTAAAGGCTTTAGCGAAAAACTACGAATTGGACCTCGATGAAGCTTTTCGAGCCGCCATGCTAGACAAGCTGGGATGCTACATTCCTCAACATGTGCAGATGTTCTTCGGCTATATCCATGACGAAATCAGTCGAGATCCCGACAGCGACGGCGGAACTGTTTCAATCTCTCTTGTGGATAAAGTTTATAATAATTTCATGCTCGGCAGCCGCGGCCATGCAGTATTATCGGACTACGAAGAGAGATTGCACCGCGTACTCGACCGGGAGCTAGTGCCGCTGGCTATCGATCTTCTGACAGAATCCGCAATCTCAGGCGGCATGACGCGCCAGACTGCCATGGTGCTGGCGCAAAGCGCAAGATTGAAAACAACCGATTCCAGGGCGGCCTTGATGACGATCATGGGTGTTTTGGAGCATGACGGATTCGTGCAATTGAATCCGAAAAATGAATATGTGTTTGTCTCAAAATTCGTTTGTGATTGGTGGGTGAAGAAATTTCATTCTTTCTACATACCTCCGACGCAGCGAGGAATTTAAGTCATGTCAAAGCCCTTGATCAAGCACAATCCCGCTTTCCTGAGCAAAGAAGAACTAATCGAATCGTTCGTCGTTCGCGGCGCGGAATTGAAAATTATACTGCGCTGCGTGCGAGATAACACGAATACGGTCAATCAGCACCTTTTGGTTATTGCGCCGCGTGGCATGGGCAAAACCATGCTGATGCGCCGCGTATCTTTCGCCGTCGATGACGACAAGGAATTGTCGAAACGGTGGTATCCCATCCGCCTGGCGGAAGAAAACTACGGGGTTGCGACCGAAGGCGAGTTATGGCTGGAAGTGCTTCGAAGCCTGGCCCGAAAGTCTGAAGACGGCAAATGGCAATCGATTTACGAGGCGCTTGAGACTGTCCGAGACCAGGAGCAGCTTCGATCCCAGGCGCTGGCGCGCCTATGCGAGTTCGCCGATGAAAAAGACCGGCGACTTTTGATTATCATTGAGAACATGAACATGCTCATGGACGATCAGGCGACAGACGACGCGGCGTGGGATATGCGAAAGACCTTGCTCAACGAAAAACGCATCATGCTTCTGACCACTGCCACAACGCACTTCGATGAAGTAAAAAACACCGACAAAGCCATGTACGACCTGTTTCGGGAATTACGGCTCGAACCACTGAAAACTCAAGAATGCCGCCGAATGTGGAAGGCAGTAACCGGCGAGGATTTGCTGAAGGATCGCGTAAGGCCCATGGAGATTTTGACCGGCGGCAATCCGCGCCTTCTGACTATTCTCGCCTCTTTCGCCGCGGGCAAATCCTTTCGGCAGTTGATAGAAGACCTGCATGTGCTCATCGACGACCACACGACCTATTTCAAATCAAATATTGAAACCCTCTCCCCGCAGGAACGACGGATTTTCGCAATGCTGGCAGAAATATGGGAACCGGCGTCGGCGAGAGCCGTCGCCGAGAAATCGCGTATGGATGTCAGTAAGGCCAGCGCGGTTTTGTTGAATCTTGTAAACCGAGGCGCGGTATCGGAAGCGTATAAAAAGGGAAGAAAGAAGTTCTACCAAGTAACGGAAAGGCTTTACAACATTTACCACGCAATGCGGCAAAGCAGCAGTTCCGAGGAGCGCGCGCGGGCCGTCGTGGAGTTCATGATCCGTTTTTATGATCTGGAAGAAACAGCCCGCTGCATCGCGGAAGAAGCATTGCAATTTGATCCAGCAGACAGAAGCGATCATTGCGCCGCATACAGGCATTTATTCAAAAAACATCACGAGGATAAGGCCGCCATCAAGCGCCTTATCTCCGCGACGCCGAAGGAGATGTTTGAACTCGAAGAAATGAGAGAAGTTTATAATCAATATGGAAGCACGAATGAGCCGGCGACATTGGGTCTTGAATCGAAGGAGATTAGGGAATTAGCTAAATCAGCTGCTGATTTAATCGGCAAAGGCTATGATCTGTATAAACAAAGTAAATATGAAGAAGCCATTTCCGTTTACGACGATGTACTTGAGCGTTTTGGTGAACGCCAGGAAACTCCCATTGCCGAAAGGGTTGCGATGGCCCTTGTCAACAAGGGCATCACATTGGAGCGGTTGAATCGTCTGGAGAAGGCGATACAGGTTTACGATGTAGTGTTTAAACGTTTCGGCGAACGCTTGGAAGTTCCCATCGCTGAACAGGCTTCAACAGCCCTCATTTGCAAGGCCGCTTTATTGGCATTGTTAAATCGCTTAACGGAGATGATACAGGTTTGCGATGAAGTGCTTGAGCGTTTCGGAGAGCGTACAGAAGCTTCTATTGCCAAAAATGTTGTGATAGCCCTTTACAACAAGGCCGTGACATTGGGCCAATTGAATCGCCCGGGGGAGGAGATACAGGTTTACGACGAGGTGATTGAGCGCTACAGCAAGCGCCCGGAAGCCGCAATTGCTGAATTTGTTGCTATGGCCCTTTACAACAAGGGTTGGAGATTAGGCAGTCTAAATCGCCCGGAAGAGGAGATTCAGGTTTTCGATGAAGTGATTGAGCGTTTCGGCGAGCGCACGGAAGCCCCCATTGCTGAACTGGTTGCGATGGCCTTTATCAACAAGGGCGTGAGTTTGGGCCAATTGGATCGCATGGAAGAGGCGATACAGGTTTTCGACGAGGCAATTGAGCGTTTTGGTAAGCGCTCGGAAGTTCCTATCGCCGAAAAAGTTGCTATGGCCTTTGTCAACAAGGGCATGAGATTGGGTGAACTGAATCGCTCGGAGGAGGCGA
>Ga0307990_1002245_pt1 | contig 15558 bp, 17 predicted proteins | sample EllFjometagen129_FD_203168 | JGI IMG/M metagenome (GOLD analysis project Ga0307990, IMG submission 203168) | Marine microbial communities from Ellis Fjord, Antarctic Ocean - #129 | ecosystem: Environmental > Aquatic > Marine > Unclassified | place: Southern Ocean | collected 2014-10-08
ATTCCCAACTTCATTGATAAATGAAAGTTTTGTTGCCAAAAAAGAATTTGATGCATATTTTATCATTTCTGCTTCCTTGAATGATGCCTCAAGAATTGGACATTTAAATTCTTTGTAAAGTTGCTTTATTGTTTTTAATGACTTTGGGTCAGTAGATCCAATTACTATCCTATCTGGATTAAAGAAATCAGCCAGTGCAGAACCTTCCCTTAGGAACTCAGGATTCATAACAGCCCCAAAATGAATTCCATACTTTTTTCCAGAAGTTTCCTCAATCACAGAAATAACTTTGTTTTCTGTTGTTCCTGGTACAACCGTGCTCTTAACAACAATTAAATGTGGATTTTTCTTTTCTTTTAGTACAATGCCTATATCTTTTGAAACAATATCAAGTTGTTTGAAATAAGTATCTCCTTTTTTTCTTGAAGGTGTTCCAACGCATATAAATGTTATCTGGGAGTTTAGTATTGCCTTGTTTAAGTCAGTTGTTGCCTTAAGATTATTTGGAACAACCTCATTAAGCAGTTCTTTAAGGCCTTCCTCATAGATTGGTGGATTTTTATTGTTAATTTTATCAACCTTTTCCTGGTCTATATCAACGCATGTTACCTTGTGGCCAAGCTTTGCAAGGCCTGCTCCTGTTATTAATCCAACATATCCTGTTCCTACAATAGAAATCTTAAATTTTTTGTTTGATTTTTTCATTTTACCCCTTTATATTTAGTTTTTCAAGTAAATAATCATAATTTTCTAATGAAGAACTTATTGCGGCCCTTGCATGAGGCCTTAAATTTTTAAATTTAAATTTTAAATAGTCCTCTAAATAATTTTTCTTAAATTCTAAGGGTTGTATATTGCTGAATTCTCTTTCATTCTTTTGGATTGAATTAAAAGAATCCACTATCTCTTTCTTTTTCATGTCAAGAAGTACAATGTGTGCTAGGTTAAAAGAGCTTATTTCAACCATATCCATAAGCATGTATGACTCACAAATCTTAATCTTACAGTCAAGGTCAAGAAAATGCCTTTTTACACTGCCAGCTAGTTTAAGGTTTCTTCTCTTGCTGCCTAAAAGCTCTATTTCAAAATTATCCTTAATTGCTTTGTATATTGGTTTCTTTTTCAATGCTTCTTCATAAAGTTCTCTTTTCACAGTATAATCAAATCCAAAATCAGTTATTGGGTTAATACCTCCTGCTGGAAGAAGCTGAACCTGTCCAGAGCCTATTTCATTTAATGGGCTTTTCTTACCAACCCACATTAAATAGTCTTTTCCATCTTTTGAAATAGTTATTCCAGAGCATCCAAACCATTTTGCACAATCATTTTCATTATTAACATTTCCTCTTGTTGCAACATGGCAGAAATATGTTGTATGATCAAGGTTCAAGTTAAGTTTTTCATTATCAAAAGAATAAGAAGATAATCTAACGCCCGGACCATCAAACATTCTTGGGTCATCTTTTGCTTTTTTTCTCATTTCATTTATTTTGGTCTTGCTTTCCTGGCTGTAGCCATCATAGGGCTCAGGATTATAATTTATATTTACATCATTTATTCTTTCAGCAAGAATTTTGTAATTTCCTTTTTCATTGATTATTTTATTAAATGCCATGTTTGAATTAAAATATAAATTCTTTAAATATCTTACCTTTATCCTACTTTATGCGATAAATTTATATATAAGTTATGTTTATATAAAATTATGAAGCAGAAGATATCCATAACAATTGACAGGGAAATGCTGAAAAGAATAGATTCTGTTGTTGATAATGTTATTATAAGAAACAGGTCTCAGGCAATAGAGCATCTTGTGAATAATTCTTTGGGTGAGAACAAAACAGCTGTAATACTTGCAGGAGGAGATGAAAACTCCATGAAGATTTCCAATAGTGAGTATAGGATAACTGCTAAATTAAATAAAACAACTGTTGTTGAAAAAGCTGTTAAAAAATTAAGGCAAAATAATTTTAGGAATATATTTATTATTGCAAGGTCAAATATACTTACAAGTGTCTTTGATATATTAAAAGATGGCTCATCATATGATGTTAAGATAAATTATATCGAGGAGAAGGAATCAAGCGGAAGTGCAAGCTCATTAAGGCTTGTCAATGGAAAAATAAATACATCATTTCTTGTTGTTTTTGGAGATATTATCTTCAATAAAATAAATATTGAGGAATTATGGAACCAGCATGTGAGGCAGAATGCAATTGCTACTTTGATGCTGACAACCTCTCCAATGCCTTCGAGCAAGGGAATTGTTAAGATGGAGGGAATTAAAATACTAAAGTTTGAGCAAAAGCCAAAGCACTCAGATATTTATATTGGCTTTTCATCTATGTTTGTTGCAGAGCCAGAGATTCTGGGTTATAGGGGCCATAGCCTGGAGTGTGATATCTTTCCTAAATTAGCTGAGAAGGGGCTTTTGCAAGGCCACCTGAGCTCTGAAAAAGAAGTACATATACATACAAAAGAGGATATTAGGAAATACTGCTAATTTTCTCGGAAATTTTCATTGGACATTCGAAAATCTTTCCCGACGATAAACATTAGACACTGGACATTGTGGCGTGAGACTTATATACATTCTTTTATTGATACTGAATAAGATGGTATTGAAAATAGAAAAATTTATATATTCTGGTTATATACACTTATATAACATGATAAAAACAATAAAAAAGCAGGTTTTGCACTACCCTCAATTAGACACAGTTCTAATGGTAGAGAAATTTATAAAAAAATATGGGGGAGAGTTCAAAAAAAGAAGCTTATGGGAGAATCTTCCAAAGAAGATGATGTATCAAACATTCTGTGTTATCTTTAATTATCTTTCTGAATCCAATAAAATAGCTGTTGACAAAGAAGGAAAAGTCTGTTGGATATGGAATCCAGAAGGCGTAAGAAAATACTTGGCAAAGCCTGAACTCTTCTGGAGAAAATGAAATCTAAGGTTGTTTTTGGAAACAGTAAATTAAAGGATTCCTTTGACAAACTAAAAAAGTCAAAAACAGAAGATAAAAAACTATATGAATGGCTTGTAAGGTCATTTGAAGATTTGGAAAATGATGCTTTCTGCGGAATTCAGGTTCCTAAAAAGCTTATTCCAAAAGACTATGAGAAAAAGTTTGGAAAAATAGATAATTTATGGAAATACAACCTGCCTAATGCCTGGAGATTAATTTACACAGTAAAAACCAATGAAATTATCGTCCTTTCTATTGTTTTGGAGTGGATTGACCATAAAAAATATGAAAGAAAGTTTAATTACTAATTTTCATGACTTTAACGCCGGAAAAACAAAATCTTTATAAATAGGCCATGACTTCTGTTATATGTGGACGGCCATAGTGGCTTGGAAATACCCGATCCCATCTCGAACTCGGAAGTCAAGCAGGCCTACGTTTTGGGGTGTACTGTTCTTTTGAACGGGAAACTCAGAAAGCTGTCCCACCTTATATTTCTAGAATAATTTTACCTTCTTTCTCGTTTATTTCTTTTATTATCTTGTGGCCTTTTAACTTCTCTTTTATCTCTTCCCAGGAATATTTCTCTCTGGCCTTTTTCAGCTCTTTAATTATCCCATCTATAAGCTTATAATTAGTATAAAAAAGCTCTGCTCTTTGATTATTTACTTTAATTGATGTCCGCATTCTTTCTATCTGCTTTTTCTGTTCGTCAATTATTTTATTCAGCTTGCCAAGATCTTTTTTATACCTTAACTCAGACTCATCAACCTTTTCTTCCTTGACCTGTTTTGTGAAGTAATTATCCAAGGCAAGATTATAGTTTTTGAACTCCTTTTTTTCAAGTTTCTTATATAATTCCAAACTGAATGGAGTAATATCCACAAGCTCTTTTTTATCATAAATAGCACAAGGATTTATTTTTCTGCTGCACAGGCTTTTAATTGCTTTTAGTAAGCTGTTTAAATTATCCTCATTTATTTTTTTTGGATTAATTTTTTTATCTATTTTAGCCAACAAGCATACTTCTTCTGCATAAACACCTCCAAAGCCAAGGTTAATTGCAAGGCATGTAACTATTGAGTCTTTTTCAGTGCTTTTCAAAAGCTCTTTTAGTTCTGCTTTTTTTAAATCAAAAAAGTTTATTTCCCGCTTTGGAAATGTGTATGCAATTCCACCCCTTATTGTTCTGTCTTTCCACTTCTTTGTTTCCAATGCAGAAATTATTATATCACCTTCCTTGCATAAGATAATATTTCCAGGGCTGAAAAGCTCAATAAAGAGCTTATGTTTTTCCTTTTTCTCAAACAATAATTCAATTATCCGCTCGCTTCCAAGCTGCTTTACGGCTCTTAATCTTGACTGCTCAAGGTTTTTTCTTAACACCATGCAGAAGCCAGATGGCGTTTCAGGGCTTTTCTCCTTGTAATCTGTCAAATAAGTGTAATCTGGAATATTAATCCTTAATATTTTCTTACCCTGGCCAGTTATGTGAAACTGCAGCAATAAGGTTTTTTTATCAGGATGATATATTTTGTCCAGCTTTGCATCTATTAAAACATCTAATTCCTTAACAACATAGCTAAGCTCCAAAGCAGCAAGGTTTTTCTTCATAAATTAGAAAAAAGATTAAGTATATTTAAATTTGTTGTAAATCAAATTATGCAGTAACCTTAATTTTCTGTTTTTCAGAATGTTTTTTTAATTCTTCCAAGATTAAGTAGTCATCTATTTCTATGAGCTTTTTTATTTTAGGGTTATTTTTGTTTAGTTTGTATAATTTTGCTTTTCCGATTATCCTTGTTGGGATTATAATTTCATTTTTTATTAAATCATCCCAGATCCTATACAATGTGGACCTTCCGATTCCTGCATTTTTTGCCATGTCTGTTATTGAGAAATCTAAGTCCCTTTCAGTTAATAAATAATCTAAAACCCTTATTGTAGGGGAATTTCCCATAAACTCTATGAACAATGATTTCTCTTCCATTTTATATTAGTATAAGGTAACTTATATTTAAATGTTTCTATTTTGGTACAATATCGTACCAAAAATCATACAATAGTTTATATAGTCGTTATTGTAGCTTTTAACTATGGAATGTACTAAAAAAGATATCAAAAAAAGAATTTTAATAAGGCTTGTTAGATGGAGAAAATGGGGTGGTTCTCACACAGAGAATATAATTGGAGGATTGCCTTCACATTTAAAAGGTAGTAGAGCTACTAAACAAGCTATTAAGGAATTAGAAAAAGATGGGTGGATAGTTCCAGCAAAAAAAACAGGAGAAATCCATTATTCACTCAATCCAAGAAAGGCAGGTGAAATATTGCAGTTCTATGAAGAATATTGCAAAGACAGGGTATAGATTATTTTAAAATTGAAATGGTTTCTTTATCAAGCAACTCATTTGCTTTTTTTCCAGTTGTATCAAAAATAAGAATTGTGTGGCCTTTCTCAATTGCCTCATTAAGGCAGATGTCAAATATCTCAGAATCAAGGTTTTCTCTTACTTTTTCCTTGCTGTATTTTCTTTTCTTTAATCTTTTATTAAGCTCTTTTAAACCACACTTTGTTATTATGCACAAATCAATGTATTTTTTAGGAAGATAATGGGCCAGATGGGAATCAATCACAAGGCTTTCCCCAGACTTTTTAATAAAATCAACAAGAAACTTAGATAATTTTTCTGTATCAACTATTTCACATTCTTTTTTCTTGTCATAGCCATCAGAAAGATGATTTTCTTTTATCAACCTATTTACATCAACATACTTATAATTCAGTTTTCTGGCCAATGCCTTTGCAAGCTCTGTTTTGCCTGTTCCAGGTATTCCGCTTACAATTATTGTTTTCATTTTAATATAGCCTTGCATTTGTTATCAATACATTTGCATGAGCCCTGGCCGCAGTCCATTGTATCTGGCCTGCATTCCATTGAACACATCATGCCCTCACAATTTGGGGCTTCTCCAGCCGGAACACAATTATCAGAATGGCAGCAGCTGGCTGGAACACAGTCTGAATCTTTGAAGCATTCTGCATCATCAGGCACACTAGCACATCCGCTAACAAAAACCATTGCAAGAACCAAAAATAAGAGATATCTTCTCATTTTAAACAATAACAGCATAATATTTAAATAATTAACTATATTAAAATTCCATAAAAACAAAAGATTTAAATATTATAAGTAAATAATTCTACCAAATGGTAAAAAAAGTTACTTATCCAAAAATAATAAGCTTATTTTTAAGTGATTATTCAAGGAGAATTTATCTAGGAGAACTAGCAGATGAGCTAAAAAAGCCACATCAGACTGTTAAGCCTTATATTAAAGAATTAATAAGAAAAAATATTCTTTCTGAAAAAAAGCATGGGAAGTTCTTGGAATATGCCCTTAATTTTAAAAATAAGCTGATTTATGATTATTTAACAATAGCTGAAAAGGAAAAAACACAAGAGTTTATTGAAGATAACCCTTTAGCAAGTATATTATATGAAAAACTAAGTTCTTTTTTTAAAGGTAGCACTTTTATAATATTTGGCTCTTCTGTTAAGGGTATGAAAAAAGGCAGTGATCTTGATCTTTTTGTTGTTGGAAAGAATGTTAAAGAGAAAATAAAGGAATTTGAAGAAGTTTATTCGAAGAAAATCCACTTAATTCATGCAAAGACATTAAAAGAAGCTAGCCTTACATTCATAAAAGAGGTTTACAAAAAGCATATAATACTTAACAATACTGAGAATGTATTAAGGTTTATTGGTGGTTTATATGAATCAAATAAGCTGGTGTAAGAATCAGAAGAATGGAATAAAGCTAATTGAGCCAAATGATAATCTATCTGAGGAATATTTAAGAAATGCAGAAGAAAGCATGAAGGTTTTAAAGATTATATGCCCGGTTCAGTCTAATATGTGGTTAGCTACAACAAAGTACTATATTGAATATTTTTCTGTATATGCTGTTTTAATGAAGATAGGAATAAAATGTGAACTGCATAACTGTACTTTATCCTTGGTTAAATTACTTGAGAAAAAGAATATTTTTAAAAAAGGGACTTACAAAACATTAGATGATGATAAGGAACTGAGGATAGACAACCAATACTATCTTAAGGATAAGAAAGTTTTTATTGACTTTGAAAAACTATCTGGCTTAATAGTTGATGCAAGGAAGATAATAACTGAATTAACAGCAGGTAAAATACAAGAAATTAGGAGCATAATTAAAAATTATTAGTTTAACAAAAATGCAAAAAGAGATAATAATATCAACAAAAGAACACAATGAGCTCATTGACATAACAAAAGAAGTGGAAAAAATAGTTTCTGAGTCAAAAGTAAAGCAAGGCCTCTGCAATGTATTCACAATGCATGCAACAGCGGCCATACTAATAAATGAAAATTATGACACAAACCTAAGAGAAGATATCATCAATGCATTAAACAAGATAATACCGGAGCATAATAATTACAAGCACGATCAGATTGATAATAATGCAGCTTCTCATATAAAAGCTGCAATAATAGGCCCATCTGAAACAATCCCAATAAAAGATAATAAATTAGATTTAGGAACATGGCAGTCAATAGCTTTTTGCGAGTTTGACGGCCCAAGAACTAATAGAAAAATTATCATAACTAATCAAAAGATATAAATACCAATAGTATAATAAATAATTGGGGTGAATTCTATGCAATGCGACCTCTGCGGTGCTAAAACAGAAAACTTATTCAGGGCAGTAGTAGAAGGAACAGAGCTTAATGTATGCAAAGATTGTGCCAAATATGGAAAGGTTATTGAAAAAAAGCCTATTAAAGTAATAGAAGAAAAGAAAGAATATGTTAAAAAATCTGTTGAGCCTGAAAAAGATATAATCCAGGTAATTGTTCCTGATTTTGCACAAAGAATCAAAAACAAAAGAGAATCACTTAAACTAAAGCAAAAAGATTTTGCCAAAAAAATCTCAGAAAAGGAATCATTAGTTCATAACATAGAAACAGGCTCTTTTGAGCCAAGCATAATCCTTGCAAGAAAGCTAGAGAAATTTCTAAAGATAAAATTGATTGAAGAGTATGAAGAAGAGCATAAAAAAATATCTGAAATAAAAACAGAGGGCTTTACTGTAGGAGATTTAATAAAGATTAAAAAATAGTTAGTTATAATCCATGCAGTAATCAATATCTTCTTTGTATAAAGAGCATACTGTCTTAAGAATTTCATCCTTTGATGTAAAGCTCTCAAAAACCTTATCTTCAATAACCAGGGTAGGATATCCGCTTATTTCATACTGGTCTTTTAGCATTCCAATCATTGGCTCATCAGTATATGTTGAATCAAGTGCAAAAATAAGCAGCTTGTCCTTAAACTCATTTTTTAAATAAGTTAAGATAAATGCCTGCTCCCCGCAATCAGGGCATTCTTTATCAGTAGAATAGAAATAAAGTATTGTTACTAAATCTCTATTACATATTTTTTTTGTTCTTTTTGCCAGGAGCCAGTAATTAAGCTGTGCAAGGATATACTCTCTTTTAAGGGCATGAAGATCTTCTTTGTTCAGGTTAGCATTCTGCTCGTAATTTTCCAGCCTTTCACTTGTTTCAATCAGGCTTTTTACACTGTTTTCAAATGTCTTTGAAACAGCATCACAGTTTCTTTCCTGGCTTAGCTGTTCAATATAAGCATATTGCAGCTGCAGGCTATTGTAATCCAGTTTTTCTATCCTATTTATTGATTGAATATACTGGACTCTCTTGCCCTCAATTACTAACCCAAGCATTAGGCCAAGAACAAACACAAACAATGTAAGCAAAGCTGCAATAATATACCTTTTTTTATTAAATTCTCTTACCATTTTTTAACGTTTTTAAATATCAAATCTTTTGTTATTCCAAGCCATATTGCACCAAGCAATAGGTAATAAAATAATATAAAAACTAGTAAAGGCGCTATTCCCTGGCTTGTAAGTTTTTGCTTTGTGTGTTTATGTGCAAGGGTAAATACTGTGAGGGATAGTGTTATCATTACAGCTATTATAATCAGCTTGTAATAATTGAAATCCAGTAAATTGAGATTAAGATTAATGTTAGCTATAAATGAAAATATGTCAAAATCAACAAGGCTTAGATTGTATATGCCATTAAACAGTGGCTTTAAGATATTATAAAAGAGCACAAGAATTATTATTGTCATGGCAATAAAGCCAGCGCATAGCACCATGGGCATCTGCAATATGCCAAAGTCACCATATTCTTTTTTAAACATCATCTTCCTGTAATCCCAGACATTAAGGATAGAGCCCTTGTTCCACCTGTTTCTCTGAAAGTAAAAATCTTTCAGGTTTTTTGGTGAATAAGTGTGTACATCTACATCCAGCAGCTGTATTATCTTATATTGGTATTTCTGCAGCCTGAATGCAATCTCCATGTCTTCTGTATTATGGCCCTGCCTGAATCCGCCAATCTTATCAATAACATCTTTTCTGTAAACTCCGAATGGTCCGGGCGTAACATGAACACAATTAAGATGGCTCATTATCTTCTTATAGAAGAAATTCACAATATATTCATAACATTGTATCTTCTGCAAGATTCCCTTTGGATTTTTAATTTTAATCAATGGAAGGACAGCAGCCACATTATTATCAGTAAAATAAGGCAGCATTTTTTTAAGTGCAGCTTTCTCTACAGAAGAGTCCGCGTCAAGGCATGTAAAAAATTCGCCTTTTGCTATTTTTAATGCACTATTCAGGGCAACCCACTTGCCCTGGTTATCCTGGTTTATTAGCTTAATATCATAATCATTATGCTCATCAATAAATTTCTCTGCAACTCCTTTTGTTGAATCTGTTGAGCCGTCATTTACAATAATTATGTCTAATTTATTTTTTGGATAGTCAAGGCCAATAACAGAATCAAGAGTCTCCAAAATAACATCTTCTTCATTATATGCAGGAACAACAATTGAGACAAGTGGAAATTCCTTAATAACTTTCTTTTTTTCTTCCTTGTTATCTAAAAAGGTTATAAGCCAGAATATTGTATAAAACAATGTTATCATATAAACAACTGGCAGGATTATATTAATTATAGCCATTTTTTACTTCCCATATTTCTATGCCTTGGTTGTTGTATATATTCTTAAATGTTTCGTTATTTCTGAACAAAAACAAAAGGCCCTGCTGCTCTTTTTCCCAGACCAGGCCCTGCTTCATCTCATTATCAATCCATATATAAGTTATATTATATTTATCTATAAGGAGTTTAGTATTCTTCAAATTTCTAGAATAAAAGATTTCCAAAGAATCATTAAATCTCTCTTTTGCATTAGGAAAATATTCAAGCATTTTATCTGTTACAACAGGCCTTTCTGCAACATTAATTATCCAGAATCCCTTTGAGTAGTGGGAGAAAACAATTTCATCTGGCTCTGAATAATGCTTAAGCCAGTCAAGGCTTTTTATTACTTCTTTATCAGGCTGTATATTGCTAATTCTATTAAGGTATGATACAGTTGAAAATATTAGTCCGCAGATTATAAGTAATATGGTAAGATTTTTGATTATCTTAATCTCCCAATCCATATTCTTTATTTTTGTAAATGCATATCCTGCAAAAACAGCAAGCACAAAGCTTAGGTAGATAATAACAACCCGCAAATAAAACAAGCTTATAAGCATAATAAGCAGGGGCAGAAAAATAAACATATGTTCCTTTTTCTTTTTCCACATCAATGAAAACCCAATAAAAGCAAGTAAAATATTAAAAACACCTATACCTACTAAGGCCCCAAAATCAGATATGCTGCTCTGTAAAATGCCTTCTTTTTGAATGACTTCTGTTTTTTCCTGAAAATAAACAGGCATGAATGCAGCTGATATAATTATTATTATAAATAAAAAGATTATGGCTTTTTTAGACTTTTCCTTAATCAGATAAGGAAATAATAAGACTACAACCAATAATGCATTGAATATGCCAAAAGAAACTGCTGCAGCAAAAGAAATTAGTGAGAGAACTGTAAAAATTATCTTTTTCTTTAAGAGAAAGTAAATTCCCAATAGTGTTAAAAAAACAGGAACTGAATTAGTATTTGAGATTACAGATAGATAGATAAATGCAGGTGAAACTATAAGTATTAATAAAACAAATAGCCTTTCTTCAATACTCATTTTAAATTCTTTAATTATTAAATAAAAAATAAAAGCAGAAAGCAGGCCTAACAAAAAGGGAATTAATTTTGATGCAAGCTCAATCCCTATAAAATATCCTGCTGAAGCAAGAACTAAGTGATAGGGATTAAATATATAATTTGAGTCTTGTATTAATGATTTCTGCTCAATTATCTGCCTTGCAATAGTTGCATGATAGTATGGCTCATCACCAATTATAATATTATTGTAGAATAAAAACCTAACTAAAAAAGGTATTAAAAGGACTATAACAGCTGCCAGCATTACATAAGCTAATGTATTTTTTTCAGTTAGTTTCATTTTTCTTCCATTTTACATAATGATTTATATATCTTAACCTCTTTATCATAGACTAATTCAAAACATTTTTCATCTGTCCTATAATTTAAATCAACTATGTTATAATCTTCCATTGATTTTTTTGATAAGATAATATACTTAATATTATATTTATTCAATAAAGGTATTGCCTCTGTCTCATAATGAGTTGTGTATATTTTTCTTACATCCTCAAGGCGCTGCTCGGCATCTTTTATTAATAAGAAATTTTTATCAATGACATTTTTTCTCTCTGCAACAGCATTTACAAGACAACCCTCATCAAGGCTTGCAAGGATAACATCTTTTTCATTGCTATTGTTTTTTAGCCAAAGCAAGGCATCTATTTCATGCTTTGATGGTGTTTCCCTGATAATCTTGCTTGTGTAACTAATGGTAGGAATAATTGAGTTAAAGATAAAAACCAGGAAGATTAATGCAACAAACACTATTTTATATCGTGAGAATCTTGTTTTGTTTATGAATAATAGGGAATCAGAGTAAAATTTGCTGAACAATAAAACAAATATTATGCCAAAGAAAATAAGGCCTGTTTTCAGTGGTATAAGCTTAAACCACAGTAAAAAAAGCCCAGAAAGGGCAAATCCCATTAAAAGGTATATCTTCCTGTTTTTTTTCTTAAAAATGTATTTATAAATTAAGTATATCCCTGAAACAAGGGGTATTATCCCAATATAAAATAATGCATTTAGTATGCTTAATTGCGAAAAATAGTGGCCAAGCAGCTCTTTTGGTATGTTCTGCCAGATGACAAACTGGCCATGAACCAGAAATGCATTTTTGTATGTGATAAAGTTAAGCCAAAGAACAAGAATTGTTGAGAATACTATTAATTCAAGCTCAGCTCTTCTTTGTTTTAAATGCTCTAGCCTAATAAGCAATAAGTAAAGCAACAGGCCTATAATCAATAAAATTGCAGAGGAGTGCATCAATGCAAGTACAAATATTGAAACAATAAAATAACCAATATATTTTTTATCATTATTAATTTTTATCAAAAGATATATCAAAAAGAACATAAGCGGGATAACCAGTGAGAATACTGAAACACTGTTCACTGTTTCAGCAAAAAATATTGGAATGAAACCAGAAATAAATGATGATAATAATGCTGCACCCTTGCTTTTTGTTATTTCTTTTGCAATAAGGTATACAATAAAAATAAGACATGAGGCAAATATGTTTGGCAACAGCTTGCATACAAGGCTTAAAGGCATGAAAAGGTTGAAAAAAGCTAAAATATACTGAAAAAAGGGCTGAAAAAGAAAATTTCGGCCAGAGTAGCTTAAATCATCCTTAAACAAAGGCAATCCTGTCTCTCTTATATGCTCTGCCTGCCTTATGTTAAAATAAGCATCCTCACTAAAGTAAGGTGTCTGAAACACAAAATAAAGCCTTGTTCCCAAGACTAAGACAAACATTAAAGCCAGCCACATATATTCCTTTTTAAGCATAGGCCAAGAATAAGATTATCTTATTTATATCTTAGGGTTTTATATCAAATCATAACCTAAAGTCCCGCATATTTTTTCAATATAATCAACAACTTCTTCGGCCTTACCAGAGCTAATAAATTTCAATCCTCCTTCTTTGCTTCTAAGAAATTCCTTATAATCTTTCCAGCTGGTTTTTCCTCTTTTTTCAAACTCATTAAGAATATCCTTTGTTACAGTAGGTCCCGCATTGTAGGCCATTAGTTGATCTTCAAGTTTTTTAAATCCATAATTATCTTCTATCATTCTGAAATAATGAGTTGATATCTTAACATTAACCTCTCTGTTTTTAAGCTCTTCTTTGACTTCATATTTTTCAGCATCAGTAAGTTTATAAGATGGTTTTGCATACTGCCTGTACTCTGGAAATTCGCTGCTGTAGTATAAAGCAACATCTGCTAGTGCGCCAGGACTTAGTTGCCCAATACCTATAAGGCCGTTTTCGTTTATTACATCAGGATTAAATTCTTCAGGTTTTTCATCCCACCAGGACCATTTTATTTCTTGCTCCCACAATGCTATCATGATAGGCATGTCTTCAATTTTCATAGAATATTTTTCTGCCACTTCATATATTGAATATTTTTCAGATTTTTCAGGATCTTTATTATACAAATCAAATCTTGTTTCTTTTGATTTATAAATAACTTCTTCATTTATATAAGGAAAATCTGCGAAAGTTGGGTCTATAACCACATCGTATATATTCTTAATTTCCCTAAACCAGTGTGTTGATAACCAAAGTTTTTCTAATGATGATTCATAAGTTTCTTTTGCAGTTATTGAAATTATTTTTAAATTACCTTCTCTTTTATTTCCTTTTACCCAAAGGGTTGTTTTTTTTATATCGTCTATCTGCAATATTAAGGATTCTTTTTGTTTTGTTGCAGAATCCAGCTCTAACTCAGCCTCATCTAAAGATTTCTTTGCTTCTTCCAATTCTTCAGGTAGTTCTTCCGGAAGTTCTTCATATCTCCTTTCATTCTTTAATTTTTCAAATTCTTCTTCTTTTTTTATTAAGTCATCTGATGCTCGCTTGATTCTTTTTATAGAGTTTTCAAGCTCTTTTTTTAAATCATTTCTCTTGTTTATTGCTTCTTCTTGAGATGTGAAAATTGTAAGGTCAATATCCCCATTATTATAATTGATTACAGTTTTTTTATTAAAAGGTATATCTCTCATGCTTGCCAAAAATTTTCTCCCAATAGTTGCCTTTCCATTGCTAAATGTGAAAGAATATCCCTTTTCATCATCCTTATATTTGACTATTTTTGCATTACCATCAACTTTTATCTTATCCCACAGATCACCACTATGGCCGCTTCCCATGTCCCTGTATGAAATACAGTTTGTCTTACAACCATCATGAAACATATAATTAGTTATACTTTCTATTGAAACAAGCAGGTTATTTTCTGAGTCTATGTTCTTAAATTCAAATTTTTCATCATTAGCAGTATTTAGCTCTAAACTTGTATAAGTTCCGTAAAGATTTATTTTAAATGGGCTTGTCTTATAATCAACAGAGATTTTTCCTTTTACTATTGTCGGGATGTTTTTTTCCATCTTTATATTTGTTCCATCCTGGATTGACTCAATCCTTTTGCCTTTTGGTGTCATAAATACTACATTATCGCTCAAAACAACATCTGTACCATCTTTGCCTATTACAATAGGTTTATTATCTTCAATAATTATTTGAATATCATCAGAGTTAGAATGTATTTGTAATTCATTGAATTCTTTGTCTAAAGTAAATAAATCCATATTTTTGCTTATAAAAATTCCATCCTGCCTCCATTCAACATATCCTCCATCTGAATTGAAAGTATATCCCTTACCATTAATCTCGAAAGTAGCAGAAGATTTTCCTTTGATAAAATTAATCCTTGCATATCCATTCTCAATAGATATTGAATCAATAGTATCAATAGAATCTCCTATGTTCATTGTGCCAATGTTTTTTGCAGTGAATGATTCAACTCCCTGATTTCTTAAGTCATCCCCTTGAATAATAGTATATTCAGCAACATTTTCAACATTTAAATTATTACTCTCCATATCAAAAGATACTCCTGGCATATCTCCAAAATTTTCTGTTTTGGTTTCAGCAGAATTATCCCCATTAGCATTTACCTTTGGGCATATAATTATAAAAAGCAAAAGAAAAATTGTTATAAAATTAATTGAGACTGCCTTAAATTTAAGATTCATATTATTTTACACCTGATGTTATATCCTCAACGTAACCCGGCAGTATTTTTACCTTATCTTTACCGAGTATTGCAATTCCCGTGTCTGAATTAATGAATGCCTTAAGGTCGCTCCAGTCTCCACCACCTTGGACATTAAATTCATTCATCAACTTGTTTGTTACTGTTGGCCCTGCATTATAGGCCATTAAGTAAATATCAACTTCATCTCCATCATAATTATAGATTTCCTTTGGCTCTGAAAAGCCGTAAGACTTCCCATAATGTTTCTCAATTCTTGTAAGATAATCAAATCCAACCTTAAGGTTAAAGTCTGCATCATTCTTAAGAAGACTTATTAATTTC
>Ga0307990_1002246_pt1 | contig 15544 bp, 7 predicted proteins | sample EllFjometagen129_FD_203168 | JGI IMG/M metagenome (GOLD analysis project Ga0307990, IMG submission 203168) | Marine microbial communities from Ellis Fjord, Antarctic Ocean - #129 | ecosystem: Environmental > Aquatic > Marine > Unclassified | place: Southern Ocean | collected 2014-10-08
CATCGCGAGTATTTGATGAAGCTGGATCCAGGTTACCACAGGCGATTTCATTGCTTTGCAGAGAAAGGAATTCAGAAACTTGTGGAGCTTCAGGAGTTTCAGATGCAACAGAAACAGCCACAGGCAGGGGACCATCAGCACCGGAAACCCACGCCTGAATGTTCCAGTTATAATCCAGAGTTGAGATTGAGCTTAAAGCATCCCATGATCCATCGCCCATAGAGATCATGTCCCCAAATCCGGTAATAGCAGGTCCAGCATCGCAACCAGCAGGATAAACATCAAGTGGCTGATCGACAGCATAACCAATCCAAAGATCTTCAGAAGAATCTAGAGTAATTGGATCAGTGAAAAACACTTCGTTCCATGCTCCTATAGCAGGATTAGTGATCGGCTGACTGAGAATTTCATTAGTGGCATTTGCACCAGTCCATACTTTAAGTGTATAAGTGCTTGCAGCATCGAGAGGGACGTAGCTCATCTTAGTGATCTGCAATCCATCATAATCATCAAGATCACCAGCAGCCCAGCGAGCAGCAACCATAAATGAACCACCAGTTGTTGCGAGTCCAATACCACTATTATTCGTATCATCATCATAATGAATCCATTCACCAGTTTCGGCACCGATTCCGGGAGCTTCCCAAGTGAGCTGAACAAAATGAGGATAAGCAAGGAGGAAAGCTTCAACGTTCATAGGCTCATCTTGCTGAACAGTGATAACAACTTCATCAGAATTATTATCCTCCGCATCACTAACTACCAAAGTAAAGGAATAATTTGTATCATCAGTAACTTCTGGAGCAGTAAATGTAGGCGATTCTGCTGTGGGATCATCAAGAGTGATACCAGCAGGAGCAGTCCAGGCATAAGTGATAGGATCCATGTCAGGATCATAAGAACCTGAACCGTCAAGAGTGATAACTACACCATCACGAACAACCTGATCGTTACCTGCATCTGCTACAAGAGCCAGATTGGCAACATATGTGAAATTAAGAGTAACCATGTCAGAATAACCTTCGTCATATACTGAAACGACCCCTGCTTCATAAGTAGTGCCATCAACCAGTCCTGTAAACAGGTATTCTGTTTCAGTAACAACTTCACCTGCAAGATTCTGCATTACATCATCAAGATAGACATTGTAACCCTGAAGTTCACGGGTAAGATTATAAGAATTATTATTTGAGCCAGCAATATTGCTATGAGCAAAAATGTTCTGTGTGCTGGCTGAAACTAAATTATTATCAATAGAGTTACCAGGAGCAGGAAGTTCGATTGCACGGGTAGCACCAGCTACGAATGCCTGAATATTCCAGTTGTAATCAAGGGATGGCAACAATATGCTCAGAGCATCCCAGCTGGTACCATTAGTATTTATCATGTCACCATAACCGGTAATAGCAGGACCAACATCGGTACCTGCAGGATAATCCAGAGCAACCTGACCAACTAAAGAATATCCTATCCAAAGCTCTACTGATGAATCAATAGTGATGGGAGTATCAAAGATAACTTCATTCCAGCTATCTGAAACAGGAGCAGTGATTGCCTGGCTGAGTATTTCAGTACCGGCATTAGCTCCAGTCCATACTTTTGCAGTAAGGGTGCAATTAGCATCCTGGAAATAAAGGTTGATCTTTGAGATATTAAGTCCATCATAATCATCCAAATCACCAACATCCCAGCGAGCAGCAACAATAAAGTTACCACCGTTTGTGAGACCGATCGCAGCATCATTCATTCCATCATCATAATGGATCCATTCGCCAACTTCTGCTGGGGGAGCCCAGGTAAACATAGCGTCCCCCCCTGCCAGGCTTTCAACTGCCAGATTTGATGGAGGAGTAAAAGGAGTAGTAACATTCAGCACAATAATAGTGACTTCATCAGAAGCAACAATTCTGCTAACTTCATCACTAACAGTGAAGGTCGTGGTTTCTGTTCCTGTCCAGCCGATTGGAGCACTAAATTCCACCATCAATTCGTCGATATCGATGTTTAATTCAATATTTCCAGTGACATTCAATATAAGAATATCATTATCTACATCGGTTATATATTCATTAAAATTTACTGAATAAGTTTCATTATTATAGAAAGTAAAATTATCTGGTAAATTAATTGTTGGTGCATCATTGATATCAATAATTGATAATGTAAACGTATCGCTTACCGATACATTGTCTGCATCTGTGGCTGAAATTGTTATGTCAGTTACTTCAGTAACATTATCTACTGCCTCAATGATAAGTTCATTCTCATCATTCAATTGATATGAAAACAATTGATCATTTCCGCTAATAGTAAAAATGAGTTCATCATTATTGGGATCATAAAAAACATTATCTAAATCAGCAATTATCCTTGATTGACCTGCTGTTAATGACTGATCAGGAATAGGATTTCCTACTTCTGGATCTCCAGTTGAACTGATTACTGAATACGCTACTGAATTGCTGGTCCCAATACTGTTTGTTACATATAAAGCATCATTCTGAATACCTTCAGGGACAATACAGATTATGTTTGTATTACTCCAATCAATATTTTCAGTTGGGCATAATATTGACCCAAAATACAATGAACCATTTGAACCTAAATAAGATCCGGAAATTGTTAATTCATCATCTGCTGAAAAACTAAGCTGTGATAATGAACTAATATTTGGAGGTAATTCTAGAACTGTAATAGTCAATTTCCTTAAAAAATAATGATCTAAAGATGGATCATTATTGTCAAGTTCTACTGTCATCCAGAATTCATGCAACCCCGTTGGAGCAGAGTTTGGTACTTGAAAATTGAAACTGGCAGTTAAGTTATTATTTGAAAGAATTACATCATTTTCCCAACTATCGACTTCGTCATTTCTGAATATATTGCTTATGTGATCGTCAAATTCATAAGTTGTACTATTTGCGACAAAACTGATAGACTCCCCTTTAAAGCCACTTATATGATTGTTCACGAATTCGACTGTGTTTGTGTTTTGGCTCCCAAAATCAACTGTTGCGACATCATTAGAACTATCACAATCTTGAACAAAAATAACGCTATTGCCAAAAATGTGAAAGTCATGTTCTTCAATTTCTTCAGCATCTGGCCAATTTCCATTTAGACTAACATCTATATAGTCACTTGCAACTTTGTGCAAATGAAATGTCTGCCCATTGAAATCATGTTCAGTAGAATTCCATGCACTTGGAGGGGCAAACCATTCAAAATATAGATTACTCGAATTGAAAAAATACTGCTCTTCTTGACCATCTGGACTTACAATGATATTTTGAGTATAACTGTTGTCACTGAAGTCAATGTCTAATTCTGGATATATTGTAAAAGAAACCGAATATATTCCATTGTTATTAGTTACTGCCAATGTACTTAGAACATTCTCTACGCCAAGATCAAAATTGTAGATGTGTCCAATATCTTGATCAATTAACGATCCGTTTTGATTATAAAGATTAGATTCCCAATATAAATCTGCGTAAGTATTTCCTGGATCACTGTCATTAAATATATTAGCATCGATATAAACATTTCCTCCAGATGTTAAATAAGTTGGTTCAACTTCAAAACCCATAATGCTTACATCCCATCCAATTGAACTTTCATTTACATTTAAAGACAAAAATTCACCAATCATTTCAGGGTACCTTTGCTGACCAGAATTTGCCTCAAAATGATATGCGAAGATTCCATTGTTGTTTATACTAGCTTCATATGTATATATTGCTCCTGTTGAAGGAGAACCTAATATATGAGTCATCTGATAATCCTGGGTTGTTAGATGAAGTATAACATTTTCAGGATAATTACCAGATTCATCTGTATAGGTTACGTTGAATGTGAATTGATTTCCAGCTGTACCTGGATTGGGTGTAACGTAGCCGTTAGTTAGAGAAGCGGGGGGAATATTTTCACCTTCCTGATAAAGGTTTATTATATGCAGTGTTGGACCTGCCTGTTGGGAAATGACAAGCTGTCCACCTCTACCCTGAGAAGAGTTATTATTTTCAGTATTAAGCATAAAATTATTTGATTCCTGGGGTGACAAAGTGAAGTCATTGCTTGATTGAGAAACCGAACACCATGATGGGTAATCAAATTCAAGAATAACATTCTCATTGCCGGTGTTTTCAATATTAATTGAAAAATCACCTCCAACATAAGGAATTATCTCAGGGATTGTATTATTGGTTATTGCTATTTCAATATTATCATATAATGGCTCGATATTTCTTATTATTTCTTCCAGCAAACAATAATTGTGATTACCTGGTGTTAAATCATCTAAAGTAAAAAATCCATCATCACTTCCATACTGTCCCCAATTGAAATAAAATTCATGCTCTCCACTCCAGCCACTACAAACAAAAGCATGTCCTCCATGAATTAGATCTGAAGCACGATAATATACTGGTCTTGAATTGTTTAATTCTTCACGTAGCACCTCCTCCCATTGAGATGTTGTATAGAAAGTTTTTGACAGATAATTCGCAGAAGGATTATATCTAAAATAATCTTCAAATGCATCACAAGCATCGTTATCAATTGCCGAGCTACCATTTGACCCATAATTCATGTCTACAGAAACACCACAGTGATATAGTAATGTTTGACTATGAATATTACCTGTTGATGGAGACATTTGATCAAATTGATACTCAGTATTTCCAAAATCAGCATATTCTGCCGGAGGAGAATAATCGCTTTGATAGCTGTGATCGCCTTGACCTATATTTGGATGTTCCCAATAATACATAATTTGTCCCATAGCAACTGCAACACAGCCTGCGGGTACATGATTATTACCACATACAGAATTAACATCTTCCGGACATGACTGATTAAAAGCTGAACATTGTCCCCATTCAATTGTATCTCCATTACATTTAACTAGTAAATTATCTACATTCCGTGCTTCTTCTCTAATGAGTGTTAAAGGATCAACTGACAGTCTATTCCAGTAATCATTAGTTTCACCGCTAGCAACTTGATTATTTTCCACTGCCCATTTTATTTGACTCTTGTAGTTCTCAATGAACATTTTAGCTGCTGGATTATCATCTTCATAATGAAATTCTCCATCATCTCCATAAGCAAGTATAGGATAAACATTATCATGAGCAGATACAAGAGCCCAGCCTTCTGGTTCAAAATTAAAATAATAGATGACATCTATATCATCTTCTTTAAGTGTTCCTTCATCTTTGATTGACGAGTTTTTTGCAAAGTCCAATCTTTCAAAAACAAGATTTTTAGCAACATTTGCTGCTTTTGAAATTTCTACTTGTTTTGCACATAATGAACTTACAGCAATTAAGAACATAAAAAATACAAATTTTTTCATTGTCCCTCCACGGTTTTAGATTATTTTTCCTAATCTATATATATGCAAAACTAGCTCCATTTAAACTAATAATGTCATCTATCTCTAAGTGATTTAATGTTAAATAAATAGAATTAATGAGATTAGATTGAGGTTTTTGTAAAAATATTATTGCTGAATTCCTCAACAGAATGTGAAATATATCAACAAATGATGTATTGAAAACGTTCCAGACCCGTCTTAGTCTGGATACCTTCTCCTTCGATTCAAAATTCATTCTGATAAATCGGGACAAATTCACTCCCCAATATCAAGTTTCTTGATCTTTTTATAAAGTGTTGTTCTCTCCATTCCTAAATATTTGGCTGTTTGAGTAACTTTGTGGTTATGAAGTTCAAGCTGAGTTTCCAGATATTTCTTCTCCAAAGTATCCATCACATAATGATAATCAGGGTTTTGCATGATCTCATCAAGGGGATTTTCTTCTAATTTTTTATTAAGTCCTTTTGCCAGTTTATAATTACGCTTTTTATGGATATTGAATTCCTTGATGATCACCTGATTATCGACAATATCATAAAGTTCAGTAACAATGTTGGCAAAGTTCTTGAGTTCTCTCACATTTCCGGGCCAGGGATAGGATTTCAGTTCACTGGCAATAGCTTGCAGGTCAATATCCAGCGACATCCTGTTTTCCCGGGCACTATCCATCAAAAACCGCTGCATAAGCAGCATTATATCTTCCTTCCGTTCCCGCAATGGGGGTATATGGATATTACCGGCAGCCAAGCGATAATAAAGGTCATCTCGAAAATCTCCCTGTACTGATAATTCTGTCAGGTCTTTGTTAGATGCAGCAATGATGCGGATATCCACATGCTTTGTTTTCCCTCCTGAGCCAACAACAGGTATCTTCTTTTCTTCTATCACCGTCAATATTTTAGATTGTTCATTTGAACTCAAATTCGAAATCTCATCCATGAACAGTGTTCCGTGATCCGCATTTTCAAAGTAACCGGGTTTACTTGTATCAGCACCAGTAAAGGCACCTTTGATATACCCAAATAGTTCTGATTCCAGAAGAGAATCCGGGATAAGTTTGATATCAACAACTTTATATGGTTTATCAGCGCGTAGAGAATTCCGGTGTACAAGCTCTGCAACAACGCCCTTGCCTGTTCCTGTTTCACCAGTGATCAAAATATTCATTTCCTTGGGAGAAAGCATTAGTATTTTTTTCTTAACCCCCTTAATAGCTTCAGATTCACCAATAAATAGAGCATCCATGCTCAACAAACGTAATTTCTGGATTTCCTTTTCCGTTCTGCTCAATTCCATCGCCTGATGAATATCTGCCAGGAATTTCTCTTTCTGAAAAAAAGAACCTTTCTCTATGTAATTTATCGCCCCCATCTTCATACCTTCTGCTACCTGAGTTCTAGTTGCTTTAGCTGAAAGCACTATTACTTTACTGGAAAAATCCTCTTGCCGCCTAATCGTATCAAAAATTTGTACACCATTTTGCTGACTATTTTCTAGTTCAATATCGAGCAGGATCAGATCAGGTTTATGCTCATTATATATTTGATAGAATTCATCACTGTTCGCTGCTCTTCTCACCTCATAATCAGTCTGCCCCAGCAATCTCATAAATGACCGTGCTACTCCATCCTCATCTTCAAGTAGTAATATCTTATTCATCTTCATCCTCCCTCCCTCTTAAATTGAATATGATCTCTGCTTTGGCTTCTTCATCGATACTTAACCTGAAAATTGCCCCATGTGCACTAATGATCTTATTTGTTGCCACTATACCTATTCCACTCCCTTTGCTAATCTCAATTTTATTATCTTTCAATTGATTACTGATCGCTAACACAACTGTCGATTTCTCTTGATCCAATGTTATTATGACCTTTGATCCGAAAGGTGAATACTTTAAACTGTTATCCAGCAAATTCAAAACTGCTACATGGAGCAAACTCTCATCTGCATTCACTAATACCTTGTCTTCTGAAACTTCCCAGACAATATCATTATAACGCGGATGCCCATAAAATTTCATTACGGCATTATCGATCAGAGTAACAAGATCAACATTAGTCTTCTGCATGAGATTTATTCTGGAAAAGTCTGATAACATTGAAGACTTTTCAAATATTTCCTGCATTGCCCCCACCAGATCATCATCTTCTTCCAGATTACTTTCCATCAATCTCATATTTACAAGATGCACCTGATTTTTGATGTCATGGGCAATGCGCTGCATAATGTGCATCTCATTACCTATGACCATTCTGTAAAACTGCAGTTTTATCAAACCCAGATTTCGGGTTTTTACTTCCTGGTAACTATCAGTAATATCATTCATAATATCTTCAAATCTTTTTCTGGATAAACAGCCTATCACAGGTTGTGAATATACCCTTCCTACTCCAAATATTCTCCAATTGAAAACAACACCCATTATATTATATAATACGGCATAACTACCATCCAGCGCCATGGTTGGTAAATTGAAAAATGCCTTGGTAATGATATAAACCAGATATCCTACAACTAATAATAGCCATGTTACAATTAAATTTAAATTGAAAATATCATTTTTCAGCAATTTGATATTATATAATAACGAGTTTCCTTTTCCTACGTCAGAGATTATATTTATTTTATCACCTTTGAACTGCAAAGCATTACAAGCTCCCATATCAAGATTCTGATAGATGACTTTAAAATCCTGATTGAGTATAGTTAGAGGATTCATGAACCAGAATAATTTCTCATTAAGTTTAATACTATTTTTTAAAAAGAACGGACTTAGTACGCGCTCACTTACAAAGCTTCGAGTTTCTATTTCCTTAAACTCATCATCAAATGTCGTTTTAAAATGTTGATTCCCTTCTCTATGCAACATTACTAATTTTTCATCTATCAAATCTAATTCTAACAAGTTCGTATAATAGATATTTAGAGTATCAAGCTTACCTGTTGCAGGATCAAGTATTTGCAGAAATTTCTTCTCCTGGTTTATATAATTATCAGCAGTGAAAACGATTTTATGATCTGGTAGTACACAGAACTTTGTGATCCAATTGAAATCACCAGTTATATAATGTGCCCTTTCTCCATTTAATTCCTTTATCTTGCCATGATTATCTAATATTAATAACGAACAATAGAAACTGTAAAGAGGATCTTCCAGGTCAAACCAATTTGCTCCATGTCTGCCACTTGGCGCTGAGGTTCCGATTATTATCTCAGGTATATTATCATTATCAATATCAGCAATATCAAAATCAATAAATCCTTCATAATAAGCATATTCCCAGAGTTTTTCTTCATGGATGGGATCATAACAGATAAGGCTGTTTGGAGTTAATCTTGTGCCCCCAGTTAATATCAATAAATCCTTAAATCCATCAGAATTGATATCATGTGACGCTATGATCTGTCCTCCCATCATGTCCGTCAATTTTCCATTTGCCTTCTGATTCCTGAACCACATAGCTTTTCTTGTATTGGCAATTATCTTAAATACTTCCTCTTTGCTGACATTCATTTCTAACCACGATGATAAGGAATCTGATAGTGATTGAAATACTTCTGATTCTTTGTAACTTAATATTGTAGTATTATTTATCGCTTCATATATCCCTTTTGAAAACACTAATCGTAATGAATCACTATCGTCTTCTAATCTAAAACCTTCCAATAGATCATCATCAACCCTAAAACCATAAATCTTCCTCTCACCTATTTCTGTTTCAGAGGTGAAGAGCTTTTCCTTATAAAACGGTTGATGGATCAATCTCATTTCAGCATTGGGTGCACCATTAGAATCAAAGGCTTTCACCAAATACAAACTTGTATCACCCTTTTTTACACAAAACCAAGCATTATTATGTTCCCAGATCATCGGAATTCTCTGGGTTGTTATACCATAATATTCATGTTCGGAGAGAAGACCTGTTTGAGAATTACTGTATTTGATTACGCAGTTCCCACCTCTTTCAACTGCCAGAACTTTATCATACCGAGGGTGATCTACAAAGCAGGCTGCCTTTGCTCCAATTAAAGAATTTACTTTTACTTTATAAGCTAAACCATCCTCCATTAACCACGATGGTTTGATGATCACTGCCATAATTCCTGCAATTATCAATAGTGATAATATAAAATAGGCACTAAAAAATATTTCTCTAAATTTTAAATGCTTCATGACTCACCCAGCTCTAATTTTTAATTCATGTTAAATACAAACCTTCTTAAATCAGAATTTATCTCTTGTTGATAAATGTCAACATTAATATATATAACATCTTTATCTAATTTCTGATGTTAAATAAAATAACATCTACCTTATAAATCCATGTCACTATCATATTATATTGATAATTGCATTTAATTATTAATTTATATTACAGCAAACCTGAAGAGACTGAACTTCATGAAAATAAATAATCCTCCTCCTCTATGCCCGATTCAATTTTTCCTCTAATTGCTATTTACTAAAGCGATTATTGTTCCATATTTATAATCTTTTTCTAAGATATTGATAATAAATCATTTACATTAATGGCAAAATTAAACCCTCTTATTCATCAATGAAAATTGATGATTTCCACCTACTTTTGTTGATTATTTTCAACAACACATCCTCCCAAAATTAAAAATGAGTCCGCTGCTAAGTTATATGTGCACCGCCGGGTATTTCCAGGTGGGGCGCAGATAACGACCGCTATCAACCTATCCCTAAAATTAAATTTGCCTACACTTTAGATAGTTGCTCACATACCACATATAAGGCGTCAGCATTTTGTCAATTCTACGATAATTTCTCACATACCAGATATTGAACTCCCTCTCCCAGTTACGCTTAAATTCTTCAGTTTCTGCATTCCAGGCGATGATTGCTGCTGCTTTTTGCTGCTTGAATATTTGAGTTTGGGCATTAAGTGAATGATCATAATTGACTCTGAGAAATGTAACTTTACTGTTCTTTCTCTGATAAAATATCTGTCCTCGATAGGTTCCGCTTATTCCAGATATCACATTCGTCTTAGGTGCAAGTCCCCGCTGATAAGTCTTGATCCGGTCAAATCCAGGCTCTTCCTTTTGCAGTATCTCTGCTAAATATTCATCCAGATAGCTGCTATATGCTGCTTTCAGGTCTGCCCCATCCTCCAGCACAATAAATTTCCTGCAACAATATTCTTCCACATCCTGTCCTTTACAAACTACCACTTCATATTCTCCCACAGCATTGAAACTCAAATTGACCTGAGTTCTCTTAAAAAGTTTCTGCTGCCAGCTAAATCCGGCTTGACCTGATAGCGTAAGCGTATAAATATCGGTTTTGCAGATATAAAATATTGTCTGGGCAGATAATTGATAATTCCCTGGCATTATGAAGTATGGCGTGTAATAATACAGCTTCCGCAAAATATTGCTATAGCCCTGATATTGCGGATTTGATACTGTATTAGCAAAGGAATTTATCACTTGCGTCCGCAACTTCAAAGGTGATTCCCCTGAGGGTGGAATATAGATATAATCGTACCTTTCGGTCTCGCCATTACGTTTCCGGCGATAAACCGTGTCACCCCAGCGTCCGTGCATCTCAAAAAAATGCAGCAGACCCTCTCCTGTTAATACTTTCTTCCTGTTATTCATTTTCACTCCTTAGATCAAGGAGATACTAATGAGAATAAGTTTCCCTAACTGAATACAACTACCTTTAAATAATATACTACATATCTGCCAGAATCAAAGTAAAAAATTCCCAATTGCACTCTAAACAACACAACAAAAAAATGTGGTGTCGTTTGGAGTGCAATTGGGGGTTGATTGGGAATAAGGCGCTTGGGATTTGAGAGAGAGAGAATAATTATTAAATGGCTATAAATTCGTTGTCTATCAGGCGGGTGTTTCCTATATATACTGCCAGGAAGAGACGGGTGCTTTTATCGAGTTGGTCTACTGGTTTCAGGTCGTCTGCTTTTCTGAACTCAATATAGTCAATTTTGCCGTTATTGTCCTTGATGATCTGCTCAATTTCGGGAAGAAGTTCGTCTGCTTTGCGGCATCCCTGCTGATATCTGGTGCGAGAGTGCTGGATTGAATTATAAAGGCAGAGGGCTTCTTTTCGCTGCTGAGTGTCCAGATATTTATTGCGGGAACTCATGGCAAGTCCGTCATCTTCGCGGATAATCGGGCAGGGAACAATGACAGTTTCCAGATTAAGATCAAGGAGCATTCTTTTGAGAACAGCGATCTGTTGAAAATCCTTTTCGCCCATATACATATAATTAGGATTAACAATATTGACGAGTTTGCATACGATAGTGGAAACGCCTTTGAAATGCGAAGGTCTGCTTTTGCCGCACAGCACTTCGCTTACGCCTTCCACATTCACCCAGGTGGAATATCCGGCGGGATACATTTCAGTTGTTTTGGGGAAAAACACGTAATCTACACCTAATTCTGCCAGTAATTTAAGATCGCTGTCAATATCGCGGGGGTAATTATCAAGGTCTTCAGTGGGGGCAAACTGAGTGGGATTCACGAATATGCTCACAATGACAATGTCGCACTGTTTTTTTGCCATTTCCACCAGTGACAGATGACCTTTGTGCAAATAGCCCATGGTGGGAACAAATCCGAGAATCGTATCAGCTTTACGGGTTAGGCATTGCATTTCCAGCACGGAATTGATCACAGAAGGCTGCATTTATTTCTCCAATTCTCGATATTTGAGATTATCTTCTGATTCGATTACGATCACAGTCGATTTACGGTGAGGGATTTCTTTTTCTGCCAGATAATTATAGGTGACAATTATCACTTTATCGTGAAGATTTACTTTATGGGCTGCAGCCCCATTAAGCCCAATCATTCCAGAACCAGCCGGTGCTTCCAATATGTAAGTGGAAAAGCGCTCTCCATTGGAGATATTATAAATATCCACTTTTTCATCTGGCAACATGCCAGCAGCCTTCAAAAGGTCAGCATCGATAGAGATGCTGCCTACATAATTCAAGTCCCGTTCCGTGACAGTTGCACGGTGTATCTTACTATTTAAAAATACTCTAAGCATTTGTGTTACCATCCATGATCCTATTTGTGTCTAAAATATATTAAGGTCAAATATGTCTATAATTTTCGTGAGTCATGAGACGTAAATCGTAAGTCGAAAGAAGAATGTATAAGTCGTGGAGCTATTCTGGAGTCTGCCAGTTTTGGGCAGCTTCTTTGCCTTTGGTTTCATTGACTGTGAATAGCACCAGTAGTCCTGCCAGGAAGAAAAAAGAGATTGAGAGAATAGAGAGTTGCTGAGAGCCGGTGATCCTGGCAATCTCACCATACAAGAGAGGACCAATTACGGAGGATACTTTGCCAGTGAAAGAATAGAAGCCAAAGAATTCTGCCATTTTGTCATCAGGGGTGAGCAGGGCAAGCATTGTTCGGCTGGAAGACTGGCAGGAACCAATAGCCAAACCAGCGAGCATACCTACATGATAGAAAGTGCTTATGGAATTACAGAAAAAAGCTCCGGCAGCAACGAAGAGCCAAAGCACCAGCGTGATAGCAATAGTTATTTTGGCACCTATCCTATCCAGAATATAGCCAAATATAAATGCACCGATAAAAGAAGTGACATTCATAATGATGAAGTATTTGATGAGTTCCTGTCCTGTCATACCAAAACGGGTGGAACCATATATGGAAGCAAAGGTGATAATGATCACAATGCCATCATTATATATAAGGTAGCTGATAATAAATTTTACAAGTTCGCGGAAATGACCGATATTTTTGGCTGAAGAGTATATTCTCTGGAAGGCTGTACGGAAATAGTTAGTGCGTCGGGAGAAGGTAGGGATAGCACTTTTCAGGAAAATGAACGTGATGAGGGCAAAAGATGAAAAGAAGACAGCAACAACGGGGAAAACCAGTCTGACATGATTTTCGACCAACGGATAGACCAACACCAGCGAGAGAAGTCCTCCCAGATAGCCAATACCCCAGCCCCAGCCGGAGACTTTGCCCATACTGGAACGCGAAGTTACTTCTGGCAGCAGAGCATTATAAAACACATTGGCACAATTAAAGCCAAAATTGGCAATTACGAAAAACCAGATACCTTTGGAAATATCTCCTGGACCTACGAAATATAAGAGACCAGTGAAAACAACTGTGATACCAGTGCAATAGATCAGGAAATTCTTTTTTGCACGGGAGAAATCAGCTACTGCACCAAGAATGGGAGCTGCAATTGCAACAAGAAGCATGGATAAACTTACTGCTCTCCCCCACAGGGCGGTTCCCAGTTCACCATTATTAACAACTATATTTTTGAAATATACAGCATAAACCACAGTTACTATGAGAGTGGTGAATGAAGAATTAGCAAAATCATACATGACCCAGGCGAGTACATTACGATTAAGATCGGCATCGAATTTCTTTTTCATATAGACTTCTTGAGATCGATAATTGGAAGAGGCAGATGTTGATAATGCGAAAGAAATGGAGACGCTATCAATATCTGGTATTTATCCTGCAAAAGCTGAAGAATTGCTTTTGCTCTATTCTGGTCAAGATCAGAAAGGACATCATCAAACATTAGTAAAGGGAGATCATCCTGGTTGCGACTTATCAATAGAGCCTGGACGAGTCGCGTGATGATGACCAGAGATCTTGCCTGTCCCTGGGAAGCATAACTACGGGCATTGATACCATTAATAGAGAATTCAAGATCATCCAGATGCGGACCTGATAAAGTTCTCTGGGCAAGGTTCTCCTGGAATTCATTTTTACGGAGATGTTTTGCAAAAGCAGAGGGTGAAAATTCATCCTGTCGGAGCTGAAAAGAGAACTGATATGAGATATGAATAGTCTCACGGTTCTGGATAAACTGTCGGTATTGTTCAACCAGCAGCGGGATAAAATGCTCCAGATAATCGAGACGCTGAGAAATAACTTTGCAGGAAACATCTATGAACTGCGTATCCCAGGTTTCTTTTTCCTGACTGGTGTATTTTGTTTTTAACAGAGCATTTCTCTGTTTTAGTGTGTGACGAAAATTACGCAGGTTCTCAAGGTAAAGTGGGTCATATTGGGCAATAGCCTGGTCGAGAAAAAGCCTGCGACATGCTGGACTGCCAGTGACAATATCAAGATCAGCTGGCGAGAAATAGACTGTTTTGAAATAATTAAATAATTCTGAAAGGCGTTCTAAGGGAATTTTGTTGATCTTAAATATCTTATTATTCTTATCAGCAGCAGCGGAAATGGAAATATTCTCTTTTCCTTTATGGAATTTTCCTGTGATACGAAAAAAAGGATGGGAAAATCTGATCAGTTCATGGTCATGAGCAGTTCGAAAAGATTTACCAAATGCGAGATAATATACAGCTTCCAGAAGATTAGTTTTTCCAATACCATTATCTCCAGTAATAATCGCGCCCCTGGGATCAAAATCCATAGTAAGGGCGCGATAATTTCTAAAATCTATGATCTCAAGAGAATTGAGCAGCAATTATAAGAACCGCAAAGGCATGAGCAGGAATCGAGTTGAATAATCCTTTTCCTCGCCATGATTAAAGAGCAGTGCTCCCTCATTATTCTTCCCAAACTTTATTTCCACCTGAGGAGTTTCTATTACATTTAAGATAGCAATCAGAAATTTGTAATTAAAAGCAATTTCAAGATCTTCACCCTCATATTCAAAATTGTGTATCTGCTCATGAGCTTCACCTTCATCACGATTTATGCAGTCGATCAAGATAGTGTTTTCCTTGATGATCATGCGAATTTTGTAGGTATCCTCAATTGCAAGAAGAGAAACACGGTTTACTGCTTCTTTGAGAATAGCTTTATCTAAGAGCAGGACATTAGTATTATTCTTGGGAATTGCCTTATTATAATCAGGATAATGTCCTTCTATTACGTGGGTCATTAATACATAAGGTGCATACTGGAAGATAACTCTGTTGGGCTCAATGAGTACGCCAACTTCAGATATTGTCTCATTAATAATTTTATCGAGGAAATTAAGACCTTTTGTGGGAATGATCTTCTCGATGCGTTCTTCCACGTGAGTAGCTTTGTTATGTTTGAATTCAGCAATTTTCTTCCCATCAGTTGCAGCCATCATCTGGAATTCAGGGTCCAGAGTCCAATTGATACCAGTAAAAATCGGAC
>Ga0307990_1002247_pt1 | contig 15538 bp, 15 predicted proteins | sample EllFjometagen129_FD_203168 | JGI IMG/M metagenome (GOLD analysis project Ga0307990, IMG submission 203168) | Marine microbial communities from Ellis Fjord, Antarctic Ocean - #129 | ecosystem: Environmental > Aquatic > Marine > Unclassified | place: Southern Ocean | collected 2014-10-08
GGATCTATAACACCCAATGTGCTTATTTCCTTAATAACCCCTTGTATGCCACCCGCCTCGTCAAGATCTTCGAGGTGATGATGCCCGGCAGGACTCAGATGGCACAGATTGGGTGTCCTGCTGCTGACATCATTAAACAAGTCGAGATCCAGAGTGATCCCGGCCTCGTGAGCAATCGCCGGAATATGGAGAACGGTATTGGTGGAGCAGCCAAGCGCCATATCAACAGCTATGGCATTCTTGAAAGCCTGAAGCGTAGCTATATCTCTCGGTTTTATATCCTTTTCTACAAGATCCATTATCTGCATTCCGGCCTGTTTGGCAAGGCGCACACGCGCGGCAGAGATGGATGGTATTGTTCCGTTTCCGGGCAGGCCTAATCCCAGAGCCTCGGTAACGCAGTTCATGGAATTGGCGGTGAACATGCCGGAGCAGGAACCGCTTCCCGGACATGCGCAATCCTCCAGTGATTTGAGAGTTTCCTCACTCATTTTGTCAGACTTTACCTCACCCACACCTTCGAAAACACTTATCAGATCCACGGGTTTCCCGTTAAATCTCCCGGCCATCATCGGCCCCCCGCTCACGACAATGGTCGGAATATTAAGGCGAAGAGCCGCCATGAGCATTCCGGGAACAATCTTGTCGCAATTGGTTACCATGACAAGGCCGTCAAAAGGATGTGCCGTGGCCATAACTTCAATGGAATCGGCTATCAGCTCCCTGCTTGCGAGAGAATATTTCATCCCGATATGCCCCATTGCAATGCCGTCACATACCCCGATAGTAGGAAATGTTACCGGTGTGCCACCGGCCATTCGTATGCCCGCCTTGACAGCCTCCGCAATCGTGTTGAGGTGGATATGTCCGGGAATAACTTCATTCGCGGAATTTACAACCCCTATCATGGGTCTGGCAAGTTCTTCATCGGTATATCCCATGGCCTTGTACAGTGAGCGGTGAGGAGCTCGCTCCAGCCCTTTTTTCATCAGATCACTTCTCACTTCTTTCTCCTCTCCGGCCTTAGTGAACGGAGCGCGGAGCCGGCTCGCCACATCTCCATATTCTTTATTTCATCCAGCTCTTTGTCCAGTTTCACTCTGTAATCAGGCGCGCTGTTGGAATCCAGGGTAATTTGCGCTTCCTCGCCGGAGGCAACTTTCTTGTATAACTCATCAAAAACAGGAACCACCGCGTCGCGGAATCTGTCCTTCCAGTCAAGGGCCCCCCGTTGTGCTGTTGTACTGCAATTCGCGTACATCCAGTCCATACCGTTTTCTGCAACCAGGCGGATTAGGCTCTGCGTAAGTTCTTCCACCGTCTCGTTAAACGCCTCGCTTGGACTGTGGCCGTTTTTTCTGAGGCAGTTGTACTGTGCCTCCATGACGCCGGCCAGACATCCCATGAGAACGCCTCGTTCGCCGGTAAGATCACTGAAGACCTCTTTCTCAAAGGTGGTCGGGAACAGGTATCCTGAACCTATGGCAATGCCAAGGGCAATAGCCCGGTTCCTGGCTTTTCCAGTATAATCCTGAAAAACGGCGATGCTCGAGTTTATTCCGCTGCCGGCCAGGAAGTTGGTGCGCACAGTGCGTCCTGACCCTTTGGGTGCGGCCAGGATTACGTCTACATTATCCGGTGGGATAACACCTGTGCGATCTTTGTAGGTGATGGAAAAACCATGAGAAAAGTAAAGCGCGTCACCTTCAGACAGGCAGGACTTTATCTCAGGCCACATTTCTTTCTGCCCAGCGTCAGACAGGAGATACTGAATAATTGTTCCCCGCTTGGCTGCCTCTTTCAAAGGAAAGAGGGTTTCTCCGGGCACAAAACCATCCGCCACTGCTTTGTCCCATGAACTGCCGCCTTCCCGCTGACCGACAATCACTCTTATTCCATTATCTCTCATATTAAGGGCCTGTCCGGGTCCTTGAACACCGTAACCGAGAACAGCCACCGTTTCGTTCTTCAACACCTCCCTGGCCTTTTCCAGGGAAAATTCTTCAGACGTAATAACCTCTTCAACAACTCCTCCGATTTCCAGTTCTGCCATCTTTATGCTCCTTTTTTGTTATAAAGTTACTATTCCCGATCTGCTGACATCGTCTATACCAACAGCATCAAGACTGGTCAAGGCCAGATCAATTTCTTCCTTATCTCCTGTTATCTCAACAACACAATAATCAGACTTTTTTGCCACTACTCTGCATTTAAGCTCCTCAACAATCTTTGTAAGCTCAGCCATGGTAACCTCATGAAGTTTCATTCTAACCAGTGCCATTGCCCGCTGCGCGTACCTGCTTTCTCTCGGACGCGAAACTTTGATCACATCTACCAGTTTCTTAAGCTGTTTCTGGATCTGAGTAACTGTTGCAGTATTCCCCATCGTTACTATGGTTATCTTTGTGATCCTGGGATCCATTGTTACATTAGCGCTAATATTTTCAATATTATACCCACGCCCGCTGAATATTCCCGCAATCCGGGCGAGTACATCAGGTTTGTTGTTCACCAAAATTGAAATTGTAACTATGATTATTCGGCATGCATCCTGTGATACCTTCGCATTTATAGTTAGTTACGCAATACATAGTTATAAAGTTCCGGGAAATTAGGTAAAGATACCCCGACTTCTGTCGGGGGGGGGTATCACTAAAACGCATAAGGCTTTTGCGATATAATTAAATCTGATGCACCGGTAAAAAGTCAAAATCAACTAACTATCTAAAATAATTTATAATTATGTCATTTCTTTCATGCAATCCATCCTGTAATATAGTGGATTTCCTTCGTAGTATTAACATATTGCAGGAGAATTGCATGATTTCATGCTTTATATCTCATTCAGCAGAACCTCGTTCACCTCCTCATCATCTATTCCAAGATACCTCATAGTGATGGAAGAAGATGAATGACCAAATCTTTTACAGAGTACTTCAGATGAGGCACCATACTTTGTTCTCTAGATATATCCAAAGGTCTTGCGGTTCTTTTCATGAACCCGCTTGATATTGAAAACAAGTCTCTCGTTTTCAATATCTCTCATACTCTTGCTGCGCTCCTTCCATGTGTAATAGCTGCTCCGGCCTATATCCAATATCCGGCACATATTCTCCACTAGATATACGAAGCGATATCTGTCAATGAACTGATATTTCATCGAGGGTGTCTTGAAAAGAAGACCAACGCTTTTTTAATATGTCACGCTCCTCCGTCACATCAGCCAACGATCTCTTTAACTTTCGCCTCTCTTCTGCTTCTGGTTTCATACGCCCCTTACCGGGAAATGCATTTTCAATGTCTTCCAGGTATTCTCGCTTCCATCTGTGTATGATGTTAGAATGGATATCTAAATCCCGCCCTACTTCTGAAACCTTTCGCTCTCCATCTGTAACTAAACAGGCTACTTCTCTCTTTCTTGTTTTCCATTGCACACATCCAAGTCCTTCTTTCTTTGTCTCTAACTTTTCGGTGTGTCCATCACTTTGGGAGAAGTTCACATTTTGGGAAGCTTCCTTTGCCGTTTTTATGGAATGATGCTGTCCTGCCGGTCAGGACACACTATCTTTATACCGCAAGGCAAGTACGCCGGTCCTTGCAATCTTATCAATACTGAAAGGTCTGAGAAAGTTGATAACCGTTTCCACCTCTTCCCTGCTTCCCGCAATCTGGACAATACAATAATCACTGCGCATGGAAATAATCTTGCAGTCAAACATCCCAATGGACCGCACTATTTCAGTCCTGTCTTTTTGATCCAGATCGATTCCTATAAGTATCATTTCCCTCTGCGCGGATTGGCCCGGGACCAGCTCGGTAACATCCAGGACATCGACCAGCCTGTTCAACTGCTTCTTTACCTTTTCGATAAAGTCCGAATCAGCGTTGGTAATTGACGTTATCCTTGAAATTTCAGGAGAAATTGTTTCCGCCACACATAGACTCTCTATATTATAACCAAGCCTTCCAAATACACCGGTAACCCTGGACAGCACACCTGGCTTGTTGTTAACCCGCATCGCGATTATACGTTCTCTCATCCTCATTTTTACTCATCCTTTCGTTTAAACTCAGATTCTTTTACCCCTGCCTTCCACCTATCATATCTATGTTCGACCGTCCCGGCGGTATGATAGGAAAAACGTAAGTATCAGGATCAACAAGCACCTCTAACAGAAAGGGCCCGTCGGCAGTACACATCTTTTCTATACCTGATCCGGAATCCTCAACAGAGACCCTGTCGGCTTGTATGCCAAAACCTCTGGCTACGGTAACGATATCAACCTTGTTGCCCAGTTCTATATCATTGAAGCGGGCGCCATAGAACAGATCCTGTATCTGGCGTATCATACCGAGATGCCCGTTGTTAAAAACCACTATCTTGACAGGCAGATTGTAATAACTTATTGTCGCAAGTTCCTGTATGTTCATAAAAAATCCACCGTCCCCCGAAAAAACAATTACACCGTGATCCGGCATTCCAACCTTCACACCCATCGCCGCGGGGAGGCCAAACCCCATTGTACCCAATCCGCCCGGCGTAATCATGCCACGGGGAGTCTTTGTTTCCCAGGATCGAACCGTCCATATCTGGTTCAGTCCCACATCTGTAATGGCTATGGTTCCCTCCGGCATAGCCATCTGGACATCTCTGATAAAGGCGCCCGCCGGCCCACATTCTTTCATTGGCCTGTCCCTACCCAAGAAATTCCTTTCTTTCTCTATCCTGTTCAACCATTCGCGTCTCTCTTTTCTTTCCACGAGGGGAGTCAACTTTGTAAGAGCTTCATGAATATCACACACCAGCGATATATCCGCCTTTATGACCTTACTGATGGAGGATGGGTCTATATCTATCTGGGCAATGGTGGCAAGAGGGGCAAATTCTTTCACAATCGAGGTACTGCGATCACTGAAGCGGGCTCCCATCGTCAGGATAAAATCTGAATCGTGTACAATACGATTAGCCAGTTCATTCCCATGTGTGCCTATGAAGCCCAGATTGAACCCATTTGAAGCGTATACGGAACCAATACCCATCATTGTGGAAACAAACGGAATATTACCCTTTTCAATCAATCCGGCAAGTTCCTCACATGCCTGGGAGAGCTTCACGCCTCCACCGATGAGAATAACCGGCCTTTCGGACATATTCATATAGTTCGCGATTTGCTGCAGCTGTTTTTTCTCTTTTTTGCTCTCCACAGGCTGTTTCACCGGCACTGTAACTGCGGCATCCTCATCGTCACTTTGTTCAAACTTTGCAGCCATTACGTTTCTCGGAAGGTCTATAAGGACAGGTCCGGGCCTGCCGCTCCTCGCAATCTCAAACGCCTGTTTTACAGTGGCTTTTACCTCGCTCGGATCACTTACCAGGTAGCTGTGTTTTGTGATGGGCATGGTAATCCCTATTATGTCAGTTTCCTGAAAGGCATCGCTTCCCAGAAGCTCCGTCGTTACCTGCCCTGTGAGAACAACCAGAGGCGTTGAATCCATGTACGCCGTTGCAATACCGGTTACAAGATTGGTAGCACCAGGACCCGAGGTTCCCATACATACACCAACCTTGCCAGTTGCCCTGGCATAGCCATCCGCGGCATGAGCGGCCGCCTGTTCATGTCTCACAAGATAATGTCTTATCGGGCTTTCATCCAGACTGTCGTGAATGGGCAGGCTGTTCGCCCCTGGATATCCGAAGATAACCTCCACTCCCTCTTTTCTCAATGCCTGCAGCAGTATTTCAGCTCCTGTCTTTTCCATCTCTCCCCTTCCTGATAACATTTTTTATCATAAAATCGGTCCTCACAGTTTGTGTGGGAACAAATAAACAAAAAAGCCGCAAACTCTTTAAGCGAGACGCGGCTTTTCCACAAAAAAGCCGCGGGCTTTGGGGTCCGCGGCTTGATTTCTTTTTTAGTCCATCAGGATCAAGCGGCGGTCCCCGTAAGTACTACTACGAGTACATATACACTTAACAAAACGACAACCGCTCTTTCAAATGGATGTATCACTGATATATTCTCCTCAAACGAAATCGGTCATAATCCTATACGAAAAGATTTTTTTGTCAAGAGATTTGTTGACAACAGGAGTTTGAGACTCTCTACAACAAGCAGCGGGGAATGCGCTCGCTGTTCAATTCAGGGATGTTTTATCGCAGGGCTACCGCTCCAGCTTAGTGACGATGGGATTATCGTAGAAGGAGGCACCTCCCTAACCATGGCGCCTCGAAACCGCGCAGGCTGCAAATCGGCCATCGTGACTCATACTGATGTCGATTGCGGTTCTTTTCTCTCCGGCATATACTACCGGAGGTCCAAGGCCGTGATGCCCCTGTGGACGAATGATCTTGATGGTTTCCGGGTCTTCTTTCAGACAGCGTGATATCTTTCCCCTGGCCATATTCCGAACAAAATCCGATTGATACTTCGGAGAAATCTCAGGACGGAGCATTGTTTGGACATCCCACACGATAGAATTCAGGCCTTCGTCTGTCGTTGCGCCGATACAGTGAATATACTCTCCGGTTATACGAAACCGGACGGATACCGGGCCACAGGGGGTTTCAACGGTGCCCGATTCGGGCAGGGGGGTATCGGACAATTGTACTGCATAGCTCCCGGGTGAAGAGGAAACGGCAGGATGTGTTTTACTCATTGCCTTATATCCGGTTTCCTTTCCAGCCCACAGGCTCCAGAGCACGATGTCAGGCTCATCGCTTTTTTGAATCTTGCGCTGTTCATCCGGCGTGAACACCCTCTCTATGAAACGGATATCTCGATTCTTACCTTTTGCCTGAGGATCGGTGAGGTCTACGATATCATTGCCTATCAAAACACTTTTTCTCCATTCGAGCCAGCCGTTCCACTATCTGCAGTGCACAGTTTCTCTGCGCTTTCAATCCCCCGTTTTCCATATCGGGAATGAAGGTCTCTATTTTTCCGGTAAAATGTTCGCCAAATTTGGGAATGCTGCTGTACGTTTTCTGACCATCCCCCCGAAGATAGACGCACAGTACCCTGCAATCGTCGGCATGGGCGATCAGGCGACCCACCCCATAGGAAAAATTTTCCGTGTCCACACGTCCTGTCCGGGAACGCCCACCCTCTGGAAAGATGAGCAGACTTTCCTTTTTCTCTAACAGGTACTGACAGGTATCCAGGGTGGCTTTCATTTTTCCCCTGTCTCCCCCCCGGTGGACGGGAACACACTTTGCCAGATAACAAATAATGGTTAGAAATATGTTGCTCTGAAAATTGGCCTGTTCCGGAAGATTCCAGGGAAGCAACCTGTACTGAAGCATGTACAGATACAGAGGCGCTATGGCGTAAGCCACGATAACGGAATCTATCATAGTCAGGTGATTGGGACATATAATCCAGGGGCCCTTGTGTTGTTTAAAAAGATCCCGGGCTGTCTTCCTCATCTCGCTCAGCTCTCGTACGCGGTACCCCATGAACCTTACGGCAATAAACATAAGAGGACCAACAATAACAACAAACAGGCGCCCCATCAGATACTGCAGGTACAGGAGACATTTTGTTGTCCTTTTCATGGATTGCCTTAATTTAACTTATTTTGTAGGATATCCACAGCGTTTCCGATGGTCCTGATCTGATCGGCATCATCATCATCAATTTCAATGTCAAACACATCTTCACATTTGATGATGACATCCACCAGACGTGCAGAATTGACCTTAAGGTCATCAAGTATATGCGTCTCCTTTGTCGCATTCTCCAGCAATGCCAGATCCTTGACATAGGGTTTGAGGATAGTAACCATCTCTTTAAAAATCTGTTTTTCGTCCATTCTTTTTCTCCTTATAACTTTTGTTTTTAACTTAAAATTCGGAACTCATTTCATTCTTCCCATTTTTTAAAAATCAGGCAGCTGTTCACATCTCCAAAACCAAAACAGGCCTTGGCGATGATTTTTAACTCCGGGAATTCCATTACTGTGTGAGGAATCTTGTCCGCATACGCCTCAATTTCGGGATGCACATCTTCACAGTTGATAGATGGATGCAAAAAGCCATTATGCAACTGCAGGACAACGGCAACACTCTCAATGGCACCCGCCGCTCCGAGACAGTGACCGAGCATCGATTTGGTAGAGTTTATGTATGGAAAATCCTGAGGATCTCTATTGAGGGCTCGCGACCAGTTTCTGATCTCCCCGGGATCGGCAAATGTCGCAGTCAGATGACCGTTGATTGCATCTATCTCATCAGAGGCAGTGTTTCCATCGGCGAGGGCACCCCTGATGCAGCGCTGTACCCCTTCCGGATTCGGCGCGGTCATGCTGCCGCCGTTGCGCTGACCGCCGCTATTAACGTATCCTCCACGTATTTCCGCATAAATTCTGGCACCCCTGTTCAGGGCGGTTTCCAATTCTTCAAGGACCAATACAGCCGCTCCCGCACCGGGTACAAAACCGTTTGCGGAGGCACTCATCGGGCGAGAGCCTTTCTCCGGCTGATCGTTGAACTTGCGTGCGATGACACGCATGGAATCGAATCCGGCCCAGATATACGGAGACACTCCTTCAGACCCTCCTGCCAGCATCCTCTTTGCCTGTCCCGTTCGTATTTTCCACATTGCATTTACAATAGCCTCTGTTCCCGTACTGCAGGCGGCGGAGTTCGATGTGACCTGGTTCCCGAGTCCCAGCAGGCCCCCTACACGGGCGCTGGTTCCGCTGTTCATGACCTGTTCGACAATCCTGCTTCCCATTCGGCGCGTTTTACCTTCGTTGACCATGGGAACAACTCTCTCGGCAATCGTATCCATACCACCGATACCGCACCCGAGAATGGCGCCTGTGTCCCAATGCACCTGATCGTTATCGTCATCAGACAAGGCAAATCCCGCATCACGCCACGCATCGACAGCGGATACGGATACATATCCGATATTATCGTTCAGAGACATGAGCTTTTCATGATCGAAATAGCCCTTGCGAATATCATCAAACCCCTCCGGCATACCCCCTATCTGGCAGGAGAATTTCAGTTCCTCCAACCGGGGAAAGAATCGGATTCCCGATCGCCCATCGCGCAGGGCCTGTTCAAAATTATCCAATCCATGTCCGTTCGGCGCCACAACGCCCATTCCTGTTATCACCACTCTATTTTTCATTAAAATTAACTCCCCTTCCGGTCAGTACTGCGTGACATACAGATTCCCCATTCTCTTTTTCCATACTGACCTTCGTTTTTAAATTACCTCTGCGAAGATAGATTTTTTCACCGGTAATAATAACCCGTTCTCCGGGACTTACGATGCCGTTGAAATCGCATTCATCGACCATGGTGAAAAGGGTCACCAACCTCTTAAGCTGATCGGACGAATTGCCTTGGCACATAAGTTGATATATACCGAAGGCAACAACCCCTGTCTGGGCCATCGTTTCAATCAAAATAACTCCCGGAGTAATGGGGTGCCCCGGGAAATGCCCTTTATAAAAGTATTCATCGTCCCGGAAGCGGTATGTTCCGACAATATGATCCTCATCCATTTTCAGTATGTCATCGATGAAGCGGAACGGTTGCCGTTGAGGAACTAGAATAAGCACATCTTCAATTGTCTTTCTATCAGCCGCCATAAAGCCCCCCGTTCACATGAATGACACTTCCCGTAATGTAGCTGCCCCTACCGGCAAGAAAAGCCACGACATCGGCTATTTCTTCGGGATGACCCATCCTCCCCAGGGGGATATCCTGAAGAATCTTTTGCTGTACGTCATCCGGAAGAGACCCGGTCATTGCCGTATCGATAAATCCCGGTGCTATCGAATTGACGAGAATGTTCCTCCCCCACAATTCCTTCGCGAGAGACTTGGTAAAAGCGTCAAGTGCCGCTTTCTCCATCGTGTACGGAATCTGTCCGCCGTTGCCGGTATGTCCAACCACACTGGAGATATTGATGATTCTTCCGCTGTCCCTGCGGAGCATAAAAAGACGCAGTATCCTTTTGGTCAGGTACCAGGCACCTCGCAGCATTGTCCGCTGAGAATCAAATTCTCCGATTTTCATCGAATTAATATCGCCGTTGATAGATATACCGGCACTGTTGACCAGCACGTCCACACGCCCCGCCTCACTCTTTATGGTTTGTGCCATCTCTTCCACTTCATCCACATCGGCCAGATCCGCTTTCAGGAGAAATCCATCTTCTATGTGAGACAGGACTTCTTTCGCCTGCTCCTCACTTTTCCGATAATGAATCCCAACTCTAAATCCATCTGCAGAAAGGGCTTTGCAGCACGCGGCGCCGATGCCGGTTCCGCCTCCCGTTACAATGGAAACGGGTTTTGATTCTACAATCTTCATATATCCCTCTTTATAATTCCACCCTTGGAATTGGGTGACATCTTCGGATAATCGGGGTAGACAATTCCTCTGAAGATTCCCGTTCGGGCCTTTTGAATGGTCATTATCAGTTCATCATCCACGAACACCTTGCCATCTCCTATAACAATGCTCGCGCCTGAATCCTTGAGATTGGAAAATCGTCTCACGTCAATCTCATACCGGACTGTTTTGTTGTAGGGCCGGATCTGCCCGCTGAAGATGATCTCCTCGGAGCCCAGGGCCCTGCCGCCTCCTAATCCTCCCATCCAGCTGCAGTAAAAACCCAGCAACTGCCATATCGCATCCACACAGAGGCAACCCGGCTGTACGGGGTCTCCCGGTATGTGGCACTGAAAATACCATGCGTCCATCCGAATATCCTGCTCGGCTATAATAGATCCCCTCCTGCCTTCACTTGTTATCGAAATAATCCGATCAACCATGAGGAAGGGGGGGGCGGGCAGACGGGCATCGAAATCTTCAGGCGGGTCATCGACAAATCGCCCGTACGCAAAAGCAATCAGATCGTTCAGTTTAAATGTTTCGGTTTTCATAAATTCAGAATATTTCACTGTTTTCTCCCAATCGGTTCACCTGTCTTATTCTTCCACTCTCAGCATTGTGCGAACCCAGGTAAGCCCCGATCCAACCATGACTAATGCTATATGGTCTCCGGGACTGAGCCTGTCCCAATTCTGGCTCAGGACAGACGGGGCGCTTGAGCCTCCCGTATTTCCATAATCCTCAACGTTGTGCCAGTGATCTTTTTCAGGTATGCAGCACCGTTCACAAACCGTCTTCAGCATCCCGAAATTCGCCTGATGGCCGATAAACTTGAACCTGCCCGAGTTTATGGGAAAAGCTTCCTGTAACTTTTTGAGCGATTCCGTCGTTTTGCGTATGGCAAAACCCTGGACGGCACTTCCGTTCTGCCAGAAGTGCCCCAGGCGGGGGATACAAACCTTGTCCCAGGATAAAGGTTTTGAATCAGAAAAAAATGCCTCAAATACCATCTTAGAGGGAACGGAAGCGGACATAACGGCGGCACTGCTTCCATCTCCAAAGAGAGCCGCTGTACTCCGGTCGGAATAGTCTATCGTACGGGTGAAGTTTTCCGGGTTCACGACCAAGATATAAGGGGGAAGAGTTTCCGGCCTCATATCGGACAGAAATTTGAGTTGCACGCCAAAGCTGGAACATGCGGAATTGAGATCGAAACAGAAAGCGTCAATTCCCAGCTCCGCCGCTACAATTGCTGCTTCGGCCGGGATAACGTAATCCGGCGCCGAACTTCCCGATACAACCATTCCCACATCTTCGGGCTTCAGCCCGGCACGCTCAAGGGCCAGACTCGCCGCACGGGCTCCTGACTGCGCATTCGTATACAGACCGGCCTCACATGCCGCCCGCGTGTCTTGATTCTTTGTCGTTTTAATATAGTCCAGAGGCAGGTTCGTATGACGAGTCCGTATCCCAACACGCTCCAATATCCACTCCTCACTGCTTCCTATATCCAGTTCTTCCAAAAACCGGTTTGTAATCACATTTTCCGGGTGAAAATGACCTAACCCATGAAGATACAACATTTTTATACCAGCTCCCGCCCTATAATCATATCCTGCACTTCTCTCACACCTTCATATATATCGATGATCTGGGCATCACGCATCAGTTTGGATATCTCGTATTCTGACATGAAGCCGTAACCACCGTGAAGATGAAGACCCTCTTTGGTACAGAACAGGGCCGCTTCCGCCGCAGCATTTTTCGCCAGAGAGGCATAAATTCCTCTGTCTTCGGCCTGTTCCTGAACTTTAAATGCCGCCTTCATCAAAGCCAGATCCGCCAATTCCACCCTTTTCCACATCTCGACCAGCGTGTCTCTCGCCACCGGCATATCGCAGAGCCTCTGCCCGAACTGCTTGCGCTCTCTCGTGTATTCCAGCGTAATATCAAAGGCCCGCTTTGCAAGACCGACGCCGATTGCCGCAACCATGGGCCTTGCATAATCAAGCACCTCAATGGCATATTTGAAACCGAGTCTCCTGTTACCGATGATCTGATTATCTTCGATAACAACATCCTCAAACTTTACCGTTGCCGTATTCGACAGGCGCTGTCCGAGTTTATCTTCCGGTTTGCCCGTTATTACCGTACCTCCTCCGGGCAAGGTGATCTCCCTGGCATCGAACGGCTGAGAGGTAACGTTTCCGTCACGAATCGATTCGCTGGGAATAATGACACAGGCCACCATCATGCTGCCCGGTTTCCCGACCTTGCAGAACACCGTAAATTGAGAGGCGTACGAAGCATTGGTGATGAAGCACTTCTCCCCGTTCAGGACATACTTCCCGTCGTCCCTCTTTTTGATATAGGTAGTCATGGCGAGATTATCAGACCCTGCGCCCGGTTCTGTCAGGCAGAAAGATGAAATGATGGGAGCTTCTACAAAGGGCTGGAGAAAGGCCTCTTTTTGCTCCTCCGTTCCATTCTGTGCAATGACAATATTGGCGAGATCATTACACATTGCTGATGTCGAGATTCCTGTATCACCATAGGACAGCTCCCTGATAATCAGTGCCGTTGAAACTATATCTATCTCATACCCTTTCACCGATTCTGGAATAGAAAGATTTAACAAGCCGACCTCCCATGCCCCTTTGATTATATCGAAGGGAAAGGTATGATCTTTCTCCATTTCCATAACCTTCGGTGTTATTTCGTTTCTGACAAATTTTCGAACCGTTTCCATGTACATCTTTTGATCATCGTTGAGATTGAAATCCATGTTGTATCTCTTCTCCTGAAAAATGTGCAGGACCCTATCAGACTTGCATCTGCTCGCTGATACAAGCAGGTCCTGTGTTTAAAAATGAGCGTGTCTCTCTCTACAAAACGGGAAGAAACAAGGGGTGGAAACCACCTGTCACGCGTCTGTAAACAATCCTTTAGAGCACCGCTGCTTTTTCAAATACCCTCTGTGCCGATGAAAATGTCGTGATCGACTGGCATGTCAGATCCAGGGTCTTAAAAAACCCTCTGAGGGGGCGACTCGGGCCTATTTCAAAAATAGAGGTTGCCGAATCGGCAAGGGTCTCCATATTTTTTCTCCACTGTACCGTATTGTTTAACTGAGATACCATCTTGTCAATAATTTCACTGCGGCTGTCCGAATGAAAAAGACCGGTGAAATTTGACGTAACCTTTTTTGCATTGGCAGACCTTAATTTCGTTTCGATGCCGCACAGTATTTCCCCAAAGGTCTCTCTCGCCGCACCCATAAAACGACTGTGAAAAGGAGCGCTGACATTGAGGGGTATAAACCTGAACGATCGGCTGTCACCGATAGATTCCTTGAGTTTCTTTTCCGTTTCAGGCATTGCACTGGACATACCGCTTACGACAACCTGACTGACGGAATTATCATTTGCGATGTCTATCGGCAGTCCGTTCAACGCACTTCGAACCGCATCCAGATCCAGATCATCTGCTATAACCGCCGCCATGCCGCCGGTTCCGACAGGTGTCGCTCTTTGCATGAGATGGCCCCGATCCCGAACAATCTTCAGAGCCTCAGAAAAGGGCAGAACGTCTGCAGCAACCAGAGCAGTATATTCGCCCAGACTATGGCCCCCGAAATATTCAGGGGCAAAATCATATAGAGAACAAAGCCCGCGAAACATGGCCATCTCGGTTGCAAGGATGCAGGGCTGGGCATATTCGGTCAGATTAAGTCTTTCGTCTTCCCCAAAACACAGGGCGGCCACATCCCATCCCAGGATGTCCGATGCCTCATGATAAGTGTCCCTGCTTACCGGGATATTGTCATAAAAATCTTTCCCCATACCGGGACGCTGAGACCCCTGACCGGGAAAGGCAACTCCGATTTTCTGGTTGGTTATTTCTTTCATTGCAGGCCATTTCTCCTTTTCGCTGGTTAAACGCAGTTCCACAATATTCACATCTCTATTGAGCATCATCCGTGCCAGCGATGGGAATAAGACTCATATCTTCCCAATTTATTGATATTAATGAAGATTAATACATCTGTGATTTTGAGTGCTCAGCGGAAACGGATTGTAAAGTGCGCAAAGCAATTCCCACTGGGAACTGCTTTGCGCACTTATCCGGCGGAAAGATTGATGAACTCTATACATATATTTAACCATTGTCAGATCATCTCGAAGTGTTATAATAGTATTTTATTGGAGTTTTTCTTCTCTGGTCTATCGCATCAGTGGTCCCTGCGAAAGGTGTTGTGATTTGTTCAATCGCTGGAATGCCATAACTGCTTAACGTTACTGCTTTCATTTTTAGCCGGTTGCACGTTTTGCCCATGTACCACATCTGATTGGAAACATATGGAACCCTTTGCCCTTGCTGCAGTCAGTCTGACAATCTCGATTTCTCTGTTCATCAAGAAAGAGAGGTCTCATGTCCAGCTCTTTTTTGCTTTTTTATGCCTAGCCCTGTTTCTCCAAAAAACCGGGACATTTTTCTCCGAAATTTTTGATACCAATTTCTGGAAGTCCATCAATTATCTGGGGACATTTTCAATTCCGCCATTGCTGATCGCTCTTTGCCGTTCCTTTTTAAACCGGCAGAAGATTCCTTCAAAGAAAACGATGCTATCAACCGCATGTGGCAGTTTCCTGCTCGCTGCCGTTTGTCTCACGCTCTGTTCCGGTTGGCCTTACCTGAATCTCGTCTTGTACCTGTATATTGGTTCTGCAATGGCTTACTGCTATGTGATTCTTGTCAATTCCATCAGAACAAAGGAGCCGGATGTAGAAAAAAAGCGGCTGACGTATATAACCATCGCCTGCGCCCTGGCAGCGGTTTTAAGCGTTTCAGATATATTTCACTTCTATGGCTACTCAATTCCCTCCATGTCAAATATTGCGATAGCCCTTTTACTTTATTTCACGCTGATAATTATAACCTATCACCGTCTGCCTGAGCTTCACGAGATCATGGTCAGGACCCTTATTGTCTTTGCCCTTGTGTTGTTTGTTACTATCACCTTTTACCTTATTGCTGGTCTGTTTGGGGGGACGGCAATTCTACCGTTAAAAAGTGCTTTGATGGCATCTTTTGTAATCGTCATTTCTATAGATCCGGCCAAACTGGTCCTGAAGAAAATTGCAAGCCGATTCTTCTTTGAAGGCAGGAACGTGTTGGTAT
>Ga0307990_1002248_pt1 | contig 15537 bp, 3 predicted proteins | sample EllFjometagen129_FD_203168 | JGI IMG/M metagenome (GOLD analysis project Ga0307990, IMG submission 203168) | Marine microbial communities from Ellis Fjord, Antarctic Ocean - #129 | ecosystem: Environmental > Aquatic > Marine > Unclassified | place: Southern Ocean | collected 2014-10-08
TTGGCGATGTAAAGACATTCGCTAAATTAGCCCAGGTAGCCCCAGCAAAAATTGCTATGGATGCTACTGCTAGTGGAACTACAGCTAATTTAGTGTCAGGCGGAACCTATATGCATGGTGTTGCTTTAGCTGATTTTGCAGTAACTTGTGGTAATCTTACCGGTGTTACTTTATGGGCACCAGTTCAAGATGAGTGTTCAATCGGTACTTTGTCTAATGCAATTGATCAGACTTTGTTTCTTGATGAAGTCTATATCAATAGTTTGGAGTACAGCTATACAACTGGAGCTAATGCTACAGAAAACTATGGCGCGGAAACAGATAATAAGATGTGGTTATTGAATGATGGAAGATTTGTTAATTTTGAATCAACAATTTCAGGATCACTCGGTGTACTTGATGCCGGCATGGTTGGTGATGGGTATGTAGATCTTACATTGCCTATAGCTAATGATATTGCTGTGCTTTCAACAGGAATAGGCTTTTTGAGAAAAGATGATAATGGCGTTGCAGCTGTTACTCATTATGATACGGTAGGAGGGACCGCAACTAATGTAGCAATTGAAGTTGGGGTAGCTGCTGCTTTATCTGCGGACACTTATATCTATGATCATACTACTACTACAGATCATAGAGTTTATTTCCCAACTGGAGCTAATGCACCTGTGGCAGGGGATGTAATTCAGATAGTTTACTCAGCTAATGAGTACGCTACAGTAATGAATGATTACTTTATACCTCTAACAGAGGAAACTACTAGACCTGACGCAGTAGGTGCTTTAAGGCAGGGACAAGTAGAAGTATACATTGTTGATCCAGATTCAGCTGCTGTTGTTTTTGATAATGCTTGGAGATTAACTGGTGCTACTATCTCTACTGATCTTACTCGTGAGCCCCTTGCGGAGCTCGGACATTTAGGTCCTTATGATAGACCACTTACTCTACCTATTCCAATTACTATGAGTATTGATACTACTGCTGGTGATTTGGAGAATTGGGCTAAATTCGCAGGAAAACTTACTAAGTATGATGCAGAAACTATGAAGTCTGTAGATCTTACTGATCTTATGACTAAAGATAATCTAACTCTAGTAATTAAAGTTTTCGAGCAGACTGATGAGGAAGCTGGTGGAGCTACTGGTTCAGGACGTAAAGTTCTTACTGGTAGTGATATGATAGGCGATGAGTACTTTGATAATGGTACTATGGCAACGTATATCGCTGATGATAGAGAAAGAGCACTTAAAACTATTATTGTTAAAAACCTTAAGATCACTGATGAGGGCATGACCCTTGATGTTGGATCTAATGCAACTCAGACATTTGGTTTTAAATCAAGTAATGATTTGTATGTAGTTAAAGGTGATGTATCTTATGATAAGGTTGACGGTGTTTTGCGTAACGCTTAATTAGAAATACAACATATAAGGATGGGAGGGGGAAACCTCTCCCTTACCTTAGGATAAGAATATAATTAAAGGAAGGTAAAGGCTATGGGAGAAAGATTTAAGGACAATAGCAGGAAAAAATTAGTGCTGGCTGTACGTAAGGAAGTTACCAAAATGATGGAAAAAACATTGGATTTTGCTGACGTCGCTTGCCCTAAAGATAATTTTAAACAGTTACGTTCTAAAATATTACGTGTAGGAAATGATTGTATGCGTAATTTAACTAAGGAGCTCGATGGCTACGTTGTTGAGTATGATAAACTCATTGAAGAGTTCATCGAATTTAGAAATAAAGGATAAGGAGAAGTTAAAATGGTAGAAGAAATTAAAATGGTAGAAGAGGTATTTGAATCAAGAAGAAGTTTTACAAGTACTGATGAAGAAACAGATTATTTTATTGGTACTCCAACAGCGGAAGATATTCGTGGTGCTGATTGGCAGTACAGTAAAATATATACAAAATGCTTAACAGAAGGCATTCCTACAAGCGCTGAATTGATGGACATACTACGTAAACGTGGTGTTATAGGGGATGATTTTGATAGAAGGGCACAAGAATTATCAATAACTCTAAATGAGCTTATAACTAGATTGAATGACACTGAAAACTACAATGATAAAGCTGCTTTAGCAGTAGAAGTTTCTCAGGCTAGGGAAGCTTTGTTTCAATGGAATCAGCGTCTTAGTGGTCCTATGAGTAACACTTGTGAGCAGATAGCTGACGATGCAAGGCTTGAATATCTCACTGCGTGTATTCTACAAAATAAAGATGCTACTAAAGTTTGGGAAAACTATGATAGGTTTTTGGTTTCTACTGACCAGAGTCTAACTTTAAAAGCTAGGTATGAAGTCATGCTATTTCTACAAGGGTACGAGTCTAATTTTCTGGAAAATACTCCTGAAGCTAAGGCTATGAGGGAGGTAGAGACCGGCATTTTAGCGGAGGCTGCTAAGGCTGTAGAAGAAGACGCTGTTAAGGCTGTAGAGGAAGAGGCTGCTAAGGCTGTAGAGGAAGAAGCAGTTAAGGTGGCTGATAGCGTTATTGTAGATAAGAAAGATAAACCAAAAGTTAAATCTAAATCAAAAGCTAAATCTAAACCTGCCAACAAGAAATAAAAAGGATTTGATAAAGGTATGCTGTTAGAGGATGAGCAGGTCGAGAAACTTATTACAAAAATTTCTGTGGGGGTAACTATTGAAATAATTGATGGTCAATTGATTACATTCAAATTCCCAAGTAACCTGATTAAACTTGAAGCAGACGTTCTTTATGAAGATGAATATCAAAAGGCTATAGATAGTGGTCTACTAAATAGGTCCTCGTTGGAGGAATTAATTAAAAAAAGAAATTTATTCACTGATGAGGACCAAAAGAAATTGGAGGGTCTAAAGACTAAGTTAGAGGGGCAAAGAGTTTTACTTGCCAAAACTACAGTTGTGAAGGCTAACCAATCAAGGATTAAGGGAGTTATGGCAAAATTAAGGTCTGATATTAATCAGCTAACTGGCCAGAAGACTTCCAAACTTATGATGTCTGCAGAAGTAAAAGCTAATGAAGAGAAGTCGTTATTTTTATGTTGGAGATGTGTCTTCAACACTGATAAATTACTATGGGAAACATTTAAAGAATTTAAGCATACCAGTGATATAAAATTTAGAGACACTGTTTTAACCTCGTTTCTTGTATTTTACTCTGGATTACCTGCTGCTGAGATTAGATTTATTGCTAGACATAATCTTTGGCGTATAAGGTATGTTAATAGCCAGAAACTGGCTGAGGCTTTATTTGGAATTCCTTCTGTAGATTATACAAATGATATGTTAAGTTTAGCATATTGGTCAAATTACTACGATAATATATATCAAATGATGTCGGAAGACAAACCTAGTGATTTAATTATAGAAGATGATGAAGCACTTGATGCTTATATGAAATCTTTTTACGAGGAAAGGACTAGAGAGGATGCTGCAAAGCGAAGTAAAAGTAAGTCACCAGGGAAATTATCAGCGTTTGATTCAGAAGAAGTTATAGTAACCGCTTCTAATGAGTTATATCGAGATATAGAGTATGATACTCCAAGAGAAGCCAAAAAGCTTAAAGAAAGAAATGAAGTTAAAAAAAGGACAAAAAGGCGTGGATAGGTAATTAAGTAACTACTAAAGGTTTAAAGGGATTTTTTTCTCAAAATTTAGGAGGGTACTAACTTGGGTGAACATACTGTTAATCATACTATAAATGAATCTAAAGCATCTGGCAAGACCGTAGGTTCCAAAGGTGTTGCTGTAGTGGAACTATCTAAAGCTGACAAAACTAGTCAAAAAAACATAGATTCTGCTCTAAAACAATTAACTTCTTTCCTTAAGAAACAAGGACAGGAGACAATAACCAAAACACTATTAAGTGAAATCAAAAGCCTGCTCCAAGACATTGGACAAGGGTCTAGTTTGAGCGTTTCAGCTCTTAAACAAGTAGTAAAAGAGGCAATAAAAGGGCAACCACAAGGTGGCTTAGGACCACAAGCTACAGCTACGTCTACTCCTTATGGATCATTAGAGATAGATACTAAAGCTATTGCAAAATTATTTAAAGATCACACACGTTCAATAACTTCTGCAGTGATCGATGGTTTAAAAACTAAAGGTGTTGATATTGATAAAGGGGCTCAAGACCAACTTTATAATAAAATGGCAAAAGCAGCCAAATCTTTTACTACTAAAGATGTTATAAGTGCAATAGATACATTAAATAGTACTCTTTCTGGTTTAATTAAATCTACTCATTCGGTAGTTCAGGCTTTTAATTCCGCAAAAAAGTTGCGTAATAGTGGCGGTAAATTAGATGTTAGTGAACTTGCTCCTTTCTTGAAGCATGTAACGCAAGGTTATGGGGATTCAAATAGTACAATAAAACAGATTGGCGCTTTAATTAAAATTATTTCTAATATTCCTAAAGTTTTTCAAGAGTTTATGTCCCCAATTAAACAAGAACTTAAACTAATGAGAAGCAGGACTCGTGAAAGGACTAGTACTGCAACTAGTACTCTTGCTGATAGTTCAGCAAGTGTAGCAACCGATATAGTTAATAAAACGGTTACTACCTTGAAAAGTACACTTGGTAAGTCATCTAATCCTCAAATTCAAAAACTAATAGCTAATTTAGATAAAGTTTCTGGTGGTATGGAGGGTTTTGTAAAACTTACAGGTGCCATGGAATTACTTGTAAAAACAATGTCAGGTATGAAGGGAAAGAAAGACCTTTCTGAAGCTAAGGCTATAAAAGATGCCCTTAAAAATGTTTTTAATACTTTACCTAAGGGCGTGGCAGATGATGCAGTTAGCAGTAAGCCTTATAAAGCGTTTATAACTAAATTTAATAAAGTTATAGAAGCTGCAAGAACACTTGTAGTTACGCTAGATATTAAGCCTGGTGAAGTAGAAAAGGTTTTAAAAAAAGAAATACCTGGAGAATACCCTATAGCACTCATACCAGGAATAAAAAGTAATACTATACATAAAGAGTTAGACGGTATAGCCAAGTCTAGAGAGATTATTTTTACACCAATTATATCTAATAAATTCAAATCGATTATACCTAATAAAGAAATTAATAAAAGTATTGACGTTTCGTCTAAGGCACAGCCAGCTTATCATATACAACAAAAGGTAATTAAAGCGACAAAAGTACAACAACTTGCTAAAGCTAAAGAGCGACAGCCTACTAAAGCTAAAGAGAAACCAACCTCTTACCCTGTAGGAGAAACTAAGAAAATAGCCAAGGATTTAAATAGTAGTATTGATTTTTTGATAAAAGCAATAACTGATGCAGCCAAAGCACATGGTACATTTTTTGGTGAGCCTGTAGCTCAAGGGTCAAAAGGGGATATAACAAGAGACAAATTAAATTCATTAGCGCGAGATATAACAACTCGTAGAGGTAATCCTATTGAGTTAAGAACTTTTGTAAATAAGGAGCAGCAAGCTGTTCATACAAGAAACGACTTCAGTGACGATATTAGGGATGGATTTAGAGAAGTACGTGAACAATTAATTTCTAGGGATAACGCTGGCTTTTCAGGAGTACAAGGGCCTACTGATAAAACATCTAAAAAGCTTGACCAGGCGTTTAAAAATTTTGAACAGGTGTCTAAGGATATAGAAAAGTCTACTAAAGGTTTAGCAGATACCTCTAAAAACATGGCGCAATCTAATACATCTCCAATACCTAAAAGCCATGGAGTAACCTCATCAAATATAGTTAAGAAGGGGATGAGTTCTACTCAAAAAGAGGTATATAGTTATACTGAAGCGAATATTACTCCTGGTAGAACTACTAACGTTGATATTAAAAAACCATTAAATTTAGGGGAAGACTCTAGAAAGATAGTTCAAGAGCATGTTAGCGATTTGGCAAATTCACTACTTGATTTACAAATGTATATGGTGTCTACCCTGGATAAAGAGTTTGCTAAAGTACGTAAGGATAGTAATTCAGGGAAAGACTGGAGAGTTGTAGGTAAAACTGCTACTAGTTCTATAAGCGACTATTTTAAACTTACTGAGGGGCACAACCAGAAGACTTCTGGAAATGAATACAGTTTTCAAATTGCCGATATAAAGGGGCTTAAAAAAGTTACTGGAAGTAAAATGGATGATCCTACAGCATTAATTAGTAAATTTAAAAAAGATGTCTTTACGGAGCTGCTAGCTGCTAACGAACATACTTTAGCTGAATCAGTTGGTAGATGGATGAAAAGATTTTCAGTGTCTGATATTTCTAGTTGGAAAGGGCTAGATTCTAATACTGCAAGACAGCTGTCCAATATAAAAACATCCAATGATAAAGGTAAAGGGACTGCCCCATCTAAAAAAATGATAGAAGCTTTGAAGGGATTGGGGACGTCTAATCTTACTAATGTATTTGAAAAAACAGTTAGTGATATTGAGGCTACACGTAGACTGGGTGAAAGGAAGTACGGTAGTTCTGTTTTAGTTAGAAAGCTAGCTATACCTGCTGCTAAATTATCTCCTACAGGAGCTGCTACTATTGATACAGCTACTGGTAGTAAGCGTATTATACCTAAATTTGCTACGTATAAATCAGGTTTTGAAAAGCTTTTTGAGTCACTGCAGAAAACTAATACTTTTGACCCTGATAAGGACTACCCAAGTAAAATTAGAGAATTAGGTATTAGGCCTGTAGGTACTACATTTAAAGACGCGAATAAAGTTGCCAAGGCTATGCTATTAGATTTAGGTAAAGTTAAAGACGTAATAGATACTAGTGGTAATAAGACAGTTGATGCTATGGGTGTACGTACAGATCTTGCTAAAAAGTTAGAAGCCTCTGTGGTTTTAAGAGCAGGAAAGATGACGAAAGCAAAACTTACTACATCGCCTGAAGAAACATTAGGAAAAATAGATACGGGTATTTATACTCAATTTACTAATGGTACAAAAACTATGGAAGAGTTTATAAATGCTACTTCAGCTGCAGGGGTATCTGCGTATGATTTAGTTAAGGGAATGGAAAGTATAGATTTTCAAAATATATACCAAATATTTCAAAAGATACTAGAAGGTGGTGGAGATATAGGATCTCCTCTTAAACAAGTTGGACAAAATCCTGATTTTTCTAAGACTTCCAGAGATTTAGGATCTTATATTGGTCAGATGGTAGGTACAATTCCTATAGCAGACCCTTCACGTCCAAGACGTGCTGCTCATCAAGAAAAGGTCGTAAACCTTATGGCCATGACTTCCCCTATTTACAACCAAAAAGGTTCAGTGGGTACTCAGAATAATACAGTAAAAGAGCAGAAACAATTTCTTAGAGATTTAAATCTAGTTGCCAGCGGGTTTGTTAAGGACACTGCTATATTAAAAGAAGCAAATATGGGCCAAGGCAGACTACCTTCAGATGTTGGTACTTTATCTAGTTTGGGTGTACCAGAATCTCAAGCAGCTAATATAAAAGAATATAGAAAAGGTATTATAAATGAAAATACGAAGTATTTATCAGCACTTAATGCTACAGGTGTTAAAATGTATTCTGATAACCTTTCTGAGATGGCACCATTTGGTGCCCAGTTTCAGCAGAAAGGAAGGAATATTGCTAATACTACTAATGCTATGGCTTATAGAAATGAGAGGGGTGTAGGTACAGATTATCCAGCACTACGTTCTGAAAAAGAGAATGAATTAATTGCAGGTGGAAGACATGGTAAGGAAGGGTACGGGTTTAATGTTATTACAGAAATACGTAATACTGCTTCTACTTTTGAAGACCAAATTGTAATATCAGGGAGACTTGCAGATGTATTGACTCAAGCTACTAAAACTTTAGTACAGCCAGATAAACTAGGGAGATTAAAACTAGTTGGTGCAGACGGGCAGATATCAGAATCCAAAGAGGGTCAAGTAACAGATATAGAGACATTTAAAGATTCAGAGACAAAGCTTGTTGGTACAATTGAGAAAGTTAATAGTGTGTTTCAGGATGTTTTAGGTGTTAAGCAGGAGTATAGGGGGAGACCAGATGATGCTCTTATATCAGAAGTTAAAAGTGTATTAACTACCGTTAGAGGCAAGGATGTACAAGTACAAATTGCTAAGGTAGTTGAAACTTTTTTTAATTATTATGGTAGAAAGTTTACTACAAGGTATGGTTCTAAGGGTGTAGCTATAACAGCACAAGGTGGAGTTGGTGGTCAAATGACTGCACAACAGCTTAACGACCAATTTGCTAATAAAAAAGTTAAAGTGTTAGGTAAAGGTGAGAGGGCTACTGCAGGTTTAGGAACTGTAGCTTTACCTAAGAGTATGGGTCAATTAGTACAGGAAATATTCAAAGAATACGCAGATGAATTAGGTATGTCTAAAGGTGATCTAGATGAATCTCGTAAAGCACTTATTAGTAGTGGTAATAAGTTTATGATCAGTATGTTGTCTGACTCAGCTTTAGGGGTAGTTCCTAAAGGTTCAGATGTTAAAACACAAAAAGGGTTATTTAATAAGACAAAAAAGTCTCTTAGTAGGCTGGGGATTGATCTAGGAAAAGATGTATCTGGAATAGAGGAATTAAAAAAAGAATATTCTAATATGGAGGGTTCTAAGTTATACGAAGAACTCCCTATAGAGATGCGTATTAGTAGTAAAGGTATAGGTAAGCGTGGTCTTCAAGGTGAGAATCTAGAGGCTATAATGAATAATATTATAGATTCTGGTAAGCAAGAGGCTACAGTTTTAAATACTAAATTTGATACAAATGTATATAAAAAACTATTAGGTGTAGAAAAAGATGATACTGGTAAATTTCCAAGTCTTAGTGAGCTGAGTAAGGCATTAGGTTTTGAATCAGCTAGTCAAAACCCAGATAAGCTAGGGGAGGATATGATGGCGTTGGTAGAGCGCCATAATAGTTTAATTTCTGAAAAACAAGCTACAGTTATTTCTACAAAATCACCAGATAAAAGAACAGATTCAGAAAGGAAGGCTTTAAAGGCGCGTCAAGATGGGGAGCTACAGGCCAAAAAACTAGCTGAATTAGAGCTTAGTTCTAATTTCTATAGTAGTATACGGGATGAGTTTGGAAAGAGTAGGAAGAGCCTTGTAGGGACTAAATTTGTTGAAGTACTTGAAGATCCGCATGATGACCCTGCATGGAGTGATACTGATATAAAGAAACAGATTAAAGCACAAAAAATTAATATACCAGCTTTTGGAGCGTATGCTACAGTATTTGGGGAGCAGTCAAAGTTTATAAAAAATATGACTTCAACTATTCCTTTAGACTCTAAGAAGCATTGGGAATATTTGAAAGCTCTACAAGTATTAAATGATGACAGTTCAGATATGGCCACACAACTATTGTCTTCCGCACAAGAAGTTGATGTGAGTAATTTAAGAAATTTTACTAAATCAACTGGTAAATTTGTGTCTAAGAAATCTATGGCTAATATAACAGAAATGCCAGAAGAAGAATCAGCTCGAATTTTAAATGATACTATATTAGATAATGCTAAATATCCTGGGGCATTGAACTTAAAAATTCCTAGTACTAAAGATCCGTCTAAACGTGAATCTTTTTATGTGCCTGGGGCTTTAGCTCGTACTACTTACCCTGAAACTTCTTTAGCAGGTGAGAGGGGTTTAGACATGACAGCCCGTAGATTACAGGCAGTTGTGAATGCCGCAAATAGAGTTGATGAGGTAGCGGGCCAGTCAGATGAGACAGGAAGTAATAAGAAATGGAAAACTATAGGTAGAATTAAAAAAAGATTAGCTGGTTATAGAGGGCGAGTTAGTAGTATTGTAGGTGTCTCACCAGAAACTAAACAATTAAATTCTAGTGATATAGGACAGCTTGAAACCATTTTAAATGACCTGTTAAAACCATTAGATCAAGCACCTGCTGATGATAGGATGCTCTATCCCAACCAGAAATATTTAAAGGGGGGTACTAGAGGAGATGTTATAAGAGCTTTTAAAGCTTCTAGAGGTCCTGATAAATCTCAAGCTCAAGTGTATCAAACTACTATAGACCAAGCGGTTGATCAACTTATAGGACCAAAAGGAAGTCCAGATCCTAAGACTCCACAGTTTAATAGTAGGTATAAATATGATGCTAATGTATTAGGGTCTAAATCTGATTCAATAGCTTCAATAGACCAGTTTGCGGAAAGTTTGAATGTAAAGCCGGCAGATTCTGATGATGACTTAAAGAAGGCTGTTCAGTCTCTAGAGAGAGCTAAGATTAATTACTATGATAATTTAGCAACTACGGTTTTAGGTAAAACTGGTTCAGTGCAAGAGTTCTTATTTAATAGAAAACTGCCAGCAGTAATGGGAAAAGCTATATCTGCTACAATAGATAAAACACAAGAGTTAGATACTTTTAGTAAAGAGTTACTTTCTATTAGTTCTTCTGCTGGTGGTATTGGTGTTGACTTAAGTGCTTTAAATGAAGCTTCTGCTAATATAAGTAAGATAAATGTAGAACATACTAAAAATGTAGAAAATACTCGTTCTAAAGGAATGCCTGTATTGAAGCAACAGGAAGTTGGCATACCAGAAAATTATGCTGCTAAACTACCTACAAACTTTATTAGAAAATATGAAGTTGATGGAAAAAATGTAAAAAGATTAGAGAATCCTTATTTGGAAAAATCTGATTTAGCAAAAATGTTAACTCACAGAGAAGAATTAAAAGGGGTTATAGGAAGTGTACCCAGTGATATGAGCTCTGAGATAGAAGCATACATGAAAGACAATTTATCTCCTTATGTGGAAAGTTTACGTTTTCCTGTTACAGGGACGTCGTCTATTCAACCATATGAAGCTAAGTTATTAAAACCAGGCAAAGGCTCTGAGATGACTAAGCACTCATTAATGGTTCCAGGAACACCTGAATTTGATCTAGGTGGGTTTGATGCAGCAAAGAAGAAAGTAGATAAAACTATTACTGCTTTAAGCGTTGCAAGAGAAGAAGAGCAGTCAAAAGAATCCCCTGATTTGATAAGAGTGGCACAGTTAACTAAAACTATGGAAGCATTGGATAAAGCTGTATCAGATGTACTTCCTAAATTTATAGCAATACAGCAAAAGTTAGACTTTGATGGTGATGAGATTCAATTACATGCATCTAAAACTGCGGGTGCACGAAAAGAGATTGCACAACATTTTAAAGCGGTTACTGACTACGGAAGCCAGAAAAACACTACTGCACAAGCATTCAGAGATGAATTTACTTATGGTGCTGAATGGTCTTCTACAGGACAGTACACTTTAGCAGAGCAACAAATAGCTTTTGATAAAAAGTTTCCAGAAAAAGAGGGTTTTGGATTCATGACCAAGCCTTTTATTACTGAGGACATGGGGCATTTAAATCCAACAGAGCAACTAGATGTTTTGAGCACTTACCCTGGAGAAGGTGGTGCTGATAGTACTGCGTTGACTGTTTTAACTAAGTTATTACCAGAACTTTTTAGAAATGAAAATCACATGAGTACTATAGCAAAAGTATTTGAATCTGTAAAACCAAATGAGGATAATAAAGGTTTCAGTAAACAGTTATTAACTGCTTTGGAGAAAATGAAGCCACTTAAGGATAAGAATGATGTAGATATGCGACAAGAAATGCCTGCTGAGGTTTTTAAAGAAGGCATAAAGAATAAGTTATATGATACCAAGATGAGTAATGCTGTTAATGCCCAGCTTTATAAAATTAATACTGGTCCAGATACTGAGGCTCTAAATAGGCAGTTAAAGGTATTTGAGAGAAATCTAGGTTACGGTGGTGGGACTATACGAAAAGGTGATGGATATAGCCCTACTGAAATGTTAGCATCGCGTTTTCCTATGGATCTTAAATCTATGGGCAATGTTAATATGGGCGAAGAACTTCATACTATGATGAATGAGTTTTTACGTGTAGGTTTGCAAAAAGGGTTTGATGTAAAACATGCTGGTGAAACTCCAATTGCTACTGAAATGGCAAAATTAGTATCTCAAGGTTCTACAGGAGTTACAAAGTTAATTGAAAAGATAAATTCAGGGGAAGGGTCTTATGGTGATCTTACTGATTTTGCAAAATCAAATAAGAAAGCCTTAGGGCGTAGATTAGGGGGTATGAGCACAGAAGATCTATACATGGATGCCTCTAAAATTGCTCAGGGTAGGGGGGAAGTTACTACTAAATTAGACCCAAGCAATAGAAGCCAATTACAGGACTATATAGTTAAATCTATAGGGTTTGAAGGGTTCTTACATGAGTTAAGTAAGGAAGTTATTGAGGCTGCATATGAAGGTTTAACTAAATCTGTTAGTACTTGGTCAGACTCTAAAAAAACACATGAGTTTAAAGGGCTTAATCCAAAAGATTACGTAAAGGCTACTATTAGCAAGCAACTTATGGGGGAAGGTGTTAATATTTCAGGGGCAGCAGAAGCACCTTTAATGCCTTTTTATAAGATGAGAACCTCAACTGCGTCAGGTCGTCAACAACGTGGTATATATAAGGATAAATATGATGATGTTGAGGTACCTGAATTAGAAGGTGTATTTCAGGGGGACGAAGCTACAGCTTATAAAATTAAATTTAAGGAAGCTAAAGCAGTAGCTAAGAATGTACAAGATGCTTTTATAGATTTTAGTTCTAACAAGGGGGCTAATCGTAGAGGTAGCTATTCCATGTTACTTGAAAGTACTATAGATAATATTTATGCAGATCAAATGGTTATAATGAAACTGTTAGAAGATTTGAAGACAGATAATGAAAATAATGGTGCCCCTATAATGGATTCTCCTGTAATGGAGAGAGTGTCGGGAAATGCACTAATGACAAAGCTTTCCCGTGATACATTATATGGTACAGAGTACGGAAAAGTAGTAGATAAAAATAGTGAGGATCGGAAGGAATATCTAGAAAAATTTGGTAGAGCTGTTGGGGTACCCAGTTTAGGTCAAGAGTCCGTAGCCCTTCTAAAAAGGGAATATCTGCCTGAAGCAGCTTCTATGGCTAATGAGGCAGAAGGTCCATATCCATTACAAGGAAAAATGTCTGATAAGGATTATGAGGCCGTATTATTGGAACATGATAAGGCAATTGATAAACTTAAAGAAAAGTATTTAGCTGAAGCTATAGTAATAGCTCAGACAGACAATATACTAAAAGCAGCTAAAACTAAAGCAGGGGAATCTACTTTTTTAACTCAGTTAATTCCTGATTCCAATAGTAAATCTTATAGTGAGCGTCGTCAGCGTATATCTCAGACAGCTAGAGAAAAAGTACAAAGAGCCTATGAAAATACTCTTGGTCAAGCAGGTATGGGCGGAGATATATTTAGCAGGTCAATGGCCTCTAATGGAGCAGGAGGATATGGAGGGGCAGGTACAGGTTTGCAGGGCATCCCTTCTGGTGCAATTGTACCAGTACATATTGCTAGCATTGCTGAAGGTGTTGGTGTATTTATGGGTAAAGCTACTGGTATGGCTCAAACTACTGAGGGCACTGCTCCTAAATTCGGGCTGTCGGATGATTTAGAAAAAAGAATAGTAAGGGCAAGAGAAATAGTAGAGGAAATCACCGGCGGTTTAAACACAACAGCAAAAGGTGATAGCTATGAGAACAAGTTTAGGGCTAGTGGGTTAAAAGGGGGGCATGGCAATCGCCAGGTTGCTGGCATTAAAAAACAAATGCTGGGTATTGATGAGACTAATGATGTATTGGATTCATCTTCTTTGTTAGGTACAGGTATTCATGAATTATTGGGAGATAGTTATAACAAAAAGGGCTATGAAATAGAAAGACCTGTGATATACCATTCAGCTGAAGGGGAAATTTCTGGTACTGTAGATGCCATAAAGTATCGTAAGGGTGTTGAAGGCAATGATTTAACTGATATTAAAGGTAAAAAAGTTGCTGATCACATAATTGATATTAAAACTACTAGTGAAGCTAATTATGAAAATTTACAGAAGGCTATAGTTAATTTCCAAGAAAGAACTGGTAAAAGAACTCCAACTCTTGAAGATATAAAAAGTGAGAATCCAAAAATAGGTGTTAAGAAGCTAGATGATGTAGCTTCTCAGTTGAACTTGTACCTTGCTGCTACTACTAAGGATGCTAAAGCATCAGCCCATTTTTATAGTAGAACTGAGCCAAACAGGGAACCTCTTGTGCTGGATCAATTCTTTGATGAGACCCGTTTAAACAGTGATGTGCAAGCAGTAGGTCAAGCAAGGAAAGAAATTAAACGTGAAGGTGGCGAATTTGCACCTACAGCCTCTTATGCTGAAGCAGAAGAAATAGCCAACCTATTAAGTAAGAAAAAAGTGGCTGAAGAAGCTGTGGCTGAGTTAATAGCTACGGCTACTGAGTATTATATAGAAGTAACTAAAAACAAGAAACGCTCTACAAAAAATATGCCATCATCAGGTGGGCTATATGATGATAACTTAAGGAACATTGGAGCCAATGCAAGAAATTTTCAAGCACAATCTGCAGCCTTCGATGATATGGTTAGAGCTACTCCAGTTGCTGAAGGTAAAGAGACCTATAAAATACATGGTAATCTTACTACATTACATGAACGTGCAAGAATTTCTCAAGGAAAGCAAGGGTATGAGACATCTGGTCCACAATTTGATAAAATGCATGAGGCTATTCAAGCTAGGGTAACAGAGCATGCTCAAAAAGGCCCCGATGGGGCAGCATTTAGTACATTGGTTACGTCACTAAAAGATAAGGGGGAGATTGATGGCGGTGCAATTAATGCCGCATGGAAGGCCTATAGAATAGCTGTAGGTGATTACTTTGTTAAAAAAATGGCAGAGACTAGAAAAACTTTGGATAATACGGATAATAGTAGTCCTGATATAGTAAATGCTTTTGGTGACTACCAAAGGTCCGTTCAGTCATTTCAAGACTTTGTTAAGAATGGTTTGGGTAAGCCTACGGATATTTATACCTATAATAATCAATATCTAAATCCTGAGTCTGCAAGAGGTGCTGGGGTTTATATGGATACAGACGCTCTTACTAAAAAAGCATCTAAACCTTTGGGAGAAGATACTGAGCTGAAAAGTATTTTTGAACGTATGACCGCTTTGGAACCTGATCAGATACCGATACCAAAAGAATCTATTAGAGAAGCTTTAGAAGATTTAATGGATGTAGATAGTGAATTAATTAAATTATATACTAATGGTGAAAAAGTTGCTAAGATGGGTTCTAAAATAAGTTCTGGGTGGAACTTTAATAAGCTTAAAAGTGGGTTGGCCAGGTTAAGAGCCGCATTAGATCTACAGCTTAAACAACCAGTGAAAGAATTATATGATGAGGCCCAGATAACCTATCTTAGACAAGTTTTAAAAGAGTTAAAAGGATTAGAGAATATATATATTAATCTAGATTTGAATGCGGATGATTATGAGAATGTCTTAGGAAAGTTTAATTTTCCTACATTAATTGACCCTCCAAAACAGCTGTCTAGAGATGTTCAATCCGGGATGCATATTCAGAATATACAAAAGCTTAAACATCATTATGACACCACTGAGGATGAAGGGGGTGCTAAAAAAGGGGACTCCT
>Ga0307990_1002249_pt1 | contig 15536 bp, 14 predicted proteins | sample EllFjometagen129_FD_203168 | JGI IMG/M metagenome (GOLD analysis project Ga0307990, IMG submission 203168) | Marine microbial communities from Ellis Fjord, Antarctic Ocean - #129 | ecosystem: Environmental > Aquatic > Marine > Unclassified | place: Southern Ocean | collected 2014-10-08
ATTTAGCATATAATCTAATAGCATAATAGCGTCAGGCATGATAATTCTTTCAGCTGATGAGTGAGAGATATCTCTTTCATGCCATAATGGTATGTTCTCATAAGAACTAACCATATATCCTCTTAATACTCTAGCACAACCACACATATTCTCTGATGCAATTGGATTTCTCTTATGAGGCATAGCACTAGATCCTTTTTGTCCTTTATTAAAATGTTCTTCTACTTCTCTAACTTCAGTTCTTTGAAGATGTCTTACTTCAACAGCAATTTTCTCAATAGAAGCCCCTATTAAAGCTATTTCAGACAAATAAGCAGCATGTCTATCTCTTTGAAGTACTTGAGTCGATATCTTTGCTGAATTTATTTCCAGGCTTTTACAAACAAAATCTTGTACTTCTGGAGGAGTATTTGCAAAATTACCAACAGCTCCGCTTATTTTTCCAACTTCTACTTCTTTTCTAATTTTTTTAAACCGTTCAATATGACGACTAAACTCCTCATACCAAAGTGCCCATTTAAGGCCAAAAGAAGTAATATCTGCATGAACACCATGTGTTCTTCCAATACAAGGTGTGTTTTTAAATTTTAAAGCCTGAGACTTCAAAACTTCTAAAAAATTATTTAAGTCCTCAAATATAATATCATTTGCCTGTTTATAGATATATCCATTCGCTGTATCAACAACATCTGTAGAAGTAAGGCCATAATGTACCCATTTCTTTTCTTCCCCTAGATATTCACTGATATTTCTTGTGAAAGCTACTATATCATGTTTGGTTTCTTCTTCAATCTCTCTAATGCGTTCTAGTCTAAATTTAGCGTTTTCCTGTATCTTTTTTAGATCTTCATCAGGAACAATCCCTAACTTATTCCATGCTCCCAAACTAAACAATTCAACCTTTAACATAGCGTTGAATTTTGCTTTATCTGTGAACAATTTACTCATTATTTCTCTGCGATAGCGCTCAATCATTTTTCCATACTTCTTTTGAAACACTCAATAGTGTTTTGTAATAATGAAGTAATTGTCATAGGCCCAACTCCACCTGGAACTGGAGTAATGAAAGAAGCAATATCTTTAAGATCATCGAAATCACAATCTCCAATAAGTTTTCCATCTACTCTGTTTACACCAACATCAATAATAACTGCACCTTTTTTAACCATGTCTTTTGTAACCGTGTGTGCTCTACCAACAGCAGCGACTATTATGTCTGCTCGTAAACACTTTTCTTTTAAGTTTTGTGTTCTTGAATGTGCAATTGTAATTGTAGCATGTTCTGCCATAAGAAGCATAGCTACAGGCTTTCCTACTAAGTTACTTCTACCAATTATAAGAGCATCTTTACCTTTTATTGTAATGTTTTTACTTTTCAACATTGTTAAAATACCTTTTGGTGTTGCAGGCAAAATAGCAGGTCTACCGAGGTGCATATATGCTACATTTAATGGATGAAATCCATCTACGTCTTTTTTAATAGATATTGCATCAATTACTTTATCTTCATTAATATGTTTTGGAATTGGTAATTGAACTAAGATACCATGAACTCCTTTATCAGAATTTAAATCATTTATTATTTGTAATAATTCAGCTTCAGAAGTGTCAGATTCTTTTCTGATTATAGTGCTGTCCATTCCAGCTCTTCTGCATGCTCTACCTTTTGCTTTTACATAAGATTCACTTGCTGGATCATTCCCTACAAGTACAACCACAAGATGGGGAACAACCCCATAAGTAGCTTTCAATGATTCAACTTCTACTCTTACTTCTTCTCTAACTTCTTTTGATAATTCTTTTCCACTAATGATTTCTCCCATTATTTTTCTCCTTTAATTATGTATGAGTCTACTATTTCACCATAATAAATAACATGATAGTCATTTGTTGGATAATAGCGATCTTTTACTGATTCAAGAATATTACCTGGTTCCATAGCTTGTTTATATATAACCTTACACTCGTAATGCATCTCACAATCAGCTAAAATTGGGGGTTTTACAACTCTTGATTCAAGAAGGCTTAAATTGCATTCTTTAATCTTATCATAATCTCTTCCTGATTTGGTTCCACAAAATCCCAGAGCCTTATTTAATTTCTTATTTCCAGGAACACTAATTGTAAACTCATCACTATTCTCAAGCATTTGATATGTATCTCTTGAATACCTTACATAAACAACAAATACAGGTTTACTCCAAACGTAATTGATTCCACCCCATGCAATTGTCATAGTATTTACCTTATCATTTTTCTTTGTAGTAATAAATATTCCCTTTTGAAGCTGTTGTAGCATTTTATCTGAATTCTCATTAAATTTCATTTCGATATATTCCAAAGTATCACCTCTTAATTTATTATATCATTAGTAGTATAGATATGGTATAGCGAAAAAGAAAAAAGATAACCAGTTAGTACTGATTATCTTTTACTTTTGTTGTGCCATTTCCTATAAATAAAGTTTACTATATTTTTCTTTTAAGTATTTTACATAATACTTTGGATTGAATTCTTCACCAGTTACTTCTAACAATAATTCTTTTGGTGTCTTAGATCCTCCATATTGATGTATCTTCTCTTTAAGCCATTTATTTATTACACTGATCTTGTTATTTTCAACAAGTTCTTCAATATTAATCTCTTTTTTCATTGCATAGTAGAATTGTGCTGAGTATGCACTACCTAAAGCATATGTTGGAAAATATCCAAACCCTGCACCACTCCAATGCATATCTTGTAATACTCCTTCAGAATCATCTTTTGGCTCAATACCAAGGTATTCCACCATTTTTTCATTCCAAATTTTTGGTAAATCTTTAACATCTATGTCCCCTGAAAAAAGCATTTTCTCAATTTCATATCTAATCATAATGTGCATTGAATATGTTAATTCATCAGCTTCTACTCTAATAAATGAAGCTTCTACTTTGTTTACTCCTCTATAAAAATCATCTAAACTTACATCTTTAAGTTCAACTGGATATATTTCTTGTAGTTTATAATAGTGTGTTTTCCAAAACTCAAAGCTTCTACCGATAGTATTCTCATAGAATCTAGATTGAGATTCATGAATACCCATATTTTGGACACTGCTTAATTCTGTATTTTCCCATTTAGGATCAATTTGTTGTTCATAAGTAGCATGACCTAGTTCGTGAATTGCTGCAAAAACAGAAGAAAACATAAAATTCTCTAGATATTTAGTTGTAAAACGAACATCGCCACTATGAGTATTCCATGTGAATGGATGCACACTCTCTTTCATAAGTCCGTTATCTCTATTAAAAGCCAAAACATCTATTAAATAATCCGCAAATTTCTTTTGTTTATCAACTGGATAAAATTCTGTTATAAATGCGTCATTAAGAACTTTTCCACTATTTAATACTTCTTTAACAAATGGGACTAAATCTTTTCTTAGAGTATCAAAGAACGCATCATACTCTTTCATTGACATTCCTTCTTCATATCTGTCCAACAATATGTCATATGGATGATCAACATCGTTGTAATATTTAGCAAATTTCTTCACAAAATCGACAATTTTCTCTAAATTAGGTCTAAACGATTCAAAATCGTTATTCTCTTTTGCATCTTGCCAAACTTGTTGAGATAAGCTAAGAAGTTTGCTAAATTCAATAAATTCTTCTTTTGGAATGTTAATAATTTGATCTAAATCTTTTTTGGCACTTTTTATTTCTCTCTGAGAAATATCATCTAACTCATCAAGCTTTTCAAATAGCCCATAAACCGCTTCTATATACTCTTTACTGGTACCTAAACTGAATAATTCTCCGCTAATCATTCCAAGCATTTCTGCTCTTCTTGCAAAAGCACCTCTAGGTGCTTCAGTACCAGAATCCCAACTTGCAATTGATAACACATAATCATAAGCTTTTTGTTTCATTTGTATTTCTTTAAATTTCTTCATTAATTCCATTATATCGCCCCTTTTAACCATTATATCACTATTTATTATTTTATTCTACTCGTAAAACTTTTATCATTTCGTATCCATTAAAAACACTTCCATATATTTTATTATATGAAAGTGTCTCTTTTTAGTGTCCACTAAGTAGTGATTACTATAATTAATTGATATTTATATCCCCTGATACAGTTTTTTTACTTATTATATTAATATCCTTTAATACGTTCCTATTTGTTATCGTGATATCTCCACTAACAGACTTCAAAGATACTTGAGAAGGATAGAACTCATTGCCTTCTAAGTCTCCGCTTACTGTTTTAAAGTCTGCCTCTTCACATTCGACTTCAAATAATTCTACATCTCCACTTACTGAGTGTAATTCCATATTTCCTTTTATAACAACATGTTTCATTTCTAAATCTCCACTTACTACAGAAACTTCAAATTGATTCCCTTGTAATCTAAGAATTTCAATATCTCCACTTACTGTTGTAAACTTCATATTTTTTCCATCAATATTTGTTAGTTCTAGGTCTCCGCTAGTAGATTTAACGTTAATGTCTTCTGATTTTACTCCGTTGACATTAGCATCTCCAGAAACTGTTTTGTAATCAAATTTACTGATGTCAATATCTTTCGGAACTAAAACTAAGAATTCTCCCGAATTACTAGAAAAACTAAATACTTTAATTTTTACTTTATCTTTTTTAATCAGAAGTTCATTCTTTTCAAATAAAATCGTATACTCTTCGATTTTCTTAACATTTTTCTCATAAACTTGAATGCTTTCTCCATCATATGGAGTTAAATTAAAATCATCACTTATCAATCCAATAGTTATTGAAAACTCTTCAGAAATCATGGGAAACGTTTTAACTAGGTTAAAACTGTTTGTATCTACTTTTACACAAGAACCAACATCACTAAAATTATAATTTGTTTTTTCATCTAATTTTGATGTATCATCTTGCAAATCTTTTGCGAGTGTTTTTGGCTTCCCAAATTTTTCCTCAATTTGTAATTCATCTAACCCATCATTCATTGCTGCTTCAATCATCTCTTTATGATCATCAAGTATTTCTTTTATGTCTTTTTCACTCACTTTTAGATTTTTTAACTCTTTTTCTAAATCTTTCAGAAATTTGTTCATTCTTTTTTCCTCCTCTATTTAATATTTCGTATACTCCGCCAATAAAATTATCCCATGAATCTCTAAGTTCTAAGTAATAATTAAACCCTTTTTCAGTTACTTTATAGTATTTTCTAGGTGCTCCTAAATCAGATTCAACTAAATATGTAGTAAAATGACCTTCTTTAGTTAATCTTCTCAATATTGGGTATATTGTGTTCTCATTTACATCTATGTCCTTTGAGATATTGTTGATGATTCTATATCCATACATATCCTCCATAACTAGCTCAGATAGTACACATAACTCCACTATACCTCTTTTAAATTGCGCATTCATAGGCATTACCTCCTGTACTGATTATAACACAGTAGTGTGTTCTACACAACACCTAAATAAAAAAAAGGACAAAAGTCCTTTTTTTAGAATAATCCTTGTGCGTTTCCTTCATCATCAATGTCCATAGCAAGCGCTGATGGCACTTTTGGAAGTCCAGGCATAGTCATTACATCACCCGTTAAGGCAACTATAAACCCAGCACCAATTGAAGGTGTTAATTCTTTAACAGTTATTGTAAATCCTTCAGGTCTACCTAATAATTTTGGATTATCACTTAAACTGTATTGAGTTTTAGCCATACATACTCCTAAATTATCCCACCCTAGCTTTTTAAATCTTCTAAGTTGTATTCTAGCTTTCGAAGTAAATTCAACGTCTTTAGCACCATATATCTTCGTACATACTTTTTCAATTTTCTCTTTCAATGTATCTTCTACTTTGTAAGTTCTTTCAAAATTATTTTCTTTAGTGTCAATCTCGTGGATTAATTTTTTAGCTAAATCAACCGCTCCTTCTCCACCTTTTTCCCATACTTCACTTAGTGAGTAAGGATGATTATTTTCCTTCAAATAATTGTCAAGTGCTTGTGTTTCTGCAGCAGTATCCGTAACGAAGCTATTGATTGCTACAACATAAGGAATTTTATATCCTTTTATAGATTCAATATGTTTCTCTAGGTTGGGAATTCCTTTAAGTAGGGCCTCAACGTTTTCTGCACCTAGTTCTTTTTTATTTACTCCACCATGCATTTTAAGTGCTCTTATAGTTGCTACAATCACTACTGCAGCCGGTGTAAATCCAGCTTGTAGTGTTTTTATGTCTAAGAACTTTTGTGCCCCTAAATCAGCTCCGAAACCAGCTTCTGTGATAACATAATCAGCTAATTTTATTGCCATATTAGTAGCAATAATACTATTACAACCATGAGCAATGTTTGCGAATGGTCCACCATGTATCAAAGCAGGTGTATTTTCAAGTGTTTGCACTAAGTTCGGTTTAACAGCGTCTTTTAAAATTAAAGCTATTGCTCCTTCAATACATAAGTCTCCTACAGTGATTGGTAATCTACCATATGTATATCCAATAACAATTCTTTTTACTCTTGCCTTTAAATCTTGAAGATCTGAAGCAAGGCAAAGAACAGCCATAATTTCTGATGCTACAGTGATATTAAAACCATCTTGTCTAGGAAGTGAATTTCCAATTCCCCCAAGTCCAATTACGATATCTCTAAGAGCTCTATCATTCATATCTATAGCTCTTTTCCAACTTATTCTTCTTGGATCGATGTTTAAAGCATTACCTTGATGAATATGATTATCAATAATAGCACTTATTGCGTTATTTGCAGTTGTAATTGCATGAATATCACCAGTGAAATGAAGATTAATATCTTCCATTGGTACAACTTGGCTATATCCGCCACCGGCTGCTCCGCCTTTTATACCCATAACAGGACCAAAAGATGGTTCTCTCAAAGCAATAATTGCATCTTCACCAATTTTTGCAAATGCTTGTCCTAATCCTACAGTAGTTGTTGATTTACCTTCACCTGCTGGTGTAGGGGTAATAGCTGTGACTAGTATTACTTTACCGTCTTTATTATCTTTGAACTTTTCCATTACACCTAAATCAATTTTAGCTTTATAATTTCCATAAAGTTCTAAATCATCTTCATTTAACCCTAATTTTGAAGCGATATCAACTATCTTCTCCATTTTGGCTTCTTGAGCAATTTTTAAATCTACATTTTCCATATAAATACCTCCAAAAGTTTTTATATATACAATACTGATTTTGCCACAATCCCTTAAAAAATGCAATACATTCCATAAAACGCTTACAAAATTATTCCTACCATTATACTAATATTATAGTATAATAGAAACATACAAAAAAACAGGTGATAACTATGAAGATTGGAATAGTGGGTCTTGGCTTAATAGGTGGCTCATACGCAAAAAGTTTAAAAAAATATGGATATAAAATTTATGGTATTGATATTAGTCAAGAATCTCTTGATTATGCGTTAGAACACAATATTATTGATGTTGGTGATACTGATCCAAGTAACATCTTGAAAGATATAGATGTTGTTTTCATATGCTTGTATCCTGATGATGCAATTAAGTTTGTTCATAAGAATATTAGAAACTTCAAAAGAGGGGCAATAATCTCTGATGTAGTTGGAATAAAAAGAAAAATCATTGATGAACTAGATATATATAAAGACGATGACTTAGAATTCGTCTTTACTCACCCCGTTGCGGGAAAAGAATCGGTAGGAGTTAAAAATTCAGATGAAGCTATTTTCCAGGGTGCTAATTTTGTTATTACTCCAACAAAATGGAATAGTGAAGAAGCAATCAATGTTATAACCATATTAGCTACCCAAATGGGATTTTCATCAATAACTAAAATCTCAGATGTTGATCACGATAATATAATTGCATTTACATCACAACTAACACACGCAATAGCTCTTTCCTTAATTAATAGCGATGATGAACATTATGATACTTCAAAATTCATTGGAGACTCATACAAGGATTTAACACGCATCGCTAATATAAATGATGAATTATGGGCCGATTTGTTTATTAAAAACAAAGATTTCTTAATAAAACATATCAATAAATTTGAAAATGAACTTACAACCTTGAAAGAAGCTATTAATGATAAAAATAAATCTAAAATCCGAGAATTAATGCAATCTGCGACACAAAAAAGGAAGAAAATACAATGATTAAAAATGTAGATATGAAGCTGTTTCCCAGTAAACTAAATGGTGAAATAAAAGCTCCTCCATCAAAAAGCTTGAGTCATAGATCTATAATTTGTGCTGCTCTTTCAAAAGGTAAAAGTGTTATCTCAAATCTAATATATTCAGATGATATAAATGCTACTATTGATTCCCTTGAATTACTAGGGGCTAAATTTGATAAAAAAGAGGATTCCCTAACAGTTCATGGAATAAAAAAAATTAAACATGTAGAAAACGAAGTTAATTGCAAAGAATCTGGATCAACATTAAGATTCCTTATCCCTATCTTCTCATTAACTGATGAAGAGGTAATCTTCACAGGATCTAAAGCATTGATAAATAGACCTCAAACAATATATAGCAAAATATTCAAAGATGATGGAAATAAATTCACAATTAAAAACAATAAAATAATGGTAAACGGCTCATTAACGCCTAGAAAATACAATGTTAAAGGAGATGTAAGTTCACAGTTTTTTAGTGGATTAATGTTTGCTTTACCACTTCTTGACGGAGACTCTTCTATTTATATTGAAGGAGAACTTGAATCAAAAAGCTATATAGATCTTACAATTGATATCTTAGAAAAATTTGGAATTACAATATCCCCATTTGAAAATGGATATTATATCCCTGGCAAACAGGAGTATAAACCTACTAATTACAATGTTGAAGGAGATTTTTCTCAAGCTGCATTTCATTTGGTTGGAGGAGCACTCAGTGGATTAGTTAAAGTAAACGACTTAGAACATGATTCTTTTCAAGGTGATAAAGCAATAATAGAATTCATAAAACAGATGAAAGGCAGAGTTATATTCATGGAAAAGGGTTATATAACAGAGTTCTCAAAAACAAAAGGAACTACAATAGATATCTCAGATTGTCCTGACCTTGGACCTATCATTTCGTTATTAGCTTGCCTAAGTGAAGGAACTACTCATATAAAAAATATATCCAGATTAAGAATAAAAGAATCTGACAGAGTGCAATCAACGGTTTCAACACTTAAAAAACTTGGTGCTAATATAACTTCATCTGAAAGTGAGATAACAATTAAAGGAACCTCTTCCTTAAAGGGCGGAGTAACCCTCGACTCTCACAATGATCACAGAATTGCAATGATGATTAGTATCGCTGCATTAGTTTGCGAAAAAGAAGTAACACTAACCAACGCAAATGCAGTAACAAAGTCATATCCTGGGTTTTTTGATGACTATAAACTGCTAGGCGGGAAATATAAACTGATATAAAGGACTGATACCATGGTTAAAATTAATATTCCAATTAAAGATAATTCATATGATGTGATAATATCACGTGGTATATTAAATGAAATAGATAGCTATATTGACTTAGACAGACAAATAGTTATCATTACAGATGATTTTATTCCAAAAGTGTATCTAAACGCTATAAAGGAAAAAATGCTGAATCCGCTTATTTTTGAGATTCCTCAAGGGGAATCATCTAAATCAATGGAAATTGCATACTCAATCATTGATGAAATGGTTGATTCAAAAATAACAAGAAAATGTTTAGTTATAGCACTTGGTGGTGGTGTAGTAGGTGACCTTGCAGGGTTTATATCGAGCATCTATATGAGAGGTGTAGATTTTATACAAATCCCAACAACTCTTTTATCCCAAATAGACAGTAGCATAGGTGGTAAAGTAGGTATTAACTCTTCTAATATGAAAAACTCTATCGGCTCGTTTTTACAGCCGAAAATAGTATTAATAGATCCAAACACACTAAAAACACTTGCCCAAAGAGAAATACATAACGGTATTGGGGAAATGATAAAATATGGATTAATAGCTGATAAATCGCTATTTATAGACATTTGTGAAAATAACATCTTTTCAAATATTGAAGACTATATTGAAAAATGTATCAAAATTAAAAAGGATTTAATTGTCAAAGATGTTTTTGATAACGGAGAAAGACAACTTCTAAATTTTGGTCATACAATAGGACATGCAGTTGAACAGTTTTCAAAATACAACTTATTACACGGAGAAGCTGTTTCAATTGGAATGGCAAAAATGGCTATAAATAAACCATATTACTCCAAATTAGTTGATGTATTACATAAATATAACCTTCCATATGATTATGATTATGATTTAGAAACTGTATATAATTACATAAAAACAGATAAAAAAGCATCAAAAAATACCATAAATTTAGTGTTAGTAGATGAAGTCGGAAAAGGCTATATGAAAAACATAAGTATAAATAAAATTAAGGAATATTTGTAGGTGAAATTATGAGTACATTCGGTAAAGCAATTGAAATAAATTTATTTGGTGAATCACATGGACCATCCATTGGGTTAGTAATTAATAATTTCCCCGCTGGGGTGAAAATTGATTTGGCTTTAATACGGTCTTATTTGAGTAACAGAAGACCAAAATCAGATCTTTCTACAGCAAGAAAAGAGCAAGATGATTTCGAAATAATTAGCGGATATTTTAAAGGCTTTACAACGGGATCTCCCATTACTTTTATAATTCACAACAGTGATACTCGTTCAAGAGACTATAATAAGAATATTTTGAGACCTTCTCATGCAGATTTTACTGCAAGCAAGAAGTACAACAATTTTAATGATTATCGTGGAGGTGGTCACTTTTCTGGAAGACTAACTGCTCCTCTGATGATTTTAGGTGCGCTATCTTCTCAACTACTAACAAGTAAGGGAATTACTATAGGTTCTCATATTGCTAGCATAAAAGATGAAGAAGACACAAAATTTAGCGATATTGAAGTATCGGCCGAAATATTAAAAACGCTTAACTATAGCCAATTACCAGTATTAGATACTGCGAAGGGCAAAGTTTTTGAATCAATAATATTAAATGCCAAAAAAGATAAAGATAGCGTTGGTGGAACGATTGAAACAATGATCCATGGATTAGCTCCGGGATACGGTAATCCCTTCTTTGATTCTATTGAAAGTGTAATATCACACTTAATATTCAGTATTCCAGCCGTAAAAGGCATAGAATTTGGTAAAGGCTTCTCTATTACTGAAATGTTTGGTTCTGATGCAAATGATAGTTTTTGTATTAAAGATGGCGAAGTGAGAACTAAAACAAACAATTCAGGAGGAATTCAAGGTGGAATCTCAAATGGGATGCCAATTACTTTTAAAACAGCAATAAAACCTACTGCATCTATTGGTAAAACGCAAGATACAGTTGATTTAAAAGAAATGAAAGAAGTTAAACTTGATTTAGAAGGAAGACATGATCCTTCAATCGTGCATCGAGTTATTCATGTCATAAATGCAGTCACATCATATGCAATACTTGAAATAGTCATAAGAAATGAGGGAACCTCATGGATAAAATAGAAAAAAACAGAGAACTAATTGATATAATAGATGATGAAATTATGTCATTATTAGACAAAAGGTTATGTTTAGCAGTGGAGATAGGTAAGGCTAAATCCGTATCCACAATTGCTGTATTGGACACAAAAAGAGAGAATATCATACTAAATAAGACGTCTAATTATAGCCATTCCCCACAGATTGATGTAATTTACAAGAAAATAATGGAAATGAGTAAATCACTTCAAAGAGAGTAGTGTTACTATGTATTGTTTAATTGGGAAGAAGTTAGGACACAGCTATTCAAAAGAAATCCATGAATCGCTAAACAAAGAAAATTATAATCTGATTGAATTAGACAAATTAGATTCTTTTTTCCAAGAGAAGCACTTTAAAGGTTGTAATGTAACCATCCCTTACAAAAAAGAGGTTATAAAATACTGCGATTATTTAAGTGAAACAGCTACAAGAACCCAAAGTATAAACTCAATCGTTAATATTAAGGGCAAGTTACATGGTTATAATACTGATTATGATGGTTTAAAATACTTAATTGATTATAATGATATATCTATTGAAAATAAAACGATTGCAATACTTGGAAACGGCTCTACTAGTAGAACTATACTAATTTTATGTAAAGATCTTAATGCTAAAAAAATCTTCGTATATGCTAGAAACCCTAACCATGACGAAGAACACTTAAACGACATTGAAAACAACCAAAATATTAACATAATTTTCAACGCTACACCAGTGGGAATGTATCCAAACAACGCTAATTCATTGGGTATTAACCTAAATAAATATAAAAACTTAGATGCAGTTGTTGATTTAATTTATAATCCTCATGAAACTGAGATTCTTAAAACAGCTAGAAAATTAAAAATTAAATCTGTGAATGGATTATTGATGTTAATCCAACAAGCTGTGAAATCATCAGAAATATTTCACCAAACTATATATTCAAATGATGTTACTAATGAAATCTATAAAAACATTTTGTTTAAAACCCTGAATTTTGTCTTTATTGGTATGCCAATGAGTGGAAAATCCTTCTTCTCTAAATATATTTCTCGAAAATATGGGAAAGAAGTAGTTGATATTGACAATATTATTAAGAAAAATGAAAATGCCACAATAGAATCTATCTTTAAGCTAAAGGGAGAAAAATACTTCAGATTATTAGAAACAAACGCAATAAAAGAAATATCGAAATCCCACAATTTAGCTATTTCTACGGGTGGCGGAGCAATTTTAAATGAAAAAAATATAGATTTATTAAAACAAAATGGTATAATAATATTTCTAGATGTACCATTAAGCTTATTGGAGACTTTCAATCCAATGAATAGACCTTTGTTAAGAGATAAATCTAATCTAAGGAAACTTTATCAAGATAGAAATCCATTATATAAGAAGTACTCTGACATCACCGTTATAAAGAATAGTTACGATGAAACAGAGACTTTTGGTAGAATTGAGGCGAAAATCAATGAATATTTTAATTCTTAACGGACCAAATTTAAACATGATAGGAAAAAGGGAACCTGAAATATACGGAACTAGGACATACGAAGACTTAGAAACATATTTAAAGGGTCTTGAATCTGTTTTTAATGTTAAATTAGATATTAAACAATCAAATTTAGAAGGTATTTTGATTGATTTACTCCATTATGGTAATGACAGGTTTGATGGAGTAATCCTCAATGCAGGAGCCTTTACCCATTATTCGTATGCTCTATATGATGCGATAAAATCTATTCAAATACCCGTAGTAGAGGTCCATTTGTCAGATATAAACAAAAGAGAAGATTTTAGAAAAATTTCTGTAATAAGAGATGCTTGCGTTAAAAGTATTATGGGACTTGGATTTGAAAGCTATAAAGAGGGCATAAAATATTTAATAGAAGAAGGTGTTTTAAAATGATAGTAAAAATTAAAAAGAATGCAGATCAAGAAAATGTAACTCAGTTACTAACACATTTAAAAGAATTAGGGTTTGATATTCACTCTAGTTTTGGAGAATCATATCAGGTTTATGGCGTAGTTGGTGACACAGCAGGGTTTGACACACGTAGTCTATATGCATACAATTGTGTTGACAGTGTGATAAGAATTCAAGAACCATTTAAGAAAGTAAATCGTAAAATAAAGAATGAAGATACTATTATCGATGTCAAAGGGATTAAAATCGGTGGAAAAGAGCTAGTAGTAATTGCCGGTCCGTGTAGCGTCGAGTCTTACGAACAAGTAGATATCATCGCTAAGGCTGTAAAGGAATCTGGTGCTAAACTACTTAGGGGCGGAGCATTTAAACCTCGTACATCGCCATATTCATATCAAGGAATGGGTATTGAGGGTCTCAAGATACTCCATGACGTTGGTAAAAAGTATGGTTTACCTATTGTTTCTGAATTAATGGACAAAGATCATATACCAGAATTTTTGAAATATGTCGATGTTATCCAATTAGGAGCTCGTAATATGCAAAATTTCTCTTTGCTAAAAGAACTAGGTAAATTAGATATACCAATTTTACTAAAAAGAGGTTTTTCTAATACAATAGAAGAATGGCTAATGAGTGCAGAGTATATCATGGCTGGAGGAAACGAAAAAGTAATCCTTTGTGAAAGAGGAATCCGTACCTTTGAACCATATACAAGAAATACTTTAGACATCTCAACTGTCCCAGTTGTTAAGAAGGTAAGCCATTTACCAGTTATAATTGATCCTTCTCATGCTGCAGGAAAATGGGATTTAGTTCAAAGTTTATCTTTAGCAAGTATTGCTGCTGGAGCAGATGGACTAATAATAGAAGTACATCATGAACCAGAAAAAGCATTTAGTGATGGAGCACAATCTTTAAAACCTAAAAAGTTTGATGATTTAATGAAAAATGCAAAAGCAGTTGCAACCGCAGTTAACAAAACTCTATAATACAAAAGGATTATCAATTGATAATCCTTTTTATTTGTTTTAGACCTTAAAAACTATTTTTTGAGTCCAATTTAAATTTAATTACTTGTGTTTAAATCCTATCTAGACATCCAATAAAATATTTAAATTTCAATTCATATTTACTATGCAAGATAATTTTTGATAGCCTTTATCGTTAAGTGGTAAACCGCTAAAATTAGTATTTTTATGCAATTTTATTTCATCCAAATTGATAAGTAAATTAGCCTAAAAATTACACTATATTTAGAATTATTACTTTCGAAATTAAATAATAATTAGAGTACATAATAAATATAAAATTGCATTTATTGAACACAAAAATTGTAAAATTCTGTTAAAATTGTAAATCTAGCCAAAAAAATCAATATTTTTGTTGATATTGGTGAATATTAGCGTAAATATATACTATAAATTCATTATATATTGTTTTGATATAGCGCTTTATAAACAATTGAATAAATCACAATTGGAGCTTCATAAAATATTGCTTTTTTAATACCTATAACTTGTTAAATATTGCTTTTGATAGTCTTTATCGTTAACTGGTAAATCGCTAAATATAGATATTATTATGATGCATCACTAAATTTTCAAGATCATTTTATATCTGTAAATTTGTATAAATATTCTAAATTTCTGGTTAAAGAAAAGGAGTAATATTTATTGTTAATTATGGACCAACAAATTCAATAATTGATCGGACTCAATCTCTAAAAGACAAAATGTTTTGTAATCATGAAAAAAATCAAATTTCTCTTTCTGGTGTAGTTGCGAAAATCAAAATATAATATTCATAAAAGTTTTTTTACTTGCTTTGAGTTTTTTTAATATTGTTTGAGTCTAATATTAATTTCTATACTTATGTTTAAATCCTATCTAGGCATCCAATAAAATATTTAAATTTCAATTCATATTTACTATGCAAGATAATTTTTGATAGGCTTTATCGTTAAGTGGTAAACCGCTAAAATTAGTATTTTTATGCAATTTTATTTCATCCAAATTGATAAGTAAATTAGCCTAAAAATTACACTATATTTAGAATTATTACTTTCGAAATTAAATAAT
>Ga0307990_1002250_pt1 | contig 15536 bp, 11 predicted proteins | sample EllFjometagen129_FD_203168 | JGI IMG/M metagenome (GOLD analysis project Ga0307990, IMG submission 203168) | Marine microbial communities from Ellis Fjord, Antarctic Ocean - #129 | ecosystem: Environmental > Aquatic > Marine > Unclassified | place: Southern Ocean | collected 2014-10-08
TTACACCTAATTTTAGGTATGCTTGAAATTCCCTTTGCACATCTTCAAACCATCTAACCTGCATTATTCATCGCAAAATTAAGCGTATTTGCATCAATATACTAACATTTTAAAGCCCTTGAAATATAAAAATATGACTGCGGGTTTAGATGATTCAAATCTGCACAAAAGGAATTCCATGAATAATGCAGGTTAATACAGTATATTTCAGTTTGAAATTACTGCGAGCTTGTGAGCGAAAGTGATTTTTCATTTTTAATTGTTATGCTATACATCAAAGTTCCGATTTATGAGCAAACCACAACAATAATTCGGGGATTTCTTTTTAATTTAGACAATTGTAGTTCAATACAAAACACATTTTGCAATGAAATTACAACGTTTGGTGGTAAGAAACATTAGGAATTTCGGTGTACATCACTATCAAAAACGCATCAAGCCTTGAAGCATAAACCAGGACTAAAGCAAGCACTTAACTCCCAATGTTTTAGACTGCTCGCGGTGTACGCTGGAATAGGATACAACAATAGGCTTCGAAATTGAAAATTTCACACAAATAAGACACCTATTTTGAGAAGATTGATATTGCTTTAGTTTTTTTGTTTTTCTAAAACAAAACTCCAATACTGAAAAACTCCGGTTGCGAAATTGTTAAATCTCGATGTTCCTAATGTTCCGGCAAAGGTTTTAAAGGATTTTCTCAGGAATTTGGGTGTTTTTGTATCGATAAGATGTTCTCTTCTTTCAGAATCCTTTTCCAATGAAGATACTACATTTCGTGAAATATTTGTTTCTTGTAATACGTTAAATCTTGATTGTTCAATTATGCTTCGCAAATTGTCCATTTCGGCAGGATATATCATATCGGCAAGTAGCAATTTTCCGGCAGGTTTTAATACGCGAAAGACTTCATTAAAAAATGCAATCTGATTGTTATAGCATCTTGCAGACTCAACATTAACCACGTAGTCGAACGAATTGTCATCGAAAGGTAATTTTTCGGCATTTCCACATTTAAAAGTCAATCCTTCAACATCTTTGTAGTGATTGTTACAAAAATCGATACTACTTTTAGTGATATCCATCCCTATATAGGTTTTGGGCTCATAGTATCGGGTTATGTATGAAGCTCCACCGCCTCTTCCGGCACCAACTTCAAGAACATTTTTTGTTTTTAAATCAAACTTATTTACAACGTGGTCGTACAACTGAATGCAATATCTATCAGCTTCATCTTGATTTTTTAATTGTATGCGCACATCTCCGTTTAAGTATTCAAAACCGTAGTTCATAAAATTGGCAATATTCCCACTGTCGTACTTATTCAGTTTTTTGTGCCACCATTGCCATAGTGGTTTTCTTAATGGCTTGGGTAGTTCTGCGTATTTTTCAACAATTCTTGACATCTATAAATATATTTTAATTATTAATCATTTATTTATTTGATTTCAAAGTCATCAGCATACCATTACTATAATTACTACATATCAATGAAATTGGGGGGAAATTAATAAAATTTCTTTCTATTATTAGTATTTATTTTAATTAATTCTCAGATTGGTTAGAATCAGTTGGTTATATTGTTTTGGAATCCCTTGAATATGACGACCGAATTATTCTCATTTACTGATTGTGTAGACTAAGAAACGTTCGGGTTTTAGAACACGCTTTATCAGCCGAGAAGCAAGTTTTATTTTGTGTACTAAATTCCATGAATAATGCGGGTTAGTTATTTTCACTAGTTAGTTTGCTTAAAATATAATTTGAAAAATATTTTTTACTATCACTAAGTTTCCCGATTATTTTAAAATCTGTATTGCAAATTATTTCATTAATCGTTTTGTCATTATATTTTCTTGAAATTTCAGTTAAAATCTTTTCTCCTTTTGTAAATTTATAAACCTTATTAATTTTCTTAATCCTAACATTTTGGGCTTTAGCACTCACTAAATAGCTTTTCACGATGCCTTCCTTTTCTGAGTAATCCGGTTGATAATAAAAATCAGCAAGTACAAAATCGGCATCTAATTCACAATTTATTCTATGTAGAAGATTCAAATTAAATTCTTTTGTAACACCCTGACTGTCATTATATGCAGGCAGAACAATTGATTTTGATTTTATTAAATCGACACCTAGTAAAAGTTTATCATTGTGGTTGATATAGGCACCTAATCGATAAATAAACTTGGTAGCCGTTTCATCAGTCATGTTCCCAATATTTGAACCAAGAAACAAAACTACTTTTGGGTGATGATTATCTTTCAACGATTTTAAAATCTCAAAATAATCTCCTTGTTTTGGCTTTATTGAGACATTAGGTAATTCAATGCTCAGTTTTTCATCGAGCGTATCAATTGCATTCTGAGATATGTCAATCGGAACGTATTCAAATTTATAATTTTCCTTATCTAATACATGTAATAGTTCTTTTGTTTTTACCCCATCACCAGCGCCAAATTCGATTAACTCAAAATAGATATTAGTATTTAACTCTAACGATGTAATAATATTTTTAGTTTGACTTTTGAAAATTTCAAATTCAGCACGTGTTACATAATATTCCGGAAGATGCATTATTTTAACAAATAACTCATCGCCTTTTTTATCGTAAAAATATTTTGATGGAAGTGATTTCAAACAAGAACTTAAGCCCTTATCGACATCATTTTTAAATTCTTCTATCCTCATTTTTATTATTTTTCAGGAATACCTGTTTCATATGGATTCTTAGGATCGTTACTCCATTCAAACCACCCACCATCAAAAACTGAGACTTTGGGCCAGCCCATTAGCCAAGCATTATAAAATGCTTCACTTCCACGCCATCCTGTTCCACAATAGAATGCCAGATGTTTCTCTGGTGTTATCCCAACTTCTTTCCATATTTCCACCACTTCTTGTTCCTCACGAATCGTATGATCAACATTTCTATAATTCTCCATGTGATAAGCGTCTGTGCCACAATTACCGAATATTGCACCTGGGATACGACCTTTCTTCTCAATATAGTTATAGCCACTAATGTCACCAATAAACTCTGGCCAACTACGCGTTGATACTAGCTCGGCTTCATTTGATAATAACATTTCTTTAGCTTTTGGAATATCTACAATTATTTCAGGATTAGCAGGAATCTTGATACCAAAGTCTGAAACTGCTGTTTTACTTACATCATCGGTTGTTATTTCGTATCCTGCATCTTTCCATGATTGAAATCCACCATTTAAAACACGTACATCTTTAACTCCGGCATAGAGCATAATCATTGAGTTCCGTATCGCACCAATATGACCTGCTGCACTTCCTGGGAATTCATCACCATTATTGGGTGTCATAAATTTCCCATACATAACAACTGTTGTATCAGATGTTATACCATGTGCTTCAAGTGCTTTTTTCAATTCCTCGGGGGAACGTCGATTCCATGTTTCCTGCGATTCAAGTGCGAGCGTATCCATATCTATTGCTCCGGGAATATGACCGGTTAAATAAGCATCACGATTACGATAATGTGAATGTACTATTACAAATTTATTGTTTTGGTATTCATCAGGGTTTTCACCCAACAGTAATTTATTTACCCACTCAGCAGAAACTAAATGCTTATAGCGTGTCAAGTGTTCCATAGGTAAATTTTCATTATTACTCCATTCTTCAATAAATTTATTATAAAGTGAAATGTCGGTATAGCCAGCTTTTAAAAATAAATCTGCCACCTTATTGCTGTCTTTTTCTGAATATGCATAAATAACTATTTTATTATCTGCTAAAATATGTTTTGACCGGACTACCTCAATCCAATCCATATAATTTGCCCATTTTACAGGTAGCGATTTTGCTCCATTTATATGTCCACCTCGGGTCTCATTTTCAAGTTTCCACCCATTATAGGCATCAACGGGCCGAACATCAATTACTTTAACATTTTTGTTTTGAAGTAATTCGACCAGCCGGTTGGTCGATATTTCATTAACTTTTGTCATATATTATTTTAGTTTATTTTTCTAATCAACACGAGTTAAATATGTTCTATATCAGTAAATTCAGCAACAACTCTACTGTCTGTAACAATATCCGAAACATTTAGTTTATGAATATCGTCAATACCATTTGTTCTGGCAAAAACTTTCAGTTCATTATTTGTTCCTTTGTAAAAATTTACAAAAGTTTTTAGTGATTTTTCTTCATCAAAAAGTTCACGCAGTTGCTCGTTTTGTGTGGCAATTCCAACCGGACAAGTTCCTGTATGACAAACTCTTGCTTGAATGCAGCCAATTGCTATCATTGAGGTAGTTGCAAGCGCTACTGCGTTGGCACCCAAGGCAATCGCTTTGGCTATGTCGGAGCTATCTCTAAAACCACCTGTTACACAAAATGTGACTTTGCTATTTACTGAGTCCAAATATTTTCTTGCTCTTCTGATAACAAAAATTGGTGGTACACCTACATTGTCTTTGAGAAATGTTGGTGACGAACCCGTTGCACCACCGCGGCAATCGATGGTAATAAAATCAGGTTCCGCCTTTAGTGCAAAAGCGATGTCCGCTTCAATATGCCCCGAAGCAAACTTAATTCCTACCGGTTTCCCATTTGTTATTTTTTTAATGTGTGCAACTTTATCTTGAATATCTTCTAAATTATTTACTTCAGAAAGTCTTCCCGGAGAATATGAAGCTTCACCTGTTTTTAAGCCACGAATTTTTGCAATTTCTTCATTAACCTTATTTCCGGGTAAGTGCCCACCTAAACCGGGTTTTACACCTTGTCCAATTTTTATTTCCACCGCATCGGCTTGCTTTATTACCTCATCGTTGTGAGAAAATGAAGCTGTACCCAACTCGTAAATATATTTAGTTGAAGCTTCACGCTCGGCAGGTAACATCCCACCTTCACCCGAACACATTGCAGTTCCCACAAGACTTGCACCTTTAGCGAGTGCTATTTTTGCTTCGCGAGAAAGTGCCCCAAATGACATGTGTGAAACATAAAATGGCATTTCAAGCTCAAGTGGTTGTTTTGCGGTTTTACCAATTATTGTTTTTGTATTTACTTTAACGTCTTCATTTAATGGCATTTTATGTAATTGCGCCCCTTTGAAAACGATCGTTTCAAAAGTAGGAAATTTACGTAAAGTACTCATTGCTGAGTTTTCGCTTTTCCCACTTGCCGCTAATTTTTGAATGTTCGCTACTTTTTCATTTGCATTTAAACCGATGGGTTTTGCTTTTCCTGTGTCGCTAAATTTATGATACCAATGTTGTCCATCGCAAAACGGTTTGTTTTTGGATTTTCCACAACGACAAAGGGCAAAATGCGCTTCAGATTCCGGTTTGTCTTTGTCTTCTAATTCAATTGATCCTTTAACAAAATAAGGACCATCCTTTGTAATTTTAATTTCAGGTGTTTTCGTGAATTTATTGTATAGAACTGCATCAATTGAATAACTTAACGCACCTGAAGGACATTTTTGGATTGTTTCGATTATTTTCTCAACAGTTTCAGCATTTGGATCAATCCATGGCTCAGTATTCATTCGAAAAACTTTTGGCAAGCCATCAGTGCAAAAACCTGCATGCGAGCAAATTCCTCGATCATCATGAATTGTGATTTTTTTGCCAATATAATTATCTAATCTTCTAGGTTGACGTCCTTCTTGTTTTTCATCAGTCCAGTTTATTTTACCATGTGTTCCATCACAAAAAGGTTTACTTCCTGAATTACCGCAACGACAAAGAGCTACTGATTTCTTATCTATTGGAGAACCATTTCCATTGGCTTCTGTAATTTGTTTTAAGTTTGAAACAACCAAGGGTCCATTTGCAGAGGTGCTAATTTTTATTTTTGTATCCATATGTTTTATATCTTAGAGTTGTGTGAATTTGACGTGGTAATATAACATAAATAATTTAATTTCGATTCCAAAGCAAAAAGCAAACTCACCGGTTCAAAAACCAAAAAGACATTTGGTAAACAAGAAACCGATTAGTTTTACTTCTCACTTGACGGCAACGGTTCTCATGCACTTTGTCGTTCAGCACTTTGAATCACTTGCTTATCAAACCGCTACGAAAGTTTAGCAAATCAATTTAAAACTTTTGCACGCTAACATTTGCATTTTTCTTAATTGCAGGGTAGTTCACGTGCTTTGCCAGCCAAAAACGCCCATGCAAGGCTATTATACAGAACGTAGCAATCAATATAAATTCATTGTTAATGCATTTGACCGCTATTATCTTCTTCTCCTTTAGCAGGAGCTCTTTCGTATTTGCAACAACCCGGTAAAGCATCATAAGTTTTATCTTCTGCCTTGTGCATGTTGGTATCATGACCTGCTTTGGCTATGGCCATGTGTACTTTCAGCACATCCGTTTTTGTGCTATCAAGAGATACTACAATCAATTCGGTTTCCTTATTCCAATCGGCATCGGTTACACCATCAACCGATTTTGCAGCTTTTTCGATACGGTTTTCACACATACCACAGTTTCCGTAAACTTTAAACTTCTCAGTTTTCGCTTGTCCAAAAGTTGTTCCTATGCTCATTAGAGCAATTACTAATATAAAATAAATCGTTTTCATTTTTTTTAAAATTTAATTATTAATTTTTACTACCATTAAACATTATAAAGCTAATTGAATCACCTTCCATCTTTCTGAATTTGTATCCGAATGTATGATGCTCCATATCAAATCCACCATAATGCATATCTCCATTTTCATGGTCGTCATTCATGTGATGTTCCCATTCTGTTTCATCATCATCCATATGCATCATATGGTTGCCTCCATTTCCCATATGTCCATATTGTCTTTCAAAGGCTTCACCTGTCTCACAAATCATAATCGAATCTCTATTTCCAAAGGCATCCATTATAATTGTAGTATCCAACAAATCTCCATAACAATGAATTTGAAGTTGTTCATTTACAAGCACTACATCAGCTGTCCCTTGACTACTTGCCTTCAAACCCGATTCATTAGAAAATTCACCACTATAAGTCCCAACAATTTCTGATAAATAATCATTATCGTCATTTGTTATATCTTTGTTACAGGCACTAAAAAGCATGGCAACTATTGCAATGCTAACAAACATTTTTGTATTCTTCATATTTCTTCATATTTATTAATTACTATTCTATTCTCTCGTATACTTACAACACTCGGGAAGTCCATTGTAAGCGTCATCACCTGCACTCTCCAGTTCTGTATCATAACCTGCTTTGGCTATTGCTTTATGAATTTCGCCAAGTTGTATTTTGTCTGAATTAAAGGAAACATTTATCATTTTAGTTTCCTGACTCCAGTCGGCTTCATTCACACCGTAAAGAGCTTTAACAGCTGTTTCAATGGTTTCTTCACACATGCCACAGTTTCCTGAAAACCTTAAACATCGATTATATTGCCTTACAAGATATTACAGCTATTGGAGGAGCAACTTTCAATGCAAACAATAGTATTGATATCGGAAACAATACTGGATGGATATTTACTTCATTACCATCTACAGATTATTATTGGATTGGCGGAGCAGGAAATTGGAGTGACCCTAACAATTGGTCTTTAGCAAGTGGTGGTGTGGCAAATCCTAGTGGATGTTTACCAACACAAGTTGACAATGTTTATTTTGATGGTAACTCAGGACTATCGTTTCAAACTGTAACCATTGACCAGATAGCATTTTGTAATAATATGGATTGGACAGGTGCAGCAAATGTTAGGATATCAGGCTCAAGCGTACTAAATATAAATGGTTCGTTAACATATAATGCCACTATGATCATAAACTACACAGGAAACATTTATTTCAAATCAAATAATATAGGAAATAATATAGATTTTGCAGGAAAAACGATCTATGGAAATGTATACTTTGATGGTACAGGGGAATGGACTTTACAAAATAATTTAATTGCATCTGTGGCAAACGGCAATAGTATATATTTCAATAAGGGTAGTTTAATAACAAACAACTACAACCTTACATCAAGATTCTTCGCTTCAATGTCAGAAGAAATCAGGAACTTAAATCTTGGAAACTCTCTTATTACAGCTGATTATTGGTATTGTACTAGCGGAACAAACCTTGTAATTACACCAATGACATCAACCATTAACACATCAACAGCAACATTTTATGGTGGAGACCAAACGTATAATGATGTAAATATTAGTAATACAGGGAACGTCGAAATCTATGGTGGAAATGGTTTTAATAACCTAAACATATCAACATTAAGCATTAAATTTGAATCAGAAAAAACACATACGTTCAACAATCTAACAATTCCATCAGGATCTGATTGCAATACCTATTTTAGCATAGGTGCAACTACAAGTGGATCTATAGCAAATTTATCTATGCCTGCTGGTATATTTAACGGAAACTGGTTAATAATTACAGACCTAACTGCTGGTGGTGGTGGCACTTTTAATGCTACCAATAGCCAAGGTGTTGGAGATGTAACAGGTTGGAATATAACTTCACCTGCTTCTGTTGACTTATACTGGATTGGTGATGGTGGAGATTGGAATGATCCATTACATTGGTCACTAATACCAGGTGGCCCATCGTATGGCTGTATCCCTACAAGTGAAGATAATGTATATTTTGAATCCAACTCATTTAGCTCTCCTGCACAAATTGTAAATATAAATACAAATGCTTATTGTAAAAATATGGACTGGACAGATGTAACTAACAACCCAGAAACACAAGGCTGGTCTCAATTGTATATAAACGGGTCTTTAACTCTTGTGCCTACAATGTTTTTTAATTATTCTGGGACATTAAATTTCAATTCAAATGACATTGGCAACACCTTAACTAGTGCTGGTCAGACCATTAGTGGGATAATATTTTCAGGCTCTGGAGCATACACTTTATTAGACAATCTGAATCTTGAATGGGCAGGTATTACATTTAATAACGGAACACTAAATACTAATAATTTTGATTTAGATATTACTAATGCAAGTTTCATCTCTAACTCTACGAGCATTAGAACTCTAAATCTTGGTTCTTCAATAATTTCGGTTAGTTCATGGGAGATTCAAGACAATACCAATCTTGTTTTAAATGCTGGAACATCTGAAATTTCAACGTCTCTGAATTCATGGTTATTCGATGGCGGAGACATGGTTTATAATAAGGTGACAATATTAAACCCTACTTGGGGTGGCGTGGAGTTACATGGATCTAACACATTCAATATTCTGACTATCAATCCTGGAGCTGAAGTTATATTTGAAGAAGGAACAACACAAACAACTACAGATTTTCAAGCAACTGGAAATGCTGGCGACTTAGTTCACATTCATACTTATGGCGCACAAGCATTTATCAATCAAACAAGTCATGAGTTCTGTAGCGATTACATGAATATTCAGGATATAAGCGTTGGACCTCAAACATTTTATGCTGGTGATAATAGTGTTGACCTAGGTAATAATGCAGGTTGGACTTGGTCTGGTGTAGCTGCTATTGATCAATATCCTGCTGCTTTATGCGAAGACATTCCAGGAAGTGGAACACATTCAGGAATCAACTTAACATTATTAGAATCAACTATTGATGATGGGAATGCTTATGTCCACACATGGTATAATGACCCTTCTCTTACAAGTCCAGTAGTAAGCCCATCGAGTGCAACTGCTTCGGACGGTCAAATATTTTATGATGAAGTAGATAATGGCATTTGCACTAACATTGCAGAAGTTATTTATTCTGTTACTTCTCCAGTACTTTCATTCAACGTTACAGATGTTTTACTTTGTAATGGTGATATGACAGGTGCAATAGACATTACTGTTACAGGCGCTACACTTCCTTTAATTTATGCATGGTCAAATAGTGATGTAACTCAAGATCTAGTAGGCGTTATTGCTGGTTCATATACTGTAACTGTAACAGATATAAATACTTGTACAATTTCTGGAGGAGATGTTATCAACCAACCTACAGCAATTTCTATTGATTCAGAAGCATATACTGATATTACTTGTCATAATGACAATGATGGAACAATAACTGTAACAGCTTCTGGTGGAACTGGCGCATTGAGTTTTGACATTGGTGCTGGTTCACAAGGAACAGGCAACTTCTCTGGATTAACGGCGGGAACATATACTGTTACTGTTACTGTTACCGATATAAATACGTGTTCTGAAACAAGTACGCCGTTTGTAATAGACAATCCATTATCGATTGATATAACAGAATCACATACAGATGTATCTACATGTGGTGGCGCAGATGGAAGTATTGATATCACATCATCAGGTGGTACAGGAACTCTATATTATTCATGGACTGGCCCATCATTTTCATCATCTACAGACGATATAAGTGCTTTAATTGCAGGTGCATACATCCTTATAGTTTCTGATGATAATTCTTGTACAAATACAATAACTGTCCCAATTAGCGAAATTGGAACTCCAACAATTAGTTTAGATGATCAAACAAATGTGTTATGCTACGGGGCATGTACGGGAGATGCTACTGTAAGTGCTACCGGAGGTACTACACCATATACTTACACTTGGTCAAATAGTGACACTGGACCTTTTGCAGACGATTTATGTGCAGGTGTACATTCTGTAACTCTAATTGATGATAATCTTTGCTCATCAATAACAAATGTAACCATTACAGAGCCTGATGAATTATTAGCAACACATATCCTTACACATGAAACATGTTATGGTGCATGTGATGGAACTGCTACAATTACTGCTGCAGGCGGAACAGGTGCTTTCGATTATGATATTGGAACAGGAACACAAGCAACTGGTGACTTCCTTTCACTTTGTTCGGGAAACTATAATTACACAGTTACGGATATTAATGGTTGTGAATATATCGACAACTTTACAATACTACCGTATGAAATGGATGGATCTATAAGTGGCACAAATCCGCTTTGCAATGGAGATTGTAATGGTGATGCAACAATTCTAGCATCTGCCGGAAGTGGGACGTATTCATATTGGTGGAGTAATTCAGAAACGACCCCAACTATATCTAACTTGTGTGATGGATTATACAGTGTTACTATCACTGATATAACTACAGGTTGCACATTGGAAGAATCCATTGATATCGAAGAACCTGATTTACTTTCACTTGCGTTAATTTCCACAACAGATTCTGGTATCGCTGATGGAACAGCAACTGTAGGCGTTACCGGTGGAACTCCGCCATATGACTATCTTTGGAATGACGCATTGGCACAAACAACAGCTGTTGCAACATCTCTTCCGTGGGGAGACTGGACCGTAATTGTGACAGATGATAATGGATGTACAGAAACAGGCGAAATCACAGTTGTTTTATTTTCTACCGTAAATGATATTACGATAGCAACTCAAGTTAAATTATATCCGAATCCTTCAAACGGATTATTGAATTTTGACATTAGAAACTATCCTGATGATGAACTTTCGATAATAATTTACACAGTTAATGGTCAAATAATTTATAGTGACCAATATGAACTGCTTAATGGTGAATTAATTGAAACAATCGATTTATCAAATCAGTCTGCAGGGATGTATTATCTTAAAATTATTTCAGATAATTTAAATATTACTGAGAAAATAGTTTTAGAGAATAAATAATAATTTCAAATCGATTAAAATTAAAAGGTTGTCTCAACGTTGAGACAACCTTTTAAATATCTTGGAATAATTAGTGAAAAGCAATCGATGCTTAATAGACAAAAAGTACGCTGCAATCTTCTGGAACCACTGAAATTATTAGCTTTGAGGCAATTCAACAAATTCTCTAAAAACATCCCTAGCTTGTTAACTCAATAGAAATATATCCTACTAATTGACTGTTATTGTTAACCAGCCACTTATGTGGCATATATTTCCGCGATCACTTCTTCCAGCATCTCATCCTTGTCTTTACACACATTAACCCGGAAAATTCATACCATTCCCTTTGTGCAGATGCAAGGTGATACGCTGAGTGTGCCGAAGTGCGCCTAAGCCTGCAGACATAGTATACTATTTCAAGGGCTTAGCAACGAAGCAGAGGTGTAAAGATAATGGTAAGCATTACCTAATAGAAAAATGGGTTGCAGTAAGTTAAAGTATTTAGCAACAGCACCTTAGTTAACATCTGACTATTTGCGGTGAATTTTTCGGGTTAAATCCCAAACTAAGTAAGAGGAGCAATTTTTATCAATAAAAAAGTCGGAAGTCAGAAATTTCTAGCAGCAATTAATCTGCAAAAAAATCTTCTGTAAAATTCAAAGGCAATAATTGAGAGCCATTCTCAAAAACCCACAATTCATCTTTCCCAGCAAGAATTACCCGCATTGCCTGCTGATATCTACTTTCTGTTTCCTGCATAACCTGCCGGCAAGAACCACAGGGCGTTACAGGCATATCAGTAACCCCTTGATTTCCTGATTCGGCAACAACTAATAAATCTGTAACCGGGATATCGGGATATTTTGCGTTAGCATAAAACAGTGCCACTCTTTCAGCACACAATCCTGCAGGATAAGCTACATTTTCCTGATTGTTACCAGTGACAATTTCACCATTAGCAAGTCTGGCAGCAACACCAACACAAAATTTACTATACGGGGCATACGCACGCTTAACAGCTTCTTCTGCATGCTTCAACAATTCAAGGATATCCACTTCAACTTCATCACGCTGATATTTCTTATACTGTATTTTAATTTCTTCGTGCTTCATATGCTAAAATTACAAAAAAATATTGAATTAACCCTGTAACTAATAAAATATTTGCTCATAAAAAACGCATTATCACAGAAACAAGCGATTAAATAAGTTGACCCGCATTATTAACCGCATTTAATACAAATAATTTGTAACTTTATCATTATTATGCAAATACAACTTATTCTTTTGAATAATTTAACACCCAAAATTAGAAATCCCCGTAATATATCGGCAAATTTCGACGCCTCGCATCGACACAAAGGGAATCGAATGAATAATGCGGATTAAAATCCCTATTTTTGCAAAAAGCGATGAACTATGACATTTGAGATTGATAAGCAACCGGTTGAATCATTCATCATGATTGGAGATCGGGTTTTAATAAAACCTAGAGAAATTAGTTCAAAGACAAAATCGGGATTGTATTTGCCGCCCGGAGTTAAAGAAAAAGAAAGCACGCAAAGCGGATATGTCATAAGAGTTGGACCGGGATATCCCATGCCAGCACTCGGTGAAACTGATGAACCGTGGAAACAACAGGAAAATGTCAAATATGTCCCTTTGCAGGCTCAGGTTGGCGATTTGGCAATCTATATGAACAATGGCGGAAATGAAATAATATTTAAGGGTGAAAAATATCTGATTTTTCCTCATTCTGCGATATTAATGTTAATCCGTGACGAAGGATTATTTGAGTAACACTTATTGTTGCTTTTTACGGTAGGCAGACAAGGCCCAAAAACTTGCAATTACAATTCCAATGGCAAGCCCTAACAGATATCCTAGTGATGGATTCAAACTCAATCCGCCGCTTAAATTTGGAGCAACCAGAAAGTAGGTAACGCAAATTGTTGTCATAATAAACGCAGGGACAGACAAGAGCCAGTGAAATTTATTTTCCCGTTTCAAATACATGGCACCGGTCCAAAGAACAAAACTTGCCAGAATTTGATTCGATAATCCCAAATATTTCCAAACCGTTGCAAAATCGAGCTGAGACAAAATAAATCCAAGCACAAATAGCGGAATGCTAACCACCAACCGACTTGATATGGATTTTTGTTTAAATTTAAACATGTCGGCAACCGTTAATCTTGCTGATCTGAAAGCCGTATCGCCGGTACTTATTGGCAAGGCAATAACTCCGATAATGGCAAAAATTGCCCCGATTTTTCCTAACCAGGAACGACTTATTTCATCCACTACCCAAGCTGCATTGTTTCCATGTTCTGCCAGTGTTTTGTTGAGTGCATCTACCCCACCGAAATAATTCATCGCAGCAGTGGCCCAGATAATGGCAACAATTCCTTCAGCTATCATGGCTCCGTAAAAAATCTTGCGCCCCTGATTTTCATTTTTCAGGCAACGAGCCATCATGGGTGATTGTGTGGCATGAAAGCCCGAAATTGCACCACAGGAAATCACAATAAACATCATAGGATAGAGTAGATTTTTCTCTGGCAGGGAATGCCAGTTTTTAAGTGATGAGCTGCTTATCTCAATCATAGACAACTCTCCGCTAAATCCTTTAATCATCATCATCACAGCAATACTTACTGCCATAAATAAAAGTGCAATTCCGAAAATCGGATAAATTTTCCCGATGATTTTATTGATGGGCAAAAGGGTCGCAAGTAAATAGTAAGCAAAAATTGCGTAAAGCCAAATCATTTTCCCTCCGGATGTCAATAATGCCAACAATCCTGCCGGTCCGGTTACAAACGCGACGCCAACAAATACCAGCAACAAAACGGTGAAAACACGCAAAATTTGCTGAATACTTACTCCGAGATATTTCCCAACCAGCTCAGGTAAACTTGCGCCACCGTTTCGGATGCTTAGCATGCCTGAAAAATAATCGTGAACAGAACCCATAAAAATGCAGCCAAGTACAATCCAAACATATGCCCACGGCCCGTAAGCAGCGCCCAGTATTGCGCCAAATATCGGACCAAGTCCTGCAATATTCAAAAATTGAATCATAAATACTTTCCAGGGTTTCATCGGAATATAATCTATGCCGTCCTGTTTCGTATATGCTGGCGTTTTTCGGTTTTTATCTATCCCGAAAAATCGTTCAATAAAGCGTCCGTATAATACATACCCGGTTATTAAAGCTGTAATTGAAATTAAAAACGTCCACATGACAATTGATTTTTTGCAAATTTAGCGAAACTTTGCTTTCGTTGTCATTGTGTATTGTCTGTTTTTTGTCATGCATGAGAAATGAGTATGAGCATTGGGCTTCTCTGTACTCCGCTCTCACTCTCGCTCTGATTTTAGTGGGTGTTGATAAGTTGTGCGGGTTGCACTGACCAATTTTGTTCACTATGTTTGAGGGTAAGCAAAAACATGAAGATAAGGTTGAAAAAATGGCGCAGTGGCATGGAGGCTGTAATCTCCAATATCAAACGCGGATACAATTTGCGCCGTTGTACGTGGAAGGGATGGGAACATTTTGAGGCCAACGTTTTATGGAGTGTTATTGCCTACAATATCAGGGTGATGACCGCCCATTTAGTGAGGTTGGTTTAGCAAATTTAGCCCATTAAACAGCTCCTTAAAAACGGGTAGCAGGGAAAGTTGTACCCTAAAGTCAAACAATGTGGTAGTAAACGAGCTGAAAACAAGAAAAAAACGGTAACTTTGTCAGGTTATTTGTTCTTTGAATATTTTTTAGAGGGGGGTCAATATCACCGGAATGGGGGGTCAGTATCACCGGAATATCCAGACAATACCTGGTATCGGTTTTAATACCATTGTTGGAGTTATAGCAGAAACAGGTGGCTTTGAGAATATAACAAGTATAAAACAATTAACTAGTTATA
>Ga0307990_1002252_pt1 | contig 15532 bp, 11 predicted proteins | sample EllFjometagen129_FD_203168 | JGI IMG/M metagenome (GOLD analysis project Ga0307990, IMG submission 203168) | Marine microbial communities from Ellis Fjord, Antarctic Ocean - #129 | ecosystem: Environmental > Aquatic > Marine > Unclassified | place: Southern Ocean | collected 2014-10-08
CGAACAAGACAGGCAAAAATGGAGTCTAAAAAAAGATTGCTGGAAATCAAAGCGCGATGTAGCACAGGCGCCCTTGCCTGTGTTGGCATATTATCCAGAAAAAAATTTTCAACTGACCTGTAAAGGAGAAAAATCATGGGAACAATCTTAGGTGGACAAATCGCCGCGCAGGCTCTGATTAACAGGGGCATTGAGGTCATTTTTACTTTGAGCGGCGGGCATATCACGCCCATCTATCAATTTTTGGAAGACAGCCCGATTCAACTTTTCGACACGCGCCATGAACAGGCGGCGGTTTTCATGGCCGAGGCCTACGGTCGCATGACGCGCAAACCCGGCGTCGCCATGGTGACGGCTGGCCCAGGATTCACCAACGCCTTGTCGGCCATTGCCAACGCCAATCAGGCCAATTCGCCGCTTCTGCTGATCTCAGGAGCGGTGGGCGTGAGTTGCTGCGAAAAATGGGATTTGCAGGACATGCAGCAGGCGCCGGTCATTACACCGATGGTCAAAAAGGCCTTTGTTTGCCACACGCCTTCGCGCATCGGCGAGTTCATCGACATGGCTTACCGCGCGGCAGGCTGCGGGCGTCCCGGTCCGGTTTATCTGGAACTGCCGGTGGACGTGCTCAACGCGCAGGTGGAAGAGTCGAAGGCAAAGCAGTTCAACACAACGCTTTGCTCTTCTCATCCCGTCGATATTCCAAAGGCGGCGCAAATCGTCGAGATGATGAAAGCGGCCAAAAAGCCGATGGTCATCGCGGGCAGCGGCGCCTGGTATTCAGACTCTTCCGCGGAATTGACCGCCTTCGCCGACACATGCGGCATTCCAATTTTCACCTCGTCCATGGGGCGGGGCGTTATTTCCGATACGCACCCCTATTGTTTTGAATCCGCTGTGGCCACAAGGCCGGGCTCGGTTCTTTTCGCGCAGGCCGACGCCGATCTGGTGATTTTCCTTGGCGTACGCCTGAGTTTGTATTTCATGTTCGGCGAGATTATTGACAATAACGCGAAGATCATTCAGATCGATGTGAGTCCCGAGGAACTGGGTCGCAATCGCGCCGTCGATCTGCCGGTTTGCAGTGACGCCAGGGGTCTTTTGACCGAATGCAATCGTCTCATCGACGAGCAGGGCGCGGGCGATGGATTGAAAACGCAATACGCGGGTTGGGTTGAACAGCTTCGCTCCATGGATACGGCTTCCAAGACGATGATGCAGCCCACCTGGGAGAGCCAGGACACGCCGATTCACCCTTTGCGCCTCATGAACGAGATCGACAAATTCATGGATCGCGATGACGACATTATCGTGGGCGACGGCGGCGACACGCAGATATGGATGAGCATGACGCGCACCGTGCGGCAAGGCGGGCATTATCTGGACTCTGGTTTGTACGGCTGCCTGGGCGTCGGGTTGCCCTATGCGCAGAGCGCCAAATTTTTGAATCCGGACAAGCGCGTACTGTGCGTCATCGGCGATGGCTCCGTGGGCTTCAACTTCATGGAATTTGAAACGTCGATCCGCAAAGGCATTCCGATGGTCGTGGTCATCAGCAACGATTTGGGCTGGGGCATGATTCGCCACAGTCAGCATCTTCGCCTTGGCCACAACATCAAGGACGGCACGGAAATCGGCTACGTGCCCTATCACAAACTGGTTGAGGCTCTGGGCGGCTTCGGAATTCAGGTTGAAAAGCCGGAGGATATCAGTTCGGCCATCGAAAAAGCCTTTGCCAGCGGAAAGACGGCGTGCGTGAACGTTATGACCGACCCCACGACGATCAGTCCCGGCAGCATCGCCCTGGCAAGCATTGGGGCGTATAAATAGTTTCCAGTTCGTGCGTGGACTGAAAGGCGGTCGCAAAGACTGCCTTTCGGTCACGATCTTTTGAACCAAAAAGAAAGCGCAGGCGACGCCAATGTCTTTTAAATTTGGTGCGTATTTCGTCGTTGATTTGACGGCGGGAGAAGTAAAAAAGAAATTCATCGACGAAAAGGAAGTTACGCGTTTTTTCGCGGGAGGCGGGATCGGCGCCAAGCTCTTTGTGGATGAAGGCGATGACGCCATCGTTGTCGCCAACGGTCTCCTCACGGGCCTACCCGTATCCACCGCTTGCAAAACCACCATCATTTTCCACTCGCCCCTGACGGGCATTTTCGGCGAAACCAGTTTCGGCGGTTTCTGGGGCGCCCAGCTCAAAAAAACGGGCCTGGATGCCCTTGTCATCAAAGGAAAAAGCAAAACCCCCGTCTATCTTCATGCCTCGGATGGAGCCTTGGAAATCCGGGACGCCGGGGAGCTTTGGGGCATGGGAACATTTGAGGCTCATCAAAAACTCACCGATGAATTGCCGCCGGGATCGAGGATAGGCGTCATCGGTTCCGCCGGGGAAAACGGCGTGGCTTTCGCCTCCATGATGTTTGACGGCGAGTATGCCCGGGCTGCGGGCCGCACCGGCGTAGGATGCGCTTTTGGTCATAAAAACGTCAAAGCCCTCACCGCAAAAGGAACTCAAAAACCCGGAGTTTATGATGCTGCGGGATTGAAAGAGTTTGTTCGCGCAATCAATAAAAGGGCTCAGGAAAAAACCGCGGGACTTCACAACTTCGGAACGGCCGGCGCGGTCATGCGCCGGGAAAAATCGGGCGACTTGCCGATCAAGAACTTTTCAAAAGGGCTTTGGCAAGCGGTGGAGAAAATCACCGGACAGGCTTACGTGGATTCCATGTTTCACAAACACCACGGCTGCTTCATGTGTCCGATTGCGTGCGCGAAATCCGTCAAGCTCAAAGGCGGGGAACATGACGGTCTCATTACCACGCAGCCCGAATACGAAACCGTCGGCGCGCTGGGGTCGAACCTTCTCAACGACGACCCAAACGGACTAGCCATCGCCAACCGACTTTGCAACGAATACGGCCTCGACACGATTTCAACGGGGGTTGTGATCGGATTCCTTTTTGAATGCGTTGATCGCGGTATCGTGAGTAAGGCCGACCTCGGCGACAACACTGACAGCGCCGACATCGGGGGAACCTGGGGGAACGTGGACGCCATCTGCCGGATCATCGGGATGATCGCCCGCCGGGAGGGCATCGGCGACATCCTTTCAAAAGGCGTTCGGAAAGCCGCGCAGAGCCTGGGACACGGCAGCGAAGCCTTCGCCGTTCACTCCAAGGGCCTGGAACTGCCCATGCACGATCCGCGCGCCCTGGTCAGTTCCGGCGCGACCTATGCCTCGGGTTCGCGCGGCGCGTCCCATAACGAGGCTCCGGCCTATTATCTGGAAGAGGGCATGAAGATCGCCGGGATGGGATTCGGCGAAAACCCCGATCCGCATACCTCTGAAGGCAAGGGCGTCATGACGGCGCGCATGCAGAATCTCACAGCTCTTTTCGACGCTTTGGGCATCTGCAAATTTATGCTGGCCGGAGGCGTGAGCATCGACGAATTGCGCCGTTTTCTGGAGCTGGCCGCCGGATGGTCCATGACCAGTGAAAGCATGCTGACGGTGGGCGACCGGATATTTACTCTCAAACGCCTGTACAATCAGCGACTGGGCATTGCCGCGAAAGACGATAAACTTCCGCCGCGCATCGCCGGGGAAGTACGCGGCGAAGGTGGCGCGGCGCAGGTATTGCCGGACACTCAGAAGATGCTGGCCGATTTGTATGAGTATCGCGGTTGGGACAAACAAGGTCTGGTGAAAGTGGAAAAGGCGCGGGAACTGGGACTCGAATCATACATGTCCAATCGGTCAAGCTAGCTTGGCCTTAAGGAAGGACAGCTTTTAATATGCCGAAATCCATGAATGGAAACGGCCCGCCCGGCACCGGTGAATCAAAGCGATATCCCTATTTCGTTTTCGCTTTGCTATTTCTCATGTACATGTTCGACTACATGGACCGCATGGTGGTGGCCGCGCTCATTCCCGACCTCAAGCGCGAGTGGGGCATAACCGATGCACAAGCCGGCCTGCTCGTATCACTGGTTTATATGTCCATAATCGCTACGACTTTTCCCATCTCGCTGATGGTGGATCGCTGGAGCCGCCGCAAGAGCATCGCGATCATGGGGATGATCTGGAGCATGGCGACCGGCGCTTGCGCCTTCGCCGGGAATTTTGTCCAACTGGCTGCAGCCAAATGTTTTATCGGCGTGGGCGAAGCAGGCTACGCCACCGGCGGAACCGCCATGCTAGCCGGGCTCTTCCCGGAAAAAAAGCGTGCGATGGTTATGGGCTTTTGGAATATGTCGATTCCCCTGGGCGCGGCGCTGGGAATCGCCATGGGAGGCGTCGTGGCCTCGACCTGGGGTTGGCGATACGCCTTCGGCCTGGTGGCGGTGCCGGGCTTTATTGTCTCCGCGCTGTTCTTATTTGTTAAAGATTATAAGACCGTCGAGCTTGTCAAAACCAGTTCCGGTACCGACGGCAACACAAAGCAAGTGAAGATGAAAGCCAGGGACATCGCCGCCGAGTTTATCAAAACGCCGACGCTGATTTTCACGTACTTCGCTTTCGCCGCGAATGTTTTTCTGACGACCTCCATGATGTTCTGGATGTCCACATACTTCCAGCGCGTTGATGGACTTCAGCAGGATGAGGCGGGGCTCAAGACCGGCGCAGTGCTGCTGATGGCTATTATCGGCGCGCCTCTCGGAGGTTACCTGGCCGATCGCTGGCGGCGCACAAGGATCAACGCTCGCTCGCTTTTCGCCTCACTTTCATCAGCCTTTGCCGCCATCGTGCTCTTTATCGGCTTCTTTTATCTCGAAGGAAGCGCATGGCAATTTCCCACGCTGATGCTCGGCGGCATCGCCGTTGTGGCTTTTTTGCCGGGCGCCGCCGCCGTAACGCAGGATGTTGTCCATCCCGGACTGCGCGCCGTGTCGTACAGCCTGTGCGTCATCGTGCAGAATGCTCTCGGCAGCGCCCCGGGACCTCCTATAATTGGCTATATCTCGGACAAGTGGGATATCAGCACCGCCATGAAGATTATGCCGCTGGCTTTCGCGGTCGCCGCGTTGCTTCATTTCATTGCGGCCATGTTCTACGAACGTGATTGGAACAAGGTGGAAAAAGTGGAATTGAAAATCGAGGACTGACGTGCCGGAAAGCATTTCTCCAAAAAAACAGATCGCGCACCTGGGCATCGGCTTAGCGCTCTTTGCGGGCATCGCGATTTTTCTCAAGCCTTCGCCGACAATGGTCGGCGATCAGGCAATAGAGCTTTCGGCGAGCGGACGTCTTTGCATCGCGCTTTTGGCGATGGCGATCTACTGGTGGGTCACCGAAGTCCTTCCTTTCCACATCACCGCTCTTCTCGTGATGCTTGTCATGCCGCTGCTCGGCGTTACGGACGGGATTCAGATACTCAAAAGCGGGCAGGTCATGTCCATTGACGGCATCGGCGCCGGTTATAAAGAGATCGTCCGGCTCTCCTTCGGACACGATCTCATATTGTTTTTCCTCGGCGTTTTTCTGCTGTCGGGCGCTTTTTCGGAAACGGTTCTGGGCCGCAGGATGACCCTTTGGATGCTGGGAAAAATCGGAACCGGAACGCATCGCGTGATCCTGGGATTTCTCATCATGGGGACGCTGCTTTCCATGTGGGTCTCCGACGTAGGCGTGGCGGCGATCATGTTGCCCGTCGGCCTTGGAATTCTAAAACAAGCCAACGTGAAGCCCCTGGAGAGCAACTTCGGAAAGGCGCTGATGATTGCGTCATGCTGGGGCGCCATCTTCGGCGGCATCGCCACTCCGGCGGGTTGCGGCCCGAATCCCATCGCCATCGGATATATGCGCGACCTGTGTGGCATGCAAATTTCCTTTGTCGATTGGATGAAGATCGGCGTGCCGGCTTCGCTCATGATGATACCCCTGGGTTGGCTGGTGCTGATGCTGATGTTTAAGCCGGAGTTCAAGCGCTTGCCGCTGTCGGCGGATGATATCAAAAGCCAACTGCGTGAACTGGGTCCGCTGACGCGCGAGGAAAAAGGCACGCTGGCGATATTCGGCTTGGTGATTAGCTTGTGGGTTTTCAATCCTCTCATCGCAAAATTTACGGGAGGTCTCATCAACCTGCCGATCAGTTTCGTGGCGATCCTCGGCGGGCTGCTGCTTTTTCTGCCGCCATTTCGCGTGCTGACATGGGAAAAAGCCGACCGCGTCATATCCTGGGAGAGCATCATTTTGATTATGGCTTCGCTGGGGCTTGGAATGATGACCTATCACACCGGCGCGGCGAAGTGGATCGCCGTCACGCTTCTTGGCGGCGTGCCCTCCCTGTCGCCCGTCGCGCTGGTTTTCGTGGTCGTGCTCGTGGTCATTTTCATGAAGCTGTTTCTGGCCAGCAACACGGTGACGGGAATCATCATCATTCCGATCCTGATTTCATTAGCGCAGGCTTTTGACATCGACGCGTGGATGCTCGTCGGACCGGCGGCGTTCACCTCCTCTTTGGGCATCATCCTCGTGACGCAGACGCCGACGAATATCATCCCCTATACATCGGGTTATTTTTCGATTCGTGATTTCGCCAAAGTCGGTATTGTGATGTCCTTGGTCATGGTCGCTGTCGTCACGCTGGCTATCGTTGTGATCGGTCCGATGACGGGAATGTATTCCATCCAGGGGAACTGATGAGGGCGGATTCATGACTTTGAAAATGCGGCGAACACGCGAAAAGGAAATACGCCGGGAGCAGATTCTCGACGCCGCGCGTTCGCTTCTTTTCGAAAAGGGAATGGCGGCGCTTTCCATGAGCCAGATCGCGCAATTGGCCGACCTTTCCGTCGGAGCGCTGTACCTGTATTTCAAAAACAAAGAAGATTTGTTTGCCGCGCTGCAGGAAGAGGGCCTCGCCCGCCTTTACGAATCCGTTTTCGAAGCGCAAAGCGGCAATGAAAACCCCGAGGAAAAATTACGCTCAATAGCCTTGGCCTATATGGATTTCAGCGAGCAATACCGAAAGTATTTTGAGATCATCAATTACTTCCTGACTTCTCCCGGCGTGAAATTTCCTGACAACTTGAAAGCCCGTATCGACACGCAGGGCGGGAAAATTCTCGCCTTGGTCGAATCCGCCGTGCGTGATTGCCTGCCGATGGAAAAAAGCGATCAATCCCGAAAACGAGCCATCCACTTCTGGGCTTTATGCCACGGAATGTTGGACCTGCGTAAACTCAAAACCACGATCCTCGCGGGCCAAAACTTTCGCGATCTCTATTTAGAGAGCATCGATCATTTCGTTGAAGCCCTAAAATAAGCAGGGCAGGTTTGTCATTCTGTGCGAAGCCCTTTCTTGTTCTGTAATTGCTCCGTTACTTCACCTCAAAATACGCTTTCACCTGCTCTCCGCTGTTGTTATCCATAAAGGGGTCCGTGTAGGGCGCGCGAGTGTTCGGATCGAGCCGGTCCACGCGGATATCTTCGACGTGGATGTGCGCCGTGTATAACCCGCGAGGGATGTCCGCCGGGACATTCCAGAAAAACTCCATGTCCAGATAGTGCGGGTGAGGACCGATATGAATTTGCTTATGGCCAATCTCTTTTAAGGAGCCAAGGTAGCCATCGCTTAGGCCTTCATACTCCGATCTCCCATCGTCCTGGTCGGTCAAGTCCCAGGGAGTCATGTCGATGAATGCCCGAACTGTCGCACGCTTCACTATCTGAAAACCGTTGTTGCGGACGCGCAGCGATATCGTCGCCCTTTTACCGCGAATCGTATTGGACACGTTTAATTCCGTGGAGTTGACGGCCAGGTCGGGTTGCACGGTGCGCATGTTGCGGCCATCAACGGTCACATTCTCCGGTTCAATAATGCCGCCCGGCAGCGCGGCGAGGTATTCCTGAAAAGCCTGCCAGATGGGGATTTCCGTGTCCGTGAATGACTCGCCTGTGTCCGGATCGTCGATGAGAATTTTAGCGACTTCGCCGTCTTCATCCGTTGCGAGAATGAGGGTGTTCATTGTGGCGGCCAGCGTTGTGGCGAGGCTATGCACCATGGCGATGCGATAAGTTCTTTCGGGATCAATCGCTTCGCCGTTGACCGACACGGAGCCGGAAACGACGCGGCTGAAAATGGGCGCCGTCACGTCCACGTCATAAGAGACGCCGGATATTTGTGTGACATCGATTTTGAGTTGATGGCTGAATGCGGGGACGAGCTGCGCCATACCGGGCAGAACGTGAACAATCTCCATCACGTATTCCACGGCGGTCGTGTTCCAGTGCCATGTGCCGGGCACGCCCAGCACCGACGCGTTCAGGATTCCGGGGCGGAATGTGAGAATGCAAATGGAGTCGGGATTATGGCCGTCTTCGTCCATTTTATGCAGTGGCAAAACGTCGTAGGCCGCGTCGCCCGTGGTCGTTCCTGGCCATATGTCGGCGCGATATAAGGAAGGAACCGCCACGGAGGCATCCACGGGCATGGCTTCCTGTTCGAGTTTCCATTCGAAGGAATCGTTGATGAGCATTCCAAGACCGGAGATCGTCTGCGCCCGGTGCGAAAGCCACACATCCGATTCGACCAGCTCCCATTCAAACCAGTCGCCGTATTGCTGATTGGCGGCCAGTTTCCACTCCGCGAACTCGGCGGCGACTTCGGCGTCCTCGCGCAAGTCCGAGTTGATCTGGATGAGCCGGGAATCGATGAAGTCCATGCCGCCGCGGTCGATATCCACAACAGCGTCCACGCGCGCCGCGAAGAGTCCGCCTTCTTTGGCCTGCACGATGGGAGTTATGCCGCCGGCGGGATTTTGTATCATGATGGGGCGGTTGAGCTGCGCGTGACTGTGCGCGCTGATGATGAGATCGACGGGATGGCTGGTCACCAAACCCTGCCCATAGGCGGCGATGAGATAATCTTTGCCCACGGGGATGTTGACGCGGTCGCCCAGTCCCAGTCCCGTGTGCGAAGCGACAACGACAACGTCGGCGCCTTCGGCGATCAGGCTGTCGATGCCCTTGGCGATGTATCCCGACTTGCGCGGATCGGGATCGAAAAAAGTCATGTTCTCTTTGAAGGGATTGCTCGCGCCCATAGCACGCAGGAAAGCCGGATCGCCGGGGACCTGCGTGTACACTCCAGTGTCTGTGACGGCGCCGAGAATGCCCACGCGAATCGGACCGGCGTCAAGAATGGTTGACTGCTGAAAAAGCTTTTCGCCCGCGTCGTCGGTGAAATTCGTTTCAAAATAATCGGCGTACTCGACGAGGTCTTCCCGGATTGTCGAAGGGTCCACGTTGCCGAATGTCACCTGCATGGGTCGGCCCTTTAGTCCGTCGCTGAAATTTTCGTGCGCCGCCAGAACCTTTTCGGTCAGGAAGGGAATGCCAAAATGGAAGTCGTGGTTTCCCACTTGCCAGAGGTCCACGCCCATGCCGTCCCACGATGCGATGAGCCATTCCAGAAAGCCCGGCACATCGTTGAACAAGGTGTTTTCGAAATCGTCCCCGGCGTCGATGATGACGGTTTCGATGCCCACGGCGTCGTTGTTTTCGCGGATCGTCTTGAACAAATACGCAAGGCGCGCCAGACCGCCCTGCGGGTCGTCGGGATGACCCCAGGGCGCGGGATGCGTGTGGAAATCGTTAATGGATAAGAAACATATCGGTTTTTTGGTCTCGGTCGGTTTTGGATAAATGGATGCGTGAAAGATTACCGGTCGGGCGCCGCCGCCTTCGAGGCTGACCTTAATGCGTAGTTGGCCGGGAGTATTTCCAAGCTGAACTTCGCAAGCCGCCCGCCCATCGTCGCCGGTGATAAATTCTTCGGGCGCAAAGGACACAAGCCCTTTTCCTTCACCTTCGCCGCGCAGTCTTTTGAAGATGATCGTCAGTCCGCTGATCGGCGCGCCGCTTTCATTGACGGCCTTGACCACGAGTTCTTTGCGCAATACTTCGGCGACATAGCCCGATTGCAGGTTACCGTCTTCGATAATCAGAAAGACCTGAATGTCATTCGCATCGTCATCCGTGTCGTCATCATCTCCGGCATTGTTGTCGTCGTCATCGTCGCCGCAGCCGCAGCCAGCAAAACACAGCAACGCCAAAACCAGAAAACTAAAAACAATAATTGAAATTTGCTTTAACATTTTTCCCTCAAGTTCGATGGAAATCCTTTCAGATAGAATAGAAAGAATTTTCGCCGATGAAAAGGGAATAAAAGATTAGCCCGAGGCCTTGGCGGCGGGGCCGGTGGACAGAATGATCACGCCGGCGACGATGACTAACATGAAGGCGAAAAGGGGCAGGCTTGGGAAGCGGCCATAAACCGCGCCTTCGAGAAAGTATGGTGAAAGGATAATTGCGGCGTTTGTCGCCGGAACGACGACCAGGGCCTTCGCTTTTACATAACCGATCTGCGCGGCGACGTTGGCAAGAATGCCGAAGACCACCGCTATGTAAGGAAAGGGATTTGAGAGTTGCCCGAGAAGGGAACCGCCGGCACGCACCAGCGCCGCGTCGCCCAGAAATATCGCCAGCCCCGTCCCGACGCCCGAAGCGATGCCCCAGACCACGCCGTGCGTGCGGGGAAGAAATTTCGTCATCACGCACGCCGCGGAAGTTGCGATAAACAGTACTCCGATCGATTTTATCATGGCCGCATTTTCAAACACGCGGACCGCTGTATCGTTCGCGGCGCCCGCGAATCCCAGCGCCGATGTCCCGATGATGATCAGCGCGATTCCGACGGCGTCCATGGCTCCGAGCTTTTCTCCGATCACGCGCGTAGCGTAAATCGCCAGTCCGATGATGCCCACGCCCGTCATGGCCGCGATAGTCGAGGGAGATTCAGAGAGCTTAAGCCCAACGGTGTAAGGCAAGGCGGAAACCGTGCAAAGGCCGACGCCCATCAGCCATCTGGTCCCGAGGCGCCGGTGCGCTTTGTCGAACATGTGCCGACCCTGGAGAAAAATACCGACATGCTGCTTCTGAACGCCCTTGCCGATGTTCATCATCACGGAGCCGATTATGCCGAGAAAAATACCGACGACAAAAAGAATTTCCATTAACAGTGGGGCCTTTCCCTGATTTTATCTCGCGTCATTTTCGCCATAAGAATTCCAAAATACCGGACCCAATACCTTTGCCCATGACAATGTTTCAAGAAAATTCCTTAAAGGCGCCGATGCGGTGTGACTGCGCCCACAAAATAGCCTGCTCCACTAAATCAGGAGACAGTCGGTGGGCCAGTTGGCTGAATTTTCCGACCGGCGTCATAACGAGCCGCTTCTTTCTTTTTTCGATCATTTTCACGATCAATCCCGCCGCCTGCGCCTGCGTGTGATGGGCCGGTCGGTCCGGTAGAATCGGCGTCCCGTCCGCGGAGAGAATGCGTTTTTCTGGATCGTGCTCCGTGAAACCAAGGTAAACTACGCCCAGATGCACGCCGCGCGGTTTCAGTTCCAGGCGCAGGGATTCGCTAAACTGCGTGAGCGCTCCTTTGCTCGCGCAATAAAGCGACGCGCCCGGCACACCGAAAATCCCGGCGATGCTGGAAATGAATACCACGTGGCCCTTAGCTTTTACAATGTGGTCCACCGCCGCGCGAGTCATATACACGCATCCCATGAGATTCGTGTCGATGACCTGCTTGCAGACTTCCGGCGACAGATCGCAAAAGCTTCCGCGCATCGACACGCCGGCGTTGTTGACGAGAATGTCCAGTCGCCCAAAATTATTCAGGGCCGCGTCCACCATCTTTTGCGCGTCGGTCCATTGGCCGACATCGCCGCAGACCGCTGCGACTTCGGCGATTTCGGCCAGCTTTTTTCTTTCCGCTTCAAGTCGCTCTTTTCCCCGCGCCGTGATGACAACCTTTGCGCCGTCCGCGCACAGTGATCGCGCGATGGCCAGTCCCACGCCCCGGCTGGCGCCGGTGACCAGGGCGACTTTATCTTTGAAATACGACATTCGTTCTCCTCATGAGTGTGCGGCATAATGGGTGACTATTCACTCAAGTCGCCTCAAAGCCCGAAGGGCGATACAAAATTAGCCGGCAGCGTAAGCTGCCGGATGCATTGGCTCTTGACTATCTATTGCGAACCCCGAAGGGGTGGTACATCTGCTATTATCCACCCAATGATTGTGTCGCCCTACGGGCTCAAGGGGAAAATGAAACAGCTATGTCCCGGCAGCTTACGCTGCCGGCTAATTTTGTATCGCCCTTCGGGCTACGAAAAGATCGCCCTTCGGGCTACGAAAAGATCGCCCTTCGGGCTACGAAACGATCGCCCTTCGGGCTACGAAACGATCGCCCTTCGGGTTACGAAAAGATCGCCCTTCGGGTTACGAAAAGATCGCCCTTTGGGTTACGAAAAGATCGCCCTTCGGGCTGCGAAAAGATCGCCCTTCGGGCTGCGAAAAGATCGCCCTTCGGGCTGCGAAAAGATAGCCCTTCGGGTTTAGGGCCTACTTTTGGAAAACAACTGCCTTTCTGCTAAAAAAAACTAAGTAACTATTCTTTTTGAAAATGGCTCATCTTTTTATCGCACGGTTTTCCCATTTGACGCTTGAAATGACTCTATGGCAGTTGACCATATTCTTTCAGGCTTTCGATGCTTTCCTGGATAGCCGAATCAACGGGCGTGTGCGTCATGCCGAGTTCGGCCTCCGCTTTCGCCGATGTATAATAGGTTTTCTCGCAGCCGAAGCGGGCCATGACGAGATCGAGTCGCGCCGGTTTTCCGGTCAGTTTCTGAAACGCGGAACCGGCGGCGCCGGCGATCAAAACGAGCGCGTTGGGCAATTGCCATCGCGGCGGCTTTTTTCCGGCGGCTTTCATGACGCGTGTCATAAAGTCCATGTAGCTGATGTTTTCTCCGCCGAGGATATACGCCTGGCCGGACCGGCCCTTTTCCAGCGCGCTGACCAAAGCGCGGGCCACATCACGCACGTGGCTGAAGTTGCGTCCTCCTCTGGAGGAAATGGGCATTTCCCTTTTGATGAAATCTCGAATCATCACGCCGGAACTGGGTCGCCAGTCAAGGCTGCCGATCAAAAAAGTGGGACACCCTATCACCGCGTCCAAACCTTTTTCATTGGCGTAATCCATAACGAGCTGCGTGGCGCGGTGCTTGGACTCCATGTAGTCCATGCCTTTGTAAAAGGCCGGGAAGCCTGCGGTTTCATCACCGGGATTGTCGGCGTCTCCGTATTGAAAGATGCTGCTGGAACCCACGTACACCAGGCGTTTGATTTTATTTTCGCAGCACGCTTCGAGCGCCTTTTTTGCGCCGTCGAAATTGACGGACCACATCAATTTGGGATCCGCCTGCAGGTCCGTGATCGCGGCGCAGTGAATGAGATAAGTACAGCCTTCGAGAGCCTTGGCGATTTCACCGTCGGTCAGGATGTCGCCTTGGACAATCTCGATAGCAAGGCCTGTGAGAGTGGGCGAGTCGCTCGAAGGATGAACGAAGGCTCTGACCGCGTAGCCTTTGGCCAAAAGTTCACGAACCAGGTGACTTCCCAGAAGCCCGTCGGCTCCCGTAACCAGGACTTTGGCATTCCTCTCAGGCTCAACTTTTCGTTTCGCGCTCATGGTCAATTCCTTCACTTTTCGATGGCGTCCAGGACAGTGTCCAGCATTTTTCTGATGTGCTTTTAAAGCAATTCAATATTATTCTTAGAGAGTAGATCGGTATCGAGCAAGGCTTCGAGGATGCCGCTGTAATTGAAATAGGTGATGATCATACCGTAGAAGCTGATCATCAGCTGCTCTGTGGCTGGTTCTTTTCCCAGGCACTGACCTTCAAAACCTACATGGCCAGGCGGATGTCGCGTTTGATGCGCTCTTTGCCCAGGATGGAAATGACGGTTTCGTCGTAGGGCGTGGCCTGGATCTTTTTCGCGTCTTCTTCGATGAAAGACATCGTCGTTTCGATGCCGTAGGCGTTGAGAATCTTCTTGAAGAGCGGGTAGTGCTCATCAAGGGATTCCTTGACGGAGACAAAGCCATGCTCCGCAGCCTTGGCGCGTTCCCAGAAAGCGACGGGGTTGATGTCGAAAAAGGTGATGTCGTTGATGCTCGGCTCAATGAGAATGATATCGCCCTTGAACGACGGTGTGTTTTTGTAGCGCGCCAGCGCCTGCTGCAGGCGGTAGTGCAGCAGAGCGCGGAAACCCTGATTCAAAACGGCCAGCATGCCGCCGTCGGATAAATACGGCTTATCGGCGGTGTATTGATTCGCCTGTTTGTAATAACGAACCAGCAACTTGTTTTCCAGCGGCCTGAAGGGGTTGTAGGCGATGATCAGGTCCGCGCCGTGCTCCACCGCCACATCGATATTGGCGGTCGTGGTTATGCCGCCGTCCAGGTAGTCGTGGCCTTTGATGCGGGCGGGCTTGAAAAATCCGGGAACGGCGGTGCTGGCCTGGATGGCCTCGCTGATGGTCAGGGTGTTGTTTTCGTCGTAGCCGAAGAGGGTGCGCTCGGCGCTGTCCATATTCAGCGCCGTGATGTAGAGCTCTTTGCGTGTGCGGTGATAGAGTTCAGCGAAGTCGTTTTTTCGGTTGTTGCGTTCAAAATTCTCGCGGATATAGCTTTCCAGGAGCCGGTTGTCGAAGAGGCCGGAAGGCATATAGGACAGCGGGCTGGGCACGTCCGTGCTCGACATCGTCATCTTCACGACGACTTTGACCAATGCCTCCGCAGTCTTGGGTCCGGGCCGGCGTAAAAATTTAAACAATGTGGAGAGGTATCGCTGCTCCGGGTTGAACATTGCCGAAAGAAAGTTGATCCCGAATTTGGGAAACATTACGGCGCTGTCAAACAGAAGCTGCAGCGGCTTGTTGACGAATTCGGAGAAGTTGGGATTGTAAAAGTGCCAGGCCTTGAGCTGCGTGAAAACCGAACTACGCCCGTCGAGGCTCTTGAGCATCTCCTCAACGCTTATGCCGTGCGCCAAAGGCGCCGCGAGAAGGGCGCCGGCGGACAGACCCACGTAAACGTCGAAATCGGTCACGTCGTAATTGACCATCAGGTTGTTCAGGGCTTTTAGGCCGGCCAGAGTGTATGCGCCGCCGGAGATTGCTCCCCCGGCAAGAACCAATGCAATTTTCGGATTTTTTTTCTTTAAGGTGAGATCGCTCTTCTGGACGAAGGTAATTCCCATTAGCAGCCTTTCGTTTCAAGCCCCTCCCAAACAAATTCCGCACCGCCCCGCTGAGCGCCGGGCCAAGACTACGGATTCTTAACGCACCATGTCAAGTTTTTTCCGATACGCTTTCCTACGAGCGCCGGGACCCTAACACACTCTTTTTATCGGAAGATTAGCAGGCGCATGAAGCGAAAAGTGAATTATCTGTTATTTCAAACGGCTTCCCTTCCCTTGAAAGCAGTCCTTATATATCGTAAGAGCTCGTTTTCTTATGCGGAAAAACCAACCCCCGCGACGAGGTGATTGATGCTAGGCAGCGAAATCAGGAAAAGTTTTCTGGAATATTTTGAATCCAAAGGACACAAGGCGGTCAAGAGCAGCCCCTTGATTCCGGCGAGCGATCCGACGCTCCTTTTCG
>Ga0307990_1002253_pt1 | contig 15524 bp, 21 predicted proteins | sample EllFjometagen129_FD_203168 | JGI IMG/M metagenome (GOLD analysis project Ga0307990, IMG submission 203168) | Marine microbial communities from Ellis Fjord, Antarctic Ocean - #129 | ecosystem: Environmental > Aquatic > Marine > Unclassified | place: Southern Ocean | collected 2014-10-08
GCTCGCTAACGTGAAAAAGTTTGTTTATTACTCATATATACTATAGGTGTGATCTGATGTTTTGTTCACTATCTCCACTATTTTGCTGCCGGTTTGGTTCCGGTTCGTGCCGGTTCGTGCCGGTTTGGTTCCGGTTCGTGGCACTCTGCTCGTCGGTTGTGGCACTCTGCTCGCCGGTCGATCGTGGCGCAGTCGATGCGGACGGTGCGGAGGGTTTGCGGAGGGTTTGCGGAGGGTCTTCGGAGGGTCTGCTTTGGCACCCCCGATAATAGTACTTAAGCGGTATAACGGGCAACCTGCCTTTATGTCTCCATACCCTACATACTCTTCTTGGTATGAAAGTCGAGTCGAGTATAAACTATAATAGGGGGTACAGTAGTACCGCACATTGCGATACTTTTACTCAAACGCTCTACTGAGGGAAGTATAGGAAATACGGAGACACGGTGACGTACTTCTGAGGGGGTCGGTGCTTGATTGTCGATGTAAGTACTGGCCCCATAGTGCCTTGCGGAAATCGCTTAATTAACCCGAAAAAACAACACTAGCTGGCAGCTTATTATACAACTTCGATTTCGTGATAATAGAGTACGTAGAGTAGGCTGTCTACCAAGCTATGGGGGAATACGAAGTTTACTGTCTTTTCTTTTAGTAAAGATAACCTTCAGTGTAATGATATTTGGTAAGTTGGGCAGCTTTTTTCTATATCACCATGTAGGTTGACATCTAGTACTCCTATAATAATTCATGGCACTTCTGTATAGTTCATAACAATTGCTACTACCTTTTTTCGCCTTTCAAGCAGTCCCACAACAGACCGTAGCAAAAAAACCACTTTGTACTAATTCTTTATATATTTTGAAATGTCGCTTTTCCCTTGTTTTACAGGGGTTTTCGGACGATATCGAATTACAATGTGGAATAAAATCGATTTTCCGGACTTGTAACGGATTGAGCGATCTGCTACTTTCCGGAATATCACGTTTAACAACAATCCACATCGGCAATTCAGGAGGTGAAATGATTGATCTGGAGGCTGACGACATCCTTACTTTTCAAGAGGCGGCGACTAACTACAGACGCCATCTTGGCACTATTCGAAACTGGGCTACGGTCGGTGTCCGAGGTGTAGTGCTCGAAAGCAAGCGAGTTGGATATGGGTTCGTAACCTCGGCCGAGGCCTGCGAGGTCTTCTTCGCGGCGATCGCGAAGAAAACCCCCCCATCTAACATCACTTGTGGAAAACCAAATATCAGCCGACCAAGACCATATAGGAGCGATGAGTTGATCGACTAACTAGTTACATAACCTACTAAGAATACATAACCGGAGAAAATTATGAGTTCGCCCACCCCCAAAAAACGCAAAGTGAATAAGCTCACCAACCAGCAGTACATGCATCTTGTTCGCTTTCTCGAGAAGAATGATGCGATCTTCGCTGAGAGTCATTACAGCATTTCAGACGTTATTAACACTTGCAATTCGCAGCTGACATTCGACGTCACAAAAAACAACATTATAGGCATTCTGAAGACTGAAGAGTTGGCCTGGACTCCTCAACGGCGTCAACCCTTTCGCCCCGGCAAACGGTCGGCCCGCATGGAAAATTTTTACATTCTTGAGACTGTTATCATTCATCTCTGCCGGGACATGCAACAATTGACGCAAGAACTCGCATCGCCGTGCAGCCAAGTTGTCGCCGATTGTGCCACGACCCCCACGATACTGGAAGTCAAGCGGCCGGCCGAAGATCTACCCGGCGCTGCTGCCGCCCGATACGATGCTGCCCCCCTCGCCTCAGTCTCTTTCGACGACAATGACGACGACGATGATGATGAAGATGAGCCTAACGACTGGAGCAACATGTAGGAATCTCCGGTTTCCGCAGCCAAGTGTCACTCACCCACGACGGCTGCGGATGTCTGCAGGTCACGCGACGGGCGTGGCTGGGGGTACATTCCCTAGCACTGGCGGTTCGACTCCGCCGCCTGCAGCTTGATTGTCACGGGATGATGATCATTGGGGGCTGCCACTTGTTGTGGCCTCCTCCTGTACGGACGAATGGATCGGCCGATCGGCATCAAGGATGGTGTCGGTTGGTCTTTTTCGGAAAGGCAAAACGATGGACTTACAGTGGCATTTCACAATACCGGTCGGTGGCAGCTACAAGATCTACATTGGGCATCCGCGAGAGATCGAGATCGTCGCTAGGGGCCTAGGCTGGTCGGATTCTGACCCCGCGACTCCTCATATCGGTATCAGTGTTCGAAGTACGCAGGACTCGATCCGGCCGTACAATCTGGCGTCGTACCCTTGCCAGCGAATCGATACCTGGTCGGGCTTTTATCACTTTCATGATGAGGGGCCGGATGGTGGCGAATACGTTGTGTTCAAATATCAATGGAAGTGCGAAAGTGGTTACGCTACGGTCACTGACGTTGAAGTCGTTAAGATTAAGGATCTGGACATCACTGAGGATCTCCGTACTCAGTACGGCGTGATTTGGCAGGCGAGGTTGCAGGCACGGTGTGAGCAGGTTCTGCAGCGCAACATGCCATGTGGTGCCTGTGTCGATTGCGAGTGCGATCGGTGGCCGATGAAGAAGGGGGTGGCAGAATAATGACAGAAAAACGGTTACTGCATACTCCGATCCTTAAAAAGAGTGAAGAGACGATTTTTGGTGAGACGATTTACACCTGGCAGTTGTGCGGTACACGACGCGAGTGTGGTTCTGGCGATGCGTAGACAGCTGGTTGTTCAAGCAAATTGTTCATAACGACATCTGGCACGTTTCCGTAGAGATTTTGAAGGAGCAGAAGTGACAACATACAGAGGCAAAATGCGATGGCGAGGCGGAGTGCAACGGCCAGTGTTTCTAGCCCCGTTAGCTGCCGCCGATATCAATATGGGGGATTTGGTTTGCCAGTGGATCGATGGCCAGTCGATCGTGCCCGCATACTATTTTGCTGATCAGGCGGCGAGAGCAAAGCGGTGTGTGGGCGTGGCTACAGTTTGCAGTGGGGTCGGTTTCGACCTACCTATTCGTGTTCAGACCGCCGGAATGTATGCATTCGAACGGCTGGTCGACGGCAAGTACGTCGCCAATCAGGTTGCAATCATGGCCCAGACGGTTCCGGCCAGGGAGCGGTGCTGCACAATCGTTAGTGGCACCAATCCGGCATTTTCGGTCGGCACTATCCTTAAGACGCAAATCGAGTTCGGTGGGCATGACTATGTTCTCATCGACTTAATACCACAGTGCTTGATGGCACCAGAACTGGAGAGATAACATGGTTGTATTTACACCAGCAGTTCGGCACGACGTGAAGCTACGCATGGCGATCGATGGACCCAGCGGATGCGGCAAAACGTATACGGCACTCCGCCTGGCCCAGTCGCTAGCAGCTAAGGGGAACCATCGAATTGCGGTTATCGATACCGAATACAAATCGGCATCAAAATATCTTGGCGAGGCACCGGATGGTGTCCCGTTTCAGTTTGATACCTGTCAGTTGACTAACTTCTCCCCCACGCAGTACACCTCAGCGATCATGGCCGCGGGAAAGGCTGGATTCGGTGTATTGGTGATCGATAGCCTTTCCCACGCATGGGAGGGGAAGGGTGGTGCGCTCGATCAGGTGGATAATGCTAAAGGGAATAAATTTACTGCGTGGAAAGACGTGACTCCGCAGCACCGCGGTATGGTCGAGGCGATCCTGTCCAGCAATTGTCATGTCGTTGCGACGATGCGATCGAAGATGGAACATGTTCTCGAGCAGAACAGCGCCGGCAAAATGGTTCCGAAGAAAGTGGGCATGGCTCCGATTCAACGCCAGGGCACGGAGTACGAGTTCGACATCGTCTGCGACATGGACCTGGCACATTTACTTACCGTTTCGAAAACGCGATGTTCGGCCGTGGACGGGCTGAAGATTCCCTTCCCCGGCCCCGATTTTCTTACCCCGATTTACGACTGGCTGGTCGGTCCCCGTGTGGTTCCGTACTATGGCCCGTCTCCCCTTGCCCCAGTAATGCAAGCTTACCAACAGGTGCAAACAATGGCTCCCCACATTCCGCCGATCGGAGCAGCTCCGGTCGACATCTACCAGCAGCAGTCCGACGACTTCTGTAACCCTCACCAGGTCGAGCGAATAATCGACATGGCAAAAATGATTGGTCTGACGATAGAACAGACAAAGGCGGTGATCGCCAAACGCGGCGTGCAGACGGCCGCAGAATTGACGGTCACTCAAGCCGAAGAGATCATCACGAACATGACACAGATGTACTCTGCGGGGCAAATAATGTCTTTAATGCCTGGGCCTGCTATGCCAGGCCCCTCATAGTAAAGTATGGAGCCGATCGCGTGAACGCGGCAGCGTTGGCTCTATTGGGATACCCGCCGCAGTGGCTCTCCTCGATGTCCGAGGGGAAATTCTTAAACGACAATTTGAAATTTGGAGATGAGTGATTATGGTAGTTTTAGGAGCACAAGACGTTCAAAGTGAAAACGACATCAAGGGTGCGGATCGGATCGCTCCCGGGCAGTACCATGTCGTTATCGACGCGGTCGACGATTCGTTCAGCGAAGTCGACAACGCGATCTTGATCACGGTGCGAGCATTGGCCGGTACGGTTGCCGGTCAGGAAAACATGCGTGTCGTAGAACGGTTCTACGTCACTGAAAAGTCACTGCTACGGCTGCGTCGGTTTGCCCTGGTCACGAAGGTGTTGCTGCCGGGTGAACCCGATAAGGACATCGATTTCCAGGCGACGGTCGGCGCCCAGCTTATCGTTAAGATCATCGAGGACAAGTACAAGGACAGCGACGGGAACGAAAAGTCGAAGATGACTATCGACTATCTCGGCATGTGGTCCCTCGAAAATCCTGAAACGCAGAACGTACCGCGAGATCAGGCTTCATTGGTCTATAACGTCGTGCCCGCGGTCCAGGCGGTCCAGCAGATGGCCCAGGCGGTTCCCACCGGCACGCAGGTTGTTCAGCAGGCGGCAGCACCATCGCAGATTCAGCCGCCGGTCCAGCAACCACAGGTCGTTCAGCCGCCGGTCCAGCAGTCGATTCAGCCGCCGGTCCAGCAGTCGATTCAGCCGCCGGTCCAGCAGTCGGTTCAGCCGATGCCGCAGCCGGTGCCGCAGCCGGTTCAGCAGCCAGTTCAGCAGCCGATGCCGCAGTCTCCATCCGTTGGACAGCCGGTTCAACAGTCGATGGAGCCACAGAATGGGCAGCCGATTCAACAGCCGGTTGGACAGCCCGTCCCGCCGCCGAACGGGCAGCCGGTCCAGCAGCCGCAGGATTGGTCGAAGTTGTAACGGTTATCTGTTAGTGCCGCTGGTGGCCTTCTATGGAATGGGGCCACCAGCGGTTGGATGGGGCGGTTCTTAGAAAAGGAGTTCTCTGATGGATATCACATTATGGAATTCGACGACATTCGGTTTTTTGATGTGCGTACTGACGGCATGCTTAATTGCTGTCTCTCTTTTCTGGTTGGGGCGGATACACGACATATTGTCGTCAATCTTTCATGGTCAGCGTGATCCAAAGTTGGATCTTACTCCAAGTAACGTAGCTGCCCGAGATGACTGGACGGTTACCGATGTAACTGATCGCAGTATGGATGAGGGCCTCAAAGTATTTTTGGTCACCGGCACTAGTGAGTGTGCGTCTGCTATCCGTCGAGCAGCTGCATGTTTATCCCTCGAAGATTGGATTGCATGTCATGCCGCATCAGCACATTGTGCCATTGGGGCGGCAGATACTTTCTACGTTAAGCTTTCGCTGGATAACAAGTCAAAAGAAGAACCCAAATGTTGAGGCGATATCAAAATGTCTGAAATGATTACCGCAATTTATCAGCATGAACGGCACCGGTGGGATAATGCCGTCCTGCTGGACTGCAAGTTGACGACACCGGAAGGTGCCGAACAGCCGGTCAACACCAAGGGTAGATCGCTCTCGAATGCGTTGCATGACCTGGGCGGGATAACGGTCAAGACATCGGCTGAACCTGATGAGATGCGAGAACACCTGACATATAAATTCTTCGGCAAGTGGACAGTGCATGAGAAGTATGGCCGTCAGTTTGTTGCCCAGGCGTTTGTGTTGGCACAGCCGCACGGTAAGTCCGGAGTCCTTCGTTATCTGGACATCGTGCCTGGAATTGGGATTGCGTCTGCTCGGAAATTGTGGGATGCCTTCGATTCCCAGGCTGTTCGGATTTTGCGCGAGCAGCCGGATATTGCGAAGGGAGTATTGGGCAATCGGTTTTCCATGGAAAAGGCAGAGGAGGCTGCAAAATTTCTCAACCAACAGAAACGGCTTGAGGACATCTCGATCGATATGATGGACCTGTTGGGCGGTCGAGGTTTTCCTCGAGATACGGCCAAGATGCTGATCGCCGACTACGGTGAAGCAGCACCTGCTTTTGTCGAACGGAATCCATACTTACTGCGATCGTATCCTGGCTGTGGCTTCCTGGGCGTCGATAAGATGTATCTTGAGTTGGGAGGCAAGCACGACGCATTAAAACGGCAGACCTTATGTACGTGTTTTGCTCTCGATCGAGATCGAGACGGGCATACATGGCATCCACCAGAGGCGATCACGGCTGCGATACAAGAGCGGGTGAGCGGTACTAACATCAGACCAGTTGATGCTGTCCGACTTGGGGTGCGGTCCAACCTGCTAGCAACCCGTCGCGATACGGACGGCCGGCTTTGGGTCGCCGATGCGCAAAAGGCTAAAAATGAGCATGACATTGCCGAATGGTGCAAAAATAGGCTTGACCCCACAATCGAACACTCCTCGCGATACACTTGGCCGTCGATACGGGATTTGGATGTATCTTCACATCAGTCAGAGCAGCTGCAGGAGGCATTACGATTGTCGGTCGGCATTCTCGACGGCTCGCCGGGCACCGGCAAGACATATGTCGCCGCCAAATTGATCGGTCGGTTGGTAGCCATGTACGGTGAAGGCATTGTCGCTTGTGCAGCCCCTACCGGCAAAGCCGCTGTACGCCTCGCTGAAGTCCTAGCGGAGCATAAGGTGCCTGTGGGGGCTACAACGATCCACAGGCTGTTACGCGTTCAGCAGCTCACTCGTGAGGATGGCTGGGGCTTTAAGTACAATCGTTCTGATCCGTTGCCGTGGAAATTCATCTTTCTGGACGAAATTTCGATGATGGATGCGGATCTGATGGCCGCGGTGATGCGAGCCTGCGGCCATGGCACTCACCTGCTTATGATTGGCGACCCGCAGCAGTTGCCGCCGATCGGTCACGGTGCTCCACTTCGAGACATGCTCGATGCTGGTATACCATGCGGTAAGTTGCGTGAGATCAGGCGGAACACTGGCACAGTCGTACGGTGCTGTGCAGCGATTCGCGAGGAACAACCATGGGGGACCGATGGTCAACTGGCTCCAGACCGCGGGCAAAATCTTAAGCTATTACGAGCGACGAACGCCGAAGGTGCAACTCAACAGATCATTCAGTCATTGGCCGGGATCAGACAAGCCAAGGTTGCCGATCCCGTTTGGGATTGTCAGATTATTGTCGCGGTCAACAAGGGATCGATGCTCAGCCGTAAGTTGTTAAATCGTCGCCTTCAGCAGGAACTTAACCCCCAGCAGGGGCGCAAGACTGGATCACCATTTCGCGATAATGACAAAGTCATTTGCCTAAAAAATAGTTTTGTACCAATCGATCCTGATGCACCGTTAACGCATAATCGCGATGCGGTAGAGGAGAAGGTTTTTGTTGCAAATGGCGAACAGGGCAGGGTGATTAATGCTGAACTGTATCGAACATTCGTGACACTCGAATCACCATTACGGCAGGTAATTGTTCCTCGCGGCGTAGAATCTGGGGCCGGGGAAGACGGCCTTGACACCGGATGCGACTTTGATCTAGCCTATGCTATAAGCTGCCATCGCAGCCAGGGCAGTGAATTTCCGATCGTATTCGTTGTCCTCGACGAGTACCCAGGCGCTCGCATGGTGTGCTCGAGGGAGTGGCTATACACAGCCATAAGCCGAACCCAGACTGCGGGATTTTTAGTCGGCAAAAAAGAAACAGCTGATAGCATGTGTCAAAGGCAAGCTATCAGAAAACGGAAGACGTTCTTGACGGAATTAATCGTCAACTCAACCCCCCCATTTTTAACGTAAGGATACACATGGCTAAAAAAACAACGAAGGTCGACCGTAAGGTACTGCTGGACCAGTTCGATCAGGCCGCATGTCAGCGGATCAATGATGCGTTGTATGGCGACTTCGGTGCCGGCCAGCAAGCTATCGCAGAGACGGGCGTAGTATGGATTGAAACGCTGTTGAAGAAAAATAAGGATTACGGTTCGGCGATTTGGAAGGAACCGATAATGCTGGCCGGTTTTTCAGCCGGTGATGCAATATTGGTACGCATCAGCGACAAGGTCGAGCGATGTCGTCACCTCCTGTCCGATCCGGACATTTCCCCAGAATGCGACGAATCGTTGCGAGATTCGATGGCGGATCTTGGTGGATATTGCCTACTGTACTTGGCCGTCAGTGGAGACGCTATTGCAGCTCCTCAGACCGCAACCGACGAAGGCTAAAACCATGACACCTCCAGCATCTTTTCAGATATCCTGGGCTGTACGACTACATACTCCCTCAATTATGGTTATCGAGAATGATAGCTTTGACTTCCCCTGGACCGAGGACGAATATCGGAGTCTTGTAAAGGAACGGAACTGTATAAGTATGGTTGCGGTGTCCGGAGAGGTGGTATTGGGGTATATGGTTTATGAGTTGAAAAAAACAAAAATTCACTTAATGAATTTTGCAGTATTGAAGAAGTTTCGTCGCCTCGGAATCGGGCGAGCGATGATCGTGAAGTTGTACAGCAAGCTTAACGTCGAACGTCGGCAGGCGGTTTTCGCGAACGTGCGGGAGTCGAATCTTGATGCACTTTTGTTTTTTCGTGCTAACGGGTTTTTTGCAAGTCGGCTATTGAAGGATGTGTATACAAGTTCACCCGACGACACCATCGTCATGGAGCGGTGGTACAATAGCTCACCTTAAGAAAGGAAACGAATGATCAAGTATAAACGGAAAATGACTGATGTGGTCCTTCATACGATTGAAAGGTCGCGTGATGGGGACCAGGAAATTCGTGCTTCCGCAATGTCGCCTGTCTTTTGTGATGATTATGTGGGCGATGCTTTTGAAATTTTGCAGCTGCATGAAATACAGACTTCATACATGCCAGACGGCGCTCGATGGGTTGACTGTATTGACAGCGACGTCACTGCACTCATTGCCGGTCCGCTCGATGCCGAGCGTGAAGTCGCCTGTGCATCGGATGTCGGGTATCGAACAGCGGGGCATCCATATGTGCCCGCACTCGGCATGGTTGAAAATCAACAGCTGGCTGTCAGACAATTAGCCTTTAATGGCGTTGATGGTTTTACGACGAGCGGGACGGGGATTTTTGATGGCTATTATCTTAAGTATTCACGACTCGGCGAAAGTTTTGGTAAGAATGCTTTAGATGAAATGGTACGTCATATTCGTGACCTTCAGTCGCGGGGTATTGCAGTTACCGCATATGGCACCATAGAACACGAGATGTTTGAATTAGTTATCACCGACGAGTAAAGAAATGTCACAGCCGCTTCCCATTACAGTCCCGTATACCGTCCTGGTTGACTCTCGCGAACAGGCCCCTTACACGTTTGAAGGGCTGACCGGCAATGCAAGCCAAGGCAGTCGACTGTTGAACATAACCACGCGGTGGGCCGGTCTCAAGACTGGCGATTATTCAATTGATGGTTTCGAGGATCTGGTTTGTATTGAACGAAAATCAAAATCAGATTTTTATGGGACGCTGGGGGCCGGTCGTGACCGTTTTGATCGCGAGCATCAACGGATGTCGCGTATGGAGTTTGCCGCAGTTGTGATCGAGGCTAGTTGGGCTTCGATCTTAAGCGATGCCCCCAAGTGGTCGACGCTTTCACCTAGAACGATTTTGGGGAGTGCGTTGGCGTACGAGCGTGATTATGGTGTCCATTATTTCCCCGCCGAAGATCGGCGAATGGCCGAGATCGTTACGTTCAGAATGTTAGATCTATTTTTTAGAAAACAAGCTAAACGAAAAAAGAAGGAACTTACCAATGACAGAAGCAGCTAGCCCGGCGATTTTTAAAGAAGACGCAATTTTTACAGAAAACATAGCGTCGTTTCCGATCGAGATGCCACCCGAAATTGGCGAACTGGCCTCGGCTTCGATCAACCTGACTTACGGCCCCGACGATAAGTGGCATGGCGGATTCGAGTCGCTCAAAGCATTCGAGTCGGCCGATGGTAACGGGCATGACATTGCCCCAGGAACTATCCCCGTAAACTCGCCTTCATTCGACGATGCGGCTGCGGCCTTCTACGCGACATCGCTGGAGTTATTCGCCTGGTGGAATCGGTTTGGCGTGACCATCGACGACAAGCTAAAGGTGATCGTGCAGACAGCTCAAGACTACGTCACCGCTACACTCGATAGCTGGGGGTATGAAGTGGCGGAGGTCGATGACCCCACAGCCGTGGCTGTAGAGGCCCTGGAGCCTAAAGCGACTGTCGAGCCGGAACCGGTCGCAGAATCGCAGGAGGAGCCGCAGGTAGAGGTTGCCAAGGTCGAGTTGGATGATCCCAATGCCGAAGAGCATCATGAGCAGCAGTTACTCAGCTTACAGTCCCAGTTGACAACAGCCTGCGTCCTGCGATCGCAGCTGGCCGTGCAATTGAAAAATGCGAAAAAGCGAATCGATAGTCTAACGGACCAGCTCGAAGAGATTCTAGAGAGCGGTCCGGAGCGTATGCCGCTGTTTGATAAAAAGGTTGACGACGTCGAGGAAGAGGTGGTCGAGGAAGAAGTGACCGTATCGTCTGATGAATGGCGAGCGGTGCCGTTGACAACGACGAAGATCTCCCCCGGCACCCTGGCGGTGCTGCGCGATAATCCCGAAAAGACATTGACGACGATTGGCGATTTGGCCGATCGAACTGACCCATTGACGGCAATCCCCAAGGTCGGTCCTTCGAAGGCTACCGAGATCGAAGATGCGATGGTGATGTTCTGGGCTGAAAATCCCCAATACACCCGTGATGGTGAGAGTGTCAACGGCTAGCCTTTCCGTCGTCGGAAAAGGAATTCACCTCTCACCTCACGGATGCTCTTATGACCAAAGTCGACTGGGCACAGGTTAATCTAGAAATACTTTCAGGCCTCGACCTGCGAGATACCTATGCCCAGTTAGGTGTGGAAATTACGGGCCAAGCACCGTCCGAAAGTGGATGGATCGAAGCCCGAGCGTATGGTCGCGATGACCGTACGCCGTCTGCTGCGGTGAACGTGCGGACTGGTACGTACAAGGATCATGGCGGCGATGGAGTTGCGGCTGGCATCTATGAGATGGCTGTGCGAGTCGGCAAGTTCACCGACTGGAAAGAAGCCCGCAAACATTACGCAAAAGTCGTTGGCGTAACGCTTCCTCGAGGTCGACCGCCGACCAATCCTATTGATCATCTTGAATTCAAGCCATGGTGCCACAATTTGGTCGACATGTGGGGCCAGACGAAGCTGCCGATTAATGCCAATGCCGTGCTGGCCGCTGGCGGGCGACTGGCGGTCTACCGGCAATCTAACCATGTGGTAACGGTCCCCGTGATCGGCCCCATGGGGCTTGATGCGGAACCGTGTGGCTGGGTAATGTGGGAGCGGACTGGTGGCACTCTGCCGGTGTTTCATGCGAAGGGGATTTCGACCCGAAAGAAAATGAAGACCACCGCGGGCAGTCAGCCGGGCCTGATCGGATTGCATGCCTGGCAGAAAACAGCGATCGATAGTGGGACTGACCCAGCTACCCAGACTATTTGGAAGACCGAGGGACCGGTCGACATGTTGGCGCTGCTATCGATGATTCCTGATGAGTTGCGAGATACGCATCTAGCCATTACCAACGCAAACGGTGCAAGTGAGATTCCAAAGGCGGGCATGTCCGGTCCGTTTACGGGGCGGCGAGTGATGGTCGTCCATGACGCCGATGTAGCCGGGGAAGCTGGAGCAGTTGATAAGTGGGTTCCATGGTTGACTGGAGTTGCTTCTGAGGTCAGGCATATCCGATTGCCGTATGAGGTGGCTCCGCTTCACGGTAAGGATCTGCGGGATTATTTTAACGATGGGCATACCTTTGAGGAGTTGCTAACGCTGGCCATGGCGGTCGAACCCGCAAAGCCGGTGACCGTCAGCCAGGCTGTCCACAAGCTTGAGGCTGATGACGATCCACATAGACTGGCCAGATTGTATCTGGAGAGGTATTGTAAACACGATACTGATGGTTATACGTTGCGGCACTGGAAAGGGTGTTGGCGGACTTGGAAAAAAAAGTATGAATGCGACGATGATCAAATCATACGCGGAGTATTGACCAGGGAAATCAAGGAGGAATTCGATCGGATTCATCGTGATGTAATGGCCAACGCGGCAGATGGTAATCTGCCTGAAGTCCGGAAGGTTGTCCAGGGAGTTGTACTCAATGCGGTGAACGCATTGATGGGCGACGTCATATTAAAAGATTCAGACTTAGAACTTAATCGGTGGATCAATCCACTACTGGAGAGATGATGCCATCTTTTGGAAATGTACACAATGCAGCAGATTTAATCATCGCGTTCGCTGATGGCCGGCGGATTCAATGTACTGGGCATGTCAATAGACTAAACGTCGATGTCGGAGGTGATCCTATTAGGATGGAAACCGTAGACGGCGACATACGGTGTGATCGAGGGCTAATCGCCCCAAACGTCATTGTAGATTTCCAGGTAGCTGGCGGAGACCTTGTCGGGCGTCGTTGCGACAACGGTCGAGAATGGTTTGCCGATGGCGGGCAATACAAGATAGTTCGCAAGGCCGTGACCAAACGGCACAAGCGGAAGAACGACATGTGGTACATCGCTCAGACGCTGGGCACATCGGCTGGTTACATCACGCTGATGCGGACGTTCAGTTTCGAGAAAGCGGTCCAGGCGATCCAACGGCACGCCAGGAAGTTAGCCAAGACTCAAGTGGAGCCGGATATTTTTGTATGAATCATACACGGAAAATGGCACTGGCGTTCGACGAATTTGAGCGGTGGAAATTGTTTCAGGCTACAGGTAATCCGCGGTCAGTCGAGCGACTCCTCACCCTGGCTCTGGAGTTCAATCTTGAAACAAGATACGTTCGGGACTGTTACGTCGCCTGTGGTGACATTGATATGATGGAAATGATTTGCGCCAATAAAAGATGTGCGAGTATCATGTATGAACTCATCATGGCGGTCCGCACATCCACGTCAACCGCAGAGCTGCTTTCAATACGCCACCTATTTGCCTGTACCAGTACGGGGGCCCCGAATTTTGCCACCTATAAGTCGATCGAGAAGTAGTGGCTGAAAACAACCTGGTGGCAATACCTCAACAGTAAGGATTAATATGATGCTCAGATATTTTCAGGGAGAAGGCACGAACAACTGCTTTGCTGTATGTATTGGTTGCCTTGTTGAGCAAGATCCCGCTACGATCCCCAACTTTTGTTTTGTCGCTCCAAATTGGCGAAAATCTACCAATAAATGGTTGTCCAAAATAGGCATGTTTTATTTAGATGTAAATCTGACTGGTGATGCAAGAGACGAGTTGATTAAGGATTGGGGGTGGCATGTGATCAGCGGGGAAGGTCCACGGGGGAATCGGCATTCGGTAATTGGGTATCAAGGAGAAGTTGAACACGATCCATATCCAAATGGTGGCGGATTGATCGATGCTCCTGATGACTGGGACTATGGATTTTTGATTCCGACAGGAAGGCCACCTGAATTGCGGCAGCCGCAATAATCGAAAGGATTAATACGGTGAATAATAAATCAAAAGTAAAGCGGACCATTTATTTGTCCGAGCAAGACGAGCAGGCTATTGAGCGAATACGATCAGAGATGCAGTTCTCCACCAAGGCGCGTACTATCCGGTACGCAATACAGGATATGATTCGTCGGTTTAAAAACTCCCAAAATCGAGTGGGGCATCGTGAGGAGTTGATCGCAACCGTAGAGGCCTTAATGGAATACTGCAAATCGATCGAGTTGCTTTCGAAGTACGATCGGCTTGCAATAATTAAACAGTGTCGCGCAATCGACACGTTAATCGCAAAGGTAAAATAAGGAGATATCATGAAAGACGATCGAGCCATCAACGAACGGTTAGCCGCAATCGGCTGTACGTCATGCACATACGTTAAATTCACGCTCAGTGACAACGGCGACTCATTCACCATGAAGGGGTGGGAACCGGTAAAACATCCCGGCACAAACGCCTGTATTGACTGCAAGTTTCAACGGGTTCTTCATGGTAACAATAGATGTTTAGCCGTGCTTGAATACTATCACCTCGCTGAACCCTGGGGCGAATGTCATAAGATTAACAAAGACGGGTTGTGTTGGCGATTTGATCGGAAGCTTTCATGGTGGCGAAGGCTTCTGAAGTGGGACGTAACATGATTGGATACGCTGATACTGAATTTGTTGTTCGGAATGCGGACTGGGGGATGGCCTCAACAATCCATGATGCAATGACCACCGTCAACGACGTTGCCATAGACGGGATTCTGCCGGGGCATTGGTTGTTGCAGGACATCCGAGGCACTCAGGCACATGACGGCACCTGGACTCTTGTGCTGAAATTCCGTGAGGACTTTCGGTGGCCATGGTCGCCAAAGGTAACCGTCATTCCAGATCGCTACGGTAAACACAAAGTTACAATTATGAACATGTACGAGACTACTGATTTTCAGGCCTTACTAGATATGATGGGAGCTGAGAGAGTATGACGATAATCGATTATAAGCCGCATGACAAAACACACGATCACCACATTGCCTTACAAAACGGGTTGCTTGATCTCAAGGCATACATCCGAGGCGATGAAACCATGCTGCAAGAGCTTACTCCCCTGTGGTTTTCCGAGACGTTACTACCCTATGAATTTGATCCGCTAGCCATCTGCCCACGGTGGACGAATACGTTGATATCGAACATGGGCGGCGATCTGGAGCGAGTGTCGGTGCTACAAGAGTGGGCCGGATACTTACTATACCCGAAGCTCGATCGACAACGGTTTTTAGCGATCGAGGGTGAGGGTGGTAATGGTAAATCCGTTTTCCTCGCGGGGTTGACCGCTATGCTCGGAACGCAGAATGTGTCGAACATTCCCCTCGAGTCGTTCTCGAGTCGGTTTGCCCTGATCGGTACGTTGGGGAAAATGGCCAATATCGCTAGCGACTGTGGCGAACTTGACAAAGCGGATGAAGGCAAATTAAAGACTTTCACCACAGGCGAGCGGATGGACTTTGACCGCAAAGGCTTGCCGTCGATCAACACTTCACCAACGGCGAAGTTAATATTGGCGTTTAACAACCGGCCACGTTTTAGTGATCGGACTGGTG
>Ga0307990_1002254_pt1 | contig 15524 bp, 15 predicted proteins | sample EllFjometagen129_FD_203168 | JGI IMG/M metagenome (GOLD analysis project Ga0307990, IMG submission 203168) | Marine microbial communities from Ellis Fjord, Antarctic Ocean - #129 | ecosystem: Environmental > Aquatic > Marine > Unclassified | place: Southern Ocean | collected 2014-10-08
AGCGACCTGCCACAGAGTAAACTTCTGTGATGCCATCCATATCAGCCAGCGTGTCTGCCACGGCGCGTATCTGATCACGTTGAACCGTTAATAAGATAATGGCTGTTACCATAGTGTTGACTCCTTATTATAACAGAGGTTCGTTTTATTCTAAGTGGCTGAAGTTTGAAAAACTTCAGTAGTAATACCGTGCGCGCAGTCCAATCCAGAAATCATTCTGCTTTTCCCCGTATTCGGTATAGGAATCGCCCACGAGAAAGGTGGTTCTGAGTCGCAGTTCCAAGTTTTCAACACCGGTGTACAGGCATTCGGGGCCTAACGAGAAACTCTTGTCATTCATATTGACGATGCTTGTGATGGAGGGGGTAAAGTACAGTAGTTCAAAAGGTTCTTTCTGGCTGATACGCAGGTAGAGGTAGTCTTGCATGGGATTCTTCCGGGTGTACTGGTTCCCCGTGATATGGGAGGCTCTTTTCAGATCTGTATCATTGCCAGAGGAAAGATAGGTCGTGTACCCCTGGTCAATAAACGAATAATAGTCCCCTGTTTCTCCTCCAGTCAGTCCTGTGGCATTATGCAAATACTCAAAGATGGTGGTGGTTTCTGATCCTGACAGATACCTGAGCCCCAATAGTGTACTCGTGGCATTGTATTGCCTGCTGAAGAGAGTGCCGGTTTCGTCTATGAATTTCTTTTCATAGTTCTTGATAAAGGCAAGTTCTCCATGGACCTCAAAACTGGACGTGATATTCCTGGAAAAATCGACGCCATATCGAGTGGTCTTGCTTTCGCCTGTCAAAAAGATGAAATCGATATCCGTGTCGTAAAGCAGAAAATATGTCCTGCCTGCGACATTTAGGCCGGTGATCGTTCCAAGATCTTCGTTGATGTGGTCATAGACTGGGACCAGAACAGGCGTAAAGGAGAATGTCTTTATTGGGCCGTCAAAACTCTTGATATAGTCGGCGCATGCCACCACAAAGCCCTCGCGTGCCAGTTCAGGATCCGTGGGGTCCTTCGGTCGATCCAAAAATGCCACAGGGTTCCACGCATAGCCTTTGCCCCATTTTAAGGTGGTTTTGCCTGCCTTGAAGGTGAGCCTGGGTGAAGGTCTCAATGACACAACACCTTCATAGAGGGTTGTGTCCTCCGACCAATCAAGGTCGTCATGTGTGACATTCGTATTGACAATGGCTCGGAACTCAGATATGCCTTTCGTATAGCTGCCGTTTACCAGCGCTGAAAAATTGTATTCGTCATGGAGTCGTTCACTGTCGCGGTCATAAAATTTGAGCTTGTGTGCAGCAGAGTCTTCATTCAAGCCACGCACCACAGGATACAATTCGACATATCCCCCGAGGTTCAATGGTTTTTCTTCTATCTCAGATAGTTCAAAAGAGTAGTTTTCCTGCGTAAATGCTGTTCCGATCAATAGTGTCAACAGAACCCATAATAGTCCCCAGCGTTTCATTGCCTCAAGGATCCCAGATTGGGCATAAATGTGAGTGTGAAGACTTCATCCGAAAAGGCCCTTTTTTTGATATTGGCATGGATCATCACGGATTTGTAACCCTTGTGCAGGGGGCTGTCCGTCTCAATGACAGAGGGTCTGACAATGCCATTGCCGAAGTCTTTGGTTTCCTTGAAGACCATGGTTTTTATCAACATGGACGTGGCCGTCAAGCATTCGATTTTGGTGGGCAGGGTCTTTGTTTTATTGACCCACATTTTTAATGTGTCATAGGCCACATTTTTGGTTTTGGCCTTGAGATGAAGCAGGGTCTCCTGACCCAGGTCCTGGATCTGGGCCACGTTGTATTCTGCGGAATAGTCGAGCCGTAAGATATCGGAGTTGTTGAACACACCGCCTGTCACAGATTGCAGGCTGGTGATGCGGATGGGTTTTCCCACATTGGGAATGTACAGCCACATGTTTTCGTCGAGTCGGAGTGTACTTCTGCCTTTTTCACTGGCAGGGGACAGAAATACCGAAGCCACTCTGTCCATACCTTTCTTGACAGAATAAAGGATGAACTCCTTTTTTTTGCCATCCGGTTCGATATTGATCAGTTTTCTGTAGGATTCATAGGATACCGGATTCAAATTGCGATCCAATTGCACCAGCAGCTGATTGGCCTTTTCCAATTCGGGGTTGGCCTCCTGCGGTTCAGCAGCCTGCACCCTCGCGCAAATCAGTGACACAACGATCCAGGTCAAAAAAAGTGTCTTTTTCATGAGAACTGTCTCCTAAACATGACGCAGTGCGTCAATGGCATTCATTTTTGAGGCCTTGTAAGCAGGTTGAAGACTTGCCAGGGCTGAAATCACGATGACGATGGTGGAAATCAACAGAATATCTTGCAGGGGCAGGCTTAGAGAAAGCAACAGGCCCTTTTGCCTGCCAAAATCAAAGGTTAGTTGTGCCATATCCAACCCGGCGATAATGGCCGCGCCCAGGATATTTCCCATCACAGCGCCAAAGAATCCCAGGGACAAGCCCTCTATCAGGAACATGGCCAGTATTTTTTCAGGCAATGTGCCAATGGCCGCAATTGTGCCGATTTCTCGGATGCGTTCATACACGGCCATGACCATGACATTCATGATGCTGATCAGGACAATGGCCATCAGCATCAGCTTCACAAAGAAGGTCATGACATCAATCATCCTGGCGATGTTGAAAAAGGGTGACAGCTTTTCCCAGGTATGCAATTCAAAGGCAGGCTTACCCTGCTTGTTGAGTTCCTGGTCCAGAGAGGCCTGCAACCCATTGGAGACGCGGTGGAGTTTTCCGAAATCTTTCAGCCTGAGTGCGATTTCACTGACCTCCACGGCCTCCATACGCAGGACTTCTCTGGCATCCTCAAAGTGAATATATCCATCCCGGCCCCCAGGGCCTGTGGCACTTTCCAGGATGCCGCTCACCTGGAATTGTTTCCCATTGACCGAGCCATCCTTGTTTGTGGCAATCACCACCACGGTGTCTCCCACCTTGACCTTCATGCCCTTGGCCAGGAGTTCAGGCAAAATGATCTCCCCGATGCGTAAGGCCTTGTCGCCTTGTTTGATTCTCGACAGGAACAGCGGCGACGTCTTGATCTCATCCTCAGGAAAAACTCCATTGAGTCTTATATTGGTGGTTTCCACGAAATTGCTGAACATGCCGGCGAACTTGATTCGTTTTGAATAGGCCTCTATCTCCGGCCTCTCTTTTAAGGCGGTTTCTATCCTGGCGAGTGCCTTGGGGCTCAAACTCAATGTGAGGGGCAGGTTATCGATTGAGGCCACATACCCCTTCTTGTGAATCTGGATATGCCCCAAAAACGAATCCGTGATCTGTCCGATCATCATATGTTTGAACGAGGCTGACACCGAGATAAACACCAGCACAAACACGACGCCGAGGGTGACCAGTGAAGCCGTCAAGAGGGTGCGTCTCTTGTATCTCAGTAGATTCCGTATGGCGATCTTCAATAAATCAAGCATGGTGCTTACCCCTGTCCTTTGGCCAGTGTCCCGTCTTCCAGTGTATAGATGATTTCAGCTTCACCCACAATCTTGGGGTCATGGGTGGAAAAGATGAATGTGGTGCCCAGTTCATGCTTGATCTTTTTCATGATGTTAATCACCCTGTAGGCGGTTTTGTGATCAAGATTTGCCGTGGGTTCATCTGCGAGTACAAGCTTGGGATGGGTGACCAGAGCTCGGGCAATGGCAACCCTCTGTTTCTGACCGCCTGATATTTGATCCGGATATTTGTCTTTTTGGTCGGCCATGCCCACGGCATCAAGCAGATTGAGCACTCGCTGTTCTCTTTCTTTGGCCCCGGTTTTTTGGACCAACACCAGGGGGTAGGCCACATTTTCATACACGGTCAACACGGGCATCAGATTAAAATCCTGGAAGATAAAGCCGATCGTATTGCCGCGGAATGCGGCTGCCTGGCGTGTATCCAGCCTGGAGACGTCCGTGCCATCCACCTTCAAGTGGCCTGAGGTTGGTTTATCCAGACAGCCCATAAGATTTAACAGTGTGGTCTTACCACTGCCGGACGGCCCCACAAACGACACAAAGGATGCCGGCTCAATCTCAAAGTCCACCTGCTTTAGGGCCTCAACCTCAGTGTCTCCCATTCGGTATGTTTTGGACAGCTTCTGTGCAGCAATCAAGCTCATAGTCCTATTCCTTGATTTTCTTCGTTGTGGATTTTGATGTTGACTCTGACAGCATCGAATCTCTTGACGTTTTGTCTAGGAGCCTGTCGGAGAACCGGACTGGCTAGAGGTCGGCTCTTCTAATCTCTGAACTGCGTCCGGCTGTATCGCTTATAAAACCAACATAGGCTGCTTTTTGTCCTTGCCAGAGATTAAAATGGTTCGCTCTCGGGCCTTAACGCCGGGTTCTCCGACAGATTTCTAAAGGGTTAAACGACGTGGGATGCTTCTCCCTGCGAATTATAGTGGGAAATTCATTGGGGTAAGGTTAGAATATCCACACCCTCGGGGGTCACCAACAGCGTATGTTCAAACTGAGCACTGCGTTGGCCGTCAGTTGTGACTGCAGTCCAGCCATCCTTCCAGTGGGTCTGTTTCCAGGTACCCATGTTGATCATTGGCTCCACCGTAAAAATCATGCCGGGTTTAATCCTGGTCTTGTCTCTTGGTTCATAGAAATGGGGCACTGTGGGATTGGTATGGAACTGGGTACCAATACCATGCCCGCAATAGTCGCGTACGACACTGTAGCCATGTTTCTTGGCATAGGTTTCAATGGCCCGGCCAATGTCTCGAATATAACCATTGGGTTTAACTGCGGCAATGCCCAACATCATAGACTCGTGGGTGACTTTCAAGAGTTTTTGTGAGGCGCGGTCAATCTTGCCCACGGCAACCGTTTCTGAACAATCGCCATGGACACCTTTTAGAAAGAGCGTGACATCAATATTGACAATATCGCCATCCTCCAAAGGGCGATCATCGGGGATGCCATGGCAGATGACCTCATTGACGGATGTACAGACGCTCTTGGGGAAGCCATGGTAATTGAGTGGACTCGGGTATCCGCCCTCGGCAATGCACGCTTCATGAACGATGGCATCAAGCTCGTCTGTCGTCATACCCGGGTGCACTGCTTCTTTGGCTTTGTCCAGGACTCGACGCGCAGCCTGGCCCGTGCATCGCATCTGTTGTATTTCTACGTCGTTTAATCTGGCACTGGTTGTCAAGTCCTGTTCGCCACCGCCAGTTTTTGCGTAGTCCGGGTATTTGATGTGAGCAGGAATAACACGGGGCGGACTGACTCGTCCCTTGGATATACTATGCTCTGACGTCATGGGTTTGTGACTGAAAGTCTGAGATTGATCAGCCAATTGATCCTGTGCCATATGGCATTTTTTGTATTTCTTGCCACTGTTGCACCAACAAAGGTCATTTCGGTTGAGTTTGTGTTTCATTTTGAATAACAATCAAGTAAAAATGCGAATTTGGCAACTCTTCGCTCGAAATCGCAGGTTGTTTCATTTCCTGTTCCATCACAGTTGATTCCCTCCTGTTCCCGGCTCACCAGGGCTGCACCCAAAGGAGCTGCCTTGGATCGCCCACCGACACATACCATATCGTGGCAGAACATTGCTGCCTGAACTGCCTGGATGGTCAGTGTAGCCCCCCCCCCCTCCATTTCGTGCCGTGCCTACCTACGGCCAAGACACCGCCGACCTTACCACGCAACAGGATACCATTACGTGACAGAACAACTGTTCTGTCCAGAAAGGCCTTACACTGCGATGTCATGGTGTCCAGATACAGGGACGCGCCAATGATAATCGCTCCCACTGTACTATCACTTAGTAGCGGGAGCAAGGCATTAAAACCATCTTCTTGTTGACATTGTTCATGAGTTCCGCGTTTTCATCATAGCAAACAATAAATAAATCCCATTAGGAAATACACTCTGCCCCATTGTATATTTTCTCTACATGCATGACGACTGCGGCAACTTTGGGCAGGTTATCCGATACCCACGTCTGAACGTCGTCGAACAGTGGGCCCTCTGTGAGCCTTTTGGCAGTACCCTTGATCTGAAAAGAACCTTTTTCTTCATCCAGCACGACAAAAGAAACGTGACCATTGTCTAAAATATTGTCGCGTGTTTTATTGAGGTAGTTGTCCGCTATCAGGACGGTTTGATCATCGATCACCTTTAAGTAGCTAATGTAGGCTACATTGGGCATACCCTCCTTGGAACTGGTGGCCACAGGAAAGGCCTCCTGTTTGGATATTGCATTCTTGATTGCATTGTTAATTGCGTTTGTTAATTGCGCCATAGTGTAGACTCTTTCATGAAATTTAGATATTGTTCTTTTGTCACGTTGTTACCTGTAAATAAATTGGAGCCTGCTGGGGGGCATCGACAAGAGAGGCCACGGTTCCGATGATCTCTGTTTGGGTATTCCCACCTTGACGCAGTGCATCACATGCTGCGCACGCCTGATCTGGATGCACCAGCACCAACAGACCGCCCGAAGTTTGAGTTTCCTGCAAAAGGGAACGCATTGATTCACTCACCTCCGGTGTAAATGTTGTATACGCCTCAATATACTCAATTATCGGTGAGGCGAAACACACCGGCATCATCCATGGTTTCCATACCGACCAATACATCTGGAGAGGAAATCGTGGGCAACTTTTCTAATATCCCGGCCAACATGGTCGGGTTCAATTTGCCCACTCACCCGGCACAGGGGCCGTAATCCATTAGACGTACCTGACGGCCACTGCGATACACCGAATCCGAAACCGCAGGGACACCGTCCTGCTTGGTTTTTAGGTACTCACAGTAGGTTGGCTCTCCCCGGCCATGGTGAAAGTCACAGTACGCACGACAATGTCCTCTTCGCGAATAAGCCGAAGGACATGGACACTGCGTTGAATTGTATAGCGTAATAGTCATGCAAATCCTATATTTCGTTGATCTTGTTGGGGGGCATGCAAGAAAATTTATTACCAGCCCCGCCCTCGACCCCGTCCTCGCCCTCGCCCTCGCCCTCTGCCAATGCCTTGACCAAAACCTCTGCCAAAGCCAAAGTCAAAAATTCTACGAAACCAAAAACTTACTCGGCGGCCATAAGGTTGATTAGTGCCTGACATTGGGTAGCCTGAATAAAACCCTGTCCGTCTTCCTGTCATCGGGCCTAATCCTGCTGGCCCTGTTCTATTTCTACCTGGCATAATAATTCTCCGTTCGAAAAAACGTTAACCTCTTGTCATTGTCGTCCCACAATTTGGACAGCTTATCGCACTACAGGGCTGGTCGGCAAGGTGAGAAGCCGTGGTTCCGCATTTCGGACATATACAATGTCCACCAGGCCCTGCAGAAAACGGCCCATCCATCCTGCTTTTACCCGGGCCCTGACCTCGTCCTGTGCCTGGCCCTTGGCTCCCAGGACCTGTACCGTTACCTCTTGGCATATTCATCCTTTCAAAAAAACCATTTTTATGTGATCAGTTCCCTTCTAAAACTATCTTGGTGTGACTTGCACGTTGCCCGACATAGTGTTTTGCTTCTTGCAACAGATTGTTAATTGCAGAATCGTTTAACGGTAGATGTTCTGAGAGATTGGTGACAATGTGGCGATGAGCAATCTGTTGGAATGTCGGCACGTAATTAATGTCATACACCCATGAAAGTTGCAGGAGTAGAAAGTCCGTCAGAGATTTTACTTCGTTGATTGAACAGGTATGATCATGGTTTATTTGGTTAATTATGATTGGGTTGATGGGGCCATCCAATTTGACTTGCGGCAACATCTTGGGCAGGTCTTGAAATCCATCACGAACCAGGCTTTCGTGTACAATATGAAAGATATCCAACTTGTCTGCATCACGTATCAGTTTTACCCAGGGGAGCGATGGATTTTCCAAATGAGCGGGTAGCGTTTTGGTATTGTGATACTGGACTGCATCAAACATGCAATGCTGTTCGTCAGGAGACAGAGCCGACAGAATCTCCAGTTGCTTGAGAATCTGTCTTCCCCGTTCTCCATGATTAATGGATTGAGCGTCATGAAAGGTACCAAATTCCTGAAATTGAGAGAAGCGACCGATGTCATGTAGCCAGCCAATGGCCTCAGCCATATTAACGTCCACCATCAAGCCATTTATGGCTTGCGCCAGTCGTCTCATCTCTTGAGCGACGCGCTGGCTGTGTTCTATCTTTAACTGGTAAGATGACCCATGCCCATCGTGGTTGGCAAAGGTTTGCACATACCCTGCAAACCACTGCCTAATTTCTTTGAGTTGTTCTGGTTTCATTTTGTGGCAAACTCATTTGAAGATTTTTATGTCTTACACACACCCTGCAATGATTCCATTGTCTTCGAGTGAGCTCTTGGGCTTACTTTGCCCGAGTCAGCAACATGGCCAATCGAGCGATTCTACGACCTAAATCCCTGGCTGCTTCGATTCCGATGTCATCACATTCGATTCCATTCTGGGCGTGGCTTACCAGGGAGGCTCCAAAATGTGCAGTTTTGGTGCCACCACTGACACAGACCATGTCATGGCAGAACAAGGCAGCCTGAACTGCCTGGATGGTCAGTTCCTGCCCCCCATTTCTGACACCGCCCACCGCCAAAACACCTGCAGCCTTATTGCGTAACACACAACCATTGCGTGACAACACCACCGTTCTATCCAAAAAGGCCTTACACTGTGACGTCATGGTGCCCAAATACACGGGTGTGCCAATGATAATCGCGCCCACAGTGTCATCCTCAAGCATGGGGATCAAGGCATTAAAATCATCCTCCTGGTGACATTGCGGATGAGTGCTGCAATAACCGCAGCCCAAGCACCCCTGGATATTTCGGCCTGCCAGTTCAATGATATCTGTTTGAATGTCTTTCGACGTTTGACGGGCAGCCTCGAAGCAAATTTCCAAACCGCGTTGTGTGGTTTGGCCTTTACGTGGGCTACAGTTAATCCCAATAAGTTTCACGTGAATCTCCAGTGAATGTTACTTCTTTAACTTGGCAATCATTTGTTCCACTTCTTCTTCGTCTTTTGCATAGAATCCTTTCTTAAACTATGCAAGGCAGTTAGTTTTTAAGATCAAGTACCGGCGTGTCTGGAAATGCGTCGATGCCGTCAATTTCAATGATATTGTCCTTGACGGACAGAATCTTACAGCGACTAATGGCAATCAAATTGGGACGAACGGGTGAGTGGGTTGCAAAAACGCCTCGCATGGGATTGTCCTGATTCCCCTGGGGGTGAACCTGCAACACGGTTCTTTTTTCTGGTGTATCGTTTTTGTCAAACCAGTAGATTACCGTCACATGAGAAAAATCTTCCAATCGCATCAATCCTGGCTCATATTGCTTTTCTATCACAATATAGGTATGTCCTTCCTGTTTTTTCACAGATCCAATGGGATACAGTTCAAAAGATTGTCTCACTGCAGGTTCCTTTCCACGTTCTGATAGGTTGGCACAACCCGTGACGAACAAGAGGATTGCGACTGTCAGTACTCTGAATTTTCTCATGGTATCAACCCCTTATTGATTACATACAGGACAGCCGGTTATCTTATCAAAAGGTTTCTGGCATGTCTCACAATATCCGACTGTGGGCAGGCGTCTGTAAACCTTTTTCTTTGCACAGAATGTACCCTTAATGATCGTTTTGTCGGCTTTCTCGCATCTGATTTCATCATCAAACATAAAGCGGTTGCATTTGCCACAATAGGTACCAATCTTTTTGTCCATTTCGCATTTATCACAGTGAACTGTACCTTCCACAGCTGCCACGGCATTGCATTGTACGCAATAGGCATCTTTTGCCATGACCTTTTCACACACCGGACACCTGTAAACTGGATCATTTTTGGTTGCCACGTCACCCGCTTCTTCCTTGACACAGCCAAGGCCCGAACAGAAAATCACACTCAATGTACCTGTAAGAAAATCTCTTCGCTCCATTACAATACCCTTTCTAAAAAAATTATACCAATCATAAATATCCAGACTCCGTCCCCGTGGGTTGCGCATGCCGGCCTATCAATCATAGCTGCCAAGTCTTCTGCGCGTACCATATTCGGCCTATCTCAACTTTTTCCTCATGCATCTTTCATAAGACGCTCAAGGCTGGTCGCTCAGCGTACCGTTGTTAACTAACTCTTGATATCGCACACTTTATGCCCAAGGTGCTTTTAAATTTACTAAAACAGTCTTAACTCCTTGTTTTAAATATAGTTAAAATGTTTCAGGGAAGTTTTGTTATACTTAAGGGGTGCACTTTTGCAACCCATTCTCTTGCTTGCTTAATCACTGCGGTCAAAGTGAGCCCCAGTCCCAGGAATAAAGCAATGGAAGGTCCTACTGAAAAATCCAGTTTGTAAGCGAATATCAGGCCGAAACCAGAGGCGGAAATACCCACCGCCCAAACGACGAGGACACGTCCCATCCATCCCAGGGACAACATCAAAGACAGGGTCGCCGGGATCACCAGATAGGCAAATACCAGGACAATCCCGGCCAGACGCACGGCCAGTGTGATCACCATACCCAAAATGAGATAAAAGACCACATCCCAGCCCAGGATGCGGCTTCCTTTTGAATCGCTATTCTGCGGGTCTGTCAAGCGTCCCAAGGGCTTACGTGCGCCCAGAAAAATCACAACCACAGGTGTAAACACTGCTGCCATCCACCATAAATCGGCCCGGCTTGTCCAAAGTAAGTTTCCGGACAGCAATTTCTCCACGTGCATGTGTCCCCCAGGTGCAATACCCACCAGAAACAGAGCGCCCCCCGCACTCACGGCATAGGTCACGCCAATGATGGCCTCCAGGGAGACCTGTGGCAAACGCACGCGAGCTGTGGCAAAAAAAACTGCAGCCAGTCCAATCATGGTCATACCACACAGAAAGGCCACAATTGAATCGTCGTGCACATCAAACAGCAAATGCGCCACAATACCACCCACTGCTGCAATCTGAGCCATGGCAATGTCCACAAAGATGATCTCTCGCTTGACCACGTGGATGCCCAAATAGCCCAGCATAGTGGCCAGTAGGGTACAGACCAGAAACGGCATACCTAATATTGCTATCGTGTCTGACATCGTTTATTTCCTTAATAAAAACTACTGTGCCTGTCTCCGGGCATATCGTCCCAGCACGGCCACTGCAAAACAACTGCCCAGACACAGCACCAGAGTCGGTCCATAGGGCAGATCGAAATAGTAGGACAAACACACCCCGGCAATGCAGGCAGAAAATCCCACGATCCAGCCCCAGATCACGGCCTTGGACCATGTTTTGGTGTACAAAGCAGCAATCGTGGCGGGAATCATCAAAAAGGCATAGGCCAGTAAAACCCCGGCAATCGGGACAATGAGAATGGTGATGATTCCTTGGGTGACAAACAGCAGAAAATCCCACCAGCGTTCATGGGTGACAGACTCCGGCTTTTCAGCCAAGGCAATGAATTGATGGCGATAGAACCAATGAAACACAATCAAGGCCAGATACACACCGGCTGTTACCCAGATCAAGGGCCAACTCACCCACAGCATGGCCCCGGACAGGGTTTTGGTTACCAGGCCTGCACCGCCTGGCAGCTTGTCTGCCCATAGCAAAGAAGCCACCAGGGCCAAAACATACATGATCCCGATCACTGCCTCACGGGGGATTCGACTTTGACCTCTTGGACGTACCCAGGCCAATAACCCGGCCCCGATCAGTACGGCCCCGGCAGACCAGGCATAGGAAAACACTGAGCCATAGGCCGCCCCATATCCTATGCCTATCATGGCCCCTAAGGCGGCCAGTTGATCCAGGACCAGGTCAGAGAAGATCAAGGTTCGACGGACGATATGTAATCCAATATAAGTATGCAAGGCCAGCACAATGGCGAGCAATGTGGCCTGCATGATAAAAAAATTGGCAATTTCTGACATAAGGGGTCCTTGGTTATTTGGGTTCACAGTTCACGATTGGGAATAGCCATTCAACAGTAAACCTACGGGATCATGTTTTGTTGACGGGCCGCCTCCAACAGATGATTTACCCAGTAATCCATCAAGGCAAAACAATCATCCACACCCTTTTCGCCGCCCACATAGAGCGGAACCACCACAGCCGTGGCTTGCGTGCGTGTGGCCACGGCCTGAATCTTTTGCTGATCGAAATAATTGGCGGCCAGGATAATCTTGAGGTGATCATCCTTCATCTTCTGGATTAAACCGGTCACGTGCTTGGGTGACGGCGGGATACCCGGCTTGGGCTCCACTGTGCCTGCTTCGTGCAGACCATACAGTTTTAAAAAGTAGACCCAGTTTTTATGATAGGTTACGACCGATAGGTTACGTAAAGGCAGCATCTGTTTCATCCAGCCGCCGAGCTTCTGGACGAGAGGCTGGTCTTGCAGTGTTTGTTTTTCCAGGAAACCAATCAACTGTCCCTTGCGTGCCAATTCGCAGAGTTGATCCCCGCCAAGCAGATCCACCAATTCAGCACCAAACAGCCGCTGATCCACCATGTCGAGCCAGATCTTGAGATTTTGCTCATAGAGGGTTCTGTGGGCTGGATCGACCTTGATCAGGCCCTGGGCTATATTGCGGGCAGCGACCTTCATGTTGATCGGGCTGTTGGTGACATGAGGATTGCCGTACACATGCACGCCACCTTCACTGCGGGAAAAGGTTTGGGGTTTTTCCAGGAGATGTATGCCCGTGGCTATGGCTACATAGCCCTTTTGGCCGCTACGAATCTGGCTGTTGCCTGCATTGTCAATCACGGTTTGCAGCCAGAGTTCCAAATCCAACCCCGTCTCCACCAGCAGATCCGCCTTGCGCAGGGCCAAGGCAAACGAGGGTTTGGGACGGATGAAATGTGCATCCTGATCACCGCGTACAATGGCTGTGACCTCGATCTGATCCTGGCCGATCGCCTTGGCGATATCCGCATAGTCCGGCAGGGTGGTAACCACTTTGACTGATCCGCAGGCGACCGTGCCAGCAAGAACAACAAGGTAAACGAAAAATGATAATGTTAAACGTGGTTTCATGGTGATATCCTTTTATGCATGGCTTAATAGCGTTCGTGTTTGTGTGGACCAGCTGCAAATATTGCTTGCAGCCAGACGACGTGCCTGGCAAAGCTCAAGCCTTTTCCATCACTATAATCGTATTCGCCCCGAAAATGCACGAAGGGACTCTGTGACCAGGTGATATACGGACTGCATTGATAAAGATAAGGATTCTTCGAGGTGACGGCTAGCGGTGACAGGGACAATGTACTGGGGAGATTGGCATAGTCCTTGGTGTCCGGGATAAACAGGTCACCGCGAATGCCTATATCGACGGTGCGTGACACCTTGGCCTGGACATAACTGAACATACCCCAGGCATGGATCGTGTCCGCACCGGATTTGTCCGGTGCCAGAATATTGCGATTGAGCCAGTAGGCTTCACTTCGCCACTGCACATTGCGATATCGCATCCGGTTCGTGGGTTCCCAGAGCATGGCACAATCCGCACCCAGCACGATAGTTTCTTGACGATCCTGTTGTGTGGATGTGTCGTTCATGGCCCATGTGTCATTCCAACCGAGCAGACTGCTGAGACCGGCTTCCCAGTAGGTATCTTTGGATATGTCTTTGAAGAGGCTGTAACGACCCAGTACAGAAGGGCGGTTGTTCGTGTTGCCCCCAAAGAGACGGTCGTTTTCTCCATCAGTCACCTGTATTGTGAGTTTCTGCGAGGTATCACCTACAGGTGGCATAAGCCAGTCCAAGGATGCGCCCGTTTGGTTGAGACCACCTTCACCGAATATTTGGCGCATGGCCACAGGAAAATCAACCTGATCCAGGGCGTGTTTGTGCCACCGGTTGACCACACCAAACTGCTGGCGAAATTTGCCCAGGGTCAGGATTACACTGTCTGCGATTTGATGCAGCTCGATATATCCTTCGCCCAGACTGCTGGACGTTTCATCAATGGGTATGGCCGCTTTGAATCTGGTGTAGGGGTCCAGCCAGGACTGTACATGCACACCCAGGCCCCGAAAGTTAAAATCTGAGGTCTCTTGAGTCGGACTATCCTGCTGCCATGAATAGAGCAAGTCGCCCGAAAAACTGATCTCCGGATTGAGTTGTTGCAGGCTCAGTCCCCCCGAGGTCTGGGGTTGAGCTTCAGGGCTCTGCGATTCTTCAGGCACAGCCAACTGTGCCTGTAAGGCCTTTTGCAGGGCCTCTTTTTCCTGGGTCTGCTTCTGTTTGGCCTGATCCGCTTTGAGAGCCTCTAATTCACTCTGTAATTTTTGAATAGTCTGCTCCATCACAGCCATGCGGCCCGTGATGTCGTCCTTGGCTGGTGTGATGGCAGACCTTGAATCTTCTCCCATCGCTGGGATACAGCATATCAGAAACACAAGTGTAAACACTTGGAACCATCTTCTACGCATATCATGTCCTTCAACTATCTGTCGGAATCTAAATATGAAGGCATCGTCCAGCCACGCAGAATGGAAGATGTCCTCAACAGACTGTGATGGATTGAGACACGCCCTCTGCCCCGGACCGAAGAGACCCTAGGCCAGAAAGCTGTCCTAACTGAGCTCAGAGGGTGGCCCGCGTAGAATGATACTGGTACACCATAAACGGCGAACCAGTGTCTGTGTGGCAGCCAGTCGAGGTAACCATCGTTTGGTGTGATTGGTGTGAATCGGGGTGCTGAACGTCAGTTCGCTCGAAGATTTGGACTGAATCTGGTAGATACAGGCAAAGCATATCTGTGCAGTGTGGTCATCCAGAGTGAGGGTTGAGTCAAATGTCGAAACCTCAATGGGGTAATCTTCGAAATGTCCAACGTGATCATGCGAGCAGGTTTGTGTCGTTTGTGGGTTTTCGATATTAAGAGGACAGGTGCGAAATCCAGTTTCACAGTGATGAAAAAGAGGCAGCAAACAGCCAAGCAAGCCGTACCAACCGGCTAGCCATACCAGCATCACCGTTCGCAACCACTTGCTTGCCATAAGAGTCTTCACTTGAATCACCTGAATAGAGCGCTTAATTACGTGAATAATATACTCGTTCTACCACGACCTTGTCAAGTAAGACAATTCCACGTTGGGTCATTCGATTGGGCCTGTAGGTTGTGCAACACATCATGCGTTCATTTGAAGTCAAGGCTGTCATCATTCATGACACAAGTTTCTCATACGGCCAGGTCACAACACCTCCATCCATTACCCTAACCTTCTCGAAACCTGCGGCTTTGAGTATCAAAGCGGCTTCGTAGCCCCGCAGTGATATTTTACAGAACGTAACGATTTCCTTATCTTTGGGCAACTCATGCAGTCGTCCTCGCAAGGCCCCCAGAGGAATCAAGAGGGTATTAGGCAGACGCACCTGTTCGTATTCTCCAGGGCTGCGTACATCCAGAAATACGAAGTCCTGCTTGTCCTGCTGCATGGCATGGACCTCCTGGGCAGTGATGCCCTCCATATGGCCATCCAGTTTGTTGCGC